>LFIK01000043.1_pt1 | contig 77143 bp, 76 predicted proteins | sample 643401 | NCBI WGS metagenome assembly LFIK01 (sample SAMN03777447, study PRJNA286221) | soda lake metagenome | biome: soda lake; feature: Kulunda steppe; material: water; isolation source: sample T5-Br brine of Lake Tanatar-5 | place: Russia: Kulunda steppe | collected 2010-07
ACATCATCGGCGCGCCCGTGGACCGCCCGCAAGTGCTGGAGACGACCGCGCTCGGGGCGGCCTGGCTTGCAGGCATGCGCGCAGGCGTCTGGCCGGGGATGGACGCGTTCGCCAAGGGCTGGGCGGTCGAGCGGCAATTCACCCCGGCGATGGAGGAAGGCACCCGCAACGCCCTCTATGATGCCTGGACGCGTGCGGTGCAGGTGGTCCTGGCCGCATGGGGCGGCGGAGGCGGGGGCGATATCTCAAGGCCTGAAGAAGTGCCCGCGCGGGTGACACCCGGCAGCCCATGCCCCCGCTCGCGGGCGAGAGTGGTTGCCGTCGAAATACAAGGGCCCGTCCCGCGCGCCCTGTTCACACGCGCTCCGGTCGATCCGCTCGGGGCATTTCCTCTGTAAGGTTCGCCCAAAGCGCCCTCGGGCCGTGCACACCCACCCTTGCACGCCCCGAGGGCGCTTTGCGCGCAGTTGCGTGCGGCGGCATAGCGGCTGCCGATGGGTCGTGATCAGCCCGATGTCGTATCAGAGCCCGAGGCGCATCTGTTGAAGCGTGTGGCCGCACCCCGGTCGCGGCCATTGGCCGTATGCCGAAACGCCGCTTTCAGTTGTTCCCGAAAATCGAGCCCAGCACGCCGCGGATCGTGTCCTCCAGCGTTGCCCCCGGCGTCCTTGACGCACCCGCGCCCGGCGCGGATTGCGACGGTGCAGGTTGCGCGGGGTCTGACCGGGGGGGCTCGAGCGCCGGGCGCTGCGGTTCGATCATCGGCAGCGGGCGCGGGGTCATGTCGCGCGTCACCCGGCTCATCACCTCGCGCCAGATCTCGGCTGGCAGCCCGCCCCCGGTCACGCCCTGAAGCGGCTGGTTGTCGTCATAGCCCATCCAGACGCCAACGACATGATCCGCGGTGTAGCCGATGAACCACGCGTCGCGCGCCGCCTGCGTGGTGCCGGTCTTGCCCGCCACCTCCCAGCCATCGAGACGGGCGCGCCCGCCGGTTCCCTCGGCCACCACACGGGTCAGCATCCAGGTCAGCGTCTGGGCCGAGCGCTCCCCGATCACCCGGTCGCCGACCCCGCTCGACGCCGAGAAGAGCGGCGCGTCATCGCCCAGAAGCGTCAACTCGGAGATGCCGAAGGGCCGCACGGCCTGCCCGCCATTGAGGATGCCCGCATAGGCCGCTGTCATTTCCATCAGCGTCGCCTCGGACGCGCCGAGCGCCAGCGCAGGCCCCTCGGCCAGTTCGCTGTGCAGGCCGAACTGGTTGGCCACTCGACGCACCTCGTCGCGGCCCATCGCCTCGGAGACGCGCACAGCGGGGGTGTTGAGCGAGCGCGCCAGCGCCTCGGTCAGGGTCACGATGCCGTGGAACTGGTTATCGTAATTACGTGGCGACCATGGTCCCGAGCCGGGAATATTGATCGTCAGCGGCGCATCCTCGACCAGGTCGAAGGGCTCGAAGCCATACTCCAGAGCCGCCGCATACAGGAACGGCTTGAAGGACGACCCCGTCTGCCGCATCGCCTGCGTGGCGCGGTTGAACCCGCCGACCGACGCCTGCCGCCCGCCGACGATGCCCCGTACTGCCCCGTCCGCCGACATCACGACCACAGCGACCTGCGCCTCGGACCCCTCGCGCACGCGGGTGTCGAAGACATGGGCCACCGCGTCCTCTGCGGCCTCCTGGATGCGCGGGTCGAAGGTGGTGCGGATAAGCACATCCTCGGTCGTGTCGCGGGTCAGGTAGGCGGGGCCGGACTGCATCAGCCAGTCGGCGAAATGGATGCCGCGCTGCGCCTCGGCCTGCTCGGACAGGGTGGCGGGGAAAGAGCGCGCCTCGACCACCTCGTATTCGGTGAGATACCCTTGCGCGGCCATCAGGTTGACCACGACATTGGCCCGCGCCTGCGCGCGCTCCAGATTGCGCGTCGGAGCGAAGGTCGACGGCGCGACCAGCAGCCCGGCCAGCATCGCGGCCTCGGCCGGTCCGACCTCGGTCGCCGAGCGGCCGAAATAGCGCTGCGAGGCGGCTTCGAATCCGCGGGCGCCTGCACCGAGAAAGGCACGGTTCATGTAGATGGTCAGGATCTCGTCCTTCGAGAACGCGGCCTCGAGCGCAAAGGCGTAGGGCAGCTCGCGGATCTTGCGCCAGACCGTGCCACGGCGGCAGTCAGCCTCGTAGGCGGCCTCGGATTCCCATTCCGACGGGTCGAAGGGCACACCGAGGCACAGGAGTTTCGCGACCTGCTGGGTGATCGTGGACCCGCCCGCGCCCGAGAAGGGCGAGCGCCCGGCCGCCATGTTCGAGCGGATCGCGCCCGCAATCCCGCGCGGGCTGACGCCGAGATGGCTGTAAAAACGCCGGTCCTCGGTCGCGATGATCGCGTTGCGCAGATGCGGCGAGACGGTGTCGGCAGTGATCACCCCGCCAAAGGTCTCGCCCCGCCAGGCGAACACATTACCCCCGCCATCCATCATCGTGACCGACCCGCGCGCCCGGGCGTCCAGCAGGTCGTTGAAGGGTGGCAGATTGACGTAGAAATACCCCGTGGCGAGTGCCAGCAGCAGCGCCACGGTCATCCCCATCCGCCACGTCACGCCCCAGATGATGCGCCAGAACAGGCGCACTGTCCCGGTTATCAGCCGCACGAAGATGTTGCCGCCACCCTTGTGTTTGCGCGTGCGGCCGCCCGAGGACTTGCGTTTCGGGGCGGGGCGGGGCTTGCGGGCGGGTGCGCCCCGGCGCCGGTCCGCGACCAGCTTGCGGCTGCCCTTGGGAGTGCTGTTCATCGCCTTGCCTTCGATTCGCCCCATGCCAGAGATGGCACGCCGGATGGCGCGCAATGTCGCCAAACGCGATCGGAACTCTTGCCTCTGGCAGGGGTTTTGCCATTCCCGCGCGTGAATTGCCATGCATTTCCGCCCGGCTGGAGGGTTTGTGACCCGTCTGCACGATCCGCCACCTGATTAAATAACAGGCAATGACTAAAAATCTTGCACAATAATTTCCACTTTCCTGCCGCCGCCCGGTCACGCGTTTGCAAATTGTTGAGACTCGGCCGCCTGCGACCCCTGATGAGCGCCGTGCGATGTTGTGAAGACGCGCTCTGGAGAAAGGGGACGACCGGTGAAATACATCATAGCGGCAATCAAACCGTTCAAGCTTGAAGAGGTACGCGAAGCGCTGACAGCGATCGGCGTGCGCGGGATGATGGTGACCGAAATCAAGGGGTTCGGCGCGCAATCGGGCCACACCGAGATTTATCGCGGCGCCGAATATGCGGTCAATTTCGTGCCCAAGCTGAAGCTCGAGATCGGTGTCAGCGACGCCATGGCCGATCAGGTGGTCGAGACGCTTCAGAAGACCGCCCGCACCGACAAGATCGGCGATGGCAAGATTTTCGTGCTCGATCTGGCCGCGGCCACCCGGGTCCGGACGGGTGAAACCGGGGATGACGCGCTCTGAGAGCGCGCGCAGGGACAATTCAGAGAGGATAGACGCAGATGCAACTGAACAAGATACTTCCCCTCGCGGCGGTCGCCGTGCTGCTGCCGACCCTGGGCATCGCCCAGGACGAGGTAGCCGAGGCGGCAAACTCGGTCGAAACGCTGAACGCCGAAATGGTGTTCATCTTCAACTCGCTGCTGTTCCTGATCGGCGGTTTCCTGGTGTTCTTCATGGCCGCCGGCTTCTGCATGCTGGAAACCGGTCTCGTGCGCTCGAAGAACGCCACCATGCAGGCCACCAAGAACGTGGCGCTGTTTTCGCTGGCCGGGATCGCTTATTTCATCGTCGGCTTCAACCTGATGTATCCGCTGGGCGACTGGGTGATCGAGGGCTGGCTGGGTGGCGTCTCGCCGACCGTGCTGGAACCCGTGGGCGTGCCGTTCGATGAGCTTGACGACGTCGAATACGCCTCGATCGGGTCGGACTTCATCTTCCAGCTGATGTTCTGCGCGGCGACCGCCTCGATCGTCTCGGGGGCTGTGGCAGAGCGGGTCAAGCTGTTCCCGTTCCTGATCTTCGTGGTCGTGCTGACCGGGATCCTCTACCCGATCCAGGCGTCCTGGAGCTGGGGCGAAGGCTTCCTCGACGAGATGGGCTTCTCGGACTTCGCGGGCTCGTCCATCGTGCACGCGGCAGGCGGTTTCGCAGCACTGGCCGGGGTGATCGTGATCGGGTCGCGCTACGGCAAATATGGCGCGGATGGCAAGGTCACGGTGATGCCGGGCTCGAACCTGCCGCTGGCAACGCTGGGGATGTTCATCCTGTGGCTGGGCTGGTTCGGCTTCAACGGCGGCTCGCAGCTGGCCATGGGCACCGTCTCGGACGTGGCCGATGTCAGCCGCATCTTCGCCAACACCAACACGGCAGCTTCGGGCGGTGCAGTCGCGGCGCTGATCCTGTCGACCATCCTCTACAAGAAGCCTGACCTGACCATGGTGCTGAATGGCGCGCTGGCCGGGCTGGTGTCGATCACGGCAGAGCCGCTGACGCCGGGCCTCGGGTCCGCCACGCTGATCGGTGCTGTCGGCGGCGTCATCGTGGTGCTGACCATTCCGCTGCTCGACAAGCTGAAGATCGACGATGTGGTTGGTGCGATCCCGGTGCACGGCTTTGCCGGGCTGTGGGGCACGCTGGCGGTGCCGCTGACCAACTCGGATGCAGATTTCGGCACGCAGATCGTGGGTATGGCGGCCATCTGCGGCTTCATGTTCGTGACCTCGTTCATCGTCTTCTCGATCCTCAAGGCGGTGATGGGCGTGCGTGTCAGCGACGAGGACCAGGTGACCGGCCTCGACAAGACCGAGATGGGCATGGAAGCCTATCCCGAGTTCTCCAACAGCTGACGCAGACTCCCTGCGCGACACCACGAGGCCCCGCCCGCAAGGGCGGGGTCTTGCGTTGCAGGTCGGGCTGACAGATCTGCCCCCGCCCCGCCCCGCCGTAGCGGGGCGGCCTGTCGCGTCATGCGGCTGATGTCGTGCTTGGAGTCGTGCGCGAACTGCCGCGAGCCGGGCGGGCATCGCGGCCGGGTGCTGGTCCGCGTCTGTCTGTCCGGTCGGCTCTGACGCGGCTGTGACCCTGCGCCGCGTGCTGTCTGCTTTGCCATGTCGGTCTGATACGCTATCACTATCGCGATAGAGTTTGCAGAGAGTTTGCCCGATGATCGTCGAGCTGGGTCATTTCGCCCTCATCCTTGCCTTCACCGTGGCCCTGGCGCAGGCGGTTATCCCGCTCATCGGGGCGCATAAGGGCTGGCGCGACTGGATGGTAATCGCCAACCCCATGGCGACAACGCAATTCCTGCTGGTGGCCTTCAGCTATGCGGCGCTCACCTACGCCTTTCTTGTCTCGGATTTCTCGGTCAAGCTGGTGGTGGACAATTCGCACACGCTCAAGCCGCTGATCTACAAGATCTCCGGCGTCTGGGGCAATCACGAGGGTTCGCTGCTCTTGTGGGTGCTGACCCTGACCCTCTTCGGGGCCTGCGCGGCCTGGTTCGGGGGCAATTTGCCAGCCTCGCTGCAGGCACGGGTTCTGGCGGTGCAATCGGCGATCACGGCGGCTTTCATCGCCTTCACGATCTTCACCTCCAACCCCTTCACCCGGCTGGCCGCACCGCCCTTCGACGGGACCGACCTGAACCCCCTTTTGCAGGACCCGGGCCTCGCCTTTCACCCGCCGTTCCTGTATCTGGGCTATGTCGGGCTCTCGATGTCGTTCAGCTTTGCGGTCGCCGCGCTGATCGAGGGGCGGGTCGATGCCGCCTGGGGCCGCTGGGTGCGGCCCTGGACGCTGGCGGCCTGGGTCTTCCTGACCATCGGCATCGCAACGGGGTCGTGGTGGGCCTATTACGAGCTTGGCTGGGGCGGGTTCTGGTTCTGGGACCCGGTCGAGAATGCCTCGCTCATGCCGTGGCTGTTTGCCGCCGCACTTCTGCATTCGGCCATTGTGGTCGAGAAGCGCGAGACGCTGAAAAGCTGGACCATCCTGCTGGCGATCCTGGGCTTCGGATTCTCGCTGATGGGCACGTTCATCGTGCGCTCGGGTCTGCTGACCTCGGTCCATGCCTTTGCGATGGACCCCGAGCGCGGCGTGTTCATCCTGATGATCCTTGCAGCCTTCATGGGGGGCGCACTGACGCTCTTTGCCTTCCGCGCCCCGGTCCTCGAGGCCAAGGGCGTCTTCGCGACAGTCAGCCGCGAATCCGCGCTCGTGATCAACAACGTGCTGCTGGCGGTGTCGTCCTTCGTGATCTTCATCGGCACCATGTGGCCGCTCTTTGCCGAGATGCTTTTCGACCGCGTCCTCTCGGTCGGCCCGCCCTTCTTCAACATGGCTTTCACGCCCTTCATGGTGGCCCTGGCGATGGTACTGCCCATCGGCGCGATGCTGCCGTGGAAACGCGGTAACCTGACCCGCACCATGCGTCCGCTCTGGGGGCTGGCGGTGTTTTCCGTCGCCATGGGTGCGCTGACCTGGGCGTTGCAGACCGGGACCTCGGCCCTGGTCCCCATCGGGCTCGCGCTCGCGGTCTGGGTGGTGCTGGGCTCGGCCGTGGATCTGTGGTCGCGCACCGGGCGCGGGGATCTGGGGTCGCGCGCGCGCCGTCTTACACGCCTGCCGCGCGCCGACTGGGGCAAGGCCACGGCGCATTCCGGTTTGGGCATCGCTGTCTTTGCCGTCGCCTCGCTGATGGGGTGGGAGACCGAGGATATCCGCGTCGTCCAGATCGGCGAGAGCTACGAGAAGGGCGCCTATACCCTGACCCTGCAATCTGTGGACCGCGTGCAGGGGCCGAATTACGTCTCGACCATGGCGACCATCGACGCGACACGCGACGGGCGACATGTGACGACGCTCTTCCCCGAGAAACGCTTTTACCCGATCGCGGGGATGCCGACGACGCAGGCAGCCATCGACTACGGCATATGGCGCGACCTCTACATTACGCTGGGCGATCCGCAGGACAGCGGTGGTTGGGCCGTGCGCACCTATATCAAGCCCTTTGCAAACTGGCTGTGGTTCGGCAGCGCGTTGATGGCGCTGGGCGGGCTCTTGAGCCTGTCGGACCGTCGCTACCGTGTCGCCGCCGGGGCGGCGAAGCGCCCGCAATCGGCGGTGCCTGCGGAATGAGAGCTCTGATCCTTGCCCTGCTGGTCGGCTTCGCGCTGCCCGCCAGCCCCGCCCTTGCGGTCGAGCCCGACGAGATCCTCGACGACCCGGCGCTTGAGCGCCGCGCGCGCGATATCTCGGCGGGGCTGCGCTGCCTTGTGTGCCGCAACGAGTCCATCGACGAATCGAACGCCGATCTGGCGCGCGACATGCGGCTGCTGGTACGCGAGCGGCTGGTCGAGGGCGACAGCGATGCCGAGGTGCTGACCTTCATCACCGACCGGTACGGCGAATACGTGCTGCTGCGCCCGACCACCGAAGGGGTGAACATCATCCTGTGGGTCGCGGCCCCGGTGCTGTTCCTGATCGCCATGATCTCGGCGCTGGTCTATCTGCGGCGCCGCGACAGCGCGCCCGAGCCGACGGCGGACGGGTTGAGCGCCGAAGAGCAGAAGCGATTGCAGGAACTCCTGAAAGACTGACGCACCGTCCGGGCTTTCGCTTGCGCGTCACTCTTGTATAGCTGGCGCAAACAGCCCGGAGGGTGCGATGGACTACGACACGCTGCAGATCACGGCGGCTGAGGGGATCGGCACGATCACGCTCAACCGACCCGAGGTGATGAACGCCCTGAACAAGCAGATGCGGGCCGAGTTGACCCATGCGTTGCAGGATCTGGGCAAGCGTGTGCGGGTGCTTGTGCTGACCGGCGCTGGGCGGGCCTTCTGTTCGGGGCAGGATCTGGGCGATGGCGGCAATGCCGCGCAGATCGATCTGGAACGCACGCTGCGCGAGGAATACGAGCCCATGCTGCGCGCCATCTATGACGCCCCGGTGCCGGTCATCGCCGCGGTGAACGGCTCGGCCGCAGGCGCGGGGGCCAATCTGGCTCTGGCGGCGGATGTGGTGATCGCCTCGGAAAGTGCGAGCTTCATTCAGGCCTTCAGCCGGATCGGGTTGATCCCCGATGCAGGCGGGACATATTTCCTGCCTCGCCAGATCGGGTTCGCGCGGGCGATGGGCGCGATGCTTTTTGCCGAGCGGATCAGCGCTGCTCAGGCCGCCGAGTGGGGCATGATCTGGGAGGCCGTGCCCGACGCCGATTTCATCGATGTCTGGCAGTCGCGCGCGCGCAGCCTCGCCGACGGGCCGACGCTGGCCTATCGCAACATCCGCCGCGCGCTGCGAGCGGGGCTTTCGAACGGCCTCGATGAGCAGTTGCAGCTAGAAGCACAATTGCAGGCCGAGGCCGGGAAAACCCGCGACTTTCGAGAAGGGGTTCTGGCCTTTCTGGAGAAACGCGCACCGGGTTTCGAGGGGCGCTGAACGCCTTGGCCGCTGTCCGGGCGGCTTTACCCTTCGCGGACTGCAGACGATCGCGGTCTGATACGGGCTTCGGGTTGTTCGCGCGGCGCATCGCTTCTGCGCGGTTCGCGCGAAAGCGCCCTCGGGGCGTGCCCACCCACCCAACCTTGCACGCCCCGAGGGCGCTTTGGGCAGAGGCGCGTGCGGCGGCATAGCCGCTGCCGACACGCGGCGAATAGCCGAAGATCGCATGACACCGCGCCATGACCGTCCCGGCAACGGCTCGGATCGCAGCATGCCTGCCAGCGCCTTATGCGTGACCGTCACCCGATATCATACGCGGTGCAGGGCATGCCGTCTGACCCCGCCCACGCGTCCAGTGCTGCACTGAGACTGCGCGCGAAATGATCTGGGACAAGGCGGACTGCGGCTGTCTGCCACATGATGGCTGCGCAACAAGAGCGAGGTCGCCCATGGAGATCGTCATCCTTTTTGCAACCGGCGAAGGCCAGACCCGCAAGATTGCGGAGTTTATCGCCGATATCTCCCGAGAGAAGGGCCACGAGGTCACGCTGGTGGATGTGTCGGACAGGATGCCCGACCTTGCCTTCGAGGATGCCGGCAAGGTAATCCTCGCGGCATCGGTACATGAACGCCGCCACCCCAAGGCGTTCGAGGTGACGCTGAGAGCCCTGCGCACAGTGCTTGAGCGTTGCCCGTCCCTGATGATTTCGGTCAGCCTGAAAGCGGCCTTTCCGGAAACCCTAGATGAAGCGCGCGATTATCTGACGGAGATGCAGATGCGCACTGGCTTCACGGCGGACGAATCGGTGCTGGTCGGCGGTGCCGTGCGAACCGGCAGCTACGACTATTTCCAGACGCAGATCGTGCGGCATGTCGCGCTGCAGGGGCAAGACATTGACTGGACACGCGCGGAGCACGAATTCACCGACTGGCAGATGCTTTCAAGTCGCGTCGAGAGTTTCCTGAACGGCTGAGTCGCAGATGCGCTGCCTCAACTCTGCGGCTCGGGCAGCGCCTCGGGGTCGGGGCCGCGCCATTCGCCCTGTGCCTTCAGCGCTTCCATCACCTCGCGCGGCATGTAGGTCTCGTCGTGCTTGGCGAGAACCTCGCTGGCCTGGAACACGCCATCAACAAAGCGCCCGGTGCCGACCGTGCCTTCGTTCTCGGTGAACAGATCCGGCAGGATGCCCCGATAGCGCACCTCAACCGAGGCATTTCCGTCGGTGACGCGAAAGCGCACCGTGTCGGACTCGCCGCGCACGATGGAACCCGCCTCGACCAGCCCGCCGATGCGGAACACCTCGTTCTCGGGCGGCGGCGCGGCCAGTACCTCCGACGGCGAGCGGAAGAAGTTGATCCCGTCGCGCATCGCGTAGCCGATCAGCGCGGTCGACAGCGCCAGCGCCACGGCGGCGACGGTGATGACCTGTATCCGGCGGGTTTTCTTCAGGCTTTTCATTTCATCCTCACCTACTCGCGGCCCTCAGGGGAAAACCGGCGCGCCCATCAGCCCCGTAGTCTCGTCCAGCCCCAGCATCAGGTTGGCGTTCTGGATGGCCTGCCCGCTGGACCCCTTGCAGAGATTATCCAGCACACCAACCACCAGCGCCCGCCCGGGCACACGATCCCCCACTACCCCGATATGCACGAAATTGGACCCGCGCACATCATGTGTCGATGGCGTTGTGCCAAAAGGTAGCATGTGAATCATTGATTCATCGCAATAACGCGCCTGCAAAACTGCGTGAAGTTCCGCGGCATCGCCGTCCAGCCACGCGGTGGCGAGCACGCCGCGATTGAAAGGCAGCAGATGCGGCGTGAACTGGATCCGCACCGGGCGGCCCGCCTCGCGCGACAACTCCTGATCGAACTCGCCCAGATGGCGATGCGTGCCGCCCACAGCATAGGCCTGCCCGCCCTCGGACAATTCGGCATGCAGAAGGTTTTCCTTGAGCGCCCGCCCGGCGCCCGAGACACCGCATTTCAGATCGAGGATGATCCGGTCGAGGTCGATCACCCCGGCAGCGACCAGCGGGCGCAGCAGATACTGGCCCAGCGCGGCATTGCAGCCGGTGCCCGCCACCAGCCGCGCGGCGCGAATCTCGTCGCGGTAGAACTCGGTCAGGCCATAGACAGCCTCGCGCTGCAGATCGGGCGCGGCATGGGGCTTGCCATACCATTTCTGGTATTCCGCCGGGTCGCGCAGCCGGAAATCGGCCGACAGGTCCACGATCCGCAGATGCGCGGGCAGATCGCGCAGCACCGCCTGCGCGGTGGCGTGGGGCAGGGCGCAAAAGGCAAGGTCGATGGCGTTGAAGTCAACGTCCTCGATACGGGTCAGATCGGGCAGGTCGAGATGGCGCAGGAACGCAAAAACCTGTGCCATGGGCTGGCCGGCCTTGCGCTCGCCGGTCAGCGCGGTGATGCGCAGGCCGGGATGGCTGGCGATCAGCCGGACGAGTTCGGCACCGGTATAGCCCGAGGCTCCGAGGATTGCGACGGATGTGGTCATGGCAGGCTCACTTTCGCGAACATGGCGCGCGGTGGCGGCGCGCGGAATTTGAGTATTTTCAGCAAGAAAATGTCGAATCACGCAGGGCGGAAGCTGATCTGTCGTCGCAGGAACTGCGTGGCCTTGCGTGAGACATTGACCGGCTCGCCCGTGGTCAGGAACAGGCTGTCGCGGCCCGGCCCGACCATTTCAGGGCGGCGGTTGAGGTAGTCGTCAAGGCTCGCCGCGACCAGATCGGGTTGCGAATAGACCGCGACATTCGGGCCCAGCGCCTCGCGAAACGCATCCTCGACGAGGGGGTAATGCGTGCAGCCAAGGACCGCGGCCTCGGGGCGGGGCATCCGGCGCAACAGTGCCTCGACATGGCTGTGGACCAGCGCCTCGGCAAGCTGCATGTCGCCCTGTTCGATCGCATCGACCACCCCCGCGCAGGGCTGGGCCTCGACATCGACGCCGATGGCGCGGAAGGCCAGTTCGCGCTGGAAGGCGCGGGAGGAAACGGTCGCAGGCGTGGCGAACAGGGCCACATGCTTGACCGCGACCTCGCGCGGGGGAGAGTTGTCGCCCCATTGCCGTTCGGTCAGCGCCTCGATCAGCGGCACGAACACGCCGAGGACGCGCTTGCCCTCGGGCACCCAGCTTTCCTGCATCCGACGCAGCGCCGCTGCCGAAGCCGTATTGCAGGCGAGGATCACCAGATCGCAACCTTCGAGCCACAGCCGCTCGACGCCCGTGCAGGTCAGCGCAAAGATGTCGTCGGCATCGCGCACACCATAAGGCGTGTGGGCATTGTCACCCAGATAGACGAAGGGCGTTTCCGGCAGGCGGTGGGTGACGGCCCCCAGGACGGTCAGCCCGCCCAGCCCCGAATCGAAGATTCCAACTGCCATGTCGCGCCTGCCTCAGTGCCGGTAAACCCCCTCGAATTCATAACCAAGTTGCATCGGGTCGAGCAGGGTATCCGCCATTCCATAGGTCGCGGCGCGCAGGAAATCCATCATTTCTTTTGGCTGGCCGCGGAAGCGGGCGAGTTGGTCAGGCGTGATGGGCTGACCGACGGCAATGCGCACGGGGCGGTTCATCCGGGTCTTGAATTCGCGCATGAGCAGCGCCATCCGCAGAGTGTAGTTCAGCCTGCTGGCCAACTGGAACAGCCGTGAATTGGCGCCGTCGAACCAGATCGGCACCACGGTCGCACCCGAGCGCTGAATCATGCGCGCGCTGAAGAGGCGCCATTGCGGGTCGGTTGCGCGGCAGAAGGGGTGCTGCGCCGTCGAGACCGTCCCGCCGGGGAAAATGCCCACCGCGCCGCCCGCCTGAAGATGATATATTGCGTCGGCACGGGTCTTGAGGTTCGACTTCTCGGCCGTGCGTGTTCCCGAGAAGTCGATCGGCAGGATATGACGGGCAATTTCTGGGGCGGCCTGAAAGGCGGAATGGGCGAGGATGCGGAAGTCGCCTCGCAGCCCGTCGAGCAGGTACCCCATGACGAGCCCGTCCAGTATGCCGAAAGGATGATTGGCGACCATGACCAGCGGGCCGGTTTCGGGGATGTTGTCAATCGACCCCCTGACCACATCGAGCTTCAGCCCGTATGCCTGCATCATCGCGCGCCAGAAATCATGCCGCACCTGCGGTGCGTCGAGGCTGTCGCGGGCCCGTGTGAGAAGGTGCCGCCGCCCGGTGGCGTTTTCAATGGTGCGAATGAAGGCCTGCGCGGGGCGGGTCCTTGCAGATGGGGCATAGCTGATATCCTCAAGCAGTGTCCTGTTCATTTCGTCTGTCCCGTGCCATCGCATGCAACGATTCCCTATTGGAGCGCAGCGGTGACAGTGCTGTGACAGGCCGCGTATTTTGCCGTTAAAGTGTCCGGTTGCTCGGGGGGGGGGTGGCAAGACGCTCTCCGCCATTCGGGCGCACGGAGGGTGGTTGTTCGCGACACACTGCGACAGAATGGTCAGCAATACGCGGCTGATCTGCGGTTTTCAGTGTTCACGCGCCCGCCGATGCGTCAAAAAATGCGCAGAACGAATCGGCGCCGCGCGGCCGGGTGGGACGACAGGCAGGGACACATGGACTGGGACAAGCTCAGGATCTTTCACGCCGTTGCGGATGCCGGTAGCCTCACCCATGCTGGCGAAAGCCTGCAATTGTCGCAATCCGCCGTCAGCCGCCAGATCCGCGCGCTCGAAGAGTCGCTCGGCGCGATCCTGTTCCACCGCCATGCGCGCGGGCTGATCCTGACCGAACAGGGCGAGTTGCTTTTTGACGCCACTCGCACCATGTCGCAGACGCTCGACAGCGCCTCGGCCCGGATCCGCGACACCGAGGACGAGGTGCATGGCGAGTTGCGCGTCACCACCACCACCGGGTTCGGCACGCTGTTCCTGGCGCCGCGGCTGCCCGCGCTTTATGCGCAATACCCGGATCTCAAGATCGATCTGATGCTCGAGGAGCGCGTCCTCGACCTGCCCATGCGCGAGGCTGATATCGCCATCCGCATGAAAGAACCCAGCCAGGCCGATCTGATTCGCAAACGATTGATGACGGTCAACATGCGGCTCTACGCCTCGGCCGAATATCTGCGCGGCAATGGGGTGCCGGAGACCATCGAGCAGCTATGCGATTTCCGATTGATCTCGCAGAACATCACCTCGGCGCAGGTCAGTGTCGGGGCCGAGCTTATTCGGCGGCTGAGTGCGCAGCCGCTGCGGTCGAGTTTCACGGTGAACAACTATTTCGGGGTGCTGCAGGCGGTGATCAACCATCTCGGCATCGGGGTGCTGCCCGACTATGTCAGCGAGGACTTTCCCGAGCTTGTGCATGTGCTGCCCGAGGTGGCCAGCGGTGACATCCCGGTTTTCCTCGCCTTCCCCGAGGAACTGCGCCATTCGCGCCGCATCGGGGCATTCCGTGATTTCGTTGTCGAGGAGATTGTTGCCTATCGACGGGCGCGCCAGCTCTGACAACCTGCGCGCGCGAAATGAGACATGAATGCAACGCATAACGGCAATGATGCAGGCGCAATATAATTTAACTTGCGCAATGGATGAGCAATCCCATATCAGAAACAAGACGCGGGCGCGAGCGTTCGTGTCTTTACCTCCCTGTTGGACTTTGGCCGAGCTTCTTGCTCGGCCTTTTTTTTCGGCATTTTCCGCTATGCAGAGAGGATGAAAGCCGTTGAGGGATGTCCTGCCTTCGAAGGCATCGAAATGCCTGTCAGAGCAGCATTTGGGCGGAGCGAGAAAAGGCGCCGACCGGGGCTGCGGCTGACGACCCCTCCCCCCGCCAGCCGCAAGTATCAGTTCGTAGCCTGTGCGACCTTTCGGCTACGACGCTCGGCGGCACCGTCGCGCGACAATGCGCTTTTCGGGGTCGGGCGGTTGCGCATCTCTTCCATCGCGCGAGCGCTCAGAAAACCGAAGACGGCGACGAAGCCGAGAGTGCCGAACGTCAGAAAACCAAGTGCGATATCCATGTCAGACCTCCTGTCAGGTTGTGATCATGGAAGTTCTACGCGGAAACCCACGATCTGGATGGCTGGAAACGAAAAAAATCTCACGTTTTCATATGGATACCGTTGCATACCGGCGATTTCGGATGCGGCGCCATGTCGCGGGGAGGGGCGAAAAACCAAGTGTCACGAACAGGATGGCGGATGCGTTAGCGCGGCCGAAACAGGATCGCGATCACAACGAAATAAATCGCCAGACCCAGTGCGCCGAAGCTTGCCGCCAGAAGTGACAGCACGAAAAGCAGCCCCAGCACCGAACTGATGATCCCGAGTTGCCGCGATGCGGGCAGCCCGGCCAGCCAGCGGTCCATCGCGCGGGTATCGCGCCCGCTGGCAAACCGCGCCAGCACAAGCGCCGTGACGCGGCGTGCATGGCCGCCCAGCCCGGCAATCGCGCTGTTCATGGCGCTCCTCCCATCTCCGATTGCACGCCATGGCATATCATGCCTGTTCGAGATCGGGCAAGGCGCGGCGGGGTTGGGGCCTTTTTCTCGGCCCGGGTTTGGCCTAAACAGCCGCGACTGACAGCCGCGGGGACCCATATGACCGAGCCTGCCCTGACCGATGAGGTGATTGCCGCGCATGGCCTGACCCCGGACGAGTACGCGCGTATCCTGGAGATCATCGGGCGCGCGCCGAGTTTTACCGAACTCGGCATCTTCTCGGCGATGTGGAACGAACATTGTTCCTACAAGTCGTCGAAGAAATGGCTGCGCACCCTGCCCACCGAGGGGCCGCAGGTGATCTGCGGACCGGGCGAGAATGCCGGTGTGGTGGATATCGGCGACGGGCAGGCGGTGATCTTCAAGATGGAGAGCCACAACCACCCCAGTTACATCGAGCCCTATCAGGGGGCCGCGACCGGGGTGGGGGGAATCCTGCGGGATGTTTTCACCATGGGCGCGCGGCCCGTCGCGGCGATGAACGCGCTGAGTTTCGGTGCGCCCGGCCACCCCAAGACCGCGCATCTGGTGCGCGGGGTGGTGGCCGGGGTCGGCGGCTACGGCAATTCTTTCGGCGTGCCGACCGTGGGCGGGGAAGTCCGCTTCGATGCGGCCTATAACGGCAATTGCCTGGTCAATGCGTTCGCGGCCGGGCTGGCCGATTCGGATGCGATCTTCTACTCGGCGGCCTCGGGCGTGGGGATGCCGGTGGTCTATCTGGGTGCCAAGACCGGCCGCGACGGGGTGGGCGGGGCGACCATGGCCTCGGCCGAGTTCGATGACAGCATCGAGGACAAGCGCCCGACTGTGCAGGTGGGCGACCCCTTCACCGAGAAGCGCCTCCTCGAGGCCTGTCTGGAACTCATGGCCTCGGGCGCGGTGATTTCCATTCAGGACATGGGCGCGGCGGGGCTGACCTGCTCGGCAGTCGAGATGGGCGACAAGGGGGACTTGGGCATCCGGCTCGATCTCGACCGCGTGCCCTGCCGCGAGGACGGCATGACCGCCTATGAGATGATGCTCTCGGAAAGCCAGGAGCGGATGCTGATGGTTCTGCGCCCCGAGCGCGAAGCCGAGGCGCGGGCGATCTTCGAGAAATGGGATCTCGATTTCGCCATCGTCGGCGAGACCATCCCCGAGGACCGCTTCCTGATCCTGCATGGCAATGACGTGAAGGCCGACCTGCCGCTGTCCAAGCTGTCGTCCGAGGCGCCGGAATATGACCGCCCCTGGACCAAGCCGCCCGCGCCCGCACCGTTGGACGAGATCCCCGCGATTGACCCTATCGACGGGCTGCGCGCGCTGATCGGGTCGCCCAACTACGCGCACAAGGCCTGGGTGTGGGAACAATATGACAGCCAGGTCATGGCCGACACGCTCCGCACACCCGGGCTGGGCGCCGGGGTGGTGCGCGTGCATGGCACTGAAAAGGCGCTCGCCTTTACCAGCGATGTGACGCCGCGCTATGTCCGCGCCAATCCGATCGAGGGCGGAAAGCAGGCGGTGGCCGAGGCGTTTCGCAACCTCAGTGCCGTGGGCGCGCAACCGCTGGCCGCGACCGACAACCTCAATTTCGGCAACCCCGAAAAGCCCGAGATCATGGGCCAGTTCGTGGGAGCGATCGAAGGCATCGGCGCGGCCTGCCGCGCGCTCGACATGCCCATCGTGTCGGGCAATGTCTCGCTTTACAACGAGACTGACGGCCGCGCCATCCTGCCGACGCCGACCATCGGCGCGGTGGGGCTAATCGCGCATGTGGACGCGATGATCAGCGGCGTGCCGACCGAGGGCGATCTGGCGCTGCTGGTCGGGGACGAGGGCGCGCATCTGGGCCAGTCGGCGCTGCTGGCCGAGGCGTTCGGCATCGCCGCAGGCGACGCGCCCACGGTCGATCTGGACGCCGAGCGTGCGCATGGCGAGTTCCTGCGTGCGAATCATGCGCTGATCGGGGCGGCAACGGACCTCTCGGACGGCGGGCTCGCGCTTGCGGCGTTTGAAATGGCTGCCGCTGCAGGGATCGGCGTGACGCTGGATGCACGCGATATCGGCGCGCTGTTCGGCGAGGATCAGGCGCGTTACCTGCTGGCGTGCAGTTTCGATCAGGCCGAGGCGCTGATGGTCGCCGCGGGGCAGGCAGGGGTGCCGCTGAGCGTTGTAGGGCGCTTTGGTGGCGCGTCGGTGCGGATGGGCCGGGCCGAGGCCCCGCTGGACGAGTTGCAGACCCTCTGGCGCGGGGCCTTCGCTGCCGCGCTGGGGGAAAGCTGAGCAGCGCTGCGGGATCGGTCTGAACATGGAGAGGGCCTGCCTGCCGCCTGGCGCCAAAGGCATTGCGCGAAGGGGCGTTCGAGATCCGGCGGTGCTTGATTATGCAGGTTCGCGAGATTAGTTTCGGCACAACGGCGCGAGATGGCCAGCAGACAAGGAAAACACGACATGGCGATCACGGCAACCGAGCTGGAAACCCTGCTCCGTGACGGCTTCCCCGAGGCAAGGATCACGATCACCGATCTCGCGGGGGACGGCAACCACTACGCAGCCGAAGTGATCGACGAGAGTTTTCGCGGCCTGAACCGCGTGCAGCAGCAGCGCGCCGTCTATGCCGCGCTGAAGGGCAAGATGGACGGCAACCATGGCGAGCTGCACGCGCTGGCGCTGACCACCAAGGCCCCCGACTGACAGACCCGAAAGGACCAGAGATGAGCGCCGAAGACCAGATCAAGCAGACTGTCGAGAAAAATGACGTCGTGCTGTACATGAAGGGCACGAAGACGATGCCACAATGCGGCTTTTCCAGCCGCGTCGCGGGGGTCCTGAACTATATGGGCGTCGAATACGCCGATGTGAACGTGCTCGAGGATGATGCGATCCGGCAGGGCATCAAGGATTATTCCGACTGGCCCACCATCCCGCAGCTTTACGTGAAGGGAGAGTTCGTGGGCGGCTGCGACATCATTACCGAGATGACATTGTCGGGCGAGCTCGACACGCTTCTCGAGTCGAAGGGTGTCGGCTTCGACCGCGAGGCGGCGGAGAAGATCCGCGAAGCGAACGCCTGAGCGCTTTTCCTTCGGGCCGCTTCGCGCTTCGCGCATAGAGAAGAGAGCGCCCGCTCGGGGTCCCCGCCCACCCTCCCACGACCCGCTCGCGGGCGCTCGCCCCCGTTCCGGGGGCAGGATCGTACCCGCGTTTTACTCGTGCGGCATCGCGACATCGACCCAGACAAGGCGGTGCGGCGTCGGCTGCCCCCCGTCAGGCCCAAGAAGCGCCGCTTCGGGGCTGTCAGGCGAGGGCCAGAACACCCCCGCCCCGCGCAGGGTCAGGCTGCGGGCCGGCAACACATAGCTGACACGCAGATCGCCCGGCCCCTCCGGTTGCGGCCAGTGGACTGTGTGGCGCGCGGCAGCGCTGCCCGGAAGCGCACTGTCACGCTCGGGCACAGGATCCTGCAGTGCCGGATGGGCAAGCAACGTGCGCATCGCCACGCGCATCCCGTCGCCCGCCATCGGATCGAGATTGGCGCCGCCCATCAGGACAAACGGCGCGTCGGGCGGTTGCATCGGTAGGTCGCCACTCAGAAAGCGCGACCAGAAGGCGGTTTCGTCATGATTTCGCAGGCGGTTGCGATCGGTCGGTCCGCCAAAGACCGGTGGGCCGGCCTGATAGATCAGCAGATGCAGCCGCTGCCCCCCCGACAGCATCGCCGGCACGTCCCAGTGGCCAGTGCTCGACAGGCGCTGGATCGCCAGCACCGCGTCGGACATTTTCGGCAGCTTTGCGCCGGGCAGGTCGCGCCACAGGAAGTCCGAGAAATCGCGCGCGCGCCCCTGATCGATGGGCCAGCGCGAGAGGACGGCAAGCGCGCGTGCGCCACGGAACGGGCCATAGCCCTGTGTGTCATCCTCCGAGGCGCTGCGGCCATCGTCATTCATGTCCAGCCCGGTGCGCAGCCCGGCGTTGGACGGAAAGGCGAAGAGATGATCGAAGTCATGCCCGTGTGTGGCGATCAGATCGCGCAGGGCGGTGAGTGCCTGCAACTCATGATCATGGTCGAGCCCCGAAAGCACCAGAATGTCAGGCGCGACATGGGCGATCAGGGCCGCTGTCTGCGCCGGTGCCGGCGCGGCTGCGCGGATCTCCTGCAGCGCATAGCCCGGCCCCCGGCCGCCAAGCTCGATGCGCCAGAAGGCCAGTCGCAGCGTGTCAGAGGTCGCCGGGGCAGCAAACACGCAAAGCGTCAGGAATAGGCAGAGCGCGCGGGCAGCGGCAGCGACTCTTCCTCCTCGGCGATACGGCGGCGCTGGGCACGGATCATCTGCGCCACACGATACATGGCCACACCGCGCATGATGAGGCTTGCGGGGATGAACGCCCATAGTGACACGCCCCAGACAAAGGTCAGCGGTGCCTGCAGCGTCATGGGCTGCACCAGCAGCGCCGAGATATGCAGCAAGACTGGCAGCGAGAATGGCAGGATAATCCCTAACACGATGTTAACATGCCCGTCGCGTTCCAGACGGTGCACCACATCATGCCCCTTGGTCGGGTCGAAATTCGGCAGGTTCACCCAGACATTCAGGGTCATGTTTCGACGCGGCCAGTAGCCCCCCAGCAAGAGTCCGAGAAAGCACACCAGCCCGACGATCGACAGGATGTAGCTCAACGATGCGGCCGCCATGACCAGCGCCAGATGCGCGGTCGGCAGATCGCCCGGCAAGGCCACGACAAGCAACCGCACCGGGCTGAAGGCGAAATCCATCGTCGTCGCCAGCGTGTAGGCAACTGTCGAGATCAGGCTGCGCGCCTCGGGCGGAAGCAGCAGGTCGCGCTGCAGGATGGTCACGCACAGCACGATGCTGGCCAGCAGGCAAAAGCGTATCCGGTTATAGGGCTTGGCGTCCCGAAACTCGATCAGGCCAGGATAGGCAGCGGCGTATTCCGTGGAAACGACGATGGCCGCGACCAGTGCCAGCAGGGTGATGCCCTGCGCCGCCTCCTGCGAGATATCGGGCAGCAGAAGCGCAGGCGCCAGAACCAGGAGCCCAACGATAAGCCCGCGCAACACGATCTGTGCCACTTGCGACATGAATGCAGTACTGCCTTGCCTCGCCCCGCGCGCCATCTGTTTGACGACACCCGGGCTTTTCCTCTGACGTCCCGCAGGTTCACGTAGACGCCTTATTATTGACACAATGTTGCCCATTTTCCGCCACCCTAGCAAGCCCCGGGATCAGCGTCGGCCAAGGATCGGGCGATTTCGAGAAGAAACTGTCGCGACTTTGCATCAAATCGAAGGTAAAATCAGGGCAGCGCCGCGGCGCTGCCCTCGGGACGTGCTGGAAAACCGGGCTCAGACCCAGGGACGGGCCTGTGCGGCACGGCTTTCGAAAGTATCAATTGAAGCGACTTTCTCCAGTGTCAGCCCGATATCATCGAGGCCGTTCATCAGGCAGTGTTTGCGGAACGGGTCGATCTCGAAGCCGAAGACCTGCCCGTCGGCACTGGTGACGGTCTGTGATTCGAGGTCGATGGCAATACGCGCATTCGCGCCTTTGCGTGCATCTTCCATGAGCAGGTCGACCTGATCCTGCGGCAGCACGATGGGCAACATCCCGTTCTTGAAGCAGTTGTTGTAGAAGATTTCGGCAAACGAGGTCGAGATGATGACCTTGATGCCGAAATCCGCAAGCGCCCAGGGCGCGTGCTCGCGCGATGAGCCGCAGCCGAAATTGTCGCCGGTGATCAGGATCTGCGCCTCGCGATAGGCCGGCTGGTTGAGCACGAATTCGGGGATCTCGCGGCCCTGATCGTCGTAGCGCATCTCGTCGAACAGATGCCGCCCCAACCCGCTGCGCTGGATGGTCTTGAGGAACTGCTTGGGGATGATCATGTCCGTGTCGATGTTGACCAGCGGCATGGGCGCGGCGACGCCAGTGAGGTTGGTGAACTTTTCCATTCGGGAAGGTCCTTTCGAGTTCAGGCCGGGGTGGCGGTGAAGGCCGTCGCGCGGCGGGCGATGTCCGCGCGCGCGGCGAGTGTCATGTCATGGGTCGACTGAATGGCGACGGCGCAATGCTTGGGCACCAGCCGCGCCATCTGCGCGTTGAAATCATAGGGCGTGCTGTCCGATTGCGGCCAGAAGGACAGGCAGAAGGACTGATCCTCGGCGGCAAGCTGCGCCCCGGCGTCGGCGCTGTCGGCGTAAAGGCCATAGAGGAAATACTCCGACAATGAGGGCTGCCGGGCGAGCACCTCGGGCCAGGGGCGGCCATGCGCGGCCTCGACCCGGGCCAGCATGGCGCGCACAAGGTCCGGCGACCACAGGACGCAATTCTCGACGTAATGGGCGCGGTGATCGGATGGCACGGGCTGGCCCAGGCAGTGGGCCGCCACCGCGATCCAGTGGCGGTGTTCCGGGGTGGGACTGGCAGCTTCCGCGCGAAAAAAGCGCACGCGCCCATCGCGCAGCCCGTCAGCAGGGCCGAGCGGGCGGAAGAAGATGACGTCGCTGTCGACATGCATCAGCGAAGGGGTGTCGCTGAAGCGGGCATATTCCAGCTTGAGAAGCTGTTGCAGCATCCAGCCGCGCAGCGGGCGCAACCGCCGGTCGAGATAGAGCGGTCTGCGCAATCCGGGCGCGAGACGCGCCAGCGCGGCGGGCAGTGCGGGCAGGCGGCTGACATGCAGGGGCAGTATCTCCTCCTGCGCGAGGATCACACGGCGGGGCGTGGCAAAGCGGTCGAAATGCCCGCGATCCGCCCGCGGCACGATAACCGTGTGGCGGATCGACGGGTCCACATGGCGATCGACGCTGTCGGCCAGCAGTGCGAAATGACCCGCATCGCGCGCCATGGAGCAGGTCAGGATCTCCATCGCCGCGCCGCTGCCATCAGCCCGAAACCGGCTCGCGCGTCAACTCGCGCACATCGGTCAGCCGACCCGTGATCGCGGCAGCAGCCGCCATCGCGGGCGACATCAGATGCGTGCGCCCGCCGCGGCCCTGACGCCCCTCGAAGTTGCGGTTCGAGGTGGCGGCGCAACGCTCCCCAGGCGCAAGCTGGTCGGGGTTCATCGCAAGGCACATCGAACACCCTGCAAGCCGCCACTCGAAGCCCGCATCGATGAAGATCTGCGCGAGCCCCTCTTCCTCGGCCTGCGCGCGCACCAGTCCCGAACCGGGCACCACCATCGCGCGTTTCACAGCGATCTTGCGGCCCTTGAGGATTTCGGCCGCGGCGCGCAGATCCTCGATCCGGCCATTGGTGCAGGAGCCGATGAAAACCGTATCGACCTCGATCTCGCTGAGCTTCGTGCCGGGTTGCAGCCCCATGTAATCGAGCGCCCGGCGCGCGGCCTCGACCTTGCCGCCGGAAAAGCTTTCGGGGGCGGGGACGGTGCCGGTGATGGGCAGGACATCCTCGGGGCTGGTGCCCCAGGTGACGACCGGCACGATATCCTCGGCCTTCAGCGTCACCACCTTGTCCCAATGCGCGTCAGGATCGGATTTCAGGGTCTTCCACCATGCCAACGCGGCGTCCCATTGCGCCCCCTTCGGCGCATGGGGGCGACCCTGCACATAGGCGAACGTCTTTTCATCCGGGGCGATCAGGCCCGCGCGCGCGCCCCCTTCGATGGCCATGTTGCATACGGTCATGCGGCCTTCCATCGACAGCTCCTCGATGGCCTGCCCGCAATACTCGATCACATAGCCGGTGCCGCCCGCCGTGCCGGTGGCGCCGATGACCGAAAGGGTGATGTCCTTGGCCGTGACGCCGGGCGGCAGCGAGCCCGTGATCTCGACCTTCATGTTCTTCGACTTCTTCTGGATCAGCGTCTGCGTGGCCAGCACATGCTCGACCTCCGACGTGCCGATCCCGTGGGCGAGCGCCCCGAAGGCGCCATGCGTGGCAGTGTGGCTGTCGCCGCAGACGACCGTCATGCCCGGCAGCGTCCAGCCCTGTTCAGGGCCGACGATATGCACGATCCCCTGCCGCACATCGTTGACGGGGTAGTAATGCACGCCGAATTCGCGCGCGTTGCGGTCCAGCGCCTCGACCTGGATGCGCGACTCGGGGTTTTCGATGCCTTTCACGCGGTCGGGCGTGGTGGGCACGTTATGGTCGGGCACGGCGATCGTCTTTTCCGGCGCGCGCAGTTTGCGGCCGGCCATGCGCAGCCCTTCAAAGGCTTGCGGGCTGGTGACCTCATGCACCAGATGGCGGTCGATATAGAGAAGGCAGGTGCCGTCGCTGTCTTCATGGACGACATGCGCGTCCCAGATCTTGTCATAGAGCGTCTTGGGCATAGTGTATCCCCTGAGCGAAAGATGGGCAGAGACAAGTCGGCGCGATGCATCCCGCGCCGGGGGCGACGATCAGAGGTGCGCCAGCACCGAGCGCGCCTCGCGCTGAAAGCGCTGGGGCAGGCGGGCATGGTCCGTCATGTCGAAGAAGCGTCGCATCGCTTGTCTAAATACGCATGAAACAGGGCCAAGGCAACCGTATTGCGGCCTGGCGCGGTGCGAGGATACCCTCCGCCTAGCGGTGCGGGCAGGAATCGGGAAAGGAAACGCGATGAGACACATGATGACACGCCGGGGAGTGCTGCTGTCGCTGGGGGCTGTCCCGCTTGCAGCCTGCGCGCCGCGCCCCGACCCCAATCAACTGAGCCGCGAGGCTCGTGCCGCGCTGCGCATCGCGCGCATCAATGTGACGACCACCGGCGCGACTTTCGAGAGCGCGCGCGCTTCGCAGGCGGCGGGCGACCTCGGCCCCGACCTGCAAGCCCGACTGCGGCAGGAATTCTCCGACCGGATGCGGCCCGACGGGGTGGAGATGTCGGTCGAGATCGCACGGATGAACCTGGCGGGCAGCGTGCGCACTGCCTTTGGCGGCGACCGCTCGCGACTGCAGGGCACGGTCCGGCTGATCGACGGGAGCGGGCGTCTGCTGGCGGTCTATCCGGTCGAGGTCGAGGCCGGGACCGCCGCCGAGACCCGCACCGGCGCGCTGGCGCGGGCGACCGTGACCACGGTTGACGGATTCTACCGGGCGCTGCTGACCGGCTTCGCGCGACAGACACGCGGGCAGATACTCGGCGATGACAGCGCCGGGCAGCGGCTTGTCCGGCAGGTGACGGGCGGGTAAAGCGTGCGCTTCGCGGGGCTCTGGTCGCAAAGCGGGCAATTTTTCAACATCGCGTGGCTGAGCATCTCGCGCCGATTGAGATGTGGCGTGGAGGTGCTATATTATAGGCTGCATCGCTCTACAGGAGGACAAGTCTCTGCCTTACGTTGATACGACCGCGACAGCGGCCCGCCCGGACCCCGTGCCTGCAGCGCCCCTCAGCAGCGCAGCGCTGCTCGATCTGGTTCTGACCTCGCTCGACGACGACAAGGCAGATGACATCGTGACGATCGATCTGCGCGACCGCTCTGCTATGGCCGATCACATGGTGATCTGTTCGGGGCGCTCGACGCGGCAGGTGTCTGCGATCGCAACCAAGCTTCTGGACCGGCTCAAGGCGCGGTTTCGCCTCAGCGCGCGGGTCGAGGGCAAGGACATTGGCGACTGGGTGCTGATCGATACGGGTGATGTGGTCGTGCATATCTTCCGCCCGGAAGTGCGCGAGTTCTACCAGCTCGAGAAAATGTGGCAGGAGCCTGCCAGCGCGCCAGCCAACTGATGAGGCTGCATCTGTGCGCGGTCGGGCGCATCCGCACCGGGCCCGAGCGCGCACTGGTCGATGATTACCTGTCCCGCTTCAACCGGACCGGGCGCGCGCTGGCCCTGGGCCCCTGTCATGAACACGAGATCGACGAGCGCAAGGCCGCGACGCATGATGCGCAGGAGGCTGCGTTGACGCGCGCGCTGCCCGGTGGCGCGGCTCTGGTGGCGCTGGATGAGCGTGGGCAGCAGATGGATTCGCCCGCCCTCGCTGCTTGGCTTGCGCAGGCACGCGATGACGGCACTGCGGATCTGGCGCTGGTGATCGGCGGCGCGGATGGTCTGGCGCCGGGGCTGGTGGCGCGCGCGGGGTTGGTGCTGTCGCTGGGGCGTCTGGTCTGGCCGCACCGGCTGGTGCGGGTGATGGTGGCCGAGCAGCTTTACCGCGCCGCGACGATCCTCGCGGGCAGCCCGTATCACCGTGACTGACCGGCAGCCTCGTCTGTCTGTTTCAGCCCCCTGTGCGATCCGTGCGCGCGAAAGCGCCCTCGGGCCGTGCCAACCCACCGACGCGCACCGCCCGAGGGCGCTTTCGCCCCGCAGCGAAGGGTCATGAGCGACCCCCTGACAGAAAAATGCCGACGCGCGGAAGGGGCGCTTCGGCACAGGCGGGACGCAAACGAAAGGGGGGGGTGCGTCCAGAGGGAATGGAATTACCAGTCCTCGGCGCTGCGTTCGCCGAATTTGTCGACCAGAAAGTCGATCAGCGCGCGGACCTTGGGCTGCGTGAAGCGCCCGGCAGGGTAGACGGCATAAAGGCTTATGACGTCGCGCGGCAGATCGGGGATCACGTCCTCGACCTGCCCGGCGCGCATTGCCGGGGCATAGAGGAAGCTCGGCAGATAGGCGATGCCCAGCCCGTTGATCGCGGCCGTCAGCAGCGATTGCCCGTCATTGACCGACAGCCAGGACGAAGAGCGCACCTGGCGTTGTTCCCCCGAAGGCGAGGTAATCCGCCACATAGAGGTCGCGGCGTTGTGCGCGTAGTAAAGCAGCCGGTGATCGTTCAGGTCGTCGATCCGCGCCGGGTGGCCATGCGCTGCCAGATACGCGGGCGAGGCGATCAGCCGCTGGGTCGCGGCGCAGATCCGCCGTGCGCGCAGGCTGGAATCGTCCATCTCACCCATGCGGATCGCCAGGTCGAACCCTTCCGAGATCAACTCGACGAAGCGGTTCTTCAGCACCATGTTGACCGAGACATCCGGGTAGCGGTTCAGGAATTCCCCCAGCAGCGGCGACAGATGCGTCGCGCCGAAATCCGTGGGCACAGCGATGCGCAGGATGCCCGAAGGCGCGGATTGCATCGCGGCGACAAGCTGGTCGGCCTCGCCGGCATCATTGAGAACGCGGCGCGCGCGATCGTAATAGGCAAGGCCGATATCGGTGGGGCTGACGCGCCGCGTGGTGCGGTTCAGGAGCCGCGCGCCCAGCCGTGCTTCGAGAGACGAGACATGCTTGGAGACGGCCGATTTGGAAATGCCCATCTTGCGCGCGGCATCCGTGAAGCCGCCCTGATCCACAACCGTGGCAAAGGCTTCCATTTCGGTCAATCGATCCATCGCTATGCCCTGTGGGTTCTTGTAATCACGAGTTTCGACTATCGCGACAATTCGGGCAAGATTGGGGACAGCGCGCGACAATACCGGGACAATCAGCCGCGGGCTCAGGGCGCGCGCAGCGCCGCGCACAATTCCGGCCCTGCCCCGGCGCCGAGAATCCAACCCTCGTCGCGCAGGATTTCGGGGGCCGCGGGTGGTGCGAGCAGGCGGGCCGGATCGCTTGCAGCGAGCGCGCGCGCCAGCAGATCGACCTGGGCGGCATCCTTGCACGGGTAGGCGCCCCGGGCGTCCCGCACCGCAGGGTCGATTAGTGAAAGATAGGTTTCAGCCAGCACGATCTCGGCTGCGGCGCCCTGCATGGGCCAGACCGCCAGCCTGGCGCCGTACTCCGCCCGAAGCGCTGCCAGCCGCGCCTGCCCCAGCAGGCTTTGCGAGCCGACCGAGCCGGTGGTGTAGAGCTTCCACATCGGGTGCGCCCCGGCGCAAAGCGCCTCGGTCGCGCGCAACTCGGCAAGGCCCGTGCCATGGCGTGCGCGGCCCTTTTCGGGCAGGTCGGGCAGGTCCAGCCCGCGCGGGTGGCCCCAGAACGGCCCGATGCCGGGGAAGCGGCGGTTGATCTCGGCCGCGACCTCGAAACGGTTGTTGCGGTTGCTGTCGTCATCGTGAATGTGCGCGGCGAGCCAATCCCACACTGCCAGCGCCTCGGGGCGGCCGGTCAGCCGGGCCGCGAAGCCGCGCGGGAAGCCGAAGCCGATATCGAACGCGACCAGCACGCGCGCGCCCGCCGCCAACGCGTGGTCGATCCGGGCGCGTAGCGCGGCCATGGCGGCGGCGCGGGTGGGCAGGTTCTCGGGGGCGGCGGTGCCTGCGCCGGCGGCGCCCAGCCAGATCGAATCCGCGCCCCGCTTGGGTGTCGAATTGGCCGACCAGTCGAGAACAAGGACATGGTCGAAGTCGCGGCAAAGCGAAGCCGAAGGCGCCGGGGGTGTCGTCATGGGCGTGATGTGGCGCGCTGCTCGGCAAGGGCGAGGTCTTCGGGCGTGTTGATGTTGAAGAACGGATCAGGCCCGTCGCTGTCGAAGATCGCCAGACCCGGCGCGTGCTGCGCCGCCCAGTCGCCAAGCTTTCGGGCCCCGCCTGCCAGCGCGCGGCGCAGATCGTCGCGCAGCGCGACGGGCCACAGGCCGAAGGTCGGATGACGCCGCACTGCCTGACCGTGCCGGGTTGCGGCAATGGCCACGCCGCCCGGCCCGGCCGCCGCCTGTAGCCGCGCCACCAGATCGCGCGGGAAAAAGGGTGTGTCGACCGCGACGCTGACCATCGTCGAACTGCCCTGCGCTGCCGCCCAGTCGAGGCCCGCCAGCATCCCGGCCAGCGGCCCGGCCTGGAGGGGCGGGCTGTCGGCCACCACCGGCAGGCCGAATTGCGCGTAAGTTTCATGCGGGCCATTGGCGCTGAGCACCATCGCGCCGACCTGCGGGGCCAACCGGTCGATGACATGCGTCAGCAGCGGGCGGCCGGCAATCAGGCGCAGCCCCTTGTCGCCGCCGCCCATCCGCGTGGCGCGCCCCCCGGCGAGGATCACGCCGACCAGAGCGGGCATCTGCGGAACCTGGGGCCGGGCGCGGTCACAATGCGGTGGCAGGGGGCGGGCTGGAGCATCTGAAGGGCCGTTTATGATGCGGACGACATCAGTTTAACGCCGGGCACAGGGATTGGCCATCGCAACGCGCGGGCTCTCCCATTGGATTTCGCTTGCGCGATGCTAAATACAAAGCCTTAGGGTTGAAGAGGGGAAAGTGATGACCGATCAGGCTTCCGCGCTGCTCGATGCAGCCTTGATCCATGTGCCCTTCGACGGTTGGTCCGATGCCACGCTGCGCGCGGCGAGCGCCGATCTGGGGATGGACCTGGCACTTGCCCGGGCTCTCTACCCGCGTGGAGGGGTCGATCTGGCACTGGCCTTTCACCGGCGGGGCGATGCGGAAATGGTGGCGCGGCTGGCCGAGAGCGACCTGAGCGAACAGCGCTTTCGCGATCGGATCGCGACCGCCGTGCGGCTGCGTATCGAGGCGGCGGAAGATCGCGAACTGGTGCGCCGCGGCGTGACGCTGTTTGCATTGCCGCCCCATGCGGCAGCAGGCGCCCGAGCGATCTGGGACACGGTGGATCTGATCTGGACGACGCTGGGCGACACCTCCACTGATTACAACTGGTACACCAAGCGCGCGACGCTGTCGGGGGTGTACTCCTCGACCGTTCTCTACTGGCTGGGCGATGAGAGCCCGGAGTCGATCGCCACCTGGGCGTTTCTCGACCGGCGGATCGACGATGTGATGCAGTTCGAACGGGTGAAGGGGGCGGTGCGCCGCAACCCGCTGGGCCGTGCGCTCACGGCCGGCCCCGAGGCACTGCTCTCCTGCATCCGCGCGCCCGCGCCGCGCGCGCGCGATGGCCTTCCCGGCTACGTGTCGCCCACCACCAACCCGCGCGAGGGTTGACGAGGCGCAAATTGCGCCGCAGGTTGCGTCGGTGGAAAGGCGAGGGGCGCAATGGCGGTGAGCAAGGATATCCTGACATGGTATGAGGGCGCCTGGCATCGGGGCAACGCGCCGATCATCGGTGCGGCCGATCACGCCGCATGGCTGGGCAGCCAGGTATTCGACGGTGCGCGACAGTTCGACGGCGCGCGCCCCGATCTGGACCTGCATTCTGCACGCATCATCCGCTCGGCCCGCGCGATGGGCATGCTGCCGCCGATCGATGCCGAGACGGTGCAGGGGTTGCTGGAAGAGGGGTGCGCGCAGTTCGCCGAGGGCACCGCGCTGTACCTGCGTCCGATGATGTGGGCGCGCGACTCGGGCCTCGGGGTGATCGATATCGCACCGGACAGCACCGCGTTCGCGATCTGCATCGAGGCGCTGCCGATGCCCGAACCTGGCGGCTTTTCGCTGACGGTCTCGCCTTTCAGACGCCCCCGGCCCGACATGGCACTGACCGAGGCCAAGGCGTCGGCGCTCTACGCCAATAACGGGCGGATCATGGCCGAGGCACGGGCGCGGGGCTACTCGAACGCGCTGTCGCTCGACGCTGACGGGTATGTGGCCGAGACGGCCTCGACCAATGTGTTCATGGTGCGCGACGGGGTGGTGTTCACGCCGGTCCCCAATGGCATGTTCCTTGCGGGTATCACCCGGGCACGGGTGATCGGGCTGTTGCGCGCCGATGGGGTCGAGGTGGTCGAGTCATCGCTGACGCTCGACAATTTCGACCAGGCCGACGAGATCTTCGTGACCGGCAACATCGCCAAGGTCATGCCCGTGGCGCGGTATCAGGACCGGGTGTTCGACGCCACGCCGATGGCCGACCGCGCCCGCGTTCTCTACTGGGATTACGCGCTGTCGCGCGAGCGGCATCTGGTCTGAGGGCGGGTTCGGGCGGGGCCGTCCGATTGAGTATTTCCAGCAAGAAAATGAGGAATGCGATGGAGCTGCCCCATACCATGCGCGCGGTCGAGATCTCGGCGCCGGGCGGGCCCGAGGTGCTGCGCGCGGTCGAGCGACCAGTGCCGGTTCCGGGGCCGGGCAAGGTGGTGATCCGGCTGGCCTGGGCCGGAGTCAACCGCCCCGATGCGCTGCAACGCGCGGGCGCCTATGACCCGCCCGAGGGCGCGAGCGACCTGCCGGGGCTGGAAGGGGCGGGGACCATCGCGGCAGTCGGGCCGGGGGTGACGCGCTGGACGGTCGGCGACGAGGTCTGCGCGCTTTTTCCCGGCGGGGCCTATGCCGAACACGCGCTGACCGATGCCGGACATGTGCTGCCCGTGCCCGACGGGATGGGCCTGCGCGAGGCTGCCTGTCTGCCCGAGACCTTCTTCACTGTCTGGTCGAATGTCTTCATGCGCGGGGGCTTGCGCGCGGGCGAGCGGTTTCTGGTGCATGGCGGCTCCTCTGGCATCGGGACGACAGCGATCCAGCTGGCGCACAACTTGGGCGCTCGGGTCTTTGCAACCGCAGGCTCGGACGAGAAATGCGCGGCCTGCGCGCGGCTGGGTGCCGAGCGGGCGATCAACTATCGCGCCGAGGATTTCGTCGCCGTGCTGCGCGCCGAGGGTGGGGCGGACCTGATCCTCGACATGGTGGGCGGTCCGTATCTGCCGCGCAATCTGAAGTCGCTCGCCGAGGATGGGCGGCTGGTGCAGATCGCCTTTCTGCAAGGCCCGAAGGTCGAGGTGAATTTCGCGCCGCTGATGGTGCGGCGGCTGAGTATCACCGGCTCTACCCTGCGCCCGCAATCGGACGCGGCCAAGACCGCCATCGCGGCAGAGCTGGAGCGCGCGGTCTGGCCGTTGCTGGCGGCGGGGCGCGTGGCGCCGGTGATGGACAGCAGCTTCCCGCTGACCGAGGCAGCGGCGGCGCATGCGCGGATGGAAAGCTCGGCGCATATCGGCAAGATCGTGTTGCAGATTGCCCCATGAGCGGCATTGAACTGACTGCTGCGGCGGCAGAGACTCATGATTTGATCAAATCCCCTCGTGCAGGGTACGAAACGGGCTTGCCAAGCCGGTCCGTTTTCATGTGGTATGTCGAGCATGGCAAACCTCGCCCGCGCAGGAGGCGATGGCCGCAACTGGGAGAATGACATGAGCACACGCAAGGTTCTGGCGCTCGGCGCCGCGATGGGGCTGGTATCCGGCCCGGCATTGGCCGACACGGTCAATGTCTTCAACTGGTCCGACTACATCACCGACGAGGTGCTGGAGCTGTTCACCGAGCGCACCGGCATTTCCGTCAATTACGATGTTTATGACAGCAACGACACGCTCGAGGCGCGGCTGCTGGCGGGCTCTTCGGGCTTCGATGTGGTGGTGCCGACGGGCACTTTCCTTGAGCGGCAGTTGGCTGCCGGGGTGTATCAGCCGCTGAACAAGGATTTATTGCCCAACCTCGAGGGGATGGACCCGGAGCTGACCGCCGCCGTGGCCTCGCACGACCCGGGCAACGAGCACTCGGTCATCTACATGTGGGGCACCACGGGCATCGGCTATAACATCGACATGGTGGCCGAGCGTCTGGGCGAGGATTTCGAGGTCGATACCTGGGACATGATCTTCGACCCCGAAATCGCGGGCCAGCTTGCCGATTGCGGTATCTCCTGGCTTGATTCGCCGACCGACATGTTCCCGGCGGCCTTTGCCTGGATGGGCAAGGACCCGCAATCGACCGATCCGGATGATTTCGCCGCTGCCGCCGACATGATGATGGAGGTGCGCGATACCGTCCGCTATTTCCACTCGTCGCAATACATCACCGATCTGGCCAATGGCGAGACCTGCGTGGCCGTGGGCTGGTCGGGGGACGTGCTGCAGGCCGCCGACCGCGCGGCAGAGGCCGGGCAGGGTGTAAATGTCTGGTACGCCATCCCGCGCGAGGGGGCGATGCAGTGGTTCGACGTGATGGGCATTCCGGCCGATGCGCCGAACCCGGAAGCGGCACATGCCTTCATCAACTTCATCCTCGAGCCAGAGATCACGGCGATGATCACCAACTATGTGTGGTTCCCGAATGCCAATGCTGCGTCCTGGCCGATGGTCGAGGAGGAGATCTTCAACGACCCGGCCATCTTCCCGACCGATGAGGTGACCGAGACGCTGTTCACCGGGGTCACCTATGACAGCCGCACCGACCGAACCGTGACGCGCCTCTGGACCCGCGTGCGCACGGGTCAGTAAACGCCACGCCCCTGCCCGTAATCGGGCAGGGGGTTTTCCGCCTTGGGGGCACGCGCATGGACGCATCCGCAATCGCCGCTGACACGCGACCCTGGCGCGACCCGGACGCGCAGCCCTTTATCTCGGTGCGCGGAGTGACCAAGAAGTTCGGCGATTTCACTGCCGTCTCGGATGTCGATCTGGACATCTACAAGGGTGAGTTGTTCTGCCTGCTGGGCGAATCCGGCTGCGGGAAATCGACGCTGCTGCGCATGCTGGCAGGGTTCGAGCAACCGACCGAGGGCAGCATCCGCATTGATGGCGAGGACATGGCGCATGTCCCGCCCGACCGGCGGCCCACCAACATGATGTTCCAGTCCTACGCGCTGTTTCCGCATATGACAGTGGAAAAGAATGTGGCCTATGGCCTCTTGCGCGAGGGGCTGAAGAAATCCGAGGCTTGTGCCAAGGCCGCCGAAATGCTGCGCATGGTCAAGCTGGAGAAGCTGGCGCGGCGCAAGCCGGACCAGCTTTCGGGCGGGCAGCGGCAGCGTGTGGCGCTGGCGCGCGCGCTGGTCAAGCGGCCGAAACTGCTGCTGCTGGACGAGCCGCTGGGCGCGCTGGACAAGAAGCTGCGCGAGGAAACGCAGTTCGAGCTGATCAAGATTCAGGAAACCCTGGGTGTGACCTTCATCGTCGTCACGCATGACCAGGACGAGGCGATGACGCTCGCCACCCGCATCGGGGTGATGAAGGACGGCATGATCGAGCAGGTGGGCGAGCCGCGCGAGATCTACGAGACGCCAGACTCGCGCTTCGTGGCCGACTTTATCGGCACCATCAACCTGTTCGAGGGTCGTGTCGATGCTGCAGCACCCGACATGATGCGCATCAGAACCGAGGCGCTGGGCGATGTGCTGGTGTCGCCGCAAAGCGGGCTGACGCAGGGGCAGCAGGTCTGGGCGGCCTTGCGCCCCGAACGCTTCTGGCTGACGCGCGAGAAGCCCGAGAACACCCGTAACGCCTGGCACGGCCATGTCGAGGAGATGGGGTATATCGGCCATATGTCGCAATACCGGATCCGGCTGGACAGTGGCGTTCTGGTGCGCGCCAGCCAGTCCAACCGCCTGCGGGACGAGGACCCGATCTCGTGGGACGAAAAAGCCTGGGTGTCGGTCAATCCGGCCGCTTTCCGGGTGTTGACGCGATGAATGCGCTGACCCGCTCGGCGCCGTGGCGCGGCACGGCCTGGGCCTTCGGCAAGCTGGGGCTGTCGGGACGCTCGCTGGTCATTGCCATCCCGATGCTGTGGCTGGGCGTGTTCTTTCTTGCACCCTTCTTCGTGCTGGGCCGCATTTCGCTGGCCGAGGCGATCATCGCCCGCCCGCCCTTCACGCCGCTTTTCGACCGCGCGCCGGACGGCACGCTCGAGATCATCGCGAGCTTTGAGAATTTCCGATTCCTGCTCGAGGATGCGCTCTACCGCAACGCCTACCTCTCCTCGATCCGCATTGCGCTGGTCTCGACCGTCTTCGCGCTGCTGATCGGCTACCCCATTGCCTACTACATCGCCCGCGCGCCCGAGCCGAAACGCTCGATCCTGCTGTTGATGGTGATCCTGCCCTTCTGGACCAGCTTCCTGCTGCGGGTCTACGCCTGGATGGGGTTTCTGCGCACCAATGGCGTTATCAACAACACGCTGATGTCGCTGGGCATCATCGACGCGCCCTTGCGCATGATGCACACGGATGTCGCGGTCTATATCGGTATCGTCTATACCTACCTGCCCTTCATGATCCTGCCGCTTTACGCGAACCTCACCAAGCTTGACGGCGCGCTCTTGGAGGCGGCGAGCGATCTGGGTGCCTCGCCCACGGTCACGTTCCTCACGGTCACCCTGCCGCTGTCGCTGCCGGGGATCGTCGCGGGCTCTATGCTGGTCTTCATTCCGGCCATCGGCGAATATGTCATCCCGGCGCTGCTGGGCGGGCCAGATACGCTGATGATCGGGCGGGTGCTGTGGGATGAATTCTTCTCGTCGCGCGACTGGCCCGTCGCCTCGGCCGTGGCGATTGTCATGCTGTTCCTGGTCGTCGCGCCCATCATGTGGCTGCAATCGGTGCAGAACCGGCGGGGGATGGACTGATGCGCGGCTGGTTCCTGCCGCTGGCCGTCGCCTTCGGCTTCATCTTCCTCTACGCGCCCATCGTCTCGCTGGTGGTGTTTTCCTTCAACGAAAGCCGCCTTGTCACGGTCTGGGGCGGGTTCTCGACGCGCTGGTATGGCGAGCTTATCCGCGACCGCCAGATCCTCGGCTCGGCCTGGATCAGCCTGCAGGTGGCGTTCTGGTCGGCCAATCTGGCGGTAATCGTGGGTACGCTGGGGGCTTTCGTGCTGACCCGTTTCGGCAAGTTCACGGGGCGGCTGTTGCTGACCGGAATGATCACGGCACCCCTGGTCATGCCCGAGGTCATTACCGGCCTGTCGCTATTGTTGCTGTTCGTGTCGATGGAACTGACGCTGGGCTGGCCCGCCGGGCGCGGGCTGACGACGATTGTGATCGCGCATACGACCTTCTGCGCGGCCTTCGTTGCCGTGATCGCACAGACCCGCCTGCGGCAGATGGACGAATCGCTGGAGGAAGCCGCCCGCGATCTGGGCGCGGGGCCGGTGCGGGTGTTCTTCGACATCACCCTGCCGGTGATCACGCCCGCGCTGGTGGCGGGCTGGCTTCTGGCCTTTACCCTGTCGCTGGATGATCTGGTCATTGCGTCATTCGTCTCTGGCCCCGGGGCCTCGACCCTGCCTATGGTGATTTTCTCCAAGGTGCGGCTGGGAGTCAGCCCGGATGTGAACGCGCTGGCCACGATAATCATCGGCTTTGTGCTGGTCGCGGTCATCATAGCCGGATGGCTGATGCGGCGGACAGCACGGCGGATGTAGCCTCATCATAATTTCTGATTGCAAGCATCAGTAAATCCCACTTTTCCTGATGAGGCGGCCCTGTTAGAACCGTTCCAGAATTTCTCATGGAGGACGCAATGGACGGTTCCGACAACGCAGGCAAATGCCCGGTCATGCATGGCGGGCAGACGACGACAGGCGCATCGGTCATGGACTGGTGGCCGAAATCGCTCAACCTCGACATTCTGCACCAGCATGACAGCAAGTCGAACCCGCTGCAGGGCTTCGACTACCGCGAAGAAGTCAAGAAACTGGATGTCGAGGCGCTGAAGGCCGACATGAAGGCGCTGCTGCGCGACAGCCAGGACTGGTGGCCCGCCGACTGGGGCCATTACGGCGGTCTGATGATCCGGCTGGCCTGGCACGCTGCGGGCACCTACCGGGTGCAGGACGGGCGCGGCGGCGGCGGCACCGGCGACATTCGTTTCGCGCCGCTGAATTCCTGGCCCGACAACGGCAACCTGGACAAGGCGCGTCGCCTGCTCTGGCCGCTGAAGAAGAAATACGGCAACAAGGTCAGCTGGGCTGACCTGATCATCCTGTCGGGGACGATTGCCTATGAGGACATGGGCCTCAAGACTTTCGGCTTCTCTTTCGGGCGCGAGGATGTCTGGCACCCCAACAAGGATGTCTACTGGGGCTCCGAGCGCGAGTGGCTGGCGCCGTCGGATGAGCGGTATGAGAATGTCGATGACCCCGCGACCATGGAGAACCCGCTTGCAGCCGTGCAGATGGGGCTGATCTATGTGAACCCCGAGGGGGTGAACGGCCAGCCCGACCCGCTGAAAACCGCAGGCCAGGTGCGCGAGACCTTCGCCCGCATGGCGATGAACGACGAGGAAACCGCAGCGCTGACGGCAGGCGGCCACACCGTCGGCAAGGCGCATGGCAATGGCGATGCCGCCAATCTGGGCCCGGCGCCCGAAGGAGCGGCGCTGGAAGAGGGCGGCCTTGGCTGGATCAACCACAAGACCCGTGGCGTGGGTCGCGACTCGGTCACTTCGGGGATTGAAGGCGCCTGGACGACCGAGCCCACGAAATGGGACATGGGCTACTTCAAGCTGCTGTTCGGCTATGAGTGGCAGTTGACCAAATCGCCCGCCGGGGCCTGGCAGTGGGAGCCCGTGGACATCCGCGAAGAGGACATGCCGCGCGATCCCGAAGACCCCTCGGTCCGCGTCAAGCCGATGATGACGGATGCCGACATGGCCATGAAGATGGACCCAGCCTACCGCGCCATTTGCGAGAAGTTCATGGCCGACCCGGCCTATTTCGACGACTGCTTCGCGCGTGCCTGGTTCAAGCTGACGCATCGCGACATGGGTCCGCAGGAACGCTATATCGGGCCGGACGCGCCGAAAGAGGTGCTGATCTGGCAGGATCCGGTTCCCGCGGGCAACACCGGCTATGACGTGGCAGCCGTCAAGGCAAAGATCGCCGAGGCCGGGCTCTCGGTGTCCGACATGGTCGCCACAGCCTGGGACAGCGCGCGGACCTTCCGCAAGTCGGACTATCGCGGGGGCGCCAATGGTGCGCGCATCCGTCTGGCCCCGCAGAAGGATTGGGAAGGCAACGAGCCCGAGCGTCTGGCCCGCGTGCTGGCCAAGCTCGAGCCGATTGCCGCTGACTCCGGCGCCAGCATCGCCGATGTGATCGTGCTGGCGGGCAATCTGGGCGTCGAGCAGGCCGCGAAAGCCGCCGGGCACGAGGTCGAGGTGCCCTTCGCGCCCGGTCGCGGTGACGCAACGGACGAGATGACCGACGCGGACAGCTTCAAGTGGCTGGAACCACTGGCCGATGGCTTCCGCAACTGGATGAAGAAGGACTACGCGGTCACGGCCGAGGAAATGCTGCTGGATCGCGCGCAACTCATGGGGCTGACCGCACCCGAGATGACCGTCCTGCTGGGCGGAATGCGCGCGATGGGCACCAACCATGGCGGCACGGCGCATGGCGTCTTCACTGACCGCCCCGGCGCGCTGAGCACCGACTTCTTCGTCAACCTGACAGACATGGCGTGGAAATGGGTGCCCAAGGGTCGCAACCTGTATGAACTCCAGGACCGCAAGACGGGTGCGCCCAAATGGACGGCCACCCGCGCTGATCTGGTCTTCGGGTCGAACTCGATCCTGCGCGGCTATGCCGAGGTCTATGCCCAGGACGATGCGGATGCGAAATTCGTGGCCGATTTCGTCGCTGCCTGGACCAAGGTGATGAACGCGGATCGCTTCGATCTGGCGTGAAGAATCGGTAACGCATGAGCACAGCGGCGCGCCCATTGGGCGCGCCGTTTTTTTGGATGCAGCGCCGGGGAGAGCCGAATAGGGTGCCGGGATGGAGACGGATCTCGCAATCTTCGCGCTGGTGGCACTGGGCGGGGGGCTTGGCAGCATGGCGCGCGCCGCGCTCGCTGCGGGTTTGGGGCCGCTGCTGACGCCTGCGGGCGCGATTTTCGTGATCAATGCAGTGGGCAGCTTCGCCATCGGGGCGGCGCTGGGGGCCGCACTCGAGACTGCCGCGCTGCGCGACATGGCGCCGCCGGGCTGGTTCACCTTTTTCGCGGTCGGCCTGCTGGGCGGGTTCACCACCGTCTCGACCTATGCGCTGCAAGTGGGTGAGGCGTGGCAGGCGGGGCGGCGGCGCGCCGCGCTTGCGAATGCGCTCGGGTCTGTCGTGCTGTGCCCTGCCCTCGCTGCGCTGGGGGTGGGCATGGTGCTGCTCGCGCGGGGGTTGGTCTGATGGGATTTCTGCTCGTCGGCCTGGGCGGGACGCTGGGAACCGCGCTGCGTCTCGGTCTCAGCCTGATCGCGCTGCGCTATGCAGCCGAATACGTCTATCTTTCCACGCTGGCGGCAAATGTGCTGGGCGCCGCCCTGATCGGTTATCTGGCAACCCGCGATCTGGGCGCATCGGCCCGGGCCTTGTGGATGACCGGCTTCTGCGGCGGGTTCACCACCTTTTCGTTCTTCTCGCTGGAGGTGGTCATGCTGCTCGAACGCGGAGCGGGCCTTGCGCTCGGCTATGCGGCCGCCTCGCTTGTGCTTTGGCTCGCTGCGCTCTGGCTCGGTGTGGTTCTTGGACGCGGAAGCGCCCCCTCGGGGTCCCCACCCACCCGCCCATGACCCGCTCGGGGGCGCTTGCCCCTGCGGGGCAGCGGTCAGATATTGTCGACCTGCGGCATTCCCATGATGTGATAGCCGCCATCGACGTGGATGATCTCGCCCGTGGTGTGCGCGCCATGGTCCGAGGCGAGATAGACCGCGGTGCCGCCGACGCTCTCGAGTGTCGCATTCCTGCGCAGCGGTGCGTTCGCCTCGGCATGGCGGAAGGTCTTGCGCGCCCCCCCGATCGCCGCCCCGGCAAGCGTCTTCATCGGACCGGGGCTGATGGCATTGACGCGGATCCCTTCGGGCCCGAGATCGTTGGCGAGGTAGCGCACCGAGGACTCCAGCGCGGCCTTCGCCACCCCCATGACATTGTAGAAGGGCGTGACGGTGTTCGAGCCCTGGAAGGTCAGCGTCAGCAGGCAGCCGCCCTGCGGCATCAGTTCCGATGCCCGGCGTCCGGCGTCGATGAAGCTGTAGCACGAAATCTCCAGCGAGCGGGCGAAATTCGCGCGGCTGGTGTCGCGGAACCGGCCCGTCAGCTCGGCCTTGTCGGAAAACGCGATGGCATGGACAAGGAAATCCATTTCCCCCCAGCGTTCGGCCAGCGTGCCGAAGGCGGCATCGAGGTCGTCGGCATCCGTCACATCGGCGTCGAGCAGCAAATCCGAGCCCACCGAGGCAGCCAGCGGTTCGACGCGCTTGCCGAATGCCTCTCCCTGATAGGTGAAGGCCAACTCTGCCCCTTCGCGCGCCATTGCTTGCGCGATGCCCCAGGCGATCGAGCGTTCGTTGGCGACCCCCATGATCAGGCCGCGTTTGCCCTGCATCAAGCCTGCCATGGCCGTTCCTCTCAGTTGCGATACGCGCTCATGACAAGCGTCGCATTGGTGCCGCCAAAGCCGAAGGAGTTCGACAGGACCGAGTCGAGTTCGACATCCTCGACGAGTTGCGTCGCGATCTCACCCTCGCGGATTGCGGGGTCGAGTTCGATGACATTGGCCGAGGCGGCGATGAAATTGCCCTGCATCATCAGCAGCGAATAGATCGCCTCTTGCACGCCCGTCGCGCCGAGCGAGTGGCCGGTCAGCGATTTCGTCGAGGAGATGGGCGGCACATTGCCCTCGCCCCAGATGCGGCGGATGGCGTCGACCTCGGTCACGTCGCCCGCCGGGGTCGAGGTGCCATGCGCGTTGATGTAGCTGACCTTGCGGCCCACGGGCAGGGTCTCCAGCGCGAGCCGCATGGACCGTTCGCCGCCCTCGCCCGATGGCGCGACCATGTCATACCCGTCTGATGTGGCGCCGTAGCCCGTGACCTCGGCATAGATTTTCGCGCCGCGCGCCTTGGCGTGTTCCAGTTCTTCGAGCACCAGCATCCCGCCGCCACCGCCGATCACGAACCCGTCGCGTGTGGCGTCAAAGGCGCGGGCGGCCTGTTCGGGGGTGTCGTTGTATTTCGACGACATGGCGCCCATCGCGTCGAACAGGCAGGACAGCGTCCAGTCGAGTTCCTCGCCGCCGCCGGCGAAAATGATGTCCTGCTTGCCCATCTGGATAAGTTCGGCGGCGTTGCCGATGCAATGCGCGCTTGTCGAGCACGCCGAGGTGATCGAGTAGTTCACCCCCTTGATCTTGAACGGCGTCGCCAGGCAGGCCGAGTTCGTGGACGACATGCAGCGCGTGACCATGAACGGCCCCATTCGCTTGGGGCTGCCTTTTTCGGTGACGATTTGATGCGCCTGGAACAGATTGGCCGTGGACGGCCCGCCCGAGCCGGTGATCAGGCCAGAGCGCGGGTTGGAGATATCCCCCTCCTCGAGCCCGGAATCGGCGATGGCCTGTTCCATGGCGAGGAAGTTGTAGGCTGCGCCCGCGCCCATGAAGCGCAGATTGCGCTTGTCGATATGGTCTTCAAGCGTGATCTGCGGTTTGCCGTGGATCTGGCTGCGAAAGCCACGCTCGGCATAATCGGGGGCAAAGACGATGCCGGATTTCCCGGCGCGCAGGCTGGCGCTGACCTCTGTGGTGGAGTTTCCGATGGGCGAGATGATCCCCATCCCGGTGATGACAACGCGACGCATGACGCCTCCCCTGTTATGCAGAGGCCTGTCTAGGGCAGGGGCGCTGTCGGGGCAACCCGTAAGCCGTTAGGCCGAATTGCACAGCGCGGGGGCAAAGGCGGGCTGGTGCAAGCGGAAAAGAGGGCGCGTCGGTTCACTGGGTTGGGCCGCCGAAATGGGCATTGGCGCGGGCACAGCCCCGGGACATGGGCACCAGACGCTTGAAGTCCGGCCAGCTTGACGCTGGTGTGCGAGAGCCGGGCAGGGGCGATGCCTGGCAGTCGATCAGGTCCCACAGATGTTGTGGCGGGCAAAGGCCAGAGAGGCTGGTACCTGGTGGGGTTTACGGCCCAAGGCGGTATTCGACGCAGCGCGCGTTGTGTCGTTAAGCGACCGAGTTCAGCCCGCGCGCCGCGGCGGGCAACACGCCGATGGCGGCCAACTTGCCCGATGTGGGGAATAGGCGACATGTTATGCAATGCAAGGGCGCGTGGACGCCTGAAAGCTGCGGAGGGCGGCATCGGGGACAGCCGACCTCTTGCCACGCGCAGTGCGTGGGCCAGAAAACGCGAAAGTCAGATCGCGCGGTCGAGCGTGTGGAATTCGCTACGTGCTTCCGCGATGACGGGCCAGTGCGCGGGCCACGCGCCGCCTTCGTCCGATGCTGCCGTTTCCGCAGGCCGGTCGGGATCGGACCATTGCGGATCACCCGCGCCTTCAGCGTTGCCATGCGCATCCAGCGCGTTTTCGCGCAGATGCTCCAGCAGGTTCATTTCGAAAGCCGGGGGCGGGCCGGTCAGCCGCGTCTTGGGCGGTGGTGGGGCAAGGCGTTGGGGGGCCGTTGCGGCGGGGGCATCGCTGCGGGGGGCTTGCAGCACGGCGCTGGCCAGTTGCGTCGGGGCGACGGCGCGCGATGCCGCCGGGGCCGCAGGCAAGACGACAGCGTCGCGAAGCGGGGCGAGCGGCGATGCAGTTGCAGGCAGGCCGGACAGGATTTGCATTGCCTCCTCCATCCTTGCCCGGACAAAACCTTCCGGGACAGAACTTTCGTTCCTGATAGTCTCGCAGTGTTAGCTTAACAGAGCGTGAACGTCCCCGCGCCGGAGGCATGGGAATTGCGTTGCATTTTATCCATCCCGTCCCGGCGGTTTCAGCGCAGGATCGACCGTCCGGCAAAGAGGGCCGATTCCCCGAGGCTTTCCTCGATTCGGATCAGCTGGTTGTATTTCGCCAGCCGGTCCGAGCGCGCCAGTGAACCCGTCTTGATCTGCCCGCAATTGGTGGCGACCGCCAGATCGGCAATCGTGGCGTCCTCGGTCTCGCCCGAACGGTGCGACATCACGCAAGTCATGCGCGCGCGATGCGCCATGTCCACTGCTGCCAGCGTTTCGGTCAGCGTGCCGATCTGGTTGACCTTGACCAGCAGCGAATTGCCGCAGCCCTGCGCGATCCCGTCGGCCAGTCGCGCGGGGTTGGTGACGAACAGATCGTCGCCCACAAGCTGGCACTTCTCGCCCATCAGCGTGGTCAGCTTTGCCCAGCCGTCCCAGTCATCCTCGGCCATTCCATCCTCGATCGAGATGATGGGATAGTCCTTGACCAGCCCCATCAGATAGGTGGCATTCTCGTCGCGGGTCATGACCGCGCCTTCGCCGGTCATGTGATACTTGCCGTCGCGATAGTACTCGGTCGCGGCGCAATCGAGGGCGAGGCAGATCTCCTCCCCGGGCTTGTAGCCGGCCTTCTCGATGGATTTCAGGATGAAATCCAGCGCCTCGCGCGTCGATGACAAGTTGGGCGCAAATCCGCCCTCATCGCCGATGCCGGTGTTCAGCCCGGCCGCAGTCAGTTCCTTCTTGAGCGTGTGGAACACCTCTGCCCCCATGCGCACGGCCTCGCGCAGGGTCGGGGCGGCGACAGGCATGATCATGAATTCCTGAATGTCGATCGGATTGTCGGCATGCTCGCCGCCATTGATGATGTTCATCATCGGTACAGGCAGGGTGCGCGCCGAGGTGCCGCCGACATAGCGATAGAGCGGCTGGCCGGTGGCCTCTGCGGCGGCCTTGGCCACCGCGAGCGACACGCCGAGAATGGCGTTCGCGCCCAGACGGCTCTTGTTGGGGGTGCCGTCCATCTCGATCATCGCCTGGTCGATGGCCACCTGCTCGGTCGCGTCAAAGCCGACCAGACCCTCGGCCAGTTCGCCATTCACTGCCGCCACGGCCCCGAGCACACCCTTGCCCATGTAGCGCGCCTTGTCGCCGTCGCGTTTCTCGACGGCCTCATGCGCGCCGGTCGAGGCGCCCGAAGGCACGGCAGCCCGACCCATTGTGCCGTCCTCGAGGATCACATCCACCTCGACCGTCGGGTTGCCCCGGCTGTCCAGGATCTCGCGGCCGATGATGTCGATGATCGTGCTCATGTCACTGTCCCCCTGCATGACGCCTGTCGCAGGTTCTATAACGCCGCACAGGCGCAGTGGCTAGGCCGTCGCGCGGGTTTCGCGCCACAGCGTATAGAGCCCCGCGGCGATGATGATCGCCGCGCCGGTCAGCGTCAGCGCGTCCGGGCGCTCGTCGAAGACAAGCACGGCGATGACAAGCGCGAAGATCATGCGCGTGTAGCGAAACGGGGTCACGAAGGACAGCTCGCCCAGGCGCATGGCCGCAACCAGCGTGTAATACCCCAGCACGCCGATCCCCAAGGCACCGATGAGCCCGAAAACCTCGGCGCGGCCAGGCAGAACCATGCCCTCGCCCATGACCAGCATCAGGAACAGCCCCGCCGGGATGATCATCGCAAAGGCCCAGCAGGACAGCTGGTAGCTCGACACGCTGGGCGGGATGACGCGCGTCGCCAGATCGCGCCCGGCCAGCCCGAAGACGCCCAGCACGGCCAGCATCGTCGCGGGCTCAAAGCCTGCCATCCCCGGACGAACGATCAGCAGCACCCCCGCGAACCCCACCGCGATGGCCGACCAGCGCCGCCAGCCGACCTTTTCGCCCAGAAACAGCACCGCCCCCAGTGTCACCAGCAGCGGCGCGGATTGCAGGATGGCCGAGGCCGTGGCGAGGCTGGCCAGCACGAAGCCGAGCACGAAGCCGATGGTGCCGATCATCTCGAACACGTTGCGGGTCAGGATCGCCGGGGTCAGCAACAGGGGCGTGAGCACGGCCTGCCCCTTGTGCCGTGCGATGGCGCCGAAAATCGTCGCGCCGCCAATCCCCAGCAGCACGAGGATCTGGCCCACCGGCAGCCCGTCCGCCAGCAGCTTGATGAACATGTCCTCGAGCGAGAACGCCGCCATGGCCAGCGCCATCAAGGCCGCACCACGCAGATTGTCGGACATGATCGCTCGGTCCTTTCGGTTGTCTGCCCATAATCACCCGCAGCAGTCCGGCCATTGCGCCGCATCGCAGTCCACTGCCAGGCCCTGCGCGACCGATCGCCGCGATGGTCCACTGCCCGAGAGACGCCGACAGCGGACCATGGCGCGCGATTGTCCCGACCCGGAACGGCAGCAGAATGACCCGCGCGCCCCGCATCTTCAGATCAACTTGCTGGCGGCACCTCTCGACAGGGACTCCAGCCACCCGAACAACCAGGGCGGCACGGGAATGGGCCCGCCCAGCTCCGCCCGTTCCCTTTTCATCCTTGCAGAGATATCCCGGGAGCGCGAGGCAGAGTCCTCGCATTCTTTGCCCGTGTCACTGCGCACCGAGAGCACGGGCGCCCCGAGCGACCCCGCGCAGCCCGGCGCCGACTGATGGCCTTAGCTCGCCTCGTCGTCCAGCGCCTCGATGGCCTGCTGCAGGTCTTCCTTGGCGACGTCCTTCTCGGTCACGGTGACCTGTTCGATGATGTGATCGACCACCTTGTCCTCGAACAGCGGCGCGCGGAGTTGCTGCTGCATCTGCGGGTTCTTCTGCACGAATTCGAAGAACTCGCGCTCTTGCCCCGGATATTGCCGCGCCTGCTGGATGACGGCCTGCGTCATCTCCTGATCGCTGACCGTCACTTCGGCCTTCGACCCGATCTCGGCCAGCAGAAGGCCCAGCTTGACGCGCCGCACGGCCAGCCTGTCGCTTTCCTCGGTGGTGGGGATGTCCTCGTGGCTGTGGTCGTTCTGATCCACATCCTCCTGCGCATCGTGCCAGAGCTGGTGCGCGATCTGCTTGCTCTCGGCCTCGACCAGCGAGGGCGGCAGGTCGAACGCGACCGCCTCGTCCAGCGCGTCGAGCAGCCTGCGCTTGAGCACCGCGCGGCCGGCCTGGGCGTATTCCGCCTCGAGCCGTTCGGTGATCTGGGTCTTCAGCGCCGCCAGATCCTCGGCCCCGAACTGCTGCGCCAGCGCATCGTCGATCTCGGTCGGCGCGGGAGCTTTCACGGCCTTGATGGTGCAGTCGAACGTCGCTTCCTTGCCGGCCAGATGCTCGGCACCATACTCTTCGGGGAAGCTGACAGTGACGGTCTTTTCCTCGCCCGCCTTCACCCCGGCGAGTTGTTCCTCGAAGCCGGGGATGAACTGCCCCGAACCCAGCACCAGCGGAAAATCCTCGGCCGCGCCGCCATCAAAGGGCTCGCCGTTGATCTTGCCCAGAAAGTCGATGGTAACCTGATCGCCATCCTCGGCCGCACCTTCCTTGTCGGCGAAGTTCTGGGCGTTCTTGGCGAGGTTCTCCAGCGCCTCCTGCACGGCGGCGTCATCGGCGCGCACCACCAGCCGCTCGAGCGTGATGCCCGACAGGTCGGGCGTCTCGATCTTGGGCAGTGCCTCGTAGTTCAGCGCCACGACGACATCATCGCCTTCCTTCCAGTCCTCATTGGTGAGCTTCACCTCGGGCTGGAGCGCGGGGCGGTCGCCCGACTCCTCGAAATGCGCGTTCATCGCGCCGTCCACGGCATCTTGCATCGCCTCGCCCAGCAGGCGCTGGCCGAACTGCTTCTTCAGAAGCGCCATCGGCACCTTGCCCTTGCGAAAACCCTTCATCTCGATATCGGGCTGGGCCTCGCGCAGTTTCTCGTCGACCTTGGCGGACAGCTCATCCGCCGTGACCGTGATCTCATATCCGCGTTTCAGCCCTTCGTTCAGGGTTTCGGTGACTTGCATCGGCGTCCTCGCATGAATGACAGGCCGCACGAGGGCGGCCTGGGGGAAGTTGCGTCTCCCTAAAGCCGCGCGGATAGAGGATCAAGCCCGATTCGGCCCCCCCGCGCGCCCTGCGACCTTTGCCCCCTTCCCCTGCCGCCCCGGAACGCGCATCCTGACGCGGTGCGGAAACTGCGAGGTGCCATGCGCGCGCTGACAGCCCTGATCGCCCTTGGCCTGATGGCCTGGTCCATTGTCACGCTCGAGGCTGACCGCGCGCGCGTCGCGGTCAGCCCGTTCGCGGTCGCGGACGGCCCCCCCGCGACGCTCTATCTGCGCGACGGCGACGCGACCGCCCCGGCGGTTGTCATCGCGCATGGGTTCGCAGGCTCGCGGCAGTTGATGGAGCCTTTCGCCCTGACCCTTGCGCAGGCAGGCTATGTGGTGGCGAGTTTCGACTTCATGGGCCATGGCCGCAATCCGCGCCCGATGTCGGGGGATGTGACCTCCATCGACGGCACCACGCGGCTGTTGATGGACGAGACGGCGCGTGTCGCCGAGGCGCTTCTGGAGCATCCGCGCGCCGATGGGCGGCTGGTCTATCTGGGGCATTCCATGGCCTCGGACGTGATCGTGCGGCAGGCGCTCGAGGACCCGCCGGGCGACGCGGTGGTGGCGATTTCGATGTTCAGCGAGGCGGTGACCGCGGATGCACCGCGCAACCTGCTCGCCATCGCCGGAGAGTGGGAGGCCGCGCTCGCCGAAGAGGCGGTCCGCGCACTGCGTCTGGCCGACCCGGAGGCCGAGGCGGGCGACGTGGTGGGTGACGCGGTCCAGGGGACCGGACGCCGGGCCGTGATCGCGCCGATGGTCGAGCATGTGGGCGTGCTTTATTCCCAAACCGCTCTGCACGCGGCGCGCGACTGGCTCGATGTGGCCTTCGGGCGTGCGAGTGATGGCGACATCGTCGCGCGTGGCGGCTGGATCGTGCTGTTGCTGGGCGCGACCGTGGCGCTGGGCTGGCCGCTTGCGGGGCTTCTGCCCGCGCACCGCCCGCAGCCCGACCGCCCGCCGCTGCCACGGGGGCATTTCGCGCTGATCGTGGCGCTGCCTGCGCTTGTGGTGCCGCTGGCGCTCGCCCCGTTCGAGGTGCAGGTGTTGCCGGTGCTGGTTGCGGATTACCTGGCGCTGCATCTGGGCCTCTACGGTGCGCTGACACTGTTGCTGCTCTGGCGGCACGGGGCGCTGACGGGGCAGTTCCCCGCGCGGGTCTGGTGGATGGGCCTTGCCGTCGCGGCCTTCGGAATCGGTGTGCTGGGCGGGGTGCTCGACCGCTATGTGGCGTCCTTCGTGCCGCATCCGGGGCGCGTCGCGGTGATCGCGGGGCTGGCGCTGGGCGCGGTGCCGTTCATGCTGGGCGACAGCCTGCTAACCGGCGGCGGGCAAGGGCGGCTGTGGCGGGTTGTGGCGGCGCGGCTGGCGTTTCTGGCCTCGCTCGCGCTGGCGGTCGCGCTCGATTTCGAAGGCTTGTTCTTCCTCGTCATCATCCTGCCGGTGATCGTGCTGTTCTTCCTGCTGTTCGGCACGATGTCGGGCTGGGTGGGACGGCGCACCGGGCTGCCGGTCGCGGGCGGGCTGGGGCTGGGGCTGGTTCTGGCCTGGGCGCTGGGTGTCAGCTTCCCGATGTTCGAGGCGACGCTCTAGCCACTGGTGCGGGTGGAGGGACTTGAACCCCCACGCCTTGCGGCGCCAGAACCTAAATCTGGTGCGTCTACCAGTTCCGCCACACCCGCATGCCGCCCCTCTAGCAAAGCCGCCGGGCCGAGGCGAGAGGGAATCGCGTGCGCGGCCCTCAAGGAATTTCCCCGCCCGCGCCGCATTTCCGCCAAACTCTGCCCCGACTGTCGCAATCCAGGAAACAGTGCAGGGCGTCGCCCCTGTTTACCCTGCCCTAACCTTCTTCGGGGCAGGGTGGTGGTAGGAGGTTCGTTCATGTCGGCACACAGCATCACGCTCGCCCCGCCCTTGCCCGCATCCGCGCCGCGCGCACCGCGGGCCCGGGCCGAGGGCGGACACAACACGGCTTGCGGCGTCGCGCGGGGCACGCGGATTCGCACCATCTTCGGCCTGCGCCGGGTCGAGGAGGTGATGGCAGGCGACCTGCTGCTCGATGCGCGCGGCCAGATCCTGGTGCTGCGCGCCGTGCAGCGCAGGCAGCTGCGCGGGCGGGCGCTGGTGCGCATTGCACCCTCGGTACTGGGGCTGGGCGGCGTGCCGGGGCAGCTTGACCGCGCGCTGCTGGTCGGCGCGGGGCAGCAACTCGCGCTGCGCGACTGGCGCACCGAGGTGCTGTTCGGAAAGCCCGCCCTGACGCGGGCTGCGAATCTTGTCGATGGCGTGCATGTCACGCACCATGCCGGGCCGCGCGTGGTCTATGATTTGCGCCTCGACCAACCCGCGGTGATCGAGGTTGATGGGGTAGGGGCCTTGTTGCCCGCCCTTGATCCGTAGGCGCGGAGGTCGAAGAGAAGCGCCCGCAAGCGGAGCCCACCCACCCGCCCATGCCCCGCTTGCGGGCGCTGCCCGGCCCTGCGGGCCGGGCGGGGCATAGGGCACCAACTCTGGCGATGCAGATTGGGCAGAGCGGTAGACGCCGCACGGTTCGGGATCTGCCATGAGGCAGCGGGTCAGGGATGTTCCGGGCGCGCGCACGCATGCCGATCGGCGCGCACGACCCCGATGCGCTGCCAGGCGACCTCGAGACAGCGTTGCCCGCAAGCGCCCTCGGAGCGTGCGGGGGCGGCTGGGGGGGCACGCTCCGAGGGCGCTTTGCCTGACCGCGCGTGATCGTGCAGGGACGCCGCGCCACCCCCGTCGCATTCGGACCGGGCCGAACTCAGCCCAGCAACCCGCGCCCGTCATGCCCTGTCGCGCGCAGCCGCAGGACCTGGCCGACCGGCCGGGCCGCGTCAAAGCGGATCTCGGTGAAATCCTCGCTGCGGCCCATATCGGGGGCCTCGACCAGCACAGTCTGCCAGCGCCCGACCTGCGCTGCGAGATGGGCCTGCAAACTGGCCTCCCCCGCCGCGCGCAACCGGGCCGCGCGGGCGCGCACCACCTCACCGGGCAGTTGCGGCATCCGCGCTGCGGGCGTTCCCTTGCGCGCGCTGAAGGGGAACACATGCAGGAAGGTCAGGCCGCATTCCGCGACCAGCCGCAGCGAATTCTCGAACATTGCCTCGGTCTCGGTGGGGAAGCCCGCGATGATATCGGCGCCGAAGACGATCCCGGGGCGCAGTCGCCGGGCCTCGCGGCAGAAGCGGATGGCGTCATCGCGCAGGTGGCGGCGCTTCATGCGTTTGAGGATCATGTCGTCGCCCGCCTGCAGCGACAGGTGCAGATGCGGCATCAGCCGGGGCTCGGTAGCAATGGCCTCCATCAGCGCGGGGTCAGCTTCGATCGAATCGATCGAGGAGATGCGCAGCCGCGCCACATCGGTCAGCCGCAGGATACGCCGCACCAGGTCGCCCAGCCGCGGCTGCCCCGGCAGATCGGCCCCCCAGGAGGTCAGATCCACCCCCGTCAGCACCACCTCGTTGTAGCCCGCCGCGACCAGCCGGTTGATCTGCTCGACCACCACGCCCGCCGGGACCGATCGCGAATTGCCCCGCCCGTAAGGGATAATGCAGAAGGTGCAACGGTGATCGCAGCCATTCTGCACCTGCACATAGGCGCGCGCGCGGGTGCCGAAGCCGTCGATCAGATGCCCTGCTGTCTCGCGCACCGAAAAGATGTCATCGACCTGCACCTTCTCTGTCGTGCCGATCAGGTCAGGGGCCATCTGCGACCAGGTTTCGGGGCGCATCTTCTCGGCATTGCCGATGACCCGCGCCACTTCGGGCATGGCGGCGAAGGTCTCGGGCTCGGTCTGCGCCGCGCAGCCGGTGACGATGATCGGCGCATCGGGATTGGCGCGGTGCAGGCGGCGTATCTCTTGCCGGGCTTTGCGCACGGCCTCGGCGGTCACGGCACAGGTGTTGACGACCTGCACTTCGCCCAGGCCTGACGCAAGGGTCTTCATCGCTTCGGTCTCGTACGCGTTCAGACGACAGCCCAGCGTAGTGAAATGCGGCCCGCTCATGCCACACCCGCCAGCCAGTCGGGCGAGAGTTCGCCTGCGAATACCTGCGCGACCGGGCCGCTCAGCCAGACCCCGTCATCGCGCCACTCGACAAGAAGCGCGCCGCCATCGGCATCCAGGCGCAGGCGCCGCCCGGTCAGCCCGCGCCGATGCGCCACGACGGCTGCTGCGCAGGCCCCCGAACCACAGGCCAGAGTGATGCCCGCGCCACGTTCCCAAACGCGCAGGCGCAGGTGGTCGGGCGCAACGATGGAAGCGAATTCGACATTCGTGCGCTCTGGAAAAAGTGGGTCGTGTTCGATACGCGGGCCGATTTCATCGAGCGGGACCGCCTCGGCATCCGCGACGACATGGACGCAATGCGGGTTGCCCATGCCGACAGCGGACGGGCCACCCGGCAGGGGCAGCGCGTCAAGGTCGCAATCCTGCGCGAGCGGGATCGCGCGCCAGTCGGTGACGGGCGCGCCCATATTCACCCAGATCTGCCCGTCGCGACGTTGGGCCAGCAACACCCCGCGCGCCGTGCGCAGGCGCAGCCGTTCAGTGCCCTGCTCCGCCATGACCCGCGCGGCAATGCAGCGCGTGGCATTGCCGCAGGCCCCGGCGCGCGAGCCGTCGGCGTTCCAGAAATCGAGGTCCAGATCGGCGGCGTCCGAGGCGCGCAGCTCGGCCAGCTGGTCAAAGCCCACGCCGCGATGCCGGTCACCCAGCGCGCGGGCCAGCGCAGCCGTCATCACCCCGCTGCCATGCGGGTCGGCACGTGAGTCGATGACCACGAAGTCATTGCCCGCGCCGTGCATCTTGACAAAGGGCAGGGGTAAGGGGCGCGCTGTCATGGCTGCGATATAGGGGTTGGAGGTCATTCTGACCAGTCACGCGCGGTGCGGGCCGGGCCCCTGCGGCGGAATTGGCACTTGACCCGCCGCAGCGGCTTTTCTACATGTCGCGCCCAGAGTGGGCCCGTAGCTCAGTTGGTAGAGCAACTGACTTTTAATCAGTGGGTCACAGGTTCGAATCCTGTCGGGCTCACCATCCATCGCAATTCCCGTCTTCTTTCCAGTGGTTGCGTTGCGCTTGGCGGCCTCTGGAACGCCCGGCAGGTTCTGCCCCCGGCATCTGCCACTTGTTGTCGCCGTCTTCGGCGCAGCCCCGACCTCCCGCAGCAATTGCCTGACCGAATCAAGCGCGGGAATACTTTTTCTCAATGATGGGGCTTGGTTGCCTGATCCAGGCGCGTGATCGGTGGGTGACGATCAGCTTCCACGATACGTCGTATAGCCGAAAGGCGACACCAATAGCGGCACATGATAATGTGAAAGTGTGCTCATGCGAAAGCGGATCGGTATGTCATCCAGAAATACCTCGGGCGTCGTCTCCGACCCCGCGCGCATCTCACCGGCGCTGTGTCCGTTCGTTGCGAAATAGGCCCCGGCCGCAAAAACCAGTTCGTAATCGCCGGTCTCGAATTCCGCTTCGGGCAGGATGGGAGCATCGGTGCGCCCGTCGGCGTTGGTGATCATCTCGCGGATCATCTCGGCCTTTTCGTCCCGCAGCCGGAACAACGTGACGCGCATGCCCGCACCTGGGCGACCCCGGGCGGTGTCGAGAACGTGGGTCGTCAGATAACCGGCCATCGCCCCTCTCGCGTGTCAGACCCGCGAAAGCCATTGAACCCCCGCAGCACTCGGTCGAATATAACGAGGCGATGAAGAGGAAAGCAACGTGAAACGCTACCCGAGAGACCTGCGCGGCCACGGCCCCCGGCCCCCGCACCCCGACTGGCCGGACGGGGCCAAGATCGCCGTGCAGATCGTGCTGAATTTCGAGGAGGGCGGCGAGAACTGCCTGCTGCATGGCGACCCGGCCTCCGAGGCGTTCCTGTCCGAGATCACCGGCACCACCCCCTGGCCCGGCCAGCGCCACTGGAACATGGAATCGATCTACGAATACGGCGCGCGCGCGGGCTTCTGGCGACTGCACCGGTTGCTCGGTGATCTGCCGGTCACGGTCTATGGCGTGGCGACGGCGCTCGCCCGCGCGCCCGAGCAGGTCGCCGCGATGCAGGCCGCCGGGTGGGAAATCGCGAGCCACGGGCTGAAATGGGTCGAGCACAAGGACATGCCCGCCGAAGAGGAGCGCGCCCAGATCGCCGAGGCGATCCGCCTGCACACCGAGGTGACGGGTGCGCCCCCGCGCGGCTGGTACACGGGGCGCTGCTCGATGAACACGGTCGATCTGGCCGCCGAGACCGGGGCGTTTGCCTATATCGCCGACAGCTATGCCGATGATCTGCCCTACTGGGTTCGCGCGGGCGGGCGTGATCAGCTGATTGTGCCCTATACGCTCGACTGCAACGACATGCGCTTCGCCATCCAGGCAGGCTTCGCCACCGGCGCGCAGTTCGAGGACTACATCCGCGATAGCTTCGACATGCTCTATGCCGAGGGGCAGGCGGGGGCGCCGAAGATGCTCTCGATCGGGCTGCATTGTCGGCTGGCCGGGCGTCCGGGCCGGGCGCGGGGGCTGGCGCGCGTGCTTGATCACATGCGCGCGCAGGCGGGGGTGTGGTTCGCCACCCGCGCGGCCATCGCCGATCACTGGGCCGCGCGACACCCGCCCATATCGCGCACCTGCCCCTCGCAGATGACACGGGCAGAGTTCGTGGCAGCCTTTGGCGGCATCTTCGAGGACTCGCCCTGGATCGCCGAGGGGGCTTACGCGCTGGAGCTTGGCCCGGCGCATGACTGCGCGACGGGGCTGCACAATGCGCTGGCCCGCGTGTTCCGCGCCGCGCCCGATGAGGCAAGGCGCCGCGTGCTGGTCGCCCATCCCGACCTCGCGGGGCGGCTCGCGCGGGCCGGGCGGCTGTCTGCGGCGAGCACTGCCGAGCAGGCGGGCGCGGGCCTCGATCTGTTGACCGATGCCGAGCGCGCACGCTTCCAGGCGCTGAATGCCGCCTATGTCGAAAAACACGGCTTTCCCTTCATCATCGCCGTGCGCGACCATGACAAGACCGGCATCCTGCGCGCCTTCGAGACACGCATCGCCCATGACAGCGCCACCGAATTCGCCACCGCTTGCGCACAGGTCGAACGCATCGCCGCCCTGCGACTGAAGGACATGCTGCCCTGATGCCATTTTCTTGCCCGAAATACTCACCCGCACCGCCCGCTGCGGCAGCGCCGGCGTCCGGATGACGCTCCGGGACTTGATCCCGCGCCCGCTGACGCCCGAGGCGTTCGCGCCGTTCGGCGATGTGCTGGCAGCCGAGGGCCCGCCCGACCGGCTGATCAATCAGGGTCTCTGCGGACGATTTCATGATCGTGCGACGCTGGATTTCGGCCCCGAGGGGCGGGCCGGATTGTCGATCTTCGACGCACAGCCCCGGTCCCTGCCTTTGCGCCTCGAGATGGTCGAGCGGCACCCGCTGGGAAGCCAGGCGTTCATCCCGATGCACCAGAAGCCGTTTCTGGTGATCGTGGCCGGGGATCGCGCTGGCGCGCCAGGAGTGCCGCTGGGGTTCGTGACCGATGGCGCGCAGGGCATCAACCTGCATCGCGGGGTGTGGCATGGTGTGCTGACCCCGCTCGACGCGCCGGGGCGGTTCGCCGTGATCGACCGCATCGGCCCGGGTGCCAATCTCGAGGAACACTGGTTCGTGCAGCCCTGGACAGTGCATCCGCCCAGCTGACCGGTCATGTCAGCAGGGGGAAGAAGCGCCCGCTCGGGGCCCCGCCCGCCCACCCATGGCCCGCTCGCGGGCGCTGCCCGGACCGGCGGTCCGGGCGCGGTGCCCTTAGCCCGGCTGCCCCCGCGTCGGCCGCCGCATGCGACGGGATACGCTTGACATGGCTGCGCAAAGCACGGAGGTTTGCCGCAGTTCCGTAACCCGGGCGGGGCGGCCCAAGCCGCAACCCGGGCACGGGAGCATCTCTACAGGGAGAAAGGACAACACATGAACACGCTTCTGACGAAGGCCCGTGGCGGCCTGATGATGGGGGTTGCGGCCTCGGCGCTGGTACTCTCCGGTGTCGTGGCACATGCCGAAACGATCCGCTGGGCGCGGGTCGGCGACGCGCTGACCCTCGACCCGCACAGCCAGAATGAGGGCCCGACCCACACGCTGAACCATCACATCTACGAGACGCTTGTCGGCCGCGACGATGACGGCGAACTGACCCCGCGTCTGGCCACCGAATGGGGCATCAGCGAAGATGATGAAAATGTCTGGGTCTTCACCATCCGCGAAGGGGTGATGTTCCACGACGGCAGCGAGATGACCGTCGACGACGTGGTCTTCTCGATCAATCGCGCGCGCACCACCCCCTCGGGCATGGCAGCCCTTCACGCCGCGGTCGAGGAGGTGACGGCGGTCGATGATACCACCGTGCATGTGCGCATGTCGGGCCCTGCGCCGCTTTATGTGCAGAACCTGACCAATACCTTCATCATGTCGCAGGCCTGGGCCGAGGAGAACGGCGTCGAGGTGGCGCCTGATTTCGCCGCTGGTGAAGAGGCGCATTCGGTGCGCAACACCAATGGCACCGGCCCCTACAGGCTGGTCGAGCGTGACCCCGAGGTGCGCACCGTTCTGCAGGTATTCGAGGATCACTGGGACGATGCGCCCGAGGTGACCGAGATCATCTATACCCCCATCTCCGAGGCCGCGACCCGCGTTGCTGCCCTGCTGTCGGGTGAGGTGGATATCGTTCAGGACGTGCCGGTGCAGGACATCGCGCGGCTCGAGCAGACCGAGGGCATCAGCGTGGTCCGCGGCCCCGAAAACCGCAACATCTTCTTCAGCTACGACATGACCTCGGAGTCGCTGGCCTCGTCCGACGCCGAGGGCAACCCCTTCGCGAGCCCCGAGGTCCGCGAGGCAATGTCGCTGGCCGTCGACCGCAACGCCATCCGGCAGGTGGTGATGCGCGGCGAGAGCCAGCCCTCGGCGGCACCGCTGCCGCCCTTCGTCAATGGCTGGACCGAAGAGATGCACGCCTTTGACGATCCGGATCTGGAGCGCGCGCGCGAGTTGATGGCCGAGGCGGGCTATGGCGACGGGTTCACGGTGCAGCTCGACTGCCCGAATGACCGCTACCTGAACGACGAGTCGATCTGTCAGTCGCTGGTCGGCATGATGGCGCAGATCGGCATCAATGTGGATCTGAACGCGCAGACCCGCTCTCTGCACTTCCCGCTGATCGAGAACTGGGAGACCGATTTCTACCTGCTGGGCTGGGGCGTCCCGACCTTCGACAGCCAGTATGTGTTCGACTTCCTGGTGCACACCCGCGAGGGCAGCTACGGCTCGTTCAACGGCTCGCGCTACTCGAACCCCGAGCTTGATGCCAAGATCGAGGCGCTGGCGACGATGACCGATCTGGAGGAGCGTGACGCGCTGATCGCCGAGATCTGGGACGAGGTGATGGAGGAGCGCATCTTCCTGAACATCCACAACCAGGTGCTCGCCTATGCGATGCGCGACGGCATCAACCTGGATGTGCATCCCGAGAACCAGCCGCATATGGCCACGGTCACCTTCGACTGAGCCCGGCTTGACCTTTCGGCCCGTGCGGGATACCCCGCGCGGGCCATGCAATTTGGGACAGCAAGGCTGACCCGTAGACTGGCGTTCACCAAGAGGCCCCCATGATCGCCTTCATCCTGCGCCGTATCGTGCAATCGGTCATCGTCATGCTGACCGTGGCGATTGTCGCCTTTGCGCTGTTTCGCTTTGTCGGTGATCCGGTGGCCTCGATGGTGGGGCAGGAGACGACACTGGCCGAGCGTGCCGAGATCCGGCAGGCGCTGGGGCTGAACGACCCGTTCCCCGTGCAGTTCTTCAATTTCGTCACCCGCGCCGTGCAGGGGGATTTCGGCGTCTCCTACCGGCTGCAGCAACCGGTGATGGAGCTGATCCTGTCGCGCCTGCCCGCGACGCTGGAACTGGCGCTGGTCTCGGGCGTGCTGGCTTTCTTCTTCGGGGTGGGGTTCGGCGTCTACACGGCCCTGCGACGGGGCAACTGGCTGTCGGGGTCGATCATGACGATCTCGCTGATCGGGGTGTCGCTGCCCACCTTCCTGATCGGGGTGCTGCTGATCTGGGTCTTCGCGGTCGAACTGCAATGGCTGCCCAGTTTCGGGCGCGGCGACACGGTCTATATCGGCGACTGGTGGCGAACCGGGCTGCTGACGGAATCGGGGCGCGCCTCTCTTATCCTGCCTGCGATCACGCTGGGGCTCTATCAGATGACGCTCATCATGCGGCTGGTGCGCGCCGAGATGCTCGAGGTCCTGCGCACCGACTACATCAAATTCGCCCGCGCGCGCGGGCTGTCCAACCGGGCAGTGAATTTTGGCCACGCGCTGAAGAACACGCTGGTCCCGGTGATCACCATCACTGGCCTGCAGATGGGCAGCATCATCGCCTTTTCGATCATCACCGAGACGGTCTTCCAATGGCCCGGCGTGGGGGCGCTGTTCATCCGGTCGGTGCAGTTCGTCGATGTGCCGGTGATGGCGGCCTATCTGATGCTGATCGCGCTCGTCTTCGTGGTCATCAACCTGATCGTCGATCTGCTCTATTACGCCGTGGATCCGCGCCTGCGCGTGGACCGGTCCTCGGCGCGCGGCTGAGGGGGACGCCATGACGGATTTCACGCCAGAGAACCGCCCCAGCATTTTCTTCCGCGCCTGGGACAGCGATGTCGCCTATTCCTTCCGCCGCTCGCCGCTGGCGATCACTGCGGCGCTCGTGTCGCTGGTCATCATTCTGGCGGCGATCTTCGCACCGTGGCTGGCCCCGCATGATCCGTTCAACCCCGCCTCGTTGAATCTGATGGACGGCTTCACGCCCCCGATGGAGCCCAACGCCTTTACCGGCAATGTCTATTGGCTGGGCACCGATAATCAGGGTCGCGACGTGTTCTCGACCATCCTCTACGGGGCGCGGATCTCGCTGTTCGTGGGCTTCATGGCAGTGCTGTTCGCGATGGTCCTGGGCATCACGCTGGGGCTGATCGCGGGCTATCGTGGCGGCTGGCTCGACAGCCTGCTGATGCGGGTCGCGGATGTGCAACTCACCTTCCCGTCGATCCTGCTGGCGCTGCTGATCTTCGGGGTGGCGCGCGGCTTCATCCCGCCCGCCTATCGCGAGGCGATGGCGATCTGGGTGCTGATCGTGGCCATCGGGCTCTCGGACTGGGTGCAATACGCCCGCGTGGTGCGCGGCGCCACGATGGTCGAGAAGAACAAGGAATACGTGCAGGCCGCCCGTGTGATCGGGGCGCATCCGACCAAGATCCTCGTGCGCCACATCCTGCCCAACGTGATGGGGCCGGTGCTGGTGATCGCGACCATCGGCCTTGCGCTTGCGATCATCGCCGAGGCGACGCTCAGCTTCCTGGGCGTCGGCGTGCCGGCCACGCAACCCTCGCTTGGCACGCTGATCCGCATCGGGCAGGGCTTCCTGTTCTCGGGCGAGTGGTGGATCCTGCTCTTCCCTGCGGTGACGCTGCTGGCGCTGGCGCTGTCGGTCAATTTGCTGGGTGACTGGCTGCGCGACGCCCTGAACCCGAGGCTGCGCTGATGACCGCCATTTCCAACAAACCGCCCCTGCTGTCGGTCCGCGATCTGGTGGTCGAGTTTCCCACCCGGCGCGGCACGCTTCGCGCGCTCGACCAGGTGTCCTTCGACATCGCCGAGGGCGAGGTGCTGGGCATGGTCGGCGAATCCGGCGCGGGCAAGTCACTGACCGGCGCCGCGATCATCGGCCTGCTGGAGCCGCCGGGCCGTATCGCGGGCGGCGAGGTCTGGCTGCGCGGCGAGCGCATCGACAACCTGTCGGTCGAGAAGATGCGCCGCATTCGAGGCCGCCGGATCGGCATGGTGTTTCAGGACCCGCTGACCAGCCTCAACCCGCTCTATACGGTTGCCGAGCAACTGATCGAGACCATCCGCACGCATATCGACGTCTCCGAGAAGGAAGCGCGCAAGCGGGCCATCGCGCTGCTTGACCGCGTCGGCATTCCGGCGGCGGCGCGGCGGATCGACGACTACCCGCATCATTTCTCGGGCGGGATGCGCCAGCGGGTGGTCATCGCGCTGGCACTCTCGGCCGAGCCGGAATTGGTGATCGCGGACGAGCCGACCACCGCGCTCGATGTGTCGGTGCAGGCGCAGATCATCGACGTGCTCAAGGATATCTGCGCCGAACGGGGCGCCTCGGTGATGCTGATCACCCACGACATGGGCGTGATCGCCGAGACGGCCGACCGCGTCGCTGTGCTCTATGCCGGGCGGATGGCCGAGATCGGGCCGGTGCGCGATGTCGTGCAGGCCGCCGAGCACCCCTACACGGCGGGGTTGATGGGCGCGATCCCGACCCTGACCCAGACCGCCGATCGGCTGACGCAGATTCCGGGCTCGATGCCGCGGCTGAATGCGATTCCGCAGGGCTGCGCCTTTAACCCGCGCTGCCCGCGCGTCTTCGACCGCTGCCGCGCCGAGCGCCCGGAACTGATCGCGCGCGCCTCGGGGCGGCATGTCGCCTGCTGGCTCTACGAGACGGAGACCGAGAATGTCTGACGCGCTTCTCTCCGTCAGCGGGCTGACGCGGCGCTTCGATGTGTCCAAACCCCTGCTCAACCGCGTGATCGAGCGCGAGGATCGGCAGTTCCTGACCGCCGCCGCCGATGTCGCCTTCGAGATCAGACGCGGCGAGACCTTCGCGCTGGTGGGCGAGTCGGGGTCGGGCAAGTCCACCATCGCCAAGATGATCGTGGGGCTGCTGGAGCCGTCAGAGGGCGAGATCCGCTTTGACGGCAAGGTGATGGATTTCGCTTCCGGTTCAGCGATGCGCGCGCTGCGCCGCCGGTTCCAGATGATCTTTCAGGACCCGTTCGCCAGCCTCAACCCGCGCTGGCGGGTGGGCGACATCATCGCCGAGCCCATCCGCACCTTCGGACTGTTGCGCGGCGCGGCCATCGGGGCAGAGGTCGGGCGGCTGCTGGACCTCGTGGGGCTGTCGGCGTCGGATGCCGAGAAGTTTCCGCACGAGTTCTCGGGCGGGCAGCGCCAGCGTATCGCGATTGCCCGCGCGCTGTCGTCGAAGCCCGAATTCATCGTCTGTGACGAGCCGACCTCGGCGCTGGACGTGTCCGTGCAGGCGCAGATCCTGAACCTGATGCGCGATCTGCAGGACGAATTCGGCCTGACCTATCTGCTCATCAGCCATGACCTCAGCGTGGTGCGGCATATGTCGAACCGCATCGGGGTGCTCTATCTCGGGCGGCTGGTCGAGGTGGCCGAGGCCAAGCGCCTGTTCACCGAACCGCAGCACCCCTACACGCAGATGCTGCTGGCAGCCGTGCCGGATCTGGCGCTGTCGGGGCGGCGGCGCACGCCTGTCACAGGTGAAATTCCCAACCCCATCAACCCGCCGCCGGGCTGCGCCTTTCACCCGCGCTGCCCGCATGTGATGGACCATTGCCGCACCGACGCCCCGGCATCACACCCCACCGCGAGCGGGGAAGCAGCCTGTCATCTGCTCGCCCCGTCGCGGGCGGCGGCACAGACGGCGCAAGACTAAGCGCCCCTTCCGCCCGGGGCCCGGGCCGGGTAGATTGCCCGCCATGCCCGATCTTTTCGATCACGCCGCCCCCGAAGGCCCCGCCGAGGGCCCCGCCCCGGACCGCCCGCTGGCCGACCGGCTGCGGCCGGCGCGGCTGGATCAGGTCATCGGGCAGGACAAGGCGCTGGGCCCCGATGGCCCGCTGGGCGCGATGCTGGCGGCCGGGCAGCTGGCCTCGCTGATCCTGTGGGGGCCACCCGGCGTCGGCAAGACCACCATCGCGCGGCTGCTGGCCAATGCGACCGACCTGCAATTCGTCCAGATCAGCGCGATCTTCTCGGGCGTGGCCGAGTTGCGCAAGCTATTCGATCAGGCCCGCAAGATGCGCGCGGCGGGGCAGGGAACACTCCTGTTCGTCGATGAGATCCATCGTTTCAACAAGGCGCAGCAGGACAGCTTCCTGCCCTATATGGAAGATGGCACGATCATCCTCGTCGGTGCCACCACCGAGAACCCGTCATTCGAGTTGAACGCGGCGTTGATGTCTCGCGCGCAGGTGATCGTGCTCGAACGGCTGGACCTGGCGGACCTCGAGTTACTGGCGCAGCGCGCCGAGCAGGCACTGGGACGCGCGCTGCCGCTGACGGGCCATGCGCGCGAGGCGCTCTTGGAGATGGCCGATGGCGACGGACGGGCGCTTCTCAATCTGATCGCGCAGGTCGATGGCTGGGAGGTCGAGGACAAGCTCGACCCGCAGGCGCTGGGCGCGCGGCTGATGCGGCGCGCGGCGCAATACGACAAGGCGGGCGAGGCGCATTACAACCTGATCTCGGCGCTGCACAAGGCGGTGCGCGGGTCCGACCCCGATGCCGCGCTCTACTGGCTCGCGCGCATGATCGAAGGAGGCGAGGATCCGCGCTACCTGGCGCGTCGCCTTGTGCGCATGGCAATCGAGGATATCGGGCTCGCCGACCCACAGGCGCAAGCGGTGACCCTGGAGGCTTGGCAGACCTTCGAGCGCCTGGGCGCGCCCGAGGGGGAACTGGCGTTGGCGCAGGCGGTGATCTACCTCGCCCTCGCGCCGAAATCGAATGCGGGTTATGCGGCGTGGAAGGCCGCGCAGCGTCTGGCGCGCGAGACCGGCTCGCAGCCGCCGCCCAAGCATATCCTGAACGCGCCCACGGCGATGATGAAAGAGCAGGGCTATGGCGAGGGCTACGTGTACGACCACGACGCCGAGGACGGGTTTTCGGGGCAGGATTACTTCCCAGAGGGTGTCAAGCGTCCGGTGCTCTACGCGCCGCTGGAGCGGGGGTATGAGCGCGAACTGGGCAAGCGGGTGGCCTATTTCGCCAGGCTGCGCGCCCGGCGGGCCGAGTAGGGGGGCTGCGCGCCCCCCTCTTGGGCTGACGCCCAATTCACCCCGGCGGAGTATTTCGGGCAAGAAAATCCGGTTCTTGACAAGGCGTGCCCGGCGCGGTCGAAGGGGGCGTTTCACAGGAGAGTGCCATGTCCGGGGTCCAGATACGGCAGGTCGGTGCCGAGGACGGCGCGCAGCGGCTGGACCGCTGGCTGAAGCGTCAGTTTCCGCAGATCACGCAAGGGTTGATCGAGAAAGCCTGCCGCAAGGGCGAGATCCGGGTCGATGGCGGGCGGGTCAAGGCCGCGACCCGGCTGGAACCGGGGCAGAGCGTTCGCATCCCGCCCCTGCCCGAGGCCAGCGCCGCCCCGCCGGTGTCGCGGGCGTCGGTCAGCGCCGATGATGAAGCGATGATCCAGGCCGCCGTGCTGTGGAGGGATCAGCACATCATCGCGCTCAACAAACCCCCCGGGCTGCCCAGCCAGGGCGGCAGCGGCCAGGGTGCCCGCCATGTCGACGGGCTGACCGAGGCGCTGTGTTTCGGCTACAAGGACCGCCCGGTGCTGGTGCACCGGCTGGACAAGGACACCTCGGGGGTGATGCTGCTTGCTCGCACCCCGCGCGTCGCGCGCCGGCTGGCCGAGGCGTTCCGCGCGCGCGAGACGCGCAAGATCTACTGGGCGCTGGTGGCCGGTGTGCCCAGCCCCGCCATGGGCACGATCCGCTTCGGGCTGGTCAAGGCGGGCGGGCGCGGGGCGGGCGAGAAGATGCGCTGCCTGCATCCTGACGAGGTGGCGGCGGTCGAAGGTGCCAAGCGCGCCACCACCGATTACGCCGTACTCGAGCGGCTGGGCGCGCGGGCGGCCTGGGTGGCGCTCTCGCCCGTCACGGGCCGCACGCACCAGCTTCGCGCGCATATGGCCGAGATCGGGCATCCGATCATCGGCGACGGGAAATATGGCGGCGCGGGGCAGGAAAACCCGGGCGATGGCTGGGGTGCGGGGATCGGCGGGGCTGTAAGCCGCAAGCTGCATCTGCACGCGCGATCGCTGCGGCTGACGCACCCGGTCACGGGCGAAGCGCTGACCCTGACCGCGCCGCTGCCTGCCCATATGGCGCAGTCCTGGAAGCTGGTCGGCTGGGGCGCGGGCGATGTGCCCGCCGACCCGTTCGAGGACGCCTGATGCGGCTGCGACTGGTCGTCTTCGATGTTGATGGCACGCTGGTCGACAGCCAGGCGCATATCTGTGCCGCGATGGCGCGCGCCTTTGGCGAACTGGGAGTGGCGCCGCCGCCGCGCGCCAAGGTTCTGGAGATCGTCGGCCTGTCGCTGCCGGAAGCCATGGCGCGGCTGGTCCCGGAGATGCCGCCCGCTGATCGCGCGAGGCTTGTTGTCGGCTACAAGGCCGCCTTTGCCGCGCTGCGGGCCAAGACTTGCTCACCCCTCTACCCCGGCGCGCAGGCCGCGCTGGCGGCGCTTGTGCGCGACCCTTGGGTGTTGCCGGGTGTCGCCACCGGCAAGTCGCGGCGCGGGCTGGAAGAGGTGCTTGCGGCGCATGATTTGCGGCGGCATTTCATCACGCTGCAGGTGGCGGATGACCACCCGTCTAAGCCCCACCCGTCGATGCTCGAGGCCTGCCTGCGCGAGACGGGCGTTGCGGCGCACGACGCGGTGATGATCGGCGACACCAGCCATGACATGCAGATGGCGCAGGCCGCCGGGCTGCATTGGCTTGGCGTGGGCTGGGGCTATCATCCGGCGTCCGAGCTTGGGCCGGGCGTGCTTGAGGATTTCGCGCAACTGCCGCATGCGCTGGCGGCGATCTGGGAGACGGCAGGGGCATGAGTGGCTGGGTAAAGCGACGGTTCTGGAAAGACGTGGCGGTCTGCCCCTGCACGGGCGGTTTTACTGTCATGCTGGACGGGCGCGGGCTGCGCACCCCGGCGCGGGCCGAACTGGTGGTGCCGACGCGCGCCGTGGCCGAGATGCTGGCGAAGGAATGGCGCTCGCAGGGCGAGGTGCCCGACCCCGAGACAATGCCCGCCACCCGCGCCGCCAATGTTGCCATCGACAAGCTGCGCGGGCAGCAGGATGCAGTGACCAGCCTGCTGGCCGAGTATGGCGACAGCGATCTGGTCTGCTACCGCGCCGCGGCGCCCGAGGAGCTGGTCGCGCGCGAGGCGGCGGCCTGGGACCCGCTGCTCGACTGGGCGGCGCATCGCTATGGCGCGCGACCCCTGACGCGTGTGGGGGTGATCCACGCGCCGCAGCCCGCACCGCTGCTGGCGGAACTGCGCGTCGATATCGAGCGGCTGTCGTCCTTCGAGGTGGCGGCGTTTCACGAACTGGTGGCGCTGTCGGGTTCGCTGATCATCGCGCTGGCCCTGCTGGACCGTTTTGCCACGCCCGAGGCGCTGTGGAACGCCTCGCGCGTCGATGAGGATTGGCAGATCGAGCAATGGGGCACCGACCCCGAGGCCGAAGCGCTCACCGCTGGACGGCGCGCCGCGTTCCTGCAAGCCGCGCGGTTCTACTTCGCGCTTCGCGGCTGATAGAGCTTCCTGCCCGCGCCATCATGCCCAAAGCGCCCTCGGGGCGCGTGCAAGGCCAGGTTGGTCGGCATGGCCCGAGGGCGCTTGTCAGCGATCTGCGCGAAAGCGCTGCGCCAGACCGGGAAGTCGGAACCAGAGTCGTGCGGGCATTTTCAGAACTGGCGCGCTCGGGAAGATTCGAACTCCCGACCCCCAGATTCGTAGTCTGGTGCTCTATCCAGCTGAGCTACGAGCGCGTTGGCAGTCTGGTATCCCCCTTGTCCGGGCAATGCAAGGGGGCGGGTACGGAATTTGCGCGTGAAGCGGGCTCATTCCGGGCCGGGCAGCCAGATGCGGAACTCCGTGCCCTCGGCGTCGCTGCGCACCAGCTCCAGCCGCCCGCCATGGCCGCGCACCAGCTCGGCCGCGATGGCGAGGCCCAGCCCCACCCCGCCCTTGCGCGCGCCGCCCTGGAACGCCTCGAACAGATGATCGCGCGCTTTCGCAGGCAGGCCGGGGCCCGTGTCGCCGATACGGATGGCGACGCCCTTGGCCTGTTCATGCCGGGCGGGCTTGGCGAGGATCTCGATCACGCCCGGCTGGCCCGCCGCCTCGATCGCCTGCCGGGCATTGCGCACAAGATTGGACAGCACGCGGAAGATCTGCTCGCTATCCACACGCAGCATCAGATCGTCCGGCACATCGGTCAGGAAGGTGATATCGGCACCCTCGGCCAGCGCGAGTTTCTCGTTCTCGACCACATCCTCGATCAGGGTGGCGGCGCGCACCGGGCCGAGCTTGGGCGGCGGGTCCTCGGCCTTGCCGAAGGCCAGCGTCGATTCGCACAGGTTGATCGCGCGCGCCAGCGAGCCGACCAGCTTGGGCGCGGCGCGTTTCACGCTGGGGTCGCGGCTCATCTCCATCCGGTCGGCCAGCATGGACGCGGTCGTCAGCATGTTGCGCAGATCATGGCTGATGCGTGCCACCGATCCACCGAGTTGGGCCAGCCGATCCTTCTGCCGCAAGAGCCCGGTCAGGTCGGTCTGCATCTTCGACAGCGCCTCTTCGGCGGCGCGCAGCTCGCGCACGCCCGATTTCGGGGTGATGATGCGGTTGGCGTCCTGCGGCGACTCGGCATAATCCGACATCGACCGGATGACACGCTGCATCGGGGCCACCACCAGCGCCTGGATCGAGATGTAGAGCAGCAGCGCCGTCCCGCCCGAGATGATCAGCGACAGCAACAGGATTCGTCGTCCATACTCCCACAACTCCTGTTGCAGGTTCCGGGTGTCGAGCGTGATCTCGATCAGCAGCCCCGCTTGTCGCACCGGGTCGCCGATGACGCGGATGATGCGCGGCTCGGTGCCGAACATCTCGTGCAGCGCATCGCGCATCAGTGTGAAGGAATTCGCGCTGCGCAGATCATAGGTTTCGGCCACCGGTTCGGGCAGGGGCGAGGACAGGATCAGTTCGCGCACGGCATCGCGGCGCAGCACGACATTGAACACGCCCGCATTCTCCAGCAGCTCGGTCGCCAGTTCGCCCGCGATCGACCCGTCCGAGGCGAGCAGCGCCAGCGAGGCGATCTGCGCCCGTTCCAGCCGGGCAAGCAGATAGTCCTCGCGGAAGCGCGAGACCGAGGGCACGAAGATCAGCACCTCGGCCAGCAGGACGAAGATGACGACGAGCCACAGAAATCGCGACGACAGAGAATTCGAGAACATGCCCCAGACCTAACCTGCGCAGGTCAGGGCCACCAGCGTTGTACGACCCGAACAATGCGCTTCACATTTATGTTATCAAAGAGTCTGGGTGAGAAATAGGCCCCTGCGGCACGTTTGCTGATTTCCGCCAGTGTGGGGTAGGGCAGCACCGTGCCTGCCATCGCCGACAGTTTCATCCGGTTGCTGATCGCGACGGCCCAGGGGGCGATCAATTCGCCTGCCTGTGCGCCGACCAGGGTAACGCCAATCGGTCGCCCGCGCACCACGATGAGTTTCAGAAACCCGTCAGTGCGCCCTTCGGCCTGAGCGCGGTCGATCTGGTCATAGTCGATCCTGTGCACGCTCAGCGCCGGACCATGCATCTTGCGGGCCTGGGCCTCTGTCGGGCCGATCTGGGCGAGTTCGGGGTCGGTATAGGTGACATGCGGGATGTGATCGTGCCGGGCGCGCGCGGGCAGGCCGAAGAGCGCGCGGCGAATGACGATGCCCGCATGATAGCCTGCCAGATGCGTGAACTGCCCGTGCCCCGCGACATCGCCGATGGCAAAGACCTTGGGGTTCGTGGTGCGCAGCCCGCCATCGACGCGAATGCCGCGTGCGTCATGCCGGATGCCCGCGCGCTCCAGATCCAGCCGCTCGAGGTTGGGCTGCCGCCCGACCGCGACCAGCAGATGCGTGCCGGTGAAGATCGTGCCACCCTTCACCTCGACCTCGATGGCGCCGTTGCGACGCGAGACCTTCTCGACGGCGATGCCCTCGACGATCTCGATCCCCTCGCTGCGCAGCGCCGCCGTGACCAGCGCGGCGGCATCCGGATCGTCGCGGCCTAGCGCCTGCGCGCCCTCGATCACGGTCACGCGCGCGCCCAGGCGCCGATGCGCCTGCGCCATCTCCAGCCCGATGGGGCCGCCGCCGATAATCAGCAGATGACCGGGGCACTCGGTCTGCTCGAACAGCGTCTCGTTGGTCATGTGCGGTGTCTCGGCCAGCCCGGGGATGGGCGGCACCAGCGCGCGCGAGCCCGTCGCGATCACGAAACGTCGCGCACGGATGCGCTGTTCGCCGACGGCCACCTCGGCCTTGCCGGTGAAGCGGGCGAAGCCCTTGATCACCTGCACGCCCAGCCCTTCGAAGCGTTCAACCGAATCATGCGGCTCGATGGCGGCGATGGTGGCGTGAACATGCGCCATCGCAGCAGGGAAATCCGCTGTTCCGCCGGCCTTTGCGGCCTTGCCCCTGGCCAGCAGCGCCTTTGACGGAACACAGCCGTAATTCAGGCAGTCGCCACCCATCTTGTGGCCTTCGACCAGCACCACCCGCGCGCCCATCTGCACGGCGCCCGCCGCGACCGACAAGCCGCCCGAGCCGCCGCCGATGACGCAGATATCCGTCGAAATCACGCTCATGCCAGATCATCCGTCTTGCGCCAGCGCTTGACCAGCATCGGCAGAAACGACAGGGCGGCAAGCCCCAACAGCGGCCCGAGGATATGCGGCTCGAAAATGATGCCCAGGTCAGGGGTTTCATCGCGGGCGAAGACATCGCCCAAGCCCATCCCGACCCATGTATAGATCACCCCGCCCGGCATGGACCCGAAAAAGGTGGTGGCGGCAAAGACCCACAACCGCACCCCCAGCAACCCGAGAAGGATATTCGTCACCCAGAATGGCAGAACGGGCATCAGCCGCAGCGAGATCAGCACCGGGATCTCGTTTTCACGAAGCGCGGCGGCGAGTTGTTTCGCCCGCCCATCCCGCGCATTGATCTTCGCGGCCAGGCTCCGGCCCAGCCCTGCGCGCACGGCAAGGAAGATGAGGATCGCCCCGGTGGTCGCCCCCACCAGATTGAACAGCGCACCGGGAAACAGCCCGAACAGAAAGCCACCCGTCAGCGTGGCAATCGCCGCGCCGGGCAACGACAGGGCCACAACGGCAATATAGGCGGCGATGAAGCCCAGCGCCGTCACCAGGTAATTCTCGTCACGAAACGCCAGCAAGGCGGTGCGGTTGTCGCGCAGCGCCTCGAACGAGATCAGGTCGCGCAGCGTCACGAAGGCGATCACAGCCGCAACCGCGAGCACGATCAGCGGCAAACGCTGGCGCCAACGCGCCGAGGGGTGGATTTGCGGCATCTGTTATCCTGTCATAATGGCCTCTGGACAGATACTGCCTTCCTGCCACGTTCGTTTCACAAGTGTAGCGGGCTTCACGTCGAAGTGAAACGCCCCGGCAAGTGCGCGCGCCTCTCGTGGCGGCGAATGGCGTGTGGGTGCGTTTTCCCGGACTGTCACGATGCAACCGACTTCTCGCCGGAATTTTGCCCCTTCGAGCTGGTTTCCTGCGGAAAACACGTGACCGGAGGCTGGCATGGGCATTCTCTATCGCGGCGAACTCGTCGCCTTTGCGATCATCGCATTCGCGGCGGCAACGCTTTGTCTGTCGCTCGCGCTTTCCGAGACGCGTATCGAATGGTCTGCCTTCTACTGGGGGTTCTTCCTGAATGCGATCCTGTTTGCGGTCGGGCTGCTTATACGGGGACGGGAAATTCTGGCGCGGTTTTCCGTCACCTTTTTCGCATTGGGGCTTTATCCCCTGTTCTCGAGCGTGCAGGCGCTGGTCTTTTCCTTGCAGTTCCCGCTGCATCGTCCGCTGATCGATGATCAGCTTTTCGCGCTTGACGCGTGGGTCGGCTATGACTGGGCCGCCGCGGTCGAGTGGCTGGCACAGTATCCCGTTCTGGCGCAGGTCCTGGCTTATGCATATGCCTCGTCGCTGGGGCAGTTGCTGGTGCTGCTGCTGCTGCTGGGACTGACCGGACGGACGGCGCGGCTGCATCATCTGATGGTCACCGGAATGCTGTCTGCTGTCATCCTTTGCGCTTTCTGGATAATCTGGCCGTCCTTCGGGCCGTCGGCCTATCTGACGCCCGACCCCGCAGCGGTCGCCGGCGCGTCGCTGATCGTGACACCCGATTACGGGGCGCAGCTCATGCATCTGGCCGAACATGGACAGGACACCATCCACCGCCACAAGATCCTCGGCACTGTCGCCTTCCCATCCTTTCACATCGTGCTGGCGGCGCTCGCAGTGTGGTTTGCGCGTGGAACGGTTCTGTTCTGGCCCCTTGCCGCGATCAACCTTCTGGTGATCCCGGCCACTGCCATCCATGGCGGGCACCATCTTGTCGACCTGCCTGCGGGGGTGGTCCTTTTCGCGCTCTCCTGCGTACTTGCGCGCCAGCTTCTCGGAGCGGGTCTGCCCCGCATTGCGCGCCATTCCCATGCACCAGCCTGAGAGGGCTGCGCGCAGACACTGACCGGGCGTGCGATTGCGCGCCGGGTCGATCACGTGCCGCAAAAGTCGCAGTCTTGGCCAGTTGGCGCGCCCAATCGAATTGACTTGCCATCGAGGGCACGGTAGGGCGCAGGTCTGATATGAGCACCGGCACCGAATCCGACAGGATCTCCTGTGCCCGAAAAAAGGATACGGAGCAATGAAACGCACCTATCAGCCCAGCAATCTGGTGCGCAAGCGCCGCCACGGGTTCCGCGCGCGGATGGCCACCAAGGCCGGGCGCAAGATCCTGAACGCCCGCCGCCGCATGGGCCGCAAGAAGCTGTCGGCCTGAGCCGCAGCGCCCGCAGCGCGGGCCGCCTGAGGGTTATCATGACACCGCCGGGGGCAGATGTGGCAAGGCAGGACGCCGAGGTCACGCCCGACCCGGCGGTTTTGTCTTGCGCGCCGGTTGAAACTCTGAAACGGCGCGCCGATTTCCTGCGCGCCGCCCGCGCCCGGCGGATGACCCGTCCTGCCTTCCTGTTGCAGGCCCGCCCGCGCGAGCGGCGTGGTCCGGTTCGGGTGGGCTTCACCTGTTCGAAGAAGATCGGCAACGCCGTGACCCGCAACCGTGCCAAGCGGCGCTTGCGCGCAGTGGCGCGCGCGGTGCTGCCGGCGCAGGGGCGGGCCGGCTGGGATTATGTGCTGGTCGGACGTCCGGGGGTGACTGTGGCGCATGACTTCGCCGCGATGTGTCGCGACCTGGAGCGTGCGCTGTCGCGCATTCATGCGGGCCCGCCCGCATGAGCCCGCTCGCGCGTCTGTTTGCGTGGCTGGTGCGCGGCTATCAGGTGGTGCTCAGCCCGTGGTTGGGGTCGAACTGCCGCTATCAGCCCACTTGTTCGGCCTACGCGCTCGAGGCTCTACAGCGCCATGGCGCGCTGAAGGGTGGTTGGCTGGCCCTGCGGCGGATCGGCCGGTGCCACCCCTGGGGGCGTTCGGGCTACGACCCAGTGCCGGGGGCCGACCCGGCCCATGACGCGAAAGGCAAGCACGATGCTGGATGACACCGACCTGCCGCTGATCCTGCGCGACGCGCCCGACACGACCGAGTTCCGCAAGCTACGCAAGCGCATCATTCGCGAGACCCGCGCCGCGCTGGAGCAGTACGCCATGGTCGAACCCGGCACCCGCTGGTTGGTCTGCCTGTCGGGCGGCAAGGACAGCTATACGCTGCTCGCCGCGATGGTCGAGTTGCAATGGCGCGGGCTGTTGCCGGTCGAGTTGCTGGCCTGCAATCTCGATCAGGGCCAGCCGGGCTTTCCGGCGACCGTGCTGCCCGAGTTCCTGACGCGCATGCAGATTCCGCACCGGATAGAGTATCAGGACACCTATTCGGTTGTGATCGACAAGGTGCCGCAGGGCCGGACCTATTGCGCGCTCTGCTCGCGGCTGCGGCGCGGCAACCTCTACAGGATCGCGCGCGAGGAGGGGTGCAGCGCCGTCGTGCTGGGGCACCACCGCGACGACCTGCTGGAGACGTTCTTCATGAACCTCTTTCATGGCGGGCGGCTGGCCACCATGCCGCCCAAGCTGGTGAACGAGGAGGGGGACCTGTTCGTCTATCGCCCGCTGGCCTTTGTGGCCGAGGCGGATTGCGACCGTTTCGCACAGGCGATGGGCTACCCGATCATCCCCTGTGACCTGTGCGGGTCGCAGGACGGGTTGCAGCGGATGCAGGTCAAGGCGCTGCTGGATGAGTGGGAGCGCCGCAGCCCGGGGCGGCGCAACGTCATGTTCCGCGCATTGCTGAATGCGCGCCCATCGCACCTGCCCGACCCGGCGCTGTTCGACTTTGCGGGGCTGGCGACACGCAGGCCCGACGCGGGTGGCCCCGACCAGTTGTGATCCGGCGTGCCCGGTGCGCTAGGGGAAAACCGCTTGACCTTTGGCCGGGGCTTCTGTTGAACCGGCCCCGACACGCTGACAGGGATGATGCGTCCACATGGATGAACAGAGCCGTAATCTGCTACTGGCCTTTGCCCTGAGCCTGCTGGTGCTCGTGGGCTGGATGTGGATGTTTCCGCCGCCCGAACCCGTGCCGTCCGACTCTGCCGACGTGACCGAGCTGCCCGAGGCTGGCGATGCCGATGATACCCAGACCATGGCCGAGGCGGAGGAGTTCAGCACCGAGGAACTGCCGCGTATCGATATCGACACGCCACGGCTGACCGGCACGATCAACCTGCTGGGCGGTCGTATCGACGAATTGTCGCTGCGCGACTATTTCCGCACGACCGAGCCTGACTCCGACATCGTCCAGCTTCTGATCCCCGAGGGCGAGAACGAAGCGTTCTACGCCCTCTATGGTTGGCGTCCCGGCCGCGACATGGGCTGGGAGGACGTGCCCGGCGCGAACACCCCGTGGGAGTTGGTCGAGGGCGATCGGCTTGGCGTGGGCAGCCCGGTGACGCTGAGCTGGACCAATGACATGGGGCTCGAGTTCACCCAACGCTTCGAGGTGGACGAGGACTATATGTTCACCGTCACTCAAGCTGTCCACAACACGGGCGAGCAGACCGCGCGGATGGCGCCCTACGGGCTGATCTCGCGCCATGGCGAGCCCTCGGACCTGGAGAATTTCTTCATCAGCCATGAAGGCTTCATCCAGGTCGCCGACGGGCGTCTGGACGAGGACAGCTATCGCAATGTCCGCAATTTCAGCACGCATGAGCAGGAACGCACCAATGCCCGCGTGACCGAAGTTGCCGAAAACGGCTGGCTGGGCATTTCCGACAAATACTGGATGGCCGTTCTGGCGCCTGAGCCGGGGCAGGCTTTCTCAGCCGTCTCACGCTACATCCCGTCGCGCGACGTCTATCAGACCCGTGCCGACCTGCCCACCATCACTGTCGGGCCGGGCGAGCGCGACGAGGCGCGCACAATGCTCTTTGCCGGTGCCAAGGAATGGTCCGTGGTGCGCGGCTACGAGCGCGAACTGGGCATCGACCGCTTCATCGACGCGATCGACTGGGGCTGGTTCTTCTTTCTGACCAAGCCGATCTTCGCGACGCTGTATTTCATCAACGGCATCATCGGCAACATGGGCTGGGCGATCATCACGCTGACGCTGCTGATCAAGGCCATCCTGCTGCCGCTGGCGTGGAAATCCTATGTCAGTATGGCCAGGATGAAGGAACTGCAGCCCGAGATGATGGCCATCAAGGAACGTGCGGGCGACGACCGGCAGATGATGCAGCAGGAGATGATGAAGCTCTACAAGGAGAAGAAGGTGAACCCGGCCGCGGGCTGCCTGCCGATCCTGTTGCAGATCCCGATCTTCTTCTCGCTCTACAAGGTGATCTTCGTCACCATCGATCTGCGCCATGCAGAATGGTTCGGGGTGTTCAACGACCTCTCGGCGCCCGACCCGACCTCGATCATGAATCTGTTCGGCCTGCTGCCCTTTGCAGCGCCGCCTCCGGACAGCTTCCTGTCGCTGATCTTCATCGGGATCCTGCCGATCTGTCTGGGCGTGTCGATGTGGCTGCAGATGAAGCTCAATCCGGCGCCCACGGAACCGATCCAGCAGGCGGTGATGACCTGGATGCCGTGGATCTTCATGTTCATGCTGGGCTGGTTTGCCTCGGGGCTCGTGCTCTACTGGATCGCGAACAACGTCATCACCTTCACCCAGCAATACTCGATCATGGCGATGAACGGCTCGCGGCCCGACCTGCTGGGCAATATCGGCGTCAAGAAGAAGAAGGGCTAGGGCGGCGTGGGGTGGCGGCTCGCGCATATTTTCCGCCATCCCGTCAAGGCCCATGGCCGCGAGGCGCTGGACCGGGTGACGCTTGTGCCGGGGCGGTGCCTGCCCTTCGATCGCCACTGGGCCGTCGCGCATGAGGCGGCGACACTGATGCCCGGCTGGAATCCTTGCATGAACTTTACCCGCGGGGCCAAGACCCCCACGCTGCAGGCCATCCGCAGCGCCTATGACGAGGGGGCCGGAGTGCTGACCCTCACCCATCCCGACCGGCCCGAATTGCGTGTCGCCCCCGACACGGCGCAGGGCCAGGCCGATTTCCTGAACTGGGTCGCGCCGCTGATGGCGGGCGGGCGCGCGCAGCCCGTGCGGCTGGTCAGCGCCGGGCGCGGGATGACCGACACGGATTTCGAATCCGTTTCGATCCTCAACCTCGCCACGCTGCGCGCGCTGAGTGACCGGGTGGGCGTCGATCTTGGGATGGATCGCTGGCGGGGCAATCTCTGGCTGGACGGTCCAGAGGCATGGGAGGAATTCGATCTGGTCGGGCAGGAGTTGCACATCGGCGCGGCCCGGTTGCGCGTGGTCGAACGGATCGGGCGCTGCCGCGCCACCATGGTCGATTGCGCGACCGGGCGGATCGATCATGACACGCTCGACGCGCTCGAGACGGGTTACGGCCACACGGATTTCGGCGTCTATGCGCAGGTGATCGCCGGCGGCGAAATCGTGACGGGCGACGCAGCGGGACGGGCCACATGACCGCGCTTGCCTTTCCCGAGGCCCCGGCGCCCGAACCGCTTGCGCGCGAGAGCGGGCGCAAGCTGCTGACCGGGCAGGTGGAATTCCTCAAGGGCGTCGTCGCGATGGACGGCTTGCCCCCTGCCGACCGGCTGGAAGTCTGCTTCGCGGGCCGCTCGAATGTCGGCAAGTCCAGCCTGATCAACGCGCTGACCGGGCGCAAGGCACTGGCGCGGACCTCGAACACGCCGGGCCGCACGCAGGAGATCAACTTCTTCACCGCAGGCGACAGTCATTATCTTGTCGACCTGCCGGGCTATGGGTTTGCCAAGGCGCCGCTGCCCGTGGTGGCCAAATGGCAGGCGCTGCTGAAATCCTACCTCGCGGGGCGGGCCACACTGCGCCGCGCTTTCGTGCTGGTCGATATGCGCCACGGCATCAAGGATGTGGATCGCGAGATCCTGAAACTTCTTGATCAGTCGGCAGTGACCTTCCAGCTCGTACTGACCAAGGCCGACAAGCCCAAGGCGGCCGATGCCGCGCGGGTGCTGGATCAGGTCCGCGCAGCTCTCGCCAAACACCCCGCCGCCTATCCCGAAATCGTCGTCACCTCGTCCGAGACCGGCCAGGGCATTGAAAGCCTGCGCGCCATAATCGCGGGGCTGAGCTGACCCATGAAGACCCAACGCCCCATGACCCAGGACTGGTTTTCCACCGCCCGCACCCTCTCCGAGGCGCTGCCCTATCTGCAACGCTATGCCGGCGCGATCGTCGTCATCAAGTTCGGCGGCAACGCGATGGGCGACGCGGCCGAGATGGCCTCTTTCGCGCGCGATGTGGTGCTGATGCGGCAGGTCGGCGTCAACCCGGTGATCGTGCATGGCGGCGGGCCGATGATCAACGATCTGCTGGGGCGGCTGAACATCACCTCGGACTTCGTGCGCGGCAAGCGCGTGACTGATGCCGCGACCATGGAGGTGGTCGAGATGGTGCTGTCGGGCGCGGTCAACAAGCGCATCGTGCAGGCGATCCAGGATGAGGGCGGCAAGGCGGTGGGCCTGTCGGGCAAGGATGGCGGCATGATCCTGTGCGAGGCCGACGACCCCGCGCTGGGCCTTGTCGGGCGGCCCGTCGCGGTCAACCCGGAGTTGCTGCACCATTTGTTCGCCGGGGGCTTCGTGCCCGTCATCGCGCCGCTGGGCATGGGACGGCAGGGCGAGACCTACAACATCAACGGCGACACGGTCGCGGGCGCCATCGCCGCGGCGCTCGAGGCCGACCGCCTGCTGCTGCTGACAGACGTCTCGGGCGTAAAGAATGCCGCCGGAGAGGTGGTGACCCAACTCTCGCCCGCGCATGTGCGCGACCTGACCGAGGCGGGCGTGATCGCGGGCGGCATGATCCCCAAGACCGAGACCGCGCTTGCCGCCATTGCGGGCGGGGTGCGCGCGGTTGTGATCCTCGACGGGCGCGCGCCCAATGCCTGCCTGCTGGAATTGTTCACCGATCACGGTGCTGGCAGCATCATCCGCGACTCCGAGCCGCAGATCAAGCCGCAGGGCTGAGCCGATGGACCGGGTCGGCCAGATCGACGCGATGGCCGGGACCGAGTCGCTGGCGATCCTAGGCATCGTCCCGGAGGGCGCGGCAGCTCTGCCCGAGGGGCTGCGCGCGCTGGTGCTGCTTGGTCCCTCTGGCCCCGGGTTCTGGGCGCATGTCACCGCTGCGCCGGAGTTCTCGGATGGCACGGCCGACCCGATCGACCGCTGGTCGCAGCGCGTGATCGGCGCGATGGCGGCAGCGATTGACGGTCAGGCGCTGTTCCCCTTCGGAACCCAACCGCCGCATCCGTTCGTCAGTTGGGCCCTGGCCACGGGGCAGGCCTACCTCGCGCCGGTGCCGCTGCTTGTCCATGCACAGGCGGGGCTGTGGGTGTCCTATCGTGGGGCCATCGGGCTGCGTGCGGCATTGCCCGCCCGGCCCCTGCCCAACCCCTGCACGGACTGCGCGCGACCTTGCCTGACGGCCTGCCCGGTCGGCGCGCTGAGCGGGGTGGGCTATGATCTCGCCGCCTGCCATGCCTTTCTCGACCGGCCCGCGGGTAAGGGCTGCATGTCGGGCGGCTGCGCGGTGCGCGCGGCCTGCCCGGTGTCGCAGGCGCATGGCCGCGAGCCCGCCCAATCGGCCTATCACATGAGGCAGTTCCACCGATGACCCTGCGCCTGATCCTGACACGCCACGCGAAATCCGCCTGGGACAACCCGTTCCACACTGATCACGAGCGTCCGCTGAACGCGCGGGGCCGCGAAGCCGCGCCGCGTATCGGGCGCTGGCTGGCAGCACGCGGCTACCTGCCGCAGCAGGCGCTGGTCTCTGACGCGGCGCGCACGCGCGAAACCTGGGCGCTGCTCTCGGCTGAACTGCCTGAGCTGCCACCCGGGCGCTTTGTCTCGGCGCTCTATCATGCCAGCCCCGAGGTGATGCTGAAAACACTGCACACGGCCGAGGCGGGCGCGGTGATCATGATCGGCCACAACCCCGGTATCGCGGCGCTGGCGGAACGCTTGGTCGCCAAGCCCCCCGCGCATGACGGGTTTCTGCGCTACCCGACCTGCGCGACCCTGGTCGCGGATTTCGACGCGCCCGACTGGTCGTCGATACGCGAGGGCCGGGGCGTGGTGCGCGATTTCACGGTCCCGCGCGAACTGGAATAGGCGCGCGCCCGCGCCCCGGATCAGCCCGATTACGAGCCGCGCGCCTTGTATTCTGCGGCCTCGGCCAGCCATTCATCCGCGTAATCGACATGCTGCCATTCCTTGAACCACGGCCCGCCGCGAGTGTGGTGGACGGCCTGCGGGTAGCCCGTCTCGGGCTTGTCATACCAGCCTTCGAGCCAGTTCCAGCCCGTGGGCAGCGCGCCGATCTCGTCATCCTGCGCCCATTGCAGGCGGTGCAGATACGCCCCGGTCTGGCTGTTTACCACCTCGGGCGTCAGGCTTTGCGTCGAGGGATGCCCGCAATTCATCAGCATGAAGGACGACCAGTTCTTGCGCGGATAGGCGCTTTGCGGCACGCCGTCCATCTTGGTCGTCTCGGTCGGCTGATAGTCGTGCTGCACGCAGAGCACAGCGTATTTCGGGTCCATGTAATCGCGCAGCTCGGCCACATCGCCGAAGAACAGGAAGTCGCAATCGACGAACACCGCCCAGCCCTGATACCCGGCCAGATGCGGCACCAGAAAGCGCGAATAGGTAAATTCGGTCGAGGCCAGCGGGTCGATCTCGCGTGTGTAAAGCCCCTGTTCGACCAGTTCGGGCAGTTTGAGAGGGTGCACCTCGACCGGGATGCTGGCGCGCTTCTCCAAGGACTGTTTGGCGACCTGATAGGCAATGTCCTCGCGCGAATCCCACCCGATATAAACACGCAGGCTGTCCATGATGACCTGTCCTTTCAATTCCGTTTCGCTTGCGACGCGGCGCACCGATACCCTGAAACCGCCGCGGGGGAAACCGCCTAGCCGTGCCGTGCGCGGTTGTGCGCCTCGGGCGGCCCCAGCAGACGTTCCACGGCCGATGACGCAGCGTCGAGCGGTGCGCGGGTCTGCGCCAGTACGGTGCGTGCAGCCTCGAGATAGGGCGCGCGATAATCCGCGTCCTGCGCCGCGACGACGACCTTGCCCAGCTCTGTTTGCCCCGCCACCTCGACGGCCGCGCCAGCCTCGCGCAGCATCCGGTAGGCCTCCTGGAAATTGCCGGTCTGCGGGCCGTGGACGACCAGCACCCCCAGCGCCAGCGCCTCGAACGGGTTCTTGCCACCCATGAACACGCCACCCTCGAGCGGCAGCGATTGCCCGGTATAGGCGACCTGCACCATGCGCAGCCACATCCCCATCTCGCCCAGCGAATCGGCGATGTAGACGCAGGTGCGCGGCGTGATCGGCTCGCCGCGACTGCGGCGCGCGATCCGCTCGGGCGGGAATTCGGCGCGCGCGGCGGCCTCGGTCACGTCGGCGTCCTTCATCTGGCGGGGCGCGACGATCATCAGCATCTCGGGCGAGAGTGTCAGCGCATGGGCATGGGCCTGCATGACCTGCGCTTCCTCTTCCATCTTGGTCGAGGCCGCCAGCCAGACCGGCCGGTCGCCGATCTGCGCCTCGAGCGCCGCGCGAGCCTCTGGCAGATCGGGCGGCGGGGCCGATGCGGCCTTGAGCAGCCCCGTGACCCGCATCTTGGACCCGGGCGCGCCGATCTCCTGAAACAGCGCCTGCGAGCGGGCATCCTGCACATGAATCTCGGTGAAGCGGTCCATCAGCCAGCCATTCGCGCGCGCGGCACGGCGGCGGCGGCGGTGGCGGCGCGGCGTGACATCGGCATTGAGCATCAGCATCGGGATTTCGCGGCGCGACGCCTCGTGCAGCAGGCAGGGCCAGAGATCCATTTCTGACAGGATGAACAGGTCGGGGCGCCAGTGATCGAGAAAGGCGCGCACCGGGCCGGGGCAGTCGATGGGGGCGTAGTGATGAATCACACGCGGCGGCAGTTCGCGCCGCTCCAGCGCCTCGACCGAGGCGCGGCTGATCGTGGTCAGCAGGAAATGTGTCTTGGGACGCTCGCGCCCCAGCCGTGTGATCAAGGTCAGCAGCGCATTGCTTTCCCCGACGCTGACACCGTGCAGCCAAATCAATTCGCCGGGCGGGCGCGGCGACGCGGGTTTCCCCCACTTCTCGGGCAGGCGGGCCGGGTCCTCGATGCCCTTGCGCGCGTGGGCACGCAACGCAAGCGACCAGAGCGGTGGCGCCACGCGCGCAAGCCCAAGATAGAGCGCGATGAGAGGGGGCATCGATGTCATGCGCCGGGCTATACCACGCTGCGCGGCAGGGGCAAACGGCGCCACCTC
>LFIK01000044.1_pt1 | contig 76595 bp, 65 predicted proteins | sample 643401 | NCBI WGS metagenome assembly LFIK01 (sample SAMN03777447, study PRJNA286221) | soda lake metagenome | biome: soda lake; feature: Kulunda steppe; material: water; isolation source: sample T5-Br brine of Lake Tanatar-5 | place: Russia: Kulunda steppe | collected 2010-07
AAGGTACCCAAACTGAATTACGAAGGGAGTCTATTTAGGAATACTTCACATGTGAAGTATTCCTAAATATTCCTAAGTTGTTAACCTGCATAAGAAGACACCCAGACACACTACTTGGTTAAGTACCGTTCAAATAGAGGGGGAGAGTATGAAATTCAATTTGTTAACAATATTTGCCCTGTAGGGGCAGAATGTGGGTAGCCTCGGGTGTAGCGCAGCGGAACCCGGGGATCATAGTGAACACGCCAAATCCCCGCCGAACAGAGGACTAGGATTGGAGGTTCAAATAGAATAGAGGCGGCCATCCCCAAGTTTAGATATGGACCGTCCCGATGGGACTGACTCTTTTTGGATGCTTATTTACCCACCAATGAATTGGTGGGCTAAGATATGTGGCATGGCTACGCCATTAGAACCCGGCCATAAATGACCGGCCTCGCAAATATAACCCATTAATGGGTTCGTAGTACCTTCCTGTGAATTAGTAGTGGGTTTTTGGGTTCTCCATATACAATGCTTTGCGCCGAGGGTAATAAATAGTTGAATTATGAAGCTGCCCCGGCGGGGGCAGAATGTCATTAGCCCCAGGTGCAGCGAAGCGGAACCTGGTGAATAAGTGGCAACAAAACATCATCCGCCGAACAGAGGACTAGGATTGGAGGTTCAAACAGAATAGAGGCGCCATCCCCAAGTTTAAATATGGACCGTCCCGAAGGGACTGACTCTTTTTGGATGCTTATTTACCCATCAATGAATTGGTGGCTATGATATGGGCATGGCTACGCCATTTGACTGCCGGAGGATTTGCTGCTTGGGGATTCTTTTAGCATCGGCAATAATTAATTGAGATTTACTACTCGTGGCACGATCCCAAGTCGTGCCACGAGTGCTTCGACCTAATTACAAATGAATCGACAATAACCTATCACTCAATTACTCGAACAAATCTTTGAATATTTTAATCGCACAAATTGGATTCTGTTATTGAATTAGTGACCAATAATAGCGATTCTATTCTTTGTAGCTTATTATTAATCATCTGATATCCATTTGCACAACTGTTAAATAGTGCTTGTCTTAAAGCCTTGATATCACTAATCTCTCTAACATGGGTAAAGTAAATACCAGAACACATATTGGAGACCTACTCTGCAGCAGGGGGGTAATCACAGACGAGCAGCTCTCAATGGCTCTGAAAATCCTATCTGAGGAGCCTGAACACTCGAATCGGCGTATCGGTCAGATTCTCTATCAGAACCTCAATCTGGATCGTCATGAAGTGATGCGCCAAATAGCAGATATCTACGCTTTTGATGAGGTATTTGCCGGGCGTACGGATCTTCCGCCTGATAAGATACAGGATATTAAAAGTTATATGGATGACCTCCCTCAGGAAACTGTGGATGAACTGGCTCATCAAAAGGCTGTGCCGATCCATAAAACTACCACATCCCTGACGATTGCTGCTGCTGATCCGTCTGATCCCAAGCTTTCAGGTACGCTTTCCAGACTCAACTTTAAAGAGTTTGATATTCAGTACTGCCGGTACGAAATGATCGAATACATTCTTTCGAATGTGTATGAGCAGAAAAATGAGTTTCTGGACCTGCTTGAAGAGATCGATTACGAAGAGCCCGAAATGGGTAAGGACAACGAAGAGGTTGATGAAGAGGAGATCGAGGCGGAAATCAACCAAAGTATGCTTAATTCCCTAATTGAGGGAATGTTGGTTGAGGGCGTACGGCAGGGCGTGAGTGATATGCACATTATACCGAGTGGCCCTACTACGACCGATATCCGATTTCGGACGGATGGTAAACTTCAACTTTGGTATCAACAGAAGAATGTTAAGCCGGAAGCGATTACGGCCGTTGTTAAAGATAAGACCCGAAATGTGGATCGTTTTGAGCGAGACAGTTCCCAGGACGGTTTTATTCAGCGCAGCGTGGACAATCATAATATCCGGTATCGTGTTTCCATCATGCCGATGGTAGGAGCACAATTCGATCGGAAGTTTGAGTCTGTGGTAATCAGGGTTTTGGATGACAGAAAAGTAATTACCGATCTGAATGTGCTTGGTCTGCAGAAAAAGGCCAAAGAGGATTTTGTCAAGTCGATCGAGAAGCCGTCAGGTATTACAATTATCACCGGCCCAACCGGTAGCGGTAAGTCGACGACGCTTGTTGCCGCTCTTTACTATGTAATTGATCCAACCAAAAATGTTTTGACGGTAGAAGAACCGGTAGAGTACCTGATTAAGGGAGCCCGCCAGCTGAAGATCAGTAACAATATGACATTTGATATGGCGATTCGGGGTATTCTTCGTCATGACCCCGATATTGTACTTGTAGGTGAGATGCGTGACCTCAAAACTGCAGAAATTGCGATTAAGATGGCGAATACCGGTCACCTTACATTCTCTACGCTTCACACGAATGATGCGCCAAGTGCCGTATCCCGACTTTTTAAAATGGGCGTTGAGCCTTTCCTGATCGCGAACGCAGTAAATCTGGTAATGGCACAGCGACTGATCAGAAGACTTTGCAAGAGCTGTAAGGAGCAGTATGAACCACATCCTGAAACATTGCGCGGTTTGGGTTTTACGGAAGAAGAGATTCAAAACGAGACCTTTTATAAGGCCGTAGGTTGTGATAAATGTAACGGTATTGGGTTCAAAGGGCGTGCTGCGATTCATGAAGCCCTCTTTTTCAGTAAAGATATCAAACGTATCATATTGGAATCGGGCGGTGACATTGACGAAGAACAGATAAAAAATCAGGCGGTCAAGAATGGAATGCTTACATTGCGTGCATCGGGCCGTGAGCGAATTAAAGAAGGGATAACAACTGTAGAAGAGATTATCGCAATTACCCTGGATGATTAAATGAAGCGTAGGTGAATAATATGACCAGATCGGACAGTAATAAATTAAATATGATGCCACTCTACATGCGGAATCTGTTGAAGGATCCGCCACACCTGTTGAAAAATTTTCATTACGAAGATGTTCTGTCATTTTTAGAGTTGGGCAACGAAGAGCGTTTCCTACGGGGTGAAACGATCGTCAATGAGCATGACCGTGTGCAAACCGCCTATTTGGTCGGTGAGGGGAAAGTTGGTGTCTGGAAAGATGAGATACAGCTCGCCGTTTTGGATGAAGGTAGCTTTATCGGGGAAACATTTCTATTTAGTAAGCAGAACCGAATGGCGAAAGTGGTTTGCGAGGAGAATGCCATATTGCTGGCATTTCAGAGATATGATGTGTTGAACTATTTTAGGCGCAGACCGGAAAAACTTTTTAACATTTTTACGAAGAATATTATAGAGATTCAGCAGAAAAAAATTGAAAATATGAATGTTCAGCTGTTGAATCTGAAAAAAAGGCTTTTGGGGAATGAAAGCTGGAAGTAGCTTTTGTACGGTTTAGGTTCAGTTATTTTGTAACAATCGCTGTTTAGTGTACTCTTTACCTATAGTTTAACAGGTTAAACACCTGTAAGAGTACGAACTCGTTTCTATAAAGATGTTTTAGGCGTGACAGTATTCTATGTTGGATATCCAATCAGCTCAAAACAGCTGAATATTAAAAGTTTAAAAATCATCTACATTAATTATATTCGGTAAATACCTAACTAAAAACCCTGCATGAGTACATCGATATCATTTAAACCAATTCGGGAAATTTGCGGAAAGATTGCCTCTCAGATACCGGAGTCTAAAAAAGGGCTCGAGTATCACGCCGCAATTGGGGAGATGGTTAATGATCTACCGGAGGATCAGAGAAAAATACTCCGACAATCCCTGAATGCTTTTCTGGTTTATATGGAGAAGATAGAAGCGTCAGACATCGATATTGGTGGACACGGTTGTAACGGTAAAATTTGGTACAGGGTTTTTGGGCAAAAATCACCGCTTAAAATGGAAGTGGATCTTCCAATAGGTGAAACCGATGTACTGCTCCATAATGCTCTCACCCAGACTCAGCGCGATCAGCTGATGGATAAAAAAAGTCTGGATTTCTCTTACACTATCCCGACTGATGGTAACAGAAACCGGCGTTATCGTGCCAACATGTATATGGATCTCGAGGCTCTGGCCCTCAATATGCGTAAGATTGACACAGAGATTCGGCCGTTTAAAACACTTGGTGTTCATCCTGAAATCGCAAAGGCGCTCAGCCTTAAATATTATAAGTATGGTTTAACGCTGGTAACCGGAATTACCGGTTCCGGTAAGTCGAGTACGCTCGATACCATTATTGACGCAAATAACCGAACCGTTGATGCACATATCGTGATTATTGCTTCACCGGTTGAATTAATTCACAACCCGATCAGAAGTGTAATACGGCACAGGGAGGTTGGCAGAGACGTTTCCTCATTTAAAGCAGGTGCGGTACAGTCTCTTCGTCAGGATCCCGATATTATTGTCATTGGTGAGCTTCGTGACCCTGAAACAATTACCACTACGCTGGAAATTACCGACTCGGGGCACAAAACTTTTGGTACACTTCACACCTCTTCGGCAATGGAGAGTATAGAGCGTATTCTGGGTGAGGTGCCGAGCGAGGAACAGGACCGGGTTCGAAACCGTCTGGCGGATGTATTGACTTGTGTAATCAGTCAAAAGCTGGTTTCCAGCCTTGACGGTAAACGGGTCTTGGCTAAAGAAGTACTTTTAGTAACTCCATCCATTCGAGCGGCTATTCGTAATGATAATGTGAATGAGATCTATCAGATGCTGAATGAGGGCAGTGAGCTGGGAATGAATACGATGGAACAGGATCTGAAACGTCTCTATGACGAAGGTAGAATTTCAAAAGAAGAAGCGTTTAACAACGCGAATAATAAGAAACGAATTCAACAACTTTTCAACGAGTTGGATTAGACTAACATAACGTATACCGGATGTTTAAATCTCGTGAATATATTGGCATTAGTCTTGAAGGCGATCATCTGAAGATTGCCCGGGTAAAACCTCATAAAAAAGGTTTTCAACTCCTGAGACTGGATAAATTGAAATTAATTGATCCAATTAAATCCGGACGCAAGGAATCTGCACTCGAACAGGATATGCCCGATGAAGATGTCTTCTCTGAGGAGGATTCAGACGATATATTTGGGTTAGACCTTGATGAAGATGATGATTCCGGACTGGATGAACTCGCAGAGATTGATCTGGACGATCTTGACGAATCTCCGGTAGAGGATTTTGAAGATACCGACCTGGTTGAAGAATCTTCGATGGTGAAAACCAATGAAGAACTTTTAGTTCAATATCTGGATGACTTTAAGAAGAGCAAAGTAACACTTGCTCTCAACATTGAGTCCGGTAATACGATATTTCAGATCGTTAAGAATGAAAACTTTAAAGAGCAGAAGAAAAAAGAGGTTCAGCAGGCAGTAGTTGAAAAGCTTCAGGCTATTTACGGTTCAGAACCGAATAAAGATCTGTATCAGTATTTCCTGAAAGAGAATGGAAATCTTGTTATTGCCTCAATTGACGAAGAGTCTCCAACACTTCAGCTGGTATCGAGGGCCGGGGAAAGGTTTGGTGTAGATTACTACATCAACGAAGTGATTCCCGACGAAATGGCAATGGTCGGACTATTCAGAAATCATTATGAAAAAGATGATCAGAAAATCACCGGATTGATTCAGTTTTGCCCTGATAAGTGCCGAATGGTATTTGTGCGCGGACATGAAATTCTGCAGGTATCACCGGTTATTAACGAAGGAACGAATGACAAGAACTTCTTAAATACAATCTTTTCTAAAGTACTCTTTCAGCTCGATACCGGTGAGATTCCCGGTTTGGATCGATTTGTTATTTTCAATAACACCGTTGGCGAAGATGCCACGGATTTCTTCAGAAAGAATTTTCCCGATTTAAAAGTTGAAGACTTTAAGTTCAACGAAGAGCTGATCAGTTACGAAGAGAGTATCAAAGATATTGTACCCGGCTACACAACAGCTATTGGAATTGCCACAGCTGCTGCCAACGTTGGGAAAGGTGCATTTCCGGAAGTTTCGTTCTTGCCTGAATATGTATCTGATCGGCAGAAAATCTTTAAACTGCAGTGGCACGGTTTTATCCTTTTGATATTAATCGGAGCCAGTCCGGTAGTTTTAAATCACTTTTATCAGGAAAATGTATCAGAAATTGATCAGCTTCAGCAGCAAAATAATCGCTTACAAAGCGATATTCAGTCTTTACAGCCTTTGGTTCGTGAATCTGAAGAGCTGACCATGCAGCTGGGGCAGATGCAGAATCAACTGCAGCTTCTGGGAGATTTAAGTGCTGAAAATATTAAGTGGTCTGTTACGGTAGATCATTTTAACCGGGCAGCAGAAGATGTTGGCGGATTGTGGATCAATTCATTCAGGCAAAACAATGACGTGCTGATGGTGGATGGTTATTCACTGAACCGGGAGAGAATTCCGCGACTGGCCAATCAGTTTGAATCTGTGACCTTATTATCGGTTAGAAGAGAAGAAGTTAGGGAACGGGAAGTGTTCTATTTCAATATGATGATTCGATCCGTGATTGATGATGAAAGCAGGTTTACTCCTGATAATGTTCGAAGTCTTAATGATTTAATTAACTAATTGAGAAAAAGTCTATGTCGTACGGTCTTCGAAATACACTGATTTTACTTTTGGCTCTCTTGATTATAAATGGAGCCGGGTATGCTTACATGCATTTCATTCAGAAAGCAGAAATTGAACAGCTTGAGGAGCGTCAAGAGCGTCTTGAAAGAGACTATCAGCAGGATCTTCAAACTGCAGAGCTTGTGCCGATGCTTCGTGAACAGTTCACGGAAGCAACCTCAGTAATTGAAGGGTTTGATAAGACAATCTTTTCGAACAATAATGCGGATGAGATTTTTCGATTCCTTTCCTTAATCAATGAAGGAGCAGGGGTGAACTTTAACTTTACCTTCCGCGATTCGACCAGTTCAGATCAATATGGCGTGATTAATTCAGAAATTAACGGTTCAGGTCCATACAGAAGCGTAGTGCGCTTTATCAATGCGATTGAGTATAGCGAACCGGTTCAAAAAATTGATGGTATCTCACTTTCTCCGGCCGGTGAGGCAGAGGGATACCAAAACGTGAATTTCACATTTCGCCTTCAGAGTCACTACGATCGGGTAGGAGTTTTTGATAACAATTACCAAACACCGGATATCGCATTCAGGAATAATGAGTCTAATCACAACCCATTTTTCCCGCTTATCCGAAATGTTCCGCCTAACGAAGATAATCTTCCAAATGTGGATCAGAGCCGAATTGTGGGGCTAACGGCTTCATCTGTCTACCTTATGGATCAGACAGGAAGAATGGTTACGCTTCGCGTGAACGACAGAGTATATTTAGGACGACTTGAACAAATTAATATGCAACAAGGATCTGCCATATTCAGGCTTAACAGAGGTGGAATTATAGACGTGGTTACACTGGAGGTACAACGATGAAAACAATCATAAATATTATGAACAGTAGAAATATAGCAGCCTTTTTGATTTTTATTTTCATCGCCGTTACAGCGATCGAATCAACAATGGCTCAGGATCGTTTCCCCAGGGAGTATACCAATCCGGATGAAATGATCTCACTGGACCGGCGTACAACGTTTACGGAAGCCATCGATGTTTTAAATACATTTGCTCAGGAGTATGAAGATCGCTTTATCATCGATCGGACCGGCTATACAGGCCCGATTGGGGTTACACTGCCGGCTATGCACTGGCGTGAAGCTATGGATTACATCCTCCGCGTACAGAACTTTGTAGCCTTTGAAGAGCCCGACGTTTATGAAATTGTGACTCGTGCAGAGGCAGATGCTCAACAGCAAGTTCAGCGGCGAGGTGAAGAGGCTGCAGCACCCGGTGCTCCTGCAAGACCGGGAACGGAACTTCAGGTGAATACCCAGACGCGCGAAATTCGAATAAACGCTACATTTTTTGAGGGTAGCAAGCGGGCACTTCGCGAAATCGGTGTGGATTGGTCTACTTTAACCAGCGGTGTTCCGGAGAATTTAGGTCAATTTGTTAACCAGGAAGGCGGTGGTGGCGGAGGTGCTGACGGGCAAATTCCAACTACCGGTTTTGAAAACAGTTTTGTGAACATTAATGCCCGTGGTGCACAGACTGTATCTCAGAATGTATTTAATTCTATTGTGAACTTTGGAGAAGTAGGTAGTAGCGGAATTGAAGTGCAGGCGCTTTTCAGTGCTTTTGAAGCGGACAACCTGGGACAGATTTTAGCAACACCTTCTGTGAAGGTAATGAACGGCGAACAGGGCCGTATTCAGGTGGGTGAAGATTTCTCTATTAAACAGAGAGACTTTGCCGGTAACGTTACTGATCAGTTTTTCAGTACAGGTACAATCCTGGAGGTAACTCCACAAATTGTCCAATATGCAGATACCACGTTGATCTATCTCGAAATTCAGGCGGAGCGATCTTCTGCACAACCAGATCCTGTGAGTACGGTGATCAGTAAACAGACTGCAAATACGCACGCACTTCTGCTGGACGGCGAGAGTACGGTTATTGCCGGACTTTACAGAACGGAAGAAGCAAAAGTACGCCGCGGTATTCCAATTTTAAAAGATTTACCCGGTTGGTTTTTCGGACTTAAATATCTGTTCGGTTACAACTCATCAGACATTCAGGAGAATGAGCTCATTGTGTTGCTTCAGGCAGAACTGGAAGAACCGATTTCAGAGCGTTTTGCCAGAAGATTTCAATCTCAGCAGGAATTAATCGATGATGCTCAGGAACGTCACAGGAATAGATTTGAATACATTAGTCCACAATCACCTCAACCTATCTTGGGCTCCGGCATTATTGATGAACCCGATTATGTAAATTCGGATGAGGAGATGGTTACAAACGATATTCATGTTCAGGAAGATGAGGTAGAAGTTTCTACAACTCCACAAACAATCGATCCTGATGAAATAAGAAGAATGAAAGCTGAACTGGAAGAGCGTCAACTTCGCGAAGGCAGAGTTGAAGGGCGTGATCTGTCTGAATATTCAGGTGAGTGGCGGGAACTGGAAATGACCAATATGAATGGTGATTACAGTAATCTCAACTTCTATGTAATCGGTGGTTCATTCCTGGTTAAAGATAATGCGGATCGTCTTTATGATCGGTTTATCAATCGAGGGTACGATGCACATATGCTCTTCAACCCGGCAACCGGTTATTATTTTGTTGCTTACAAGGGTTTTGAGGATCCGGATGAGGCCATCGCCTACACACGGGAAATCCAGAGTACGATTCAGGCAGAGGCGTGGTTGTCAAGGATTATTCGTGAAACCAGGCTGGATGTGAACAGGTAGAAAAAGGGAAATTCAAACTGAAAAACCTGACAGGATTAAGTTCTTGTCAGGTTTTTTTGTGTACTTTGTTCTGCTCAGGCTGATTCTGCAGCAGTAATTTTATTCGACTGCCTGTTCAGATATTCAAGGGTGATTCGGTTGAAGTCGTCCGGCTTATCCACGTTTACCACATGACCGCTTCCTTCAACCACTACCAGTTCACTGTGGTTAAAATCCTTAACCATCTTTTTTACAGGCGGTAAAAACATGTGATCTTCTTCGCCCATGATATAAAGGGTAGGGGCCTCCATCTCTTTTTCTTTAAAATATCTGAGAAGAGGATTAACATCGTACGTAAGCCGGAACCATTTCAGAAACTCTTTTTTCGCCAGGTTCTTAGCGTCCTTCACAAATAGTGACCGGGATTCCTCGTGGTTTTTTTTTGGCATGATTACCCATGCAAAAAGCTTGTAGAGCCAGATAAACGGCACCACTTTTTTAAATGTGTGTCCAAGCCAGACCAATATACGGCTGCGTACATCCAGACGGGTGATGGCACCGCACATAATCGCAGATTTAACAATATCCGGGTTAATCTCTGCAATGGATCGAATAATGATTGTACCAAGAGAAACTCCAACAAAATGGGCCTTTTCAATATTTTCTCTTTTAAGAACTTCAAGTACATCATGGCTTACGGTTCGAAAAGTATACTTTTCCTTGTAGTACTTTTTCATCGTGCTCATCTCCTTGGACTTACCATGGCCACGGAGATCTACAAGCAGAACATTAAACTCATCTCTGTAGGCTTTCAATTGCTGAAACCAGATAGAGGATGAACCGCCTGCTCCATGTACAAACACAACCCAGTCTTTGTCCTCACTGTTATAAAATGATTTACTGTAAAGCATGAACCGTTAATGCAGAAATAGGATAATTGTTATTTGATAATATAACGTGACAAAATACAAATAAGATCCTGCTTATGTAGAAATTGTTTTTGATTACGAATCGCTTAAGCTACTTAAATCTGTTCTTTATTGGATAATCAGTTATTTTTGATGCATGAAATTTATCAGGTCCTTTTTAAAAACATTATTTACTATTCTGGCAACGCTTTTTCTATACGGACTGTTTGCTACAGGATATTTGATTTTAAAGCTATTCAGGATGGAGACCGGTGCCTGGCGAAACATTTGTCTTAATTTATGGGGAAAGTCAGTTTGTAAAATCCTGTCTATTCGGGTTGAGATAGTGGGTGAGGTTCCCGAACCGCCATTCTTTCTTGTCAGCAATCACCTCAGCTACGTGGATATTATGATCTATTTTAACACGTTAAAAACCACGTTTGTTTCAAAAGCTGAAGTTAAGAACTGGCCAATAATCGGGTTTATGGCAAAAACGCTTGGAATCATATTTATCGACAGAAGGCGCAAGTCGGATGTTGCACGCGTAAATCGTTCAGTAGCTGATCAGATAACTGAATATAAAGGTGTGGTGCTGTTTCCGGAGGGAACAACATCTAGCGGAGAATCGCTGCTCCCTTTTAAACCTTCAATTCTGGAGCACCCAGCAAAAAGTAAAATGCCGGTTCACTATGCATACATTACTTATGAGACCGGTCCGAAAGACAAAGACGCCGAACAGACTGTTTGCTGGTGGAATGATGAGCCGTTCGGAAGTCACTTTTTCAATTTTGCCGCCAATCGGTCTACGGTAGCCAAAATTCATTTCGGAGATGAAACGTTGCAGAGGGATGACCGGAAAGAGCTTGCCGCAGAACTATATCAGAAGGTTGAAACGTTACATCAAAAGAACACACTCTATTCTTCAAATAAAGTGGTAGCAGAAAAATCAGCATAGGTTAAGTTAAAATTGGCGAAAAGAAATAGAAATATCCTGCTTTGGATTTTGGGGTTCTATCTGATTGTGTTAAGCCTCTCGTGGTATGTACAGATCAGTTTTCCACAGGTGGATCATCCCGGAAAATATGAAAAAAGTGCTCTGCTCAGTGTTTCAGATCAACAGATCGAAGTTACTTACCATGAACTTGGGTATGATGATGAAACTGAAAAGCCCAGGCTGATTATCCTTCCGGATATCTACTTCAAAACAGATGCTGTTTTACCATTGGCTGAAAGATTGCAGCAATCATATCACATAATTATCCCTGAAATCACCGATTTTCAAGAAGGAACTTTACGTGACAGATTTACAATAGCACATAAAAAGGAGGTGCTGAATCGGTTTAAAGAAAAGACAGGTTTTCAAAACACTCACGTGATTGGCCATGGCTACAGCGGATTGCTGGCAATAGAGTCGGCTGCTGATTCGCATAGTTACAAAAGTCTGACGCTCATAAGCTCACTCGGTGCCCAGGAGTTAAGGTTTTTGGGCAATCACCATATCAATCGGTCTCTTTACAGTTTATCGCGACCGTTTTTATCACTTTATAAATATGCTTTTCCTCATTTTGGCCGGTACTCCGGGCAACGATTTTCGTTGGATTATGTGGATGCAATGAGGAATCTGGATCAACGGGATTTTCGTGAAACAGCCAAAAAGCTGGAACTGCCCGTTTTGATACTTCATGACGTAAAAGATCAAAATGTTCCTCAATCAACCGCCAAGGAGACACACAGAATAGTTCCTCAAAGCCAACTGGTTCTGCTGGAAGGTGTCGAGACCAATAACAGATTAACTGATGAAAGATGGAGCTCAGAAATATTTCAGTTCTTAGAATTAGTAGAAGCGGGAGAGGGAATTGACAGATCGGAAGCTTTAGAGCAGAGAGTTCAACAGTCATTAGAATCCTTCGACTCAGAAGATGTGGATGCTTTAAGCGGCAAAGCATTCTTTATAATTTTTATTCTAATCATGGCAGTAACAATCTTCAGTGAAGACCTCTCTGTAATCGCTGCAGGCTTGCTTTCTGCAGCAGGTATACTTCCATTTTTTTATGCTGTTTTGAGCTGTTTTTTAGGAATTCTTATCGTAGACATCAATATCTATTGGCTTGGGAAAAAAGTTGGAAATCCTATACTTAGGAGAGCACCGTTTCGGTGGATGATTAAAGAGAAAGATTTAAACAGAGTTCAAAATCTGTATGAGATGTACGGAATGGAGTTATTGTTTATAGCCCGATTCATTCCGGGAGCCCGATTCCCCACCTATTTTGCTGCCGGACTGCTACGATCCGATTTCAAAACGTTCATTATCTATTTTGTAATATCGGTAGCTGTGTGGACTCCGCTGCTGGTTGGGCTAACCGTTCTGATCGGTCAGCCCATGCTTCAGTACCTAAGTGTATATCAGGATTATGCCATTTGGATACTGGCTTTTACAGTTTTACTGATTTATCTGATTGTAAAAGTCGGAATTCCGTTAACAACTGTGAGAGGAAGAAGAAGATTGTTAGTGAAATGGTCGAGATTTATTCAGCGCTTTAGTTAAGACTACCGTTTGCTCTCAAAAAATTTCTTCAGAATATATTGGCAATCGGCTTCCATCACACCGTGAATGATTTCCGTTTGGTGATTTAAGTTTTTGTTGGCTGCTATATTAAACAGTGAACCACAACCGCCGGCCTGATCATCCAGCGCACCGAAAACAACTCTTTTAAGTTTGGACCAAACTATAGCTCCGCTGCACATTGCGCACGGTTCTAAGGTAACGTACAGCGTACATTCAGAGAGATATTTGGACGATAGGGTGTCACAAGCTGCGGAGATCGCAATCATTTCTGCATGTGCCGTCGGATCGTTCAATCGTTCTACCTGATTAAAACCACGCCCCACGATGCTGTTATTGTGTACAACAACCGCTCCAACGGGCACTTCTCCTTCATCAAATGCTATCTCAGCAAGATGAAATGCTTTCATCATAAACAGATTGTGATTTTTTTTCTCTATTGAGCTATTTCCATTAAACATTTGCATTAAAAACTATTATGTTTAGTGCTTTACAATTATTCGTAACTAACTTATCCCGAATTTGTTAAGTAATGTCATTGAATGATACACACAGTTCGCTGAAGAAGATACTGAAAGATAATATCCGATCAGTGAAAGATTTTCCTAAAGAAGGAATTGTTTATAAAGATATTACACCATTGCTAAATGATCGGTATCTTTTAGAACTGACATCCCGATTGCTTGCGGAGCCTTTTCGGGGACATCGAATCGATTATGTAGCGGGCCTTGAATCTCGCGGATTTCTTTTTGGAACCAATTTAGCTCAGGACTTACATGCGGGATTTGTTCCAATCCGAAAACCAAATAAACTACCGGCAGAAACTGAATCAGTAGAATATGAACTTGAGTATGGAACTGATATCTTGGAAATACATAAAGATTCAATCAATCCCGGGGATAATGTTCTTATTCATGATGATTTAGTAGCAACCGGCGGTTCTGCAATGGCTGCAACCCGATTAGTTGAAAAATTGGGTGGAAACATCATCGGGTACTCGTTTGTTATGGAAATAGAGTTTTTAAAAGGTCGCGAAAACCTGGATCAAACCGTTCCATTTCACTCAATAATAAGCGTTTAAGAAACAAATAGGCATTTTTCGAATATATAACCAATAATCACTAAAACATCATAAACTAACTACTATGGCAAAACCAACAATTACCACACTCGCAATGTGTGTTGCTATCTTGTTTGGCGCTGCAGCATGTGGACCTTCTTTAGTTATACAGAATGTGGATTACTCACAGCCGATTGAAAGCGTGCTGAGCCCGGATTCTGATAACCAGGTTCATGACCAGCGATATGCGATTAAATTCAACGTATCGGGTATTCTTGAAGAAGAAGGCTCTTCGTCTGTAGACGAAATCAGGTTGATTCGCAACAGAGCAGGATATTACTTCGTCACTGCTGCGGGATTCAACAATGTCTATGTCTTTGAAACAGATGAAGGCGAACTTAAACTGAAGAATAAGATCGAGATTACAGGGCAAGGCTTGGGACAACCGGCTTTTAACCAGCGCGATAATTACATCGAACTCGTAGATCGAGCTTCAGGAAATACCTATAATCTGAACCACGAAGGACGAAACTAAGAGACTAATACAATGAAGAAAACAATCAACCAATCACTTTCTATATTAGCTGCTCTTTTATTCGTTGTTAGTTCAACAGTTGTTGCTCAACAATCTGACTATCAGATTCAGCAAGATTTTAGGGCAGAATACTCAGAACTCGTAAACCGGGTAGATAACGCAGTTAGCTCAGAAGATTTAGAAGGCTTAAGTGCCGATATTGATGCTCTCGAAGCTGATTATGCCGAATACTCCAATATTATTGATGCCGCTCTTTATCCTGATACTTTTTCAGGAAAAGTTGACGATCTAAGAAGTCGTTACACAGCATCTGAGCAAAACATCTCTGTAATTGAGCAGCTCAACGAACGCATCCGCGGCTTGATGGGCGAACTCGATGACTTCAGAGATCAGCTTTCTGAACTGGATAGCGAACAAGCAGATCTGAAACAGCAGTTAGACCGATCTTCTGCCAACGAGCGGAGACAGGCAGCTTTGATCCGTCAATACAGACAAAATCTGGAACAACGTGACGAATTTGTCACTGAGTTTCTTGAAAACCTGATGACAAAGTATCAATCCATTGATGCAGCTACACAATCTGAAATTGCAGATGCTGCTGAACGTATGGATGACAATCCGGTTGAAGTGCTGAAAACCATTATTCTGGAATACACCAACATTGCAGACCAGAGCTCCGACTTATCTTCTGCCGATTATCTGGCGATGAGAGCTCAACATGGTTACTTTGTAGATGTCTGGGACAGAATCGGGGATCGATTGACCAATACATTTGCTCCGGATGCACCGGTTCAGGAACGTCAGGAAATTTCTGATCTGCTGGCCGCATGGCAGGCAAGTGTGGATAATAAGCTTTGGAATGCCCTGTCAACATCATTCAATCAGAATGGTATAGAATTAGGTGCATTTACAAGCCCAAGCACTTTCTTTGATGCACTTGGAATGTACGTACGTGAAGCTTCTGAAGCTGCTTTAGAGTCTAACAGTGAAGAAGATTACGAGGCATACAGAAATTTTGCCAACTACTGGAACTCAACTGTTAAAGGTCAGTGGGGCGAACTTTTAGTTCAGGGTAATGTTCTCACTACATCTGAGATGGCTGAAATCGATGTTCAACTTGGAACATGGGGAGAAAATGCTCCTCCAACATCAAATCTGATGTTCATTCTGTTCCTGATCAGTTTGGCAGTAATTATTGGACTAGTTGTACTTCTGGTTACGAAGAAAAACTAGCTTCCGAATTACATTTCATTCACAAAAAGCCGATCTCATTTATTTGGGATCGGCTTTTTTATGTTTAATCAATTTCCGGGAGCATAAATTGAGCAAAATTTCACACTTTTATAATCCTTAAACTTTCTGTTGCATTTAATCCGTTCATGCAATAGTTTCTGCGTGTATGAATAAGCAAAACGTACATAAGAATTGGTGGTGGCCCGCGCGAATATATTCGGCAGTGGAATCACTATAATGTAGATACGTTTTAGAAAGATTTGTAAACCCGCTGCCGTAATACGGAAGCGGGTTTTTTTATTTAAATACTATGGATTTTAAACAGTTTTCTGATTTATCAAAAAAGTACACGGCTATACCTGTGAGTCGCCGGATGATGGCGGATATATTGACCCCTGTGTCACTTTTTCTTTCAATAAAGGGTGAATCAAATCATCCCTTTCTTTTCGAATCGGTAGAAGGAGGAGAAAATCTGGCCCGATACTCATTTTTGGGGTGTAACCCTTACCAAATTCTGTCGTTCGACGGGGCTACTGTAAGCTTATCACAAAATGATGGTTCTGCAGCTGTTTTACACGAGGATTACTTTACGGCTCTTGAAAGGTTGACATCTGAACACACGGAACCAAACTTACCCAACTTACCGAGACTAACAGGCGGAGCTGTTGGTTTTTCATCCTACGATACCGTAAGAGAAGTAGAACATTTACCGAATGTACCACAGGATGATTTAAATCTGCCTGAAGCTATATGGGCATTCTATGATGAAGTTTACGCTTTTGATCACGTAAAACAACAGATAGTATTGATCAAAACAGTTTTTGTGGATAAAGGAAGCGATCTCAAAGAAGCGTATCAAAAAGCACAGGATGCTTTAGATAGGATGGAAGAAAAGGCAAACCGCCATCCGGAAAAGCCGGGTGCTTTTGAACTCAAAACTGAACTTTTGAAAAGCAATATTGATGAAAGCACTTTTCATGATATTGTTAAAAAAGCGAAAAAGTACATTTACGAGGGAGATATTTTTCAGGTTGTTCTCTCTCAGAGGTTTGAGGTTCCGTTCCAGGGCGACAAGTTTACACTTTACCGTGCATTAAGAATGGTAAACCCTTCTCCATATCTCTTTTTTCTGGAATTAAAAGATTTTTCACTTGTCGGTTCCTCACCGGAGGTTTTAGTAAGAACTACGGACAGGCATGCTCGTCTATTGCCAATTGCCGGCACGCGTCCCAGGGGAAAAACTCATCAAGAAGACCTTGAGCTTGAAGAGGATTTAAAAAATGATCCCAAAGAAGTTGCTGAGCATATTATGCTGGTTGATTTGGGGAGAAATGACCTCTCCAGAGTTTGTAAATCGGGGTCGGTAAAGCTGGAACGCAATATGGCGATCGAGCGATTTTCGCATGTGATGCATATCGTATCGGATGTGGTTGGGGATCTTTCTGAAGATAAAAGTTCAGTTGATGCGCTTAAGCAGTGTTTCCCGGCCGGTACGGTGAGTGGTGCTCCAAAAATAAGGGCAATGGAAATCATAGATGAACTAGAACCGACCAAAAGAGGTCCCTATGCAGGAGCTGTGGGGTACTTCGATTTTTCCGGAAATATGGATACGTGCATTGCAATACGAACCATGGTTGTGAACAATGAGTCTGTATTTATACAGGCAGGAGCGGGGATTGTGGCAGACAGTAATCCAAAAAATGAATTTGAAGAGACCAGGAATAAAGCCGGTGCTTTAATTGAAGCGCTGAATGTGGCTTTGGAAATTACTTAATAAAAATAGTTACGATAGAAATCGATTCTCATGACGAATAAGAAAACAATTTTATCAGGAATACAGCCTTCAGGTAAACTTCATATCGGAAATTACTTTGGCGCGATGCGTCAGCATATTCAGATGCAGGAGGAAGGAGATGCTTTCTATTTTTTGGCTAACTATCACTCGCTGACCTCTTTGAATGACGGAGATTTATTACAGGAGTATACGACCGATGTTGTACTTGATTACCTGGCTCTCGGGCTAGATCCTGAAAAGTGTACATTTTTTGCTCAATCCGATGTACCGCAAACAACAGAACTCGCCTGGATTCTGGGCTGCCTGACTCCGGTTTCGCTGATGGAGAAGGGAGTTTCTTATAAAGACAAGATTGCGAATGGTCTGAGCCCGAATATAGGTCTGTTTACATACCCGATTCTTCAGGCCGCCGATATATTAATTTACCATTCAGATCTGGTTCCGGTTGGAGAAGACCAAAAGCAAAATATAGAGATATCCAGGGATCTGGCCGGGAAATTAAACCGCGCTTACGACCAAGAACTGCTCAAAATTCCGGAAGAGTACATCGTAAAGAGCGTAGCCACCGTTCCAGGTCTAGATGGTAGAAAAATGAGTAAATCGTACGACAATACGATTAATATTTTTGCTGAAGGGAAAGCTCTTAAAAAGAGAGTTATGGCTATAGAAACTGATTCTACAGCTCTTGAAGAACCAAAAGATCCGGAGAGTTGTAATGTGTACTCTCTGATTAAATTGTTTGCTGAACAGGATAAACAGAATGAGATCGCTGAAAAGTACAGAGCCGGCGGATTTGGTTACGGTCATGCCAAAAAAGAGCTGCTTGCAATGATTGAAGAGTATTTTTCAGAAGCGAGAAGCAGAAGAAAAGAACTGGCCAATGACATGGATTATGTTCACGATGTTCTCCGGGAGGGAGGCGAAAGAGCCAGGGAACGCGCCGAACAGGTTATGGAACCAATTCGCTCAGCAACAGGTTTATTCAGAAGCTTTAAATTTTAATCTGTCAGGTTGCTCATTTACAGTCCTGAATTGTACTGCTTAAAGGAATTATGATATTAATTATAGACAACTACGACTCATTTACCTATAACCTGGTACACATTGTAGCATCGGTCACGGATGATTATAAAGTTATTCGAAACGATGCGATGTCATTAGATGAAGTTCGTGAGCTGAAACCGGAAAATATATTAATATCTCCCGGACCGGGGCGGCCTGAAAATGCCGGAATTACTGAAGAGATCATTCGTGAACTAGGAGCAGAAATACCGATTTTGGGAGTTTGCTTAGGTCACCAGGCTATTGGAAATGTGTTTGGAGCAAAGGTTGTTCATGCACCCAGTTTGATGCATGGAAAAACCTCAAACATCAATCATGATGGAAAATCAGTATTTAAAGATGTTGATGAATATTTCATAGCCACGAGGTATCACTCTTTAGCTTTAGATTCCAATACGATTCCTGATGAATTGGAAGTAACTGCCGAGACAGATGATCATGTAATTATGGGGGTCCGGCACAAAGTTCACCCTATTGAGGGAATTCAATTTCATCCGGAAAGTATCTTAACAACCGAAGGACCAAAGATTGTTAAGAACTGGATTCTGAGTTGATATCATCCTTCAATTGAAATTATAAAAACAAGCAAACGTATTTTGAGCAAAGAGTTTACAAATTATTTAGAGAAAATTTCTAACCTAGTGGATCTTCATCCTGAAGAAGCTAAATCGGCAATTCAGAGTATCCTTGATGGGAAAGTATCGGATTCTGAAGTTGCGGCTTTTTTGATGGGTATGAGGGCAAAAGGCGAAACGGTAGATGAACTCACGGCTTTTGTAGAGGTAATGAGAGATGCAGCTGTTACTGTAGAGGTTAACACTAAAGGAGCCGTTGATCTATGCGGTACCGGCGGCGATAAATCCGGGACGTTTAATATATCTACAGCCGCTATGTTTGCTGTTGCAGGAGCAGGTGTCCCCGTTTTGAAACACGGAAACAGAAGTGTATCAAGCAAAAGCGGCAGTTACGATGTTCTTGAAGAGCTGGGTGCAGTTCCAAATCTAAATAAGGAACAGTCTGAAAAGCTTTTTGACGAAACAGGGATGGTATTTATGTTCGCGCCCAATTTTCATCCCGCCATGAAACATGTAATGCCTGCACGAAGGGCGATGAAACTAAGAACTTTTTTCAACATGCTTGGTCCACTCCTCAATCCTGCGACTGTCGAAAATCAGGTAGTAGGTGCTTTTAGTAAAGATGCAGCAGGAAAAATGGCTCAGATCCTCTCAAATTTAAACACTAAGAGCGCTTACACTCTAAACGCTCATGACGGTCTTGATGAAGTGACGCTGACCGGTCAGAGTGAAATTTTTGAATTGAAATCACATTTATCAAACGGCTCAATCACATTCGATCCCGCCTCATTGGAATATGAAAAGGTTGAATCAAATGAATTGCTGGGCGGAGATGCGAAAGTCAATGCCGGAATTATCAAGAATATTGTGAAGGGTGATTCTACAGATGCCCAGCGAAATATTGTAACTCTGAATGCTGCCTTTGCCATCCACGCGGCAGGTGCTGCTGAAACACTAACAGAAGCCAATAAGATGGCAATCAAAAGTGTTGAAACGGGTGAAGCTGAACGTAAATTGAAAAGTTTTATAAAGGAATCACAAAAAGTGGCAGAGTCCTGATATGGCATCTATTCTTGTTAAAATAACTGAGCAAACGAAAGAAGATCTCAGTAAAAGAAAAAGAAAGGTTTCGCTTCGTGATTTTGAATCGTTTCCTGAATTTGAAAAATCCCGTAAATCACTCTCTGAGTCTTTAAGGGAAGATAAATCGGTATCAATTATAGCTGAAGTCAAGAAGGCTTCACCTTCAAAAGGAATTATTCGAAAGGACTTTGATCCGGTTAAAATTGCCGATCAATATATTGAATCAGGTGCCTCTGCTATTTCGGTGTTGACAGATGAACCGTTTTTTCGGGGATCGCTCAACTATCTTGAAAGCATTTCCGGAATGAGCCCTATTCCGGTACTCAGAAAGGATTTTATCATCGATCCGTACCAGGCAAAGGAGGCGAGGGCTTTTGGGGCTGATGCGATTTTACTTATCGCAACTATTTGTGAAGGAAACCAGCTCTCAGAGTTGTTGGCTGCAGCGAAAGAGTTTGAAATGCAAGCACTTGTGGAATGTTATTATCCTGAAGAGGTTGAGAATCTCAATTGGGAAGAGATAGAGATTGTGGGAGTTAATAATCGTAATTTAGCAACATTTGAGGTTGATCTTCACCGGGGAATAGAGCTATTGAAGCAGGCACCCGAGAGGGTTGTTACAGTTTCCGAAAGTGGAATTCATAAAAAAGAAGACCTCCGGAAATTACAGGGAAATGGTATCGATGCCGCACTCATCGGAGAACACCTGATGAGGCAGCGCGACCCGGGTGATGCATTAAAGAACTTACTAGATTATAGGTAGCTGAAACGAATATCCATTTAATATTTTTAGAATTATATGTTTGCTGAACCAGAAAACAGAACGAAAGTTAAAATTTGCGGATTAACCACTTTAGAAGATGCACGATATGTTTCCGGTGCATTGGCTGAATTCCTTGGATTTATATTTTACCCCGATAGCCCTCGATATGTAGACCCTGCTAAAGCCGGTGCGATCATCAACTGGCTTGAAGGACCCGGGAAAGTAGGTGTATTTGTAAATCAACCATTGGATGATGTAAACAGTATTTCACGTCAGACCGGAATTGATTTCGTACAGCTGCACGGAAATGAATCTCCTGATTACTGCACACTGGTTGAAAAACCGATCATTAAAGTATTTCATATCGAAGAGGATACAACGAAAGAGAAGCTGGAGAAAGATATTGAGCCGTATTTGGATCATATCGACTACCTGCTCTTTGATACAAAAATTGATGGGAAATGGGGTGGAACCGGCCAAACATTTGACTGGAATGTGCTGAGTGAAATTTCAAATGAAAAACCGTTTTTTCTCTCAGGCGGTCTAAATCCCGATAATGTGGACAAAGCCATACAGGCTGTCAAACCCTACGCTGTGGATCTTTCCAGCGGATTGGAGGAGTCACCCGGCTTGAAGGATTTTGATAAGATTGAACAGTTTTTTGATCGTATGAGGGATATATGGGAGGAGCAGGAGCTTTAACTTATAAATAGTGTCAAAGCATTTTTGTAAGCAGGGTCTCAATATAGGGCCATGGATTTTTTAATTATACACCGGATTTTATCATGAAGTACACATCACCAACCAAAGAAGGATATTTTGGACGTTTTGGCGGAAAGTTTGTCCCTGAGATACTTATACCCGCTCTTGAAGAACTTGAGGAAGCGTACCTGGAAACGCTCGAAGACCCTGTTTTTCAAAAAGAGTATCACGATCTGTTAAACGAATATGTTGGCAGGCCCACAAAACTGACATTTGCCAATCGACTAACTGATCACTACGGAAAGGCAAAAATTTATTTCAAGCGAGAAGATCTTTGCCATACCGGAGCTCATAAAATAAACAATGCGATTGGCCAGCTTCTCTTGGCTCGTAAAATGGGCAAAACAAGAATTATAGCCGAAACAGGAGCAGGCCAGCATGGTGTAGCTACAGCCACGGCATGTGCCAAATTTGGGTTCGACTGCGTGATCTATATGGGAAAAGAGGATATGCATCGCCAAAAATTGAATGTTGAACGCATGCGCCTGCTTGGGGCAGAAGTGAGATCTGTTGTAAGCGGTTCAAAGACATTAAAAGATGCCACGAATGAGGCGATCCGTGATTGGGTGACCAATGTTGAAAATACATTTTACATCATTGGTTCTGTCGTTGGGCCGCATCCATACCCAATGATGACTCGGAACTTTCATCGTGTGATTGGAGAAGAGACTAAAAACCAGCTCAATAAAGCAGAAAGTAAACTTCCCGACTATCTTGTTGCCTGCGTTGGAGGTGGGAGTAATGCAATAGGATTTTTCTACCCCTTTATTGAAGATGATTTTGTGAAAATGATCGGTATAGAAGCGGCCGGTTTAGGAGCGGATACCAATCAGACAGCAGCTACTATTACGAAGGGAACGCCCGGTGTTTTGCACGGCTCGTTAAGCTATCTGCTACAGAGTGATGAAGGACAAATTCAGCTGGCTCATTCGGTGAGTGCAGGGCTTGACTATCCCGGTATCGGTCCGGAGCATTCTCATCTGCACGACACAAAGCGGGTTCATTACTATGGGGTCACGGATCAGCAGGCTATGGATGCAGTGAAGCTTGTTTCTGAAAAAGAGGGGATAATTCCGGCAATAGAAACAGCCCACGCGCTAGCATATCTGGAAACCCTGATGCCTGCCACGCAAAAAGATGAAATTGTGGTTGTGAACTTTTCAGGCAGGGGTGACAAGGATATGAAAACCATCTCAGATTGGTTCGCCTAAAGTAATAGAATAAACAGTAATTGATAAAAAATATTCAGCTAACACCATTCAAATGAGTAATAGCAGTTCACGATTACAGAATACTTTTCAGAAGAGAGACAAGAACGAAAAAATAATGTCTCTTTTTATCACTGCAGGATTTCCTGATCTAGACTCAACGGTTGATTTAATACTTGAGTTTGAAAAAAATGGTGCAGATATCATTGAGCTGGGGATGCCTTTCAGCGATCCACTTGCCGACGGACCAACCATTCAGAAGGCCAGCACCAGGGCTATTGAGAATGGAATTACGATGAATAAAATATTTGATATCGTTAAGCGGGTTCGGGAAACATCTCAAATTCCAATTATTTTGATGGGGTATATCAATCCTGTACTGAGATATGGTGTATCTGAATTCTGTGAAAAAGCATCCGCTTCCGGAGTAGACGGCCTGATCATTCCGGATGCCCCGCTTGAGGAAGCTTCCGTTATTTCTGAAGAGGCGCAAAAACATAATCTTGATATTATCTATCTGATTGCTCCAAATTCAACTGATGAGCGAATGAGGAGAGTAGATAAAATGAGTAAAGGATTTGTGTATTGCGTATCGGTTACCGGCGTTACAGGTGCCAGACAGGGGAATGAAGTTGCAGATTCTGTTAGCCGATTTATTGACCGTGTGAACAAGAACGTAGTGATTAATCCGAAGCTAGTAGGATTTGGGATTAAAAATCACGAAGATGCGCAGATTATTTCAAAAGAATTGGACGGTTTTATCGTTGGCAGTGCACTCATAAATACAATTGAGGAGAACTATCCCCGCGATGACTGGGAAGTGAATGTATTTCAGTTTGTTAAAGAATTGAAATTTGGGAATATTTGATCCATTAATTACAAACTTACAGACGCTATGAATAAAAATTTATTTCTGGTTTCTTTTATAATAATTCTATTCATCATTTCAGCTTGTGAATCAGACTACAGGCCAATGTCTATCGGGCAGATGGATGAGGTGATTGTGGTGATGGATTCAACCCAATGGGATAGTGATACAGCACTGGCAATCGAAGAGACATTTGGAAAAGCGATAGAGACGCTTCCGGGCTATGAACCAACATACAGGCTAACCTTTAGAGATTTTCGGAATAACGAAGAGCTGGATCGGCTTCGGGAATTCAAAAACCTTATTTTTGCAGCGCCCATCGATTCCGAATCCAATGTGGGAACGTTAATTCGTGCTATTTTAAGTGATGATATTGAAGAGAGAGTGCGTTCCGGAGAAAGTTTTGCATTTCCGCTTGAAGACCGGTGGGTAAGGGACCAGTGGACTTTAATTTTAACATCAAATGATGATGAAGAACTTTCAGAAAAAATTCGTAACAGCGAGGATTCACTGGTAGGTCACTTAATGAACAGAGAGTTTGAGCGTCGAAAGCAAGAGGTCTTTAGAAGAGGAGAGCAGGTTGCAATTAGCGATTCACTTTGGGAAAACCACGGCTGGATGGTGCGTATGCAGCACGACTATATTCAAACAGTAGATACTACGAATGTGAAAGTTTTTCGGCGAGCACTCCCTGAAAACGATCGATGGCTTTTGGCTTGGTGGCAGGACGATGTTGCATCCGCTGATTTTATTGACGAGGACTGGATCAATGCTACGAGAGATTCATTACTGCAGAAATATGTTCAGGGAACTCGTGAGGGATCCTACATTACCACTGAGTACCGCAGAAGTGTGATTACAAAGGAGATGGAGCTTGATAGCCGGTTAACCGGGTTTGAGACTCTCGGAACTTGGCGTATGACCAATGATTTCATGGGCGGTCCTTTTGTGAATTTTTTCTACCACGATCCTGAAACTGAGCGGCTTTTTATGCTTGAGTATGGACAGTTTGCTCCAAGTGTTGCAAAACGCCGGTTTGTACGTCAATTTAGAGCGATGGGCCGGACGTTTGAAGCAGATTCAACCTGGAGTGTTTCAAACTAGAAAATTTGAGAGTTAATGAAGGATTTTCCAAAACAGAAAATTATTCAACAATTTTCTGATATAGCTACTCAGTACGAAGATTTCGCTAAAATACAGAAGGAGACTGCCGACAGACTAGCCAGGGCGCTTCAGCCTTGGCAATATTCGATTCCGGATGGCCCCATCCTTGAAGTTGGAGCCGGAACGGGTTTGCTCACCCGGCAAATTGCCGACATGTATTCTAACAGGAAAATTTTGGTGACGGATGCTTCGGATGTAATGCTATCAGTGAATAAAGGTAAACTGTCGGGTCACGAGAATATAACCTTTAACAATCTTGATGTAGAAAGTGCAAAATGGGAGGAAGAGACCTATTCTCTTATAACATCCAACTTTCTTCTGCATTGGTTAAAAAATCCTGCCGAAACGTTAGCAAAAATGCTTCCTTCACTAAAACCGGGCGGTTTACTGCTGATCTCTTTTCCCGGCGATGACTCCTTTAAACAGTGGCGAAAAAACTGCATAGATTTAGGTTTACCCTTTACAGGTAACACATTGCCCGACTTGGAAGAAGTTGTCATTAAATTATCGATGGGACCGGTAAAAGTTGATTACTACGAAGACCAGACCAATTTACAATATCCATCCGTTTACGATTTTTATCGCGAACTGAAGAGTTCAGGTTCCGGTACAAGTTTGACCGGGAGGAAGCTAAACCCCAAACAGCTCAGTCTGCTCGATAACTACTGGAGAGAGAAGAACAACGGCAAAATAAACGTACACTACCACACCGCATTTATCGCCGTAAAACGTGACCTCTAAAAAGGTTAGAGATACTGCTTAAAAATTTTATCGAGATCTGATTTTAAATTTCGGATGATTTTAGGCTCGAAAGAGCTACCGGTCAACGTTTCAAACAGTTCAGCATAACGCTGGTAAATACTCCATCTGAATTGATCCGGAAGATCCGGCAGTGTTTGATTTTCCTTGCCCTGAAAATTGTGCTCCATAAGCCATTCGCGTAAAAACTCCTTGGAAAGCTGTCGTTGAGGTTCACGTCTCTTTTGACGTTCCTCATAGCCATCCAGGTAGAAATAGCGGGAAGAATCAGAAGTGTGGACTTCGTCTATAAGAGTTAGCTCTCCATCATAAAGGCCAAATTCATATTTGGTGTCAACAAGAATTAAACCCTGCTCTTTAGCTACTTCTGTACCTCGCTTAAACAGTTGAAAGGCAACGGTCCTTATTTGGTTCCAGAGCTTTTTAGGAACGATATTCTTTGATAATATCTCGGATTCTGATATATCCTCATCATGGCCTTCCGTCGCTTTAGTGGCGGGAGTTAATATAGGTTTCGGAAATTTCTGATGCTCAATCATTCCGTCTGGCATTCGAACTCCGCAAATATCCCTGGCACCTGAGCGATATACTCTCCAGGCGTGACCTGTGAGATATCCCCTGATAACTACCTCGATAGGAATGGGCTCACACTTTTTGGCAATCGTAATGTTTGGGTGGGGCACATCAATAATATGACTTGCAACGATATTATCAACCTTACTGAATGAAAATTCAGATAGCTGGTTTAGAATCTGGCCTTTAAACGGTATGGCTTGTTTCATTATGTGGTCAAACGCAGAAATGCGATCGGTCACTACAATACCAAGAGTTTTTTCGTTTAATGAGTAAACATCCCTGACTTTTCCCCTGTATGGCTCATTAATTTCCGGTAAAGAGGTGTTGGTTGAAGTTATACAGTGAGTGAGCGCCTCCTGCTGATCCATTCTGACTGACTATTTATTTGGATTATTTGTTGAGTTGCGGGGTACAAGTACAGGATCGATGGCTATCTGAAGTTTTTTATCTGTATCACCTTCAATAATTTCCGCTAGTCTGCTTGTGGCCTGCACACCAATGGAGTACATCTTTTGATCTACAGTTGTTAAATCGAGATACTTTGTAAATTTGATGTTATCGTATCCCATCAAACCAATATCCTGAGGAACGCGAATTCCCAGTTTATTTAAAGCGTGATAAGCTCCGATAGCCTGGGTGTCATTCGCACAGAATATTGCATCCGGAAATTCACCCATTTTGTCATATTCATAAACGGCTTCGAATCCGGCTTCTTCGGTAAAACCGGCATGCTTTGTACTTTCACCGGTTAAAAACAGCTTTCTGTTTATGGGCATTTTGAACTCCTTCAATGCATCAACAAAGCCTTGCTCTCGCAAAACACCGGCTTTGGTTTCAAGAGCAGGGCGAATCAAACCTATATTTTTGTACCCCTGTTTTACCAAATGTTCACCTGCTATAAAGCCGCCTTTTCGATGGTTTAAGTCGATGTAGTCATAATCGGGGTGTGAACTGCCGATAAGTACGATAGGCATACCTGATGCCTGAATTTGCCGGTGTACATTTTCATCAATATCAATACTGATGCTGATGACAGTGTCTGCTGTTCCTCGATTAAAAAAGTTTTCGATTCCCTCTTTGGGATTTTTTGACCCGGTGTTATAAATAACAATATCGAGGTCCATTTCATCGATCTTGTCTTTAACACCTTTTAAAACCTCATTGTAGTATGGAGTTGTAAAAGAGGGTACCGCAATGGCTAACATTTGCGGTTTACGGCTGGCTAATTTTCTGGCACTTACCTGAGGACGGAAATTCAGTTCATCAATTGCCAGCTGTACCTTCTCTTTTGTTTTTTCAGAGACATTAGGAGAGTTGTTTAATACTCGAGAGACAGTAGAAATAGCAACTCCGGCACGATTGGCTACCTGATATATGGTTATTTTTTTGTTTTGCGACTTCATTTGAATAAAAGTTTGTTATGATCCTTCAGATAGAATACAAAAAATCAAAATACCCTTAATTAAGTTGAAGTTAAAATAGCAGAAAAAAAGAAGTTTTTGATAAAATTTTAGCTGACTCGGAACTATTTGCACTGTCGGTGGCATTGCGTATACTAAATAGTGTTAAACAGACCATCATGACAGGTTTCTTAAAATACCCTTATTCACTGCTTCGGCCTATTTATGAAAAAACCAATTTTCATCATTCGGTTATAACTGAGCTTGATAGTGAAAATTTAAAAAGTGCTTATGCTCACTGCAGAGAGATAACCAGAAAGCATGCCAAAACATTTTACATGGCAACCCGATTTCTGCCCAATCATAAGCAGAGAAGCATTTTTGCCATATATGGCTTGTGCCGGTACCTGGATGATCTGGTGGATGAAGCTGAAGACCTCATTTTGAAAAAGAAAATCAGCGAGCTGGATGTCGTTGAAAAGCTTGAGGCATTCAAACTTAAATTGGTTGACACCTACAGGGGATCAGAACAAGATGACCCTATACTCACTGCTTTTTCAGATACACTAAACCTCTATAAAATTCCTCTGGATCTTCCTCTTCAGCTCATGGATGGCGTAAAGATGGATCTGACAAAGAACAGATACAAAAATTTTGAAGAGCTTTATGACTACTCCTACAAAGTTGCATCTGTTGTTGGATTAATGACAAGCGAGGTTTTTGGGTATGATAATCCCAAAGCCGTTGAGCATGCTGTTGATTTGGGGATTGCCATGCAGTTAACTAATATTTTGCGCGATGTGGGTGAGGATTTGGAAAGAGATCGTATCTACCTTCCACAGGACGAATTAAGGAAATTTGGTATTTCTGAAGACGATCTTTTCAGCCACAATCTTGATGATCGATTTACATCTTTTATGCAGTTCCAGATTAAAAGAGCCAATGACTATTATATAAGCTCTGATAGAGGAATTCCTATGCTGAATAAAGACAGCAGGCTTCCTGTTTGCCTGGCACGTGAAAATTACTCTCGGATACTTTCAAAAATTGAAGAGAATAATTTTAATGTCTTTCAGAGAAGAGCCTATTTAAACTCTACTGAGAAGCTTACCATGGTTCCGAAAGTGATGTACACCTTAAGAACGGCCTAAGTTCTTTTGTTGCTTTATTTGATCAGAAAAGCGCTTACAAGAGATCAAAAAATTCCTATCTTTCTTTAGATACTTCTGTGATATTACACAGGGGATAAATCTGCAATTAACTACACACTGTTTACAAAATTACAGGTGTATCTTAGCCGGAAATCTTGTAACTATTAAGGTGCTTAAAATCATAAGTTGATGAGAAAGTTGTAAATAGGTTGATGTACTGTAGTTGACCTATCCTTCAGTAACTTTTCAGAACCGAAAAAATAGAATTGATCTATGCAAAGAGAATACAGAAAGTGGAAAAGTCCAACATTAGGGCGGGAAATGGAGATGCTGGTGTTTGGAAAAGAGGGAACCCCGGTGTTGATTTTTCCGACAGAACAGGGGAGGTTTTTTGAGTGGGAAGACAATGGTGTGATGGACATGGTTGAAGAACAGATTGATTTAGGGTACAATCAGTTTTTCTGTGTAGACAGCATTGATAGCGAAAGCTTTTTAAACAGCGAGGTAGATCCATATACCCGTGTTATTCGTGAGAATCAATATCAGATGTATATCAAAGATGAAGTTATTCCCTTTATTCAGGAGAATAATACGAACCCATTCTTAATCACAACCGGTACCGGTTTGGGGGCGTACCATTCCCTGGTTTTTGCGCTTAAATATCCAAAGCTGGTGGATAAAGTTCTCGCAATTTCGGGCTACTACGATATAAACATTCATTTGGACGGCTTTAAAGATGACAACAGCTACTACAACAATCCGATTGAATTTATTCCGAACTTGCACGATGAAGAGATTTTGAGAGATCTGACAGATGTGGATATTCGTCTTCTTAGCTACCTTAACGATCCAAACCGGGATGCCACTGAAAAGATGAGTGAAATCTTATGGTTGAAATTTATAGACCATGAACACTATGTTTGGGAAGAAGAAACGAAGAATCCATGGACGCTCGTACCTTCCATGTTCAAAGAAAACCTGTACTAAAATCTATTCATGCCTCAAATAAATAAGGTTCTTGTCGCAAACCGCGGGGAAATTGCCCTGCGCATTATTCGCAGCTGTAAAGAGAAAAATGTAGAAACCGTAGCGGTTTACTCACGACCTGATGCGACTGCGCCACATGTGGTTGCTGCTGATGAATCTGTTTTTATCGGAGAAGCAGCTTCGTCTGAGAGTTACCTGTCGATGGAAAAAATAATATCTGCTGCCAAAGACACAGGTGCGGATGCAATCCATCCGGGTTATGGATTTTTGAGTGAAAATGCACTCTTTGCGAAGAAATGCAAGGACGCCGGTTTAATTTTTATCGGCCCTAAACCCGACGCTATCGACTTAATGGGAGACAAAACCAAAGCCCGGGAACTGATGGCTAAAGCAAATGTACCTTATCCACCCGGTACAGAGTCGGCAATGAAAGACATTGACAAGGCCCGCCAGATTGCAGAAGAGATTGGATACCCGGTACTGGTGAAAGCTGCAGCAGGTGGAGGTGGAAAGGGAATGCGTATTGTTCATGATCCCGCAGATTTTGATAAAAGTGTTAAAGCAGCCAAATCTGAAGCAAAAAATGCATTTGGAGACGACAGGGTTTACATCGAAAAGTATCTTGAAGAACCCAGACATATTGAATTTCAGATTATCGCAGACGAGAAAGGAAATACCGTTCACCTGTTTGAGCGTGAGTGTTCTATTCAGCGACGCCACCAAAAAGTAATTGAAGAGGCGCCTTCTGCTGTGTTAACAGAAGAGTTGCGCGAAGAGATGGGGCTGGCTGCCGTAAACGCTGCAAAAGCGTGTAGCTATGTTGGTGCCGGTACGGTCGAATTTTTGGTAGATAAGCATCTCAATTTTTATTTCCTGGAAATGAATACACGACTACAGGTAGAGCACCCTGTAACAGAGCTGATTACAGGATTAGATCTGGTTGCTTTACAGATAGATATAGCTGATGGAAAAGATCTCCCATTTTCGCAGAGTGATATCAAAGTTAATGGTCATGCCATAGAGTGTAGAATTTATGCTGAGGACCCGTCTGATAACTTTCTACCCAGCACAGGTTTACTTCGAAGACATAGAATTCCGGCCGGTCCCGGCGTGCGCGTTGATGCCGGTGTAGAAGAGGGGCAGGAGGTAACAATCAACTATGACCCAATGATCTCAAAACTATGTACTCATGCGGTTGACAGGAGTGCAGCCATCTCGCGTATGCTGCGTGCTCTGGAAGAGTATGAAATATCCGGTGTACGTACAACGATCCCATTTTGTGAATTTACCCTTCAGCATGAGTCGTTTATAAATGGAAACTACGACACTCACTTTGTTCAGGATCACTATACTCCCGTTGTGGGTTCTCTCTATAAAAACGACAAACAAGATGTCATATCTGTTGTATCTTCTCTTCTTAAAAACAGGTCGAATAAGGCCGAACCTAATCAAACACCTCAGGTTGCAGATCCTTCTGCAGATAACTGGTGGAAAAACCGAATAAAGTAGTTCGTGAAGGAAGACCAAACTCTTTTTAACCAGCTTGAAAAACTTTTAACAGAGCAGCGGAATCCGGCTAGCCAGGAGATAGATTTGGCAGACTCCCGGGAGATTGTCTCTATCATTAACAATGAAGACAAAAAAGTTGCTGTCTCTGTTGAACAGCGGTTGGATGAAATAGCATCAGCAATAGATACGATCGTTGCCAATTTTAAAGTGGGAGGAAGGCTACTCTATTTTGGAGCGGGAACCAGTGGAAGGTTAGGTGTGCTGGATGCTTCTGAGTGCCCGCCTACCTTTGGAACGGACCCTGAAACAGTTCAGGGTTATATTGCAGGTGGAAAAGAGGCCATGTTTGTAGCTCAGGAAGGTGCTGAGGATAGTGAAGCAGAGGGAGAAAAAGAACTGGATCGATTAGGCATTACTGCCAATGATATAATTGTAGGATTAGCCGCAAGCGGAAGAACCCCATACGTACATGGTGTGATCAAAAAAGCCAAAAAAATTGGAGCACCTACTATTTTTATTACAACGGTCTCTGCAGATCAGGTTGATCTTAATGTGGATCACATGATCGACATTCCCGTTGGACCTGAAGTGATTATGGGAAGTACGCGCATGAAGAGTGCAACAGCTCAAAAAATGGTTCTCAATATGCTAACCACAGGTGCGATGATTCGACTTGGGAAAGTGTATCAAAACGTGATGGTAGATTTACAGTTAACGAATAAAAAGCTGGAAGAGAGAGCAAAACGTATTGTAATGCTGCTTGCAGGAATGAATTACCAAGAAGCATCAACATACCTCGATAGAGCTGATCAGCACGTAAAAACAGCACTTTTGATGGCTCTTGGAAATTTATCTAAAGCAGAAGCCGAGAAAGAACTTTTTAAACACAACGGTTTTATCCGAAGAGCGTTAATGGATCTGAAATAAATTTCTCCTCTAATAAATCAATTCAGACAACATTTCGTTAGATTAACAGTTCGATTAGTTTAACTAAGATTATTTAGATCTTGACTCAAAAATCTACAGAACGCAGAACTCCAGAACCGGTTTATCGTAACCGTTACCTGTTAGCTGTAATATTAGTAGAAGTTTTATTGATTGTTCTTATAAGATATTGGCCTGAAACAGAATACAATCCACAATTAACTTTTGAAATTCCCCCGCAGGAGCAAGTATTTCTGGACGAAATTGAGATAACCCGCCAGGAAACATCACCGCCTCCGCCGCCGAGACCGATTCTGCCTGTTCCAATTCCGACTGATGAAATTATCGAAATTGAGCTGGAAATCGATATGGATTTAGATCTTCCGGATCTCCCGGAACTGGAAGAAGGATTCGGTACCGGCGAATTTGGGGATGAAGAGCGAATTGTCGCAAACCCTCAAATTCCGCCTACCGTAGTTCGAATTGTTGAAGCTACGGCTCCTGAAGCAGTGCCTGACGAATATAAGGGCAGACTGGAAATGATTGTGAACTTTTTGGTAGATCAGGAGGGAAATGTAGAAGAGGCGAGCGTGATGGAAATTCGACTGTATGATGAATCCGGCAGTAGCTACGAAGAGTTGCCTTTTGTACAGTACGGTTTGATGGACGCCGTATTAAGGGCCGCAATGCAGTGGCGTTTTCGTCCGGCACGGCAGGATGGAGAGCCTGTTAAAGCTTTTACAAGGCAGAGGTTTAATTATTAAAAGACTCAGGGCTTACATTTGAAAATTAATCTTGAAATGTGAGTCTGGTATGTATAGAGTTTGCCTGATGAGTTTTTAAATATAAGGCTACCATCACTTGTCTGACGAGAAGTAATTTCTAAAGATAGGGGTATTAGTGCGGAGAGAGAGGGATTCGAACCCTCGGTACCCTTGCGGGCACACTCGCTTTCCAGGCGAGCCCATTCGACCACTCTGGCATCTCTCCAAAAAATCAAAGACTGAAAAGATAGGGTATTCATCCTGCAGATTCAATGATTTTTATTTTAAAATTTCCTTTGAATCTATGATTTTTACACCCTTCTGTTTCATCTCTGCCCACGCCTCATCTAAAGAGCCATTCAGATCAATTCCTTTTACGGCATCTTCAATAATGTGCATGGTAAAACCTTCGTCAATTCCATCTAAAATGGACCACTTTACACAGAAATCTGTAGCCAAGCCCACGGTATATAGATCCGTAATACCGCGATCATTTAAATAACCTGTTAAGCCGGTTGACGTCTTCTGATCGTTCTCAAAAAATGTAGAGTAAGAGTCGATCGCTTTTCTGAATCCCTTTCGGATAATTACCTGAGATTTCAGTGTGTTTAAGTCAGGATGAAATTCTGCACCTTTTGTTCCCTGAACACAGTGATCGGGCCATAGAACTTGTGTGCCGTATTCCATTTCTACCGTGTCAAAAGGCTCTTTTCCATCGTGCGAAGATGCAAAAGACGAGTGCCCGTCCGGATGCCAGTCCTGCGTTTGAATAACTATATCAAATTGACTGATTAATTTGTTTACAGTCGGTATGATACTGTCTCCATCCGGAACGGCCAGTGCGCCTCCGGGGCAAAAGTCATTTTGAATATCAACAACTAATAGTGCTTTCATTATTTTATGATTTGAACAGTTTTAAAAGTACGTCTCGTTTTTCCATCAGCTTGGTGCTGATACCTACTTTGTAGATGTGAGGATTTTCCAAACGTTTAAATTCAGGCTGAAGCTTTTCTAAACGATTCTTCGCATAGGATGCTATTTCATGAACTTCCGGTATGTCCATAACTACTTTTCCGTCCGTAATAACAGGTTTTAATAAATCTTCGAAACTCCTGCTGGTTAATTCACTCTTCTTTGCCGGGAAGGTAGGATGATGCATTCTTTCGATTAATTCTTCGTGATCGAACAGAACAGCGTCTCCATAAAAAGATCCATCATTATTACAGTAACGATAAATTTTCTTATTACCGGGCAGGGTGATCTTTTCAATATTTTCAGAAATTTTCAACTTTGGAGTGCCATCAATAGAGTTCAGTTTATAAACGCCGTCGAGAGCAGGGGAGGTGTGTCCAGTTACCAATCTTGTTCCTACTCCAAATATGTCAATTGGAGCGTTTTGAGTTTTTAAACTGTGAATTACCCTCTCATCCAATTGATTTGAAGCAGCGATTTTTACGTAATTTAAACCTGCATCATCAAGCATATCACGAGACTTTTTAGAAAAGTATGCTAAGTCCCCGCTGTCCAGACGAATTGCCTTTAGTTTATGGCCTTTACTTTCCAGCTCTTTAGCTACCTTTATAGCATTCGGTACTCCGAATCCCAGCGTATCGTAGGTGTCCACCAGGAGTGTAGTGTCATCCGGGTAGTATTTAGCGTAGGTTTGGAATGCATCCATTTCTGAATCAAATGATTGCACCCAGGAGTGTGCCATTGTTCCCCCTGCCGGCACATTGAATCTCTGAGCGGAATAGACGTTTGAAGTGCCGTCAAATCCTCCAATCATAGCAGCTCTGGTAGCATGTATACCTCCAAGCCCCTGAGAGCGTCTGAGGCCAAAATCGAGGACGACTGAGTCTTCACCTGCCGCTAACTTAATCCTGGCAGCTTTAGTGGCAATGAGAGACTGGAAATTCAGAATATTTAGCAACAGTGTCTCAATCAGCTGTGTTTCAAGAAGGTTGCCTTCCACACGTAAAATAGGCTCAGTTGGAAAAACAATTTCACCCTCTTTAACTGAATATATATTGCCTTTAAACTTAAATTTATTGAGATACTCTAAAAACTCTTCCCTGAAACCCTCTTTTCTTAAATATTCAATCTCTTCTTCACTAAATGATAGATTTTGAATGGTCTCAATTAACTCATTCAAACCGGCATAAATTACATATCCACCTTTGAACGGTATTTTTCGGAAGAAATAGTCAAATCCAGCCTGTTTCTTATGATAACCGGATAGAAAATAACCCTGCGCCATCGTCAATTCGTAGTAATCGGTGTAAGACGCCGGTTTGTTTATGTACATGATTGATTTACTAGTGTTAGATTTGCATCAAAAATAGGGAAGAGATTGCCAATCAAAAAACGGTAAATTTGACGCAGGACAATTATTTGCCTGTTTGACGGTTTAATTGCTCAGTAGATGGCTGATTGATGAAAAAGAAAGACGCTGAAAAGTAACAGGTTTAAAAAATATTATGAGTAATACGAATCGAACACCAAATTCTCTATATTTGCTACTCAATCCTTGAAGGTGAATTATTCGATGTTAACAGACAAAAGTTCAGATTTAGATGCTCTCTTTGTAAGAGCCGGTATATATCTATCCACTCTACTTCTGCCGATACTTCTACTTGTTGCATGTGCAACTCCAATTGCTCCAACTGGAGGTCCGCCTGACAGGCAGGGACCTGTGGTAGAGGAAACCACTCCGGCCAGCGGTACAGTTAATTTTTCGGGTGATGAGGTACGGTTTACATTTGATAAATTTGTGGACCGAAATTCAGTGCGCCAGAATGTAAGTATTGAGCCGGATCTGGCAATTCCATTTGAGGTGAACTTCAGAAGAAAAACTGCAATTGTTTCTTTTGATCGTGATCTGCCGGATAACACAACAATTGTGATTAAAATGGGAGTGGATGTAACTGATACCCAGAGAAATAAAATGACCTCATCCTATGACCTGGCACTGTCTACCGGACCGATATTGGATGAAGGCTCTGTACGGGCAAGGGTTCTGGATGCAGAAACTGGAAGGGGAGAAAGTGGCCGCAGAGTTTTTCTGTATCGTGAACCTGTGGATTTTTCTGCCCGAGCAAATTATGTCGCTCAAACCGATACGGCAGGAGTTGCCGAGTTTGGTTACCTGAGCGAAGGTGATTACAGGGCAATTTGGGTGAATGACCTTAATAGGAATCGCATTTGGGAGAGGCAACGTGAAATGGCACAGCCCTTTTCTGAAGAAACCTTCAGGCTGGAACAGAATGAAGAGTTTGATTTAGGAACTCTTTTCGTATCTATCCCCGATACCATTCCGCCGGTTTTAGAAGGTGTGGGGCTTCTTTCTGAACGAAGATTGAGAATCAGAAACAGTGAAGAGGTTGAGTGGAGGGCCGACGCCTTTATAGCAATAGAAGATACAGTTGGAAATAGTGTAACAACAGCCTACCCGCTTTATAAACAAGAGTCAGACCCTGCCGTATTTTTTGCAGAGACGGAGCAGCCACTTCAGGAAGGAGAATTATATACAGTTGTGCCTAACCGGATTTCTGATTTAGCAGGGAACCCAATAGAAGTGAATATAGACCCTTTTGAAGGCTCATCTGAGCCGGATACCAGTGCTTTAAGGCCTATATCACATAATTCACAAAACGGACTGTTTCCGGATGAACCACTTGAAATTACCTATTCAAAATTTATAAATGATGATTCCATTTCAGACTCATTATTAGTTTTTGAGGGTGATCAAATGTTTGATGAATGGCCAAATTTTGAAATTGAACGCCACATACTTCGAGTGTCGCCGAAAGACAGTGTTTGGGAAAGCGGGCTGAGATATGAGGTTAGGGTATGGGATCCGTGGGAATCAGAATATTTGAGGATCAATCCGGAAATTTGGCAGCGCAATCAACTGGGAAGTATAGAGTTTACTGTCGAAAATGGAGATGAAGATCAGCCTTTGCGTTTGAGGGTACACGATCAGGATAAAAGTATAGTGGTGGATACAACATTCACGGGCTCAATCATAGAAATAGAGAACCTCCCGCCATTGGAATACCGGGCAATCCTCTTTCAGGATGTAAATGAAAACGGAAGGTGGGATTCGGGAACCATTGATCCATATCGAAGGCCAGAACCCTACACTGTTAAAAGATCCATTCCTGTAAGAGAAGGTTTTACTTCGGAGACAGTTTTGACATTTCCCAACCTGACTCCCCGATTACCTGAGTTACCACAGATACCTGAAATCGAAACGGATAACTCATCAAATAACGATAATAATAATAGTAATAATGGTTCGTGAGATGCTTTCAGATATATTAATACAGTATCAGATTCCAATTACAGTGCTAATAATCATATTGGTAACTGTAATTGTTGCAAAGTTTTCAAAGAAGTTATTTAAAAAATTTATAGGTACTAAAGTCACCGAAGATGAGGATCTGACAAACTATAAATTTATCGAACACTCTCTCTCTACAATTATCTATCTGGTCGGTTTTAGCTTTGCAATTTGGAGAATTCCAATACTGGAGCATATTGCACAATCTCTTATTGCAGGTGCTGGTATTTTAGCCATTGCTGTAGGTTTTGCATCACAGCAAGCATTGGGAAATATTATCAGCGGACTCTTTATCGTGATTTATAAACCCTATGTAATTAATGATCGTATCACACTCCGGACGGATCTGAGAGGAGTTGTTGAGGACATTAGTTTAAGGCATACAGTGATTCGGAATTTTGAAAATCAGAGAATTATTATTCCAAATTCCGTTATTAGTAACGAAGTGCTAATCAATTCAAATTTTAGTGATTCAACCATCTGCAGGTTTATTGATGTGGGTATCAGTTATGGTTCTGACATCGATCTCGCAAAAAAGATAATTGCTGAAGAGATTGAAAATCATCCGCTTAATATTGATGTAAGAAAACCGGAAGATATTGAGAAGGGATCACCAAGGGTTTTGGTTCGGGTTTTGAGCCTTTTAGACTCCTCTGTTATGATTCGCGGATGGGCATGGGCTAAAGATGCACCAGATGCATTTGTGCTGCAGTGCGATGTTACGGAAAGCGTAAAAAAACGATTCGATAAAGAGGGTATTGTAATTCCATTTCCACAGCGAACAATCAGTTATCTGGATAATCCCAAACAGAGTCCGAAAGAGAAAAACTAGAGTTATTCTCTTATTCGCATGATTTACAGTTTTTAAACGTTCAAACTGTACAGAGAACTAAAGATAAAGCGCGAAAATCATTATCTTTTGGAATCGCTTCCAACTTATTAATAGATGAAATCATAGATTAACTTTTATGTCAAAAAGTACGGCCACAAAAAAGAATCAAACAGCAAAAACATCTTCATCCAATGGAGCTCATACACCGGGAAAATATAATCCTACTCACAAGGTTCGTTTTGTAACAGCAGCTAGCCTTTTTGACGGACATGATGCCAGCATAAATATTATGCGCCGAATATTACAGGGAACCGGGGCCGAAGTGATTCATTTAGGACACAACCGGTCTGTCCATGAGATTGTGAATTGTGCTATCCAGGAAGATGCTCAGGGAATTGCCATCAGTTCCTACCAGGGCGGTCATATGGAGTACTTTAAGTATATGGTAGATCTTTTAGAGGAAAACAACGCCTCTCATATTAAAGTTTTTGGCGGCGGTGGCGGTGTAATTGTAGACCGCGAAATTAAAGAGCTGCATGAATATGGCGTAACTCGCATTTTTTCAGTTGATGATGGAAGTAAAATGGGGCTTCAGGGAATGATAAACCACATGATGGAGCAGTGCGATTTTGATACGGCTGAGGTTGCACCGGTTGATCCAATCGGTATTAAAGAGAAAGAGACGAACGCTGTTGCACGTACAATATCAGCTTTAGAAAATGAAAAAAGTGATATCGCTTCTTTTGATGAATCTGGGTTAAAAATTTCGGGTAAGAAAATTGACTCAACCAAAAAAATAATTCCGGTTTTGGGAATTACCGGTACAGGGGGAGCAGGTAAAAGTTCTCTTACTGACGAAATAATTCGTCGTTTTATCACCGAATTTAAAGATTTGAATATTGGTGTGATTTCCATTGATCCGTCTAAATTACGAACTGGCGGAGCCCTTTTAGGTGATCGGATTCGAATGAACAGCATTGATACTCCACGTGTCTACATGCGGAGTATGGCAACCCGTGCATCAAACAAGGCAATCAGTGATTCTGTAAAAGGAGCGATTGAAATCTATAAAGCAGCCGGGTTTGACCTCATTATTGTTGAAACCAGCGGAATTGGTCAGAGTGGCACCGAGATTGTAGATATCTGTGATATTCCAATCTATGTCATGACCCATGAGTATGGCGCTGCAACACAGCTTGAGAAGATCAACATGCTGGATCTGGCTGAAATCGTGGTTTTGAATAAGTTTGAGAAGAAAGGGTCTCTCGACGCTCTTCGGGATATCCGTAAGCAGATTCAGCGTAACCGCGGTGAGTTTCATACCGACCCGAAAGAGATGCCGGTATACCCAACGATTGCCGCTCAGTTTAACGATGAAGGGGTGCACAGGCTTTTTACGGCGATTGTAGAAAGCGTTAATAACCATTTTGATCTGAACTGGACACCGGAACTTTATACGAACAGTGAACCTGCGGAAGATCTCCATACACAAGCGGTGATTCCGGGCAAGCGACAGCGCTATCTATCCGAAATTACTGAGACTATTGAGGACTATCACCGGTGGACAGATGAGCAGGTTGAGATCGCTTCAAAACTGGATCAGGTTCGCGGTACAATTGAGCAGGTTAAGAATTGGAGTCCGGATGATAAAGAGTTGATGATTTCAAAAATGGAGGAGATGGAAGAGCACTGGTCGGTGAAACTCGATCCACTTCCAACCAAAATTCTGAACGGTTGGGATGATCTGTTTGAAAGATATCGACAAGAAACATTTGATGTAAAAATCCGGGACAAAGTTTTCAAAAACCAGCTGTTCCGCACTTCTCTCAGTGGAACTAAAATTCCACGAATTTCGATGCCTAAAACTGACCACTTAGGGGAGAGGCTGAAGTTTGCTTTGAAAGAGAATTTACCGGGCTATTTTCCATTTACGGCCGGTGTATTTCCTTTTAAAAGAGAGGGAGAGGATCCCACACGGATGTTTGCAGGTGAGGGTACTCCTGAACGAACCAATAAACGTTTTCACTATGTGAGCGAGGGGATGCCGGCAGCTCGTCTTTCTACCGCATTCGACTCCGTTACACTTTACGGTGAAGATCCGGCCTATCGACCTGATATTTACGGTAAGATTGGAAACTCCGGAGTGAGCATCTGTACGCTGGATGATATGAAAAAGCTCTATTCGGGTTTTGAGCTGACCACACCAACTACTTCGGTATCGATGACGATAAACGGCCCGGCTCCGATGATACTGGCAATGTTTATGAATACAGCGATAGACCAGGAGGTTGAACGCTATCTTAAAGAGAATGGAAAGTGGGAGGAAGCGAAAGAGAAAATTTCCAAGATTTATAAGAAGAAAGGACTTCCTGCTCCTCAATACTCCGGAGAATTGCCGCCAAACAGCAGCGGCTTCGGTTTGGGTACATTGGGAGTTTCAGGAGATCAGTTGGTTGATGATGAAACATATCAAAAGATTAAAGAACAAGCGCTTAAAGTAGTACGCGGAACCGTTCAGGCTGATATTTTAAAAGAAGATCAGGCGCAAAACACCTGCATTTTCTCAACAGAGTTTGCCCTTAAGATGATGGGTGATATGCAAAAGTACTTTACTGAACATTCTGTTCGGAATTACTACTCCGTATCGATCTCCGGATATCATATAGCGGAAGCCGGGGCTAACCCGATCACTCAGGCAGCGTTCACGCTGGCTAACGGGTTTACATATGTGGAGTATTATCTCTCCCGTGGGCTCGATGTGGATGATTTTGCGCATAACCTGTCCTTTTTCTTCAGTAATGGACTCGACCCGGAGTACGCCGTAATTGGCAGGGTTGCCAGAAGAATTTGGGCGATTGCCATGAAAAACAAATATGAAGCGAATGAACGCTCTCAGAAGCTGAAGTATCACATTCAAACAAGTGGTCGATCGCTGCATGCCCAGGAAATTCAGTTCAACGATATTCGAACCACACTGCAGGCCCTTATGGCCATTTACGATAACTGTAACTCACTCCATACAAATGCGTTTGATGAAGCCATTACCACGCCTACGGAAGCTTCTGTTCGACGTGCGTTGGCTATTCAGCTCATTATCAACAAGGAGATGGGCATGACAAAAAATGAGAATCCACTTCAGGGCTCATATATCATTGAAGAACTGACAGATCTGGTAGAAGAAGCAATTCTCAAAGAGTTCGACCGCATTACAGATCGGGGCGGTGTACTCGGAGCGATGGAGAGCATGTATCAGCGCGGAAAAATTCAGGAAGAAAGTCTCTATTATGAGTCACAGAAACACAGCGGTGAGCTACCTATTATTGGGGTGAATACCTTTAAGAGTGATGGGACATCTGAAGAAGAAGAGCGAGAGATAGAGTTAATCCGATCTTCTGAAGAGGAGAAAAAACAGCAGATAGATAATCTTGAGGCTTTCCAAAAGAGAAATGAAGGTGAAACAGAGAAAGCTATTGAGAGCCTGAAAGCTGTTGCACGGCAGAATGGAAACTTGTTTGAAGAGCTTATGGAAACCGTAAAAGTAGCCTCTTTGGGACAGATATCTAAAGCGTTGTACGAAGTAGGCGGTCAGTATCGCAGAAACATGTAACGTTTCTTGCTGTACGTCACTGCATCTATTATGTTAGCTTTAAGCGAGCTTTGATAAGATGAAATCAATCTGAAAACCTCTATGAATTAAAATTCGTAGAGGTTTTTCTTTTGGTAGATGTATAAAAAAAAGAGTGACTCTATCAAGCCACTCTTTTCAAAATTTCAAAAAGTATTATTTATCCTCTAACAGCTAAAGAACCTTTCAGGCGCTGAGCTCTGCTTGCTACTGTGCTGTTTGGGTAATCTTGTAAAATCTGCTCCAAAACTCTGCTGGCATCTTCATTCAAACCGGCTTCATGATAAGCCTGAGCTGCCTGAAATAAGTTTGAGGGAGTTGTTGCGCTATTTTCATCCCAATTTGCAGCTCGTTCAAACATCGCTGCCGCATCTTCATATCGCTCCATTTCCAGCAGTACTGTAGCGTGAAATGTAGCAGGAGATACCCCCATGATGCCCCGTGGCTTGTTGAAACGTTCAATAAAATTCAGTGCTGATTCGTGGTTTCCTAGTTCAAACTCAGAAACGGCTGCATAATAAATGGCAAGGTTTCCTGCATCTGTGCGAGAGTAATTATTAGCTATTTGAACAAAACCGAGAGTAAACTCTTCTTCATCACCATAAAGTGCAGTTTCATAATCTCCCTGGAAAAGAGACTGCTCAGCGATACCTAGCAGGTTCTGGGCTTGAGTCTCTTGCTGTGAAGAATACATAAAGTATCCGATGGTTAATCCAATGACTAATACAAAGCCAATTCCACCACCCAATACGGCTGCTTTGTTTTGGTTGTAAAAGTGTACAAACCGGGAGGAATATTCAATCAGTAGATCCTGTTCCAGATCTTCGTTTTTCAGTCGTTTACTCATTCTGCTTATGTATTATTACTGTTTCTGTAGTAGAAGTTTAGGATGATATTAAGACTTACAAAAATATCATTGTTTGTTCATTTAACCAAGTTTAAACTAGGCTCAGTTTTCTTTTTCGAGCACACCGGATTGAAGTGAGTAGAGCGAATCGCAACGGCGTGCGATCTCCTTTTCGTGAGTGATTAATACCAAAGATACATTTTCTATTTCTCTTAATTCGAACAGTAGATCAAGTATGATTTCTGTATTCTTCTCATCCAGGTTTCCGGTAGGCTCATCTGCTAAGATGATGGATGGGTTGTTCATTAATGCCCGGGCCATCGAAACCCGTTGCTGCTCACCGCCTGATAGCTGAGAGGGACGGTGGTAAATGCGATCTTTCAGGCCAAATCGGTCTAGTAAATTTTCAGCTCTTTGATTTGCCACATTTTGATTTTCGCTTTTGATTAATGCGGGCATCATTACATTCTCAATCGCTGTAAATTCAGGCAGTAGGTGGTGGAACTGAAATACAAAACCAACATTTTTATTTCTTAAATCAGCAAGTTTATCCTTTTTATAATCATAGATGGATTCTCCGCTCCAGTAAACAGAGCCCTCGTTTGGCCTGTCCAACCCTCCAAGAATATGTAGAAGAGTACTTTTGCCACAACCACTGGATCCTACAATGGATATCATTTCTGCAGACCGTACATTCAGATTAACGCCTTTGAGAATGTGTAGATCTTCAGTACCGGATTCTGACTTAAATTTTTTATGAATATTCTCACACTGAAGAACTAGAGAATCTGTTGAACTCATGAAGATGCTATTTTATTAAATTCAGGAAAAATGACCGGTTCTATGAGGGTACAAGATGCAGTTTCGGGATCAATTTCAAGGTAAACCCCGCACATCCTGTTATCCTTTTCCGCTATTTTGTAGCGTTGAGGCGTTCCCAAACGGAATCGGTTGATGGAGGTTTTTTTATCCATTCCAATTACAGAGTCAAATGGGCCTGTCATGCCTGCATCTGTTAAATAACCGGTGCCTTTCGGAAATATTCTTGCGTCGTTGGTTGGCACATGGGTATGAGTACCTACTACTGCGGAAACCTGCCCGTCAAACTCCCATGCAAAGGCCAATTTCTCGGCTGTTGCTTCAGCATGAAAATCAACAAAAACGATGTCGGTTTCCTGTTTGATTCGCTCTAGTGCCCAGTCGGCAGTTGAAAACGGGTCATCAATCTGCTGCATAAATGTCCGCCCCTGAAGATTGAGTACGCCAATTTTCAAACCAGAATCTTTAACAGGATAGATGCCATACCCATATCCCGCATTGCCTTTCGGGTAGTTCATGGGTCGCAGAAGCTTCTCATCTGTCTTCATGTATGAGAAAATCTTCCACTTGTCGAAAGAATGGTTTCCTCCCGTAATCACATCCACATCAATATCATAAAGTCTTTTTACGATAGTCCTGTTCAAACCCCGGCCTTCATGAGAATTTTCAGCATTGGCAATGATAAAATCGGGTGAGTATTTATCCCGGATGGGAGGGAACATCGTTTCGAGCAAGCTTAGACCGGACTCACCCACGATATCTGCAATAAAAAAAATCTTTAGCTTTTTAGGCATCGGCACAACATTGTTAAATCATTGAAAATCAGCGGAAAGGTAATGAAAAACAGAGGGTAGAACCACTTTATTTGATCAACGATGCCTGCCTTAAACAAACATTGCAACCGTAATGAAATGGCTGACACTTCCTGCAAGAACAAAAAGGTGCCAAATACCATGTGCCAGCTTATGTTTGCTGTCGAGTACATAAAAAAGCACCCCCATGGTGTAGAACATTCCTCCGGCAATCAGTAACTCAAACCCCAGTGATGGCAAATTTTGTGTTAGTGGACCAATAACCAATACCACCAACCATCCCATCAATAAATATATTACTAATGGTAAAATTCTATGACCTTTTTGGGGAAGTAAATCAATGACAATCCCAATCATGGCCAGTCCCCAGATCACAGCAAAAATTGTCCATCCAATGCTGTCGGGCAGCGTTACAAGTGTGAAGGGCGTGTAGGTTCCTGCAATAAGCAGGTAGATGGCGATATGATCAAACTTCTGAAAGATTTTCTTCCATCGGCCTTTAAAACTGTGGTAGAGCGTAGAAAACAGATAGAGAACGATAAGAGTAGCTCCATATATCGAAAAAGAGGCGAGTTTCCAGGGATCTCCCTGTTTTACAGCTACATACATTAAAACAAAAAAGCCGATCACTGCAGCAATGGTGCCTATCAGGTGAGAAATAGAGTTGAAGCGTTCGCCTTTATACATCAGTCAGAATAAGAAGTAGTGTTCATTTGAGATTAGAACGAGAATCGGTGGTAAAAGATTCTGTCAGATTGAAAATTAAGACAATTCGTTAATAAAATCTTCAAGTTTGTGATTGATGTGATCCATCAATTCACTCTCCTTGTCGTCCTGATGCTGCAATTTTGACCGGAGTTCAAAAACTTCTTCCGCGATGTTGAGGCAGGCTAAAATCATCACGGTTGAATCAGGCTGGTTTGAGAGTTGGTTTCTGTACAGCCTGAACTTTTCATCCACATACTGAGCAATTTTCCGGGTACTTTCTACTTCGCTTTCCTCTACACGCAGAGGAATTTGTTTACCCATTATATTTACTTTGATGGACTCCATTTTAACTGTTTAGATGATGTTCGAGTTTTTCGATCAGGCCGTCTACTTTATGTCTCATAGCAATTCGTTCCGACTCACTGATAGAGGAGAAGATGTCTGTTTGTTCCTTTTGTATCTCTTCGAGCTTGGATTTAAGCTTAAGATTTTCGCGGCTCAGGTCTTTATTCTTCTTTTTCAGAGTCTGAACTTCTGTACGAATCTGCTCAAGAAGATTGAAAAAGGTCTCCTTTTGAATTTCACTGACAGCCATAGGGTTAGCTTTATTAAGATCTCAGTTTTGCTCCAAAGTCGCTTTCCAAAGATTGAACAATTTTTTGAACTTTCGGTTCTACATCTTTGATTGTCAACGTTTTATTAGAATCTAAAAAAGTGAGACGAAAAGCAATACTTTTTTTATCATCTCCGATATTCTTCCCTTCGTATACATCAAAAACGGAGACCGACTTCAGTGTTTCATCAGCAGATTTGTGAATTGCTGAAGAAAGTTCTCCTGCCCGAATTGATTTATCTATGGTAAATGCGGCATCAAATTCAAAAGGTGGAAATTTCGTTACAGGTGAGTAGCTGATTTCGGCGCGTCCTGCTTTCAGTTTAAACAGTGTTGTGAGGTCCACTTCAGCAACAAATACATCTTGTTCAACATCAAAACTCTTCATCGTCTCTTCGTTGATCTGATGAAGTGTGGCTATCCGATTATCATTTAAACTGTAATGAAGTTTATAGTTGTTTTCTGCTTCACGTACAATTTGATCATCAATACCCAAAAACCGGATTAAAGATTCAAGATCAGATTTTAGGTCAAAAACCGTGTAAGTCTCTGCTGAACCCTGCCAGTCATCACCTTTTTTCCGTCCGCAAATTCCCATCAAAAGATGAGTGTGCTCTTGAACACCTTCAATCCAGGTACTGTTCTCCTTGTCGGAATTCCTGAAAACGTGACCGATTTCAAAGAATCGGATATTTTCTGCATTACGATTTAGGTTGTATCGAACTGATTTTAAAAACCCGCCATAAAGGTGTGTTCTCAGTGTGATATTCTCCTGAGAAACCGGGTTTAATGTAGAAATCTGATTCTTCTTTTCTGACAACGCGTCTGCTTCTTTCTGAGACAGGAGGGAGTTGGTTGTTATCTCTTTGTAACTCAGACTTCGAGCAAACTGACGAATCTTCTGATGATATACCTCCGTTTCTGAAAGCTTTTCGGGGGTAAAGAACGGTGATGTATCAGGTGAGGGGATATTGTTGTAATCATATATTCGTCCAACTTCCTCAATCAAATCTATTTCGCGAGATACGTCAGGTCTGAATGAAGGGACTTTACAGCTCAGCTGGCCCTCACCGGCAAGGGTGGTTTCAAATTCCAGATTATTCAGTATATGCTCGGCATCTTTTAGTGTTAAGGTTGTACCTAAAACACGGTTCACTCTGGATAGCCTGAGCTGAACTTCCTTCTGTTTAAATTTAACAGGGTGCACATCAGCATATCCTTCTACAATTTCGCCACCGGCCAGCTCTACAATTAATTCTGCGGCTCTTTGAGCTGCTTTCAGCTGAATTTCGGGGTCAATACCACGCTCGAAACGGTATGAGCTGTCAGTTTGAAGCGACAGACTCTTCGACGTCTTTCTGATTGAAGATGGATTGAAATAGGCACTCTCAATCAGGATATTAGTTGTTGAATCGGTGACTTCGCTGTTTTCTCCACCCATCACTCCCGCAATAGCTACAGGTCCGTTGCCGTCACAAATAAAAAGAGATCCTTTTTGCACCTCACGTTCAACATCGTCCAGCGTGGTGAATTTAATCTCCTTGTCAAAGGTTTTTACTTCAATCTTTTTGTCTGCAATTTTATCATAGTCAAATGCGTGAAGTGGCTGACCGATCTCATGCAGCACATAGTTTGTTACATCCACCACATTATTTCTGGGACGTAAACCAATAGCCGTCAATTTCTGCTTGAGCCAGGCCGGAGACTCTTTTATTTCCACGCCTTTAACCATTAATCCAACGTAGCGATTACATTTGTCGTCATCTTTTATTGAGATCGTGATATGCTCATCAATAGACCCTTTTTGGGATAGAAGATCTTTATATGGATTTTTAAGAGGCTTATCTGTGAGTGCAGAAAGGTCTCTGGCTACACCGATATGACATGCGGCATCCGGTCTGTTAGGTGTAAGGCCAATCTCAATAATGGTATCTTTTTCAACATTTAAAGCATCTTTTAGTGGAGAGCCGATTTCTAAATCCGGATTAAGAACCATAATTCCAGTATGGTCATCACTTAAACCAAGTTCAGATTCCGAACAAATCATCCCATTAGATTTCTCTCCGCGAAGTTTTGCTTTCTTGATCTTCAGATAGCTTCCGTTCTCCATCGGTACCGGCATTACTGAACCGACTGTAGCAACGGGGACTTTTTGGCCGGATGCAACATTCGGTGCTCCGCAGATAATCTGTACATTTTTTTCTCCCAGATTTACATCACAAATTTGGAGTTTATCGGCATTAGGATGCGGTTTAACTTCAAGCACTTCGCCGACTACAAATCCTTCAAAATCGGATCCAATCTGTTCCAGGCCTTCTACTTCAAGTCCGGAAAGCGTTAACTTATCAGCGGTTTCTTCCGGTGTTAAATCAATATCTATATACTGTTTTAACCAGTTGTAAGAGATGTTCATACAGAAATACTAAAGATTATTGGTGATCAGAATTTGTTTATGAAGTTGAGAAAATGATCTATGACTTAAACTGGTCCAGAAAACGAATATCATTTTCGTAAAGCAGCCTAATATCATCAATTCCATAGCGTAGCATGGCAATTCGATCAACGCCCATACCAAACGCAAAGCCGGTATAAATTTCTGGATCTACTCCAACTGATTCAAAAACATTGGGGTCCACCATTCCGGCACCCAGAATTTCCAGCCACTGGCCACCTTTCTCATTTTCCCACCAAACATCCATTTCAATACTCGGCTCGGTAAAAGGGAAAAAAGAAGGGCGTACACGATATTTTACATCACTGCCATACATCAATTTAGCAAACATGACCAGCGTTTCAATCAGCTCTCCCATGTTTACGTTCTTATCCACATAAAGACCTTCTCCCTGGTTGAACTGAAAGTATGATTTTGCGGTGACGGCTTCATTTCTATAAACTCGTCCGGGCATGATAGAACGCAGAGGTGGCTTTTGATCTTTCATCAGCCTGATCTGCACAGGGGAGGTGTGGGTTCTTAAAACCAGGTCCTGTTCATTTTGGTCGTCAGTTTTTCTTACAAAAAATGTATCCTGCATATCCCGGGCAGGATGATCCGGTGGAAAATTTAGTGCGGTAAAATTGTGAAAATCGTCTTCAAGTTCAGGGCCGTCGGCAATGTTAAATCCAAGTCTCAAAAAGATCTGTTTCATCTCGTCAAGAGCCTGTGTGAGAGGGTGGTAGGACCCGCTATATGATGGTTCAACTGGCAGAGTAATATCATCAGAAGCACCAAACTCTTTTCGTGAACTCTTTTTAAGATTTAGCTGGGCATCATCAAATTTTTGTTGGGCCAGGACCTTTACTCCGTTCATCGCTTTGCCAACTTCAGCTTTTTTCTCATTGGGCACCTTACCCATCATCCCAAACATCTCCTGGACTTTTCCATTTCTTGAGAGAAATTCCAGCCGAAAAGCTTCAAGCTCTTCTTCGTTTGTAATTGAGAAACTTTGAATCTCTTTTTCGATCTGTTTAATGGTGTCGATCATGCCGATATACGCTTTATAGTCTCTATGTAGAGGTTTAAAGATTGTAACGTCAAAATTTGATAAAAAAAAACCGGCAAACCTTATTAGATCTGCCGGCTGTAAACATGTAATCGTAATTAGTTTACTGCTTCTTTGACAATAGCAGCGAATGTTTCCGGATCGCGAACGGCGATATCGGCCAACATTTTTCGATTAATTTCCATGTTGTTTTGCTTCATGCCGTGTATAAACTTGGCATAAGTGGTTCCGTTTAATCGAGCAGCTGCATTTATACGCGTAATCCAAAGCCGACGAAACATTCTTTTACGAACCTTTCGGTCGCGGTATTGGTACTGAAGACCTTTTTCTACCGCGTTTTTGGCAACGGTGTAAACGTTTTTGCGTCTGCCCCAATAGCCTTTCGCCTTACTTAATATCTTACGGCGACGGCGACGGGAAGCCACCAAATTTCTTGATCGTGGCATTTTTACTTAACGTTTAGAAGTTATTGATTTAGTTAAATTACTTTCCACCGTATGGAAGCATATCCTTGATTGAAGACTCATCAGCTTTGTCAACTAATGCATCTTTACCGAGGTTATTTTTCCTTTTCGATGTTTTCTTTGTGAGAATGTGACGCTTGTAAGCTTTCTTTCGTTTAATTTTACCAGAACCGGTAAACTTAAAACGCTTCTTCGCTCCACTATTCGATTTCATTTTTGGCATAACTAGCGTAATTGTCTGAAATTATAAAGAAAAGAAAGATAAAAATGTTTCAGGTCTGATAAAAGCCAATCTTTAATCTTTTGATGGTGACAGAACCATAATCATTCTTCGTCCTTCCATGGTTGGCCTGGATTCGATTTTACTGATGTCACTAAGTTCTTCTGCAAGATTTTTAAGCAGTTCTTCACCCTGTTCTGTATAGAGCATATCCCGTCCTCTAAATTGAACTGTAGCTTTCACTTTATCGCCACCTTCTAAAAACTCCCTTGCATGACGTGTTTTAAACTCCAGATCATGATCGTCAGTGGTGGGGCGGAAACGAAGCTCTTTAACCTGAATGGTATGTTGCTTCTTCTTGGCTTCCTTTTCTTTTTTCTTTTTTTCGTACATGAACTTTCCAAAGTCAATCACCTTGCATACGGGTGGTTTTGCATTGGGTGCAACTTCAACTAAGTCCATATCAAATGATTCAGCTATTTGAAGGGCTTTCTCGACAGAAACAATCTCGTGTTCTTCATCAGGCTTGATTAATCTGACTTCTGATGCACGAATTTCGTTATTCACCCTTGGGCGGTCATCATTTCGTGGTCTTCTTGTTGGTCGTGGTCTTGCGATAAGTAAACCTCTGTATTTTTAGTTATGATTAGAAGTTAGTGATTTAGAGTTTATCTCTTCCATCACATTATCAAAAAATTCATCGAGCGAAAACGTTCCAATATCACCTTTTTTATGTCTTCTTACGGATACTGTTTCGCTTTCCTGCTCTTTTGCTCCTACTATTAACATATAGGGAATTTTTGCATTTTCTGCATCCCTAATTTTTCCACCTATCATTTCGGAACGAGTATCGGTTTCAACCCGTACACCCTCTTTCTCAAATTTTGCAGCACACATTTCTGCATACTCATTGAAATCCTCTGATATAGGCAACACCTTCATTTGCAAAGGGGAGAGCCATAGTGGGAAGTCTCCGGCAAAATGTTCAATTAAAATACTGACAAATCGCTCCATAGAGCCAAATGGTGCTCTGTGGATAATAACAGGGCGATGCTTGCTATTGTCTGATCCTACATATGTGAGATCGAACCGTTCCGGCATTACATAATCAACCTGTACTGTTCCAAGCTGCCATTTTCGTCCAATTGCGTCGCGAATGATAAAGTCGATTTTTGGACCGTAGAAGCTTGCCTCTCCGAGTGCAACCTTATAATCCAGTTTCATCTCATCGGCTACTTCACGGATCTCCTTCTGCGCACGCTCCCAGTACTCATTATTTCCGCCATATTTCTTATCGTTATCATCACGGAATGAGAGACGAATGTCCACAGGCATGCCAAAAGTTTTGAAAACAAACTGAGTCAGTTCGATCGTATTTTTGATCTCGCCTTTCAACTGATCGTGTGTACAGTAGATATGTGCATCATCTTGTGTAAACCCTCTTACACGTGATAAACCATTTAATTCGCCGCTCTGCTCGTACCGGTAAACGGAGCCAAATTCGGCAAGGCGCAGGGGTAGATCTCGATAGCTGCGTAACTCATTGGAGTAAATTCTGTGATGATGAGGACAATTCATCGGTTTGAGCATATACTTCTCATCATCCACATCCATAGGGTCGAACTGTGAGTCCTTGTAATACGGGTAGTGGCCGGATGTTTCGTACAACTCAATATTGGCAATATGAGGAGTAATGACCTCTTTATAGCCACGCTTTTTCTGTTCATCACGTAAAAAAGCTTCCAGAGTTCTTCTTAAAACTGTTCCATTTGGAAGCCACATGGGAAGGCCGGATCCAACCATATGATCCATCATGTATATTCCCAGTTCCTTACCCAGCTTTTTATGATCTCGTTTTTTGGCCTCTTCAAGCTGTTCGAGATGCTCGTTCAGCATTTTCTGCTTTGGAAATGTGATTCCATAAATTCTTGTAAGCTGCTTGCTGTCTACATCTCCACGCCAGTAGGCACCTGACATACTGGTAAGTTTAGCCGCTTTAATCAGTGAAGTATTGGGAATATGAGGGCCTTTACACAAATCTGTAAAATCTCCCTGCTCGTAAAATGTAATGGTTCCGTCTTCCAGGCCTTCAATCAGATCAACCTTATACTCATTTCCTTTCTCTTTATAGAAGGAGAGAGCTTCATCTTTAGAAACTTCACGCCGTTTAAACTCTGATTTATTCCGGGCGAGTTCAATCATCTTCTTCTCAATTTCGGGAAGATCATCTTTACCCACGGTTTTATCCCCGAAATCGATATCGTAATAAAATCCATTTTCGATTGGCGGGCCTATACCGAATTTTGCTTCCGGATAAAGCTCCTGAACAGCTTCAGCCAGAAGGTGTGCCGAAGAGTGCCAGAACGTGAACTGTCCGTCTTCAGAATCCCATGTATTAATCTCTATGGTGCCGTTTTCTGTGATGGGAGCGTCCAGATCTTGTATAGAACCATTAACCGTTACGCTTAGTGCGTTGCGGGCTAATCCCTTAGATATGCTTTCAGCAACTTCAAATCCTGAAATCCCTTTGTTAAATTCTTTTTTTGCACCGTCAGGAAAGGTGAGCGTTATAAAATTGTCTGGCATTAAATTTTGTCTGTGAGGTAAAACTTTAATTCATTAACATGTTAACGCCCTAAAATACAAAATCCTGACAATCCTTTAAACTGTTATCTCTGATTGAAATTGGTTTATATCTTCTGTTAAGTCAGATATTATAAAGAATATCATCGTTATGGATAAAACTGCTCTGAATTCTGCTTCTGTCGGTTGTTTTTTTACCGACGAATGCATGCTGATCTACGACTACTACTCACTTGATATACTTGATGTTAATAAAGCTTGCTTAGAAAAATATCAGTTTAGTGAAGAGGAGTTTCTGAGTAAAAAAATTACCGATCTGGGCGATAAGTACCGGGAATCAGTTTCTGATAAATTTTCGAACGACGAACAGTTTAAGCTACCCGCTATCTGGAAACATTACAGAAAGGACGGCTCTTCATTCTATGTGCAGTTTACATTTCATCAGATGAAGAAGTATGGTAAAAATGTACAGCTGTGTGTAATGCACGACATTACCAAAGAAATTCCTGACCTGAACAAAAACCTGCACCATCTGCCAAGGGTAGACACTTACAGAGAGCAGCTTCCGCTAGCTACTGTTGAATGGGATCGTAATGGAAAAATCAGGGATTGGTCACCTAAAGCGGAGGAGATATTTGGGTGGAATTTTGAGAATATCTTAGGTAACTCAATTTTTGATTCGGGCATAGTTGAGGGAATGCGAAAGCCATTTATTGAGAGTAAGATTCAAGAGATGGCAGCACATCATACAACCTATTTTACTTTCAACTCTGTTTTAAGTATTGACGGTCAGGGTGAGGTCCATACAACATGGCACAATTCGGCAAACTACGATCAGAGCGGAAAACTGATGAGTATCATGTCACTTATTGAAGATTTGACGGAAAGTAAACTGGCGGAAGAGAGACTTAAAGGTTCTGAACAGAGATTTAGAGTGTTAAGCGAAGCTTCAACCGTTGGGGTATATCTCATCCAGCATGGAAAACTTCTATATGTTAACCCGATGTTTTGCAAAATTTCGGGATATAGTAAGGGTGAGTTATTGAATGATCTGGACCCGCTTGAATTGATACATAAAGAGGACGTGAAAAAACTCTTTACGATACGGGAGAGGTTCTACAATTCAGAAATAGATTCATTTGAGGTTGATTCCCGCGCTGAAGCTAAAGACGGCTCTAAAGTTTATGTAAAAATTTACGGCTCAAAAATTGAATTGAACGGAGAGCTTGCCATTATGGGTGTTGTTATTGATCAAACAAAACAGAAGGAGATGGAAGGTCAGCTCAATCAATCCATTCAAAGCTATCGCGACCTTTTTAACTCAATCGGTGATGCCATCTATATTCATGATGAAAATGGAAAATTCGCAGAAGTAAATAAAACAGCTGAAGAAATTTTTGGATATACACGGGACGAGCTGTTGGGGAATGATCCCATGATGTTTGCTGCTCCGGGCAAGGTCAATGAAGATAAAACGTATCAACATATAGAGAAATCCTTAAAAGGAGAAAAGCAACGTTTTGAATGGTGGGCTGTTCGAAAGAACGGAGAGGTATTTCCCATAGAGGTGACGTTAACACCGGGTAAATACTTTGGGAAAAATGCGGTTATTGCTGTGGCAAGAGATATGACCGGTCAGTATGAGCAGCAGATTGACCTGCGACAGAGTGAAGAGTTATTCAGGCAGCTATTTCAAAATGCGCCTGTTGGTATTGCCATGCTGGACAACAGGAATGAGGTTCAGATGGTAAACAGGAGCTTTGAAGATATCTTTGAGTTTGAGATCGATGAAATAAAAGGGCTAAATATTGATGAGTTGATTGCACCGGCTGATGAATTGGAATCTGCTAGAAAACTGTCAAACAGTACAGAGTCATTTGAAGTTACAGGGGTGCGTAAAACAAAATCCGGAAAACTGGTTGATGTGCTTATTTATGGAGTACCCGTAGTTGTAGATGGCAAAACAATCGCTATTTATGGCCTTTACGTGGATATCACGGATCAGAAGAAAGCAGAAGCAAAACTTAAAGGATCATTAAAAGAGAAAGAGGTACTGCTGGCTGAAATTCATCACCGTGTGAAAAACAATCTGGCTGTAATTACCGGACTCTTGGAGCTACAGTCGCATAGTACAGAGAATGAAGATGTAAGGGAGGCATTGAAGGATAGCCAGATGCGAATCAATACAATGGCTTTGATACATGAAAAACTTTATCAGAATGAGACACTTTCAAGTATCGATTTTTCCCGATATATCAGGGAGTTGGTTGATGTAATTGATAAATCTCATCGTAACAGCTCCCGCCCGGTTGATCTTAAGTTAGACCTGGAAGAGATTCAATTTACAATAACACAGGCAATTCCATGTGGGTTGATGTTAAATGAAATTTTGACAAATTGCTATAAACACGCCTTTTCCTGTGAGAGAGCTGATAATCCCTCAGTTCGGATTTCATTAAATTTGAAAGAAGAGGATAGCATATCGCTTAAAGTTGAAGATAATGGAATCGGTTTGCCGGATAATTTTGATGAGCTTGGTAAATTCTCACTGGGATTAACGCTGATTAAAACCCTGAGTCGTCAAATAGACGCTGATATGACAGTAAATGGAGAGAAAGGAACTTCATACCATTTTTCATTTGATCTTGAAAAATAAAGAGCCTCACCGGGTATAGGCGAGGCTCTCGTTACTTTTACTTAATAATAGGTCTTTAATTTAATCCACGTCTCTCCAGTAGGTGCTCTACATCCGGCTCACCTCCTCGATAGTCTCTATAGAGATCCATGGCCTCGTCACTGCCTCCTCTGGACAGTATATAATCTCTGAAGCGGTCACCGTTTTCGCGGGTTAGTCCACCCTGATTTTGCATGAATGCAAATGCATCAGCGGCCAGAATTTCACTCCAAATATACGCGTAGTAATTTGCTGAGTATCCTCCCGAGAATATGTGAGAGAAGTAAGTTGATTTATATCTGGGCGGAATGGCCGGATTCGCTAAATTGTATTTTGCCAGTGAAGCTTGTTCAAAAGCTTCAACATCAGATGGTATCATTGATGGGTTGAGTAGATGCCACTCCATGTCTACCACTGTAGCGCCCAGGTATTCGTAGGTATCAAACCCTTGATTAAATTCTCGAGCCGCAATCAGCTTATCAAGAAGATCCTGTGGGATGCGCTCGCCGGTTTCGTAGTGAACGGCGTAGTTTTCAAGCACTTCAGGGAGAATGGCCCAGTCTTCCTGGAAAGTAGATGGAAATTCTACAAAATCGCGTGGTACAGATGTACCTGCAAGTGACGGATAGGTTACATCAGAAAATAATCCGTGTACGGCATGACCCATCTCATGGAAAAGTGTTGTTACGTTACTAAAGCTCACTAGTGCCGGTTCACCCTCAGCAGGCGGGGTGATATTGAGTACATTGACAACAACCGGCTTCTTCTCCTTAAGATGAGACTGAACAACAAAAGAGTTCATCCAGGCTCCGCCACGTTTTGAATCACGACTGAAGAAATCACCATAGAACAAGCCGATTTGCGAACCGTCTTCGTCCATGACATTCCAAACCCGAACATCTTCATGATAAACCGGCAGATCAGATCTCTCTTCGAATGTGATTCCAAAGAGTCTTTCCATTGCGTAGAAAACGCCGTCATTTAGTACTTTATCCAGCTCAAAATATTCTCTCACAACGCTGTCATCGATGTCATAGCGCTCCTGCCTAACTTTTTCAGCGTAGTACTCCCAGTCCCATGGTCGGAGGTCATCTTCAATACCATCCTGAATCATATATTCACGTATCAGCTGGGCTTCTACATCACTGTTTGAAATGACAGGCGGTATCAGATCCCTGAGTAATTCCAGGACTCTTTCAGGTGATTCACCGGTCTGTGGTTCCAGGGCAAAGTGTGCAAAGGTGTCGTATCCAAGCAGCTTAGCACGTTCAGCCCTCAGTTCAACAAGTTCAAGTACAATTGGCCTGGTGTCTATACCGCCGTCCTGGCCAAGTCCGCGATAGGCAGAAACTTCCCAAAGCTGCTGACGCATTTCGCGATTGCTTAAAGAGGAGAGAAGCGGATGACGAGTTGTATTTGAAATATTGATGAGGTAGCTATCCTCATGTCCGCTCTGTTCAGCGGCTTCTTTTGCTGATGCGATGCGATCCCGGCTTAATCCCTCAAGCATGGATTCGTCATCAACAACAACGGCTCTCTCACGTGTGAGTTGAAGAAGCTTTTCCTGAAACTCTGTTGTAAGAGAGGAAATACGCTCGTTAATCTGTCTCATTCGTGACTGCTGCTCTTCAGTGAGCTGTGCCCCTGCACGTACAAAATCACGGTAGGTATCCGTCAGAAGCTTTTCCGACTCATCATCCAGGTTCAACTCGTCAACATTGTGATATAGAGTTTCTACCCGGTTGAACAGTTCTCTGTTTAAGTAGATGTTATCGGAATGAGCAGCCAGTTTTGGTGCCAGTTCCGATTGAATGTTTTGAATTTCTTCGTTCGTATGGGCGGATGTAAGATTGAAGAAAACTCTTTGAACTCGAGTGAGAAGATCACCACTCAGCTCCATGGCCACAATAGTATTTTCGAATGTAGGTTCCGACTCCTGTGTGGCAATGCTGTCAATTTCATTCAGCTGTTCTTCCATTCCGCGTTCAAAAGCCGGCATAAAATGTCGGTTTTCAATAGTATTAAAGTCAGGTGCTTCAAACGGAAGTGTGCTTTCTGAATAAAATGGATTTTCACTCATGGTTGTATCATTACTACAGCCTGTTATCCACAGGGCAGATATAAATAGAATTAATGTTGCTGGTTTTTTCATAATAGAAATTATTTTCAATGGATATATCATTATTAAACTAAAGTCTGCTCAAGTGGAATACAAAGTATTTTTGACCTGAATTATCTTTACAGTTCATGACTATTCAATAAGGAAAAATGCCTACGTGAAAATTTTCTAATAAAAGTGATTGTCAAGGGTGGCTACTAATAACAAAGAACTGAAATCGTTACATTCCTAGTGATTTAGCAATCAGTCACTGCAGCACTTAGGGAATTCTGCAGGATAAATAGGAGTAAGGTCTTAGACCTAAATTTAAGGGGTATTTTCTAATCAGAGGAGTGAAATGAAGTGGGTAACTACATTTTATAAAACAGCAGGATTATTTTTTGTAATCTTATCAGTATTAAATTTTGGGTGCAAGTCACACTCACCCGAAACTTTAGCTAATTCTGATCTAATTCAGAACAATTTGCAGATTTATGATTCTGTACACTCGCATAATTATTTAATGGGTTCTCAGTCACCGGATTCAATAAGTGCAAATCAAGATTTTCTAGATTCAAAAGAACTGCTTTATGGTGTTGAATTAATAGAATCGGTTGATTGGGAACATCGCCAGTCTTCTGTTGATGAACATCGGATAACTTTTGATATAAAACACCAGGCGGATTCTATTGTTACAGAAATTTTTGCCTGCAATCAATCTTGGGATGAAATCGTGCGTTGTTCCGACATCGCTTACTTTACAATTACTGCGATAAAAGGGGATAGAGAAGTGACTCGCCGTGATTCTATTAATTTGAAATTTCTCAATGATCTATTTGTTCTGGATCGTATTGAAAATTAATTAGTTCGTAAAATCTCAGCCTATCTAAATATTTCTGACATATCTGTCACAGAAATTTCGCTTATCTATTTAGGGGGATGTGTTCTGATCATTTTGCTCATTGAACCCTTTGTCCTTTTCCGGAATTCGTTCAGGTGTTATTTAAGCCTGAATCATTCAAGAGGTTAGATGAAAAAGATTGACAGTGAAATGCCGAGTAATTTATTGAGGAGGGTGTGGGTTCAGGCAGATTCGAACTGCCGACCTCATCGATGTCAACGATGCGCTCTAACCAACTGAGCTATGAACCCGAGAATTTAAATATACGATACAGAACATTTGAATAGCAAAAGAAATTGGTGGCTTTTCTTTCGGCTGAGTGGAAAGCTTTGTATTTTTCAAGTCTTTGAAAATTTATAGAAACGTATGTCAAATAGAAGAGCAGCCAGGGAATCAGCACTGAAATCCATTTACGCCGTAGAAGTGGGCAAAAGCCGTACACAAGACGTTACAAAAAATATTATTAAAGCTGATTTAAAGGATGACACAAGTGCCATAAAATTTGCTGAGAAATTATTGTTAATAACTGTAGATCACGCTCAGGATTACGACATAATCATCCAGAACCATATAAAAAACTGGAAAGTTGAGCGCTTGGCGACACTGGATAAATTGATTCTCAGAATGGCAATTTCCGAATTTCTTCATTTTGAGGATGTACCGACAAAGGTGACGATCAACGAGTCTATCGAACTGGCTAAAGAGTACTCAACCCGTAAAAGCGGTAATTTTGTGAACGGTATTCTGGATGCAGTTTTAAGTCAGCTCAAGGAAGATGGAAAAATAAATAAAAAAGGCAGAGGCCTTATCGAATCCTCGTAATTAATGACTAATCAACTCATCGCAATTGGAGATATTCACGGCTGTTCCGAATCCTTAAAAGCATTATGGAACAAACTTGAGCTATACTCCGATTCAACGTTCATTTTTATTGGCGACTATATTGACAGGGGACCGGATTCGAAAGGTGTAGTCGATTTTCTTTTAAAAGCCAAGAAAGAAAGAAATTGTGTTTTTTTAAGAGGAAACCACGAACAGATGCTTTTAGACTCTCTCAAATCAAAAAGAGACTATAACTGGCTTCTTAATGGTGGTGATACGACGCTTGACTCCTATAATGCGGACGGTGCGGAACAGATACCCGAAGTTCATTTAGAGTTCTACAGAAATACAAATCTCTATTTTGAATCGGACGATTACTTCTTTGTTCATGCGGGAGTACCGCCATTTCAGTCAATTAAAGAAAGTATCAAATCTGATGAGTATCATGACTTTTTCCTGTGGGGAAGGGATCATATTGATTCATTTGAAACACCATGGGAAAAAACAGTTGTTTTTGGTCATACTCCAAGACCCCATCCTATACAAAAGAAAAAAATGATTGGCATAGATACCGGTTGTGTTTACGAAAAACTGGGTTATGGAAAACTAACCGCCGTAATTCTGCCTGAACAAAAATTTATACAGCAAACTTCACTCGATATATAAGCTCAAATTTTATGAATTTAAAATGTGGTATTGTTGGATTGCCAAACGTTGGTAAATCCACACTTTTTAACGCGCTCAGTAATGCAGGAGCAGAATCTGCTAATTTCCCATTTTGTACAATTGATCCAAATGTAGGCCTGGTTACCGTTCCAGATGAGCGTTTGAACACACTTTCTAATCTAATTGATCCCAAAGAAACCGTACCGGCTACAATTGAATTTGTTGATATTGCCGGATTGGTTAAGGGTGCATCCGAAGGGAAGGGAAAAGGGAATGCATTTCTCTCTCATATCCGTGAAGTAGACCTGATTGTTCATGTTGTTCGCTGTTTTGATGATGATGATATCATTCACGTTGAAGGTTCAGTTGACCCCGAGCGCGATATTCATATTATTGAAGATGAGTTGATCCTTAAGGATCTGGAATCTGTAGAGAAACGACTGGATAAGCTGAAGAAAGAGTCAAAAAGCGGTGATAAAAAAATTCTTGCGGATCTTGAGGTGGTGAAAAAGTTAGCTGATCATTTAGGGGATGGAAACAGTGCCCGAACATTTGATGCTGATGAAGAGGAGAGAAAGTCTTATCGAGATTTGTCACTTTTGTCTGACAAATCGGTTTTATACGCCTGTAATGTTGCAGAAGATGAGTTGAATACCGGAAATGAGTATGTAGAAACCGTTCGTAAAATTGCGAATAAGTTTGACGATGAGATCGTTACTTTTTGTGCTAAAATCGAAGCGGAAATTGCAGAACTTGATGAGACCGAAAAAGAGATGTTCTTGGAAGAGCTTGGTGTTGAATCTGCCGGGCTAGATCGTTTGATTCAGGCAGCTTATAAAAACCTTGGTCTGATTACCTATTTCACTGCCGGACCAAAAGAGGTACGGGCATGGACTATTACGAAAGGAACCAAAGCGCCGCAAGCTGCCGGTGTAATTCATACAGATTTTGAGAAAGGATTTATACGTGCTGAAACCATCTCGTATGAAGACTATAAAGAGTTAGGATCGGAAAAGGCAGCCAAAGAGGCCGGTAAAATGAGGCAGGAAGGAAAGGATTATGTTGTGAAAGACGGAGATGTGATGCTTTTCAGATTTAACGTATAGTTAATCGAAAATCCGGTTATCTAATATTTTGTCTTATCGTTGACTGTACATCAATGAAAAAAACAGATTTTATTTTTGAGTTTTACTCTTCTTCGGTGATCTCTTTGAAACGAAATGATGTAGTGTCTGCAGGAACGAGCTCTGGTTCAATACGATCATGAACAATCCACGCTTCCGGATATTGTTGCTTTATTAACCTCGAAAATTCAATGGCCTTTTCCCTGCTTTGAAAATCGCCTGCACGCACTCTGTAAAATGGCTGGCGAAAGTGTACATAAGCATTGGGTTTGTAGTCTTCCATGGTAGTGTCTGCCCAGGCAACAAAATTATCGCGAGTAGTATCAGCATGAATAACATCCCTCGTTGACAGAATTTGTACCCGGTAACCTGCAAACTGATCCGTTTCCTGCTCTTCAGTAATCACTTCTCTGGTAAACATTTCTGGCATATCATGCTGTATGGTTGCAAACCGATCCGTCAGCCTGGTTCTGTTTAGATAAAGAGTTCTCTCAAAATCATCGAGTTCTTCAAGAACAAACTCTTCCAACGTTTCATCAGATATTTCCAGATAGGGTGAGCGATCTGCAGGTGTGCGTTCATCGCCTTCAGTAACAGATTCTGTGGTTGAACAGCTTATCAGAAGTGGAAAAAATAAAAGGCTTAGGATCAGTTTTTTCATCATTTGTTAAACACCGGATGGATGCCATGTCGTTTTGTTTTCCTGAAATTCCAATATCAGGTAAGGGTTTTCGTGTTTTTCATCACTCCAGTTATCCACAGGGTAGTGATGAACTCGCTTTACACTTATAGAGGCATTCAGATCAATAAGTTTCCTTGTTTCGTCATTGTTAACAGAATTGAAAACGGCGTTGACATCCATATGTTTTGTTAAGTGATCCAGCATTTCATCACGATAACCGGTGAGGATATTTACAACACCCGCGGGTACGTCAGACGAATTTAAGACTTCACCAAAACTCACAACAACTAATGGATTTGTTTCAGAAGCCAGAATAACGCAGCTGTTTCCGCCGGCAATAACGGGAGCCATTTGTGAAACTATAGAGAGCAGAGGTGATTCGTCGGTACTAATTATAGCAACAACTCCTGTAGGTTCCGGAGCGGTAAAGTTAAAGTGTTGACTTGCAACCGGATTGATTGTACCAAACACCTGAGGATATTTATCTGTCCAACCGGCATAATAAACAAGACGATCAATTGAACGGTCTACTTCCTCACCGGCTGCTTTGGTTTTCATGCCACCGAGTTCCAGCTCTTTTATAAACTGCTCTTTACGCCCCTCCAGAATTTCAGCAATACGGTAAAGGATTTGTCCGCGATTATACCCTGATCGACTACTCCACTCATTAAAAGCAGATCTGGCAGGCAGCATGGCGTCACGTACATCTTTTCGGGTACAGCGGCATGCATTGGCAATTACTTCTCCTGAAGAATCTTTAACCGGATATGTTCTTCCGGATTCGCTTCTGGGGAATTTTCCGCCAACATACGTTTTATACGTTTTTAAAACTTCAATTCTGTCCGACATAAAAATAGTTAAATTAATTTATTTCAGATTAACGAAAGGGTAGAGGCCATGTAATCCACCTTCGCGGCCCATTCCACTCTCTTTGTATCCGCCAAATGGAGATGTGGGATCAAATTTGTTGTACGTATTGGCCCATACTACTCCTGACCGCACCTTCTGGCTTACATTGAAAATTTTAGAACCTTTATCGGTCCATACACCACCGGCAAGGCCGAATGGGGTGTTATTTGCTTTCTCAACAGCTTCATCCGGTGTTCTGAATGTTTGGATTGTTAATACCGGGCCAAAAATTTCTTCCTGAACAATTCGATTGCTCTGTCCAACATCCGTAAATATGGTAGGTCTGCAGAAGTAACCGTTTTCCGGGAGATCATTGCCGCCCTGATACATTGTGGCACCTTCATTGGCACCAATTTCGAGATATTCGTTGATCTTATCGTACTGCATTTTGGAGTTAATGGCGCCTATATCGGTGTTTTTGTCTAGTGGATCACCAACAATGAGCGTCTCCATTCGCTGTTTCAACTTGTCGATCAGTTTATCTGCAATACCTTCCTGCACGAGAAGTCGTGAACCGGCACAGCAAACGTGTCCCTGGTTAAAGAAAATTGAGTTTATAATTCCTTCAACAGCCTGATCTAAGGGTGCATCCTCAAAAATTATGTTGGCTCCTTTTCCGCCCAGTTCAAGAGTAAATTTTTTCCTTGTACCGGCTAAAGATTTCTGAATGATTTTTCCAACTTCTGTTGAGCCGGTAAAAGCAATCTTATCTACATCGGGGTGATCTACAATAGCTGCACCAGTCTGTCCGGCACCTGTAACAATATTTACCACACCATCAGGTAACCCTGCATCTTTGCAAATCTCTGCAAATTTGAGCGCAGTGAGCGGTGTTGTTTCTGCCGGTTTAAGTACAACGGTATTTCCTGCAGCCAGTGCAGGAGCAATTTTCCAAGAGAGCATTAACAGCGGAAAATTCCATGGAATGATTTGGCCACATACACCTACAGGTTCAGGTTTTCGTCCCGGAAAAGCGTAGTCAAGTTTATCTGCCCAGCCTGCATAGTAGAAGAAATAAGCTGCGGCAAGAGGCACATCCACATCTCTCGACTCCCTGATAGGTTTACCACCGTCCATAGATTCAATAATGGCAAGATCTTTCGCATGCTCCTGAATCATTCTGGCTAGTCGGTAGATATATTTTCCTCTCTCTTTACCGGACAGCTTACTCCAGGTTTTTTCGTATGCCTTACGTGCAGCCTTCACCGCAAGATCAATGTCTTCAGAAGTAGCCTCTGTAAACTCTGCTAACTCCTCTTCAGTTGCCGGGTTGATGGTGGTCATAGATCGACCTTTTTTACCGGCGACAAACTCTCCGTTTATACAGAGGCCATACTTCTCTTTGAGTTCAATATGATCACTGCTTTCGGGTGCATCGCTGTATGCCCAGAAAGAGTCGAAATCCAGTTTCAAATCAGAATTATGAGAAGTCGGTTTCTCTTTCCCGTTCTGCGATTTCTCTTTTGTTGATTGAGACATAGTTGAAATTTGTTTAGATATATAATAGATAAAAATGTTAACTATTTGGCTGGCAGTAATTAATCATTTGAAAAATAATATGAACTTTGATAAACACCAGTTTCCTGTTTAACGATTTGCATCAACAAATCATTAGTTAGCGAACTGGCACCAAATCTGAACCACTCGGGGGTGAGCCAGGCTGCTCCTAAAGTTTCTTTTACCAGAACCAGATATTGTAAAGCTTGTTTCGCTTTTCGAATACCGCCTGCAGGTTTCATTCCAATCATCTTTCCGGTGCTTTGATAATAATCGCGGATGGCTTCGAGCATGACTAGCGTAACAGGTTGAGTAGCAGCCGGGGAGATTTTCCCTGTCGAAGTTTTAATGAAATCAGCTCCCGCGTACATGGCAATATCGCTGGCCTTCCTTACATTTTCATAGGTTTCCAGCTCACCTGTTTCTAAAATAACTTTCAAATGAGCATTCCCACATGCTTCTTTGATAGCCGCAATTTCATCAAATATGAATTTATAATTCCCTTTTAGAAACTCTCCGCGAGATATTACCATGTCAATTTCATCGGATCCGGCATCAACAGCGTACTTTGTATCGTCCAGTTTTACCTGAAGTGGGGCCATACCACTAGGAAAGGCAGTAGCAACACTTGCCACATTAATTGATGTGCCTGCCAAAGCTTTTTTAGCTGTCTTGACCATACTCGGATAAACACAAACTGCAGCTACACTTGGTAAATCGGGCATTGGCGCATACGGAGTACGTGCCTTACTACACATCTGAATGACTTTACCTTCAGAATCTTTTCCTTCTAGTGTAGTCAGATCTATCATGCTTAAAGCAAGTTTCAAAGCCTGCATTTTAGACTCTTTCTTAATACTGCGCTTGTTAAGCCGGCTTACGCGCTCTTCCACTCCTACTTTGTCGATAGGAATTGTTTTATTGAAATCTGGAATTTGGTCTATACTCATTCAATTAAAGCTCTTATTCTACTTTTTAACAGATTCTAAATGTAAGGATATTCATCGCTCACTAAAAGTATTCCGCGAAGATATACCGGCGAAGCTTAAAAATAATTGGATAAAAAAAAACCCGACTTGTTCTGACAAGCCGGGTTTGATGTTTCTGTAAATCGAATTAAATATTTGGGCCTGCTTCGAGGATCTCTTTGCTCGCCTGTTCAGAAAACTTTTTAAAGTTCTCTTTGAACATGGTAGCCAGCTGAGCGGCTTTCTTATCGTATGCCTCTTTATCGCTCCAGGTTAATTTTGGTTGTAGAACTTTATCCGGAACACCATCTACTGCTTTTGGAATATTTAAGCCAAATATTGGCTCTGTAATAAATTCAGCATCATCCAGATTACCGGCCAGTGCTTCATCCAGCATTTTGCGTGTATGTGCAAGCTTCATTCTTTTACCTACACCATACATTCCTCCGGTCCAACCTGTATTTACCAGCCACACATTAGATTTATGCTTTCTGATTTTCTCAGCCAGAAGCTCAGCATAAACGGTAGGGTGCAGCGGCATGAACGGTGCGCCGAAGCAAGCTGAAAATGTAGCTTGTGGTTCTGTAACGCCACGCTCTGTTCCCGCAACTTTTGCCGTGTAACCACTGATAAAGTGGTACATAGCCTGCTCCGGTGTAAGCTTTGATATGGGAGGGAGTACTCCAAAAGCATCTGCTGTGAGGAAGATCACATTTTTTGGGTGTCCGCCGCGACCTGTCTCACTCGCATTCGGAATATAATCAATTGGATATGCACAACGGGTATTCTGGGTCAAACTGTCGTCATCAAAATCCGGTACTCTTTTATTATCCAGTACAACATTCTCCAGGATAGTACCCGGCATTTGTGTCGTCTGATAAATTTCAGGTTCATTATCGGGTGAGAGATGAATGGTTTTAGCGTAGCAACCACCTTCAATATTAAATATGCCGTCTTCACTCCAGCCATGTTCATCATCACCGATCAGTGTTTTGCTGGCATCAGCAGAAAGAGTTGTTTTTCCTGTTCCGGAAAGTCCAAAAAATACGGCCGTATTACCATCATCATCCATGTTGGCCGAGCAGTGCATAGCCATAACATTCTTTTTGGGCAGGAGGTAATTCATAACGGCAAATATGCCTTTTTTTACCTCGCCTGAATAAAGTGTTCCGCCGATAAGTATAATTTTTTTCTCAAAATTACAGAGGATAAAAGTACTCGATCGCGTTCCATCAATTTCCGGATCTGCCTTAAAATTCGGTGCAGCAAGTACAGTAAATTCCGGCTCATGTTCTTTTAACTCTTCATCCGTGGGGTTAATGAACATGTTGTGTGCAAAAAGTCCGTGGTAAGCAGCTTCGCTGACTACGCGAACATTTAGCCTGTAGTCAGGATCAGCTCCTGCAAAAAGGTCTTTTACGTAAAGCTTTTTACCATCTAAATAGTCGACAACCTTTTTGTGTAAATTATCAAATACCTGCTGTGATATGGGCTGATTGATGGGGCCCCAGTCAATATCATCTTTTATAGATGGTTGATCTACAAGGAATTTATCTTTTGGTGATCGTCCGGTAAACTTACCTGTTTGGACAAGAAGAACCATTTTGTCCGTTAGTTTCGCTTCCCCATTATTCAATGCCTGCTCATAGAGTTCAGAAGGGTTCAGGTTCCAAAGTGCATTGTCTGTATTTTTCAATCCAAGATAATCGAGCCCTTTTTTACTTTTAGGCTGATTTTTGTAATCGATTTTCATTTTGATGTTTTTACTTTTAAAATTTAGTTCTGGAAAATCAGTTAGCGGTCTGTATCATTTTTCGATTTTTCCATCATTATTCATGCCTGATGGTATTGATATAGCAGCTAGTATGTTATGGTTGTAGAAAGGTAGGGTTTTCACTTCGTTTTTAGAAAAGAAAAGCGCTTACAAAAGCAATTAATTGGTTTGATAAGGAACAACTAAAATGGGTATTACAATCAATTTTGTTACATTCATTTTTAAACAAATTAACGGATAATTTTTAAATCATTTCTAAGCAACTTGAAACTTTCTGTAATACAAAACAGCTGCTCTGAGAACCCCTCTGAAAATATTGATAAAGCGGAATTACTTGTCCGAAAGGCTGCTGGGCAGGGTTGTGATGTAATTGCTCTTCAGGAACTATTCCATACAACATATTTCTGCAGAGAAATAGATCAAAAATATTTTGAATGGTCTGAACCAATACCGGGTAAAATTACAAACAGATTTAGAAAACTGGCGGAAGAGCTGAGTGTTGTGCTATTACTGCCTATGTTCGAAAAAAAAGCACCGGGTGTCTATTTTAATACAATGGTAGTTATCGAAAAAGATGGTTCTATTTTAGGTACTTACCGGAAAATGCATATTCCTGATGATCCCGGATTTTATGAAAAATATTACTTTTCGCCGGGTGATAAGGGGTATAGGGTATTCAATACTTCAGCAGGTAAAATTGGAACTTTGATCTGCTGGGACCAGTGGTTTCCCGAAGCAGCCAGGCTTGCTGCACTGGATGGCGCTGAAATTTTAGTATATCCAACTGCAATTGGCACGCTGCCCGAAGAGAGTGACACAGATAAGCAAGAGTTCATGGAAGCGTGGCTCACTATTCAAAGAGGGCACGCTATTGCTAACGGCTGTTTTGTAACCGGAATCAATAGGGTAGGAGTGGAGTCTGGCACAAAATTTTGGGGCCATTCATTTGTTGCCGGACCTTTCGGGCAAATTTTAGCTCAGGCCGGTGAGGATGAGGAAATACTGACTATAGATGTAGACCTCTCTTCAATTGAAAAACAGCGTCAAACCTGGCCATTCTTCAGAGATCGCAGAATTGACTCTTATAAAGATATCCTAAAGCGATTTAAATAATTTTGAATAATCCTTCCTTGTGAGTTTGGGGTGATGCTGACCTATTATTTGTTTATCTTAGTTAGCTGTAAATAATTCGATTTCATCTTTCAAATAACGTAATAAAAAAGAATTAATGAGTTCGTACGATCCTTCAAAAGTTGAGACCCGCTGGCAAAAATTTTGGCTGGAAAATAAAACATTTAAAACTCCCGAAGATCACGATAAGCCTAAATACTATATCCTGGATATGTTCCCATATCCCAGCGGTTCAGGTTTGCATGTTGGCCACCCTGAAGGATATACAGCTACAGATATTCTAGCTCGTTACAAAAGAATGAAGGGGTTCAATGTGTTACACCCAATTGGATGGGATGCATTTGGACTTCCTGCCGAACAATATGCTGTAAAAACAGGAACTCACCCACGAGACACTACCGAGAAAAATATCAATCGTTTCAGAGAACAGTTGCAGATGCTTGGCTTCTCTTACGATTGGGATCGTGAAGTCAATACGACAGATCCGGATTACTACAAATGGACTCAATGGATCTTTTTACAGCTATACAATAAAGGTTTGGCATACGAAGATGAAGTGCCTGTAAACTGGTGTCCCGAGCTCGGAACTGTTCTGGCCAATGAAGAGGTGATAGACGGTAAGAGTGAGGTAGGTGGATATCCGGTGGTTCGAAAGCCTATGCGTCAATGGGTGCTCAAAATCACCGAATATGCAGAAAGGCTTCTTGAGGATCTGGACGATCTGGAATGGCCGGATTCTACTAAGGAGATGCAGCGAAACTGGATTGGAAAGTCAATCGGTGCTGAGCTGGATTTTCAGGTAAAAGATCATGATGATGAGCTGAGTGTATTTACTACTCGACCCGACACACTATTTGGTGCAACCTACATGGTTTTGGCGCCCGAGCATCACCTCGTGAAAAAGATTACAACCAATGAGCAGCGTCCAGAGGTTGAAGTGTATGTAGAAAAAGCCGGCCATAAATCCGATTTGGAGCGACAGGAAGTGAAAAATAAGACCGGAGTTTTTACCGGAGCTTATGCCATTAATCCTGTTAACGGTAAGGAGATTCCCATTTGGGTAGCTGATTACGTGCTGGCTCATTACGGAACGGGTGCCATTATGGCGGTGCCGGGACAGGATGAGAGAGACTGGGAGTTTGCCGAAAAATTTGATCTGCCGATCATAAGAACAGTGCAGCCGCCTGAAGGTTTTGATGGAAAAGCCTACACGGAAGATGGTCCTGCTATAAACAGCGATTTTCTAAACGGACTTCAAATTGCCGAAGCCAAAGAGAAAATTACAAATTGGCTCGAGGAAAATGGAGTCGGTAAGAAAAGTGTAAACTTCAAGCTTCGCGACTGGTTGTTTTCCCGACAGCGTTACTGGGGTGAACCGTTTCCAATCATCCACGTTGATGGTGAGCCAAAACCACTTCCGGAGTCGGAACTACCTGTAACTCTGCCTGATGTAGATGACTTTCAGCCTACAAAGTCCGGTGAGCCGCCACTGGCAAGGGCTGAAGAGTGGGTAAAAACCACGGATCCCGATACAGGAAAAGAAGCTATTCGGGAAACGAATACCATGCCGCAATGGGCAGGATCATGCTGGTACTATCTCAGGTATATCAGTCCTGAATTTGATGGAGGACCTGTTGAGGCTGACGAAGAGAAATATTGGATGCCTGTAGATCTCTATGTAGGCGGGGCGGAACACTCTGTATTACATCTTCTCTACGCACGATTTTGGCATAAAGTACTCTTCGACTGTGGTGTGGTGAGTACAAAAGAGCCATTTCAAAAGCTGGTTCACCAGGGAATGATTCTTGGCGAAATGGAATACACGGCATTTGAAAAGGATGGAAAGATGATCTCTGCAGATGAAGCTGAAGGGATGGATGAAGTTCAAAGAGTACCTTTAGCGGAAACGGATGTAGAAAAGAGAGGTGAGCGGTTTGTGATGAAAGGCACTGAGATTGCAGTTGAAGCACGTGCTCATAAGATGTCTAAATCCCGGGGTAATGTAATTAATCCTGACGACGTGGTTGAGCAGTATGGAGCCGATTCTCTTCGTCTATATGAAATGTTTATGGGGCCCCTGGAACAGGTGAAGCCTTGGAGTACTAAAGGTGTTGAGGGAGTAAATCGATTTTTAAATCGTTCCTGGAGACTCTTTATCGGTGACGGTGAGAAAGAAGTATTAAATGTTACTGAAAGTGAACCGAACCGGGATCAGCTTAAGGTTTTGCATGAGGCGATCAAGAAAGTGACTGAAGATATAGAGAACATGCGGTTTAACACAGCAATTTCTGCCCTGATGATTTTTGTGAACGAGGCTAATCAATGGGATTCAATTCCAAAAGAGATCGCGAAATCATACTTATTACTGCTTTCTCCGTTTGCGCCGCATGTGGCTGAGGAACTTTGGAGCAAACTTGGGCATACTGAAAGTTTAGCTTACGAAGAGTGGCCTGTATATAAAGAGGAGTATCTGAAAAGTGATACCATTGAGTATCCGGTTCAGGTCAATGGAAAAGTAAGGGAACAGATTCAGGTACCCGCGGAAAAGGCTAAAGACAAAGAATTTGTAATAGGACTGGCTAAGCAGCAAGAAAAAATTCAAAAATATCTAGACGGTTCTACTATCGTAAAAGAGATATTTGTACCCGGCAGGATCATAAACCTCGTTGTGAAACCGTCCTGATTGAATAGCTCTGAGGTTTACTATTACTTCAGGCTTCCGTCATCATCATAATGAGAGGGTTAACATATTTTTTACATGTAAAAACATTTTGTAGTTTCAGGCATGAAAAAGTTTGTCCTCTCTAAAGATGATATCTCCCCGGCTGACTATACAATTGAGTATAAAGACTTATTGAATGAGGCTCAGTTGGATGCGGTTATGCACGATACGGGTCCTGCACTTCTTGTAGCCGGAGCCGGTACGGGTAAAACACGCACATTGGTTTATCGCGTGGCACGACTTGTAGAAAGCGGAACAGACCCCTCAGAAATACTACTCTTAACATTTACAAGAAGGTCGGCTCACGAAATGTTGCGTCGGGCCAGTCATATCCTGGATGAGAGATGCCAAAGGGTGGAGGGAGGAACGTTTCATCATTTCTGCAGCAAATTGCTGCATCAAAATGCTGAGAGTATAGGCTACCCTGAAAATTTCACCATCATTGATGCTTCTGACGCGATGGATGCCATTCATCTGATTCGAAGCAGAATAGATATCTCGAAGCAAAAGAAACGATTTCCTAAAAAATCCACGCTTTACTCTATTATTAGCAGCTCTATTAATAAACAAAGATCTATTAGAGAAACGATTGAAGATGAGTATCCGCAATTTATTTCACAGTTAGAAAAAATTGAAGAGATAAATGTCAAGTATCAGGAGTACAAAGAGTTGAACTATGTAATGGATTTCGACGACTTGCTTGTTAAAACCCGGGATCTGCTTTCTAATAACGACAAAGTCAGAAACCGGATCGCATCAAAACATCGGCATGTGATGGTCGATGAGTATCAGGACACGAACGCACTTCAGGCCGAATTAACTCAACTATTCAGCAGCTTTCATAAAAATGTAATGGCGGTAGGTGATGATGCGCAGAGTATCTATTCGTTTCGCGGGGCAGATCATAAAAACATGATGCGATTCCCTGAACTTTTTGAGGATACCAAAATTATTAAGCTGGAAGAAAATTACAGATCAACACAGCGAATACTGGATGTTGCCAACCGGGTGCTGGAGGAAGCGCGGGAAAAGTTTGATAAAAAACTCTATACAAATAACGAAAAAGGAGATCTGCCCGGACTGGTTAAGGCAGCGAACATGAATGATCAAAGTAGATTTCTGACTCAAATGATATTGAATCTAAGAGAGCAGGGAAATGAGCTGAGCGATATTGCTGTGCTTTTTAGAAATGGGAGGGACTCTTTTGATTTAGAGGTGATGCTGAATAAAAAGGAGATTCCATACATCAAATATGGCGGACAAAAATTCACAGAAGCTGCTCATGTGAAAGATGTGTTGGCCCATTTGCGCGTATTGCTCAACCCAAAAGATTCTATATCGTGGAATCGAATTCTCATGCTTATTGACGGAATTGGTCCTAAAACGGCAGAAGATCTCTTTTTTTGGGCACATCAAAACGGTAATCCTTTTCGACCGCAAAATGCTCCAAATATAAGTGAACGATATCTCACTCAACTTAAAGCGCTGGGCGATCTTTTTTCAAAATTAAAAAAGCTATCCGGCTCAGTTCCCGAACAGCTTCAGGCTGTTGTTGAATACTACTCAGTTTTTTGCAAAAAGCGATTTGATGATCATCCAAAAAGGATGAAAGACCTTGAGACGTTCGTCGATATATCTGGCACATATCGATCTCTTGAAAAATTGATTGAAGAGGTTGCCTTAGACCCGATCGAGGCAACAGCAATAGAAACAGAAGCTTCGAAAAAGGATGAAAACCCATTGGTTTTAAGTACAATTCACTCAGCCAAGGGTCTGGAGTGGAGAACTGTATTTCTGATACAGTGTCTCGATGGGATTATACCTTCGGGATATGCACTTGAGGATGAAGATCAGCTGGACGAAGAAGTAAGGCTGCTATATGTTGCCGTTACACGTGCTAAAGAGCAACTCTTTATTACTTATCCGGCACTCTTTCAAAGCAGGTATGGGGATTACTTTTCAAATCCATCACGATTTATTGAAGATATATCTGATGAATTAATTGAGCCCTGGTTACTGGTTGAAGAGAATAATCAACAGGCCCAAATTGAAGGGGAGCAGAAGCAGCTGAATAATTAAAGTCTTTTGAGCTGTTTTCTCTGCTTAATCATGTCGGCAATGAGCCATAAAACCGGATAGACCGGCACAAAAATAGCCAGAGAAAAAAAGATTATCTGTCTGTGCAGAGGCCTTTTTAGAGAGCAGATCCCCGCTACTCCAGCCATCCAAAACACAAAGAATAAAAACGCGAGTAATGAAACGAACAGCGACCCGACAAAACCAAAATAGTTGTATAAAGTTTCAAGCATTAGCTTACAATAAAAATCATTAACTTTCGATCTTCTAAAATAAACAATAAATAAGGAATATGAATCCAACAGTATCAATCGTTGGCAGACCCAATGTAGGAAAATCTACACTATTTAACCGCCTGATCGGAAGAAGAAAGGCAATCGTCCATGATGAGTATGGAGTTACAAGAGACCGTCATTATGGAGAAAGCTTCTGGAATGGCCGAAATTTTACCGTTGTAGACACAGGAGGATATCTTCCCAATGAAGAGGATGTTATCACAGCCGGTGTAAGAGAACAGGTTCACATGGCAATAGACGAATCTGATGTGATTCTGTTCGTAGTGGATACCGAAAGCGGAATAAGTTCTCTTGATCAGTCTGTAGCTAACTTGCTTCGAAAACAGGAGAAGCCTGTGTTTCTTGTTGTCAATAAAGCGGATAACGAGCAAAAAACAATGGAAGCCGTAGAGTTTTATAGTCTTGGCTTTGATGAAATATACCCGGTATCGGCAATCAGTGGTACCGGAACCGGTGACCTTTTGGATAAAGTAGTTGAACAACTACCGCCGGAAGAACCTGAAATTGCAGAGTCTAAGGATCCGAAAATTGCATTTGTTGGCCGACCAAACGTAGGAAAAAGCAGCTTGATGAATGCTCTTTTAAAAAGTGATCGTTGCCTTGTAACGGATGTGCCCGGTACTACACGAGATTCTATCAACAGCCAGGTGGAGTATCAGGGAAAAAACTACATTATTGTAGATACGGCCGGCTTGAGAAAAAGAGCGAAAGTAAAAGAGAATGTAGAATTTTACAGTACGGTTCGCACGAACAGAGCAATTAAGGAGGCGGATGTAGTAATTCTTATGTTGGATGCAAATCAGGGGTTTGATGACCAGGACAAACGCATTCTGAGGGAGGCCGAAAATTTCAACAAGGGTATAGTCATTGCTCTCAATAAATGGGATTCAGTACCAGATAAAGACACAAATCTGCTGAAAGAATTTCATACCTACATCTACAGTAAAGTGCCAACAATGAAATATGTGCCCATTATTTCAATTTCTGCACTGACAGGCCAGAGGATAGAAAAAGTTATATCAACAGCGGAGAAAGTAATACAAGAACGGAGAAAGGAGATATCAACTCCGGAATTGAATAACTTTATAGAGGCCATGTTAAAAGAGAGAGCTTTACCGGTAAAACGTGGCAGAAAGCTAAAAATTCAGTATGCGGTACAGGTGAAAAGTAATCCACCGGTATTTAAATTTTTCATGAATAATCCTCAGGAATTACCGCCCAATTATCGGCGTTTCATAGAGAGTAAAATACGTGAAGAGTACGGTTTTGAAGGCGTGCCGATTACTATGGTATTTCGACAAAAATAACTCTTATATTTACGGAATAATCTTTGAACCCGATAGTTTAAAGGCTTATTTTCAATTTAAAATTTGTATCAGAAATATTTTTTAAAAGCGCATCAGAATGCAAAAAAATCTTGATAAACCGGCAGCTAACCCAATAAGCGAAGATTTTAAGCGGGAACGTAAGTTATCTTTTTTGGAAAAGCTCTATATCCCTGAAATATTAAAAGGGATGAAGTACTCCTTCAAGCAGATGTTTGCACCAACATTTACAATGAATTATCCTGAGGAGAAGTGGGATCCACCTGCATCTTTTCGCGGAAGGCCGGTTTTGGTTGAAGACAATGGAAAAGAGCGCTGTGTAGCTTGTGGACTTTGCGCCCGAGCTTGTCCGCCGCTGGCTATTAGCATGCAGGCAAATGAAGATTCTGATGATCCAAAAGAGCGTTATCCTAACTTTTTTGAGATTAACATGCTTCGATGCATCTATTGTGGTTATTGCGAAGAAGTTTGTCCTGAGGAAGCGATTGTAATGAGTAAAGATTATGATATCGTATTCGAATCCCGGGAAGACGCAATTTACGATAAAGAGCGTTTACTGGTTGCTAAAGAGGACCTTTCGGATCGGTTGGAATTTTTAAGAGAATATAAAAACAGACAGTTTGGTCAGTTCTGGGACTTTCAGGAAGAGAACAATATTCATTCAGTTAGAGACAGAGATACAGACTGGAATACAGGGCTTTCGCTGGTTGATATGCTCGAACAGCAGAAGAAAAATGATGCAACAGAAGCTTCAAAAAACTGGTCTGTATAATCCTTTATTATGATGACGGATCAAGAGGTAACTCAGGAACAGCTCGAGCAGTTAATTGATGATGTAACCTATCTGGGAGATGAAGCCGAAGCTCTGCAGTACGTAATTGATCGTGTACCTTATTCAGAAGATCCGCATGAGGGGCGCTCAATATACACTACTCTTAAGCTTATTGATCACGCTCAAAAAAATTACTACAGACCTATCATTGAACAAGTATTTTCAGAAAACAGGATGCTCGACCTCTCTCAGTTTGAAGAGTATGAAAATACGTTTCAAGTAGACGATGAAGAAACGGATGTACAGAAAGCCCTCAGAAAGATTATAAAACATCGGGCAGCTCTCCTTAATGTGATAAAAAAAATCCCGTTAATTGATTGGGAGAGAGGAGTGAAAAGTAGATCAGGGCGTGTTATAACACTTTACGATTTTGTTCAGGGAATGGTAAGACAAGAGAGAAAGCATCTCAAAGAGATCGCTGACCTGATTTTATTATATCAGAATGAAAAAATGGCTCAAAAAGAGATTAATGCTAAGGCAAGAAACCGCCAAAATAATTGATATGAATGGTTTGGAGTGAAATACTAATCATCTTAACATCGGCCATTGGTGCAACGTACATATTCTGGGCGTTAAAAAGCAGTCAAAGAGATGTTAAAATTTTATGCTTGTTTACACTTTTCTCAATTATCTCTTTTCAAATCAATAAATTTCTTGTTTATGAAAACTCCTGGATCGTCTCTGAAGTACTAAAGCTTTTAAACTTTTCTGTAATCCTGTCTATTCTACTACTAACGGTAAGGAAGCTAAAGCCTGAATTTGCCAGATATCCATACGCAATCGCATTTTTTCCCATCCTTATACCGGTTCTCTATCCTTTAATAGCCGGAAATGAAACCATTATTCAATTAGTAGTACAGCTTCTGCAGATTGCCGCTCTATTGTCACTACTATCTATTTTAGTGAGTCACATTGAGAATAAACGTGTTTTGGCACTATCAGCATCTGCAGCAATACTTTTTATATCAGCCATGGTGCTTTATTGGTTCGGAGAAACTATTAAAATTGGATTTTGGTTGTGGCAAACATTGGCCGCAATAGCCATCCCTTTGATAAGCTATTCATTGACAAAATTTTATAATAACAATTCTATCATCAACAGGTATGAGTTTTAAAATAGAAGACACTGTAAGTAATTTTTCACTTCAGAATACTAATGGGGAAGAGGTAAGTTTAAAAGAGTTAACTGACAGTAGTAAAGTTCTATTACTCTTTTTTCCTTTAGCCTTTTCAAGTACATGTACAGAAGAGTTATGCACTACCAGGGATAATATGAAATTATACAACTCCCTGAATGCAAATGTTGCAGCCATAAGCGTTGATTCATTTTTTGCTCTAAAGGAGTTTAAAAAAGCGAATAATCTGAATTTTACTCTTTTAAGTGATTTCAACAGAGAAGTATCAGAGCAGTTTGATGTACTCTATGAAGATTTCTACGGTTTAAATGGGGTCTCTAAAAGAGCAGCTTTTGTGATTAATAAAAATCTAAAAGTTGAATATGTTGAAGTACTGGAAGATTCCGGAAATCTCCCAGACTTTAAGGCTATTCAGAAAACATTATCCTAAACACAAATAAGTACCGTAGTTGACGGTAATGGGGTAGTATAAGTAAATGCAATAAATAGGGATTGATCAATAATCAACTTAACTTTACATAATATATATTATACTACTTTCTATGTACTATTACAGGTATCTCAATAATTTTATTACCTTATCATTAAACTATTGTCCTATTTCATTTACGGTAT
>LFIK01000045.1_pt1 | contig 75481 bp, 76 predicted proteins | sample 643401 | NCBI WGS metagenome assembly LFIK01 (sample SAMN03777447, study PRJNA286221) | soda lake metagenome | biome: soda lake; feature: Kulunda steppe; material: water; isolation source: sample T5-Br brine of Lake Tanatar-5 | place: Russia: Kulunda steppe | collected 2010-07
CCCGCCGCAGCTGCGGCGGGCGCCGAGGAGGGCAGGTTCGGATCGGATTTCGAGACGTTCCTGCGCATGCTGACCACGCAGATGCAGAACCAGGACCCGCTGAACCCGATGGAAGCAACCGATTTCGCGGTGCAGCTTGCGACCTTCTCGGGGGTGGAGCAGCAGGTGCGCACGAACCAGCTTCTCGAGGCCCTCGTGTCGCAGCAGGATCTGGCCGACCTGTCCGGCTGGGTTGGCATGGATGCGCGGGCCGCAGTCCCGGGCTGGTATGATGGCACGCCGCTTACCATCGCCACCCCGGCCCCCGGGGAGGCGACGAAGCTCGACCTCGTCGTGCGGGATTTGACCGGGCAGGAAGTCGCCCGCCATGAGGTGCCACCGGGCGACACCACCGTGACCTGGCCGCCAGCGCAGGGGCCGGATGGCGCGAACCCGCCGGCGGGCGAATACAGGTTCGAGCTGGTGGCGCACGGGCCGGACGGGCCGCTTCCCGCCGTTCCGGCCGAAATCTACGCACCGGTGCTCGAGGCCCGTCTGGAGGATGGCGGAACGCTGCTGAAGCTCAAGGGCGGGCACCTCGTACCCGCGCCGGAGATATCCGCGCTTCGCCTGCCCGACTGAGCTTCGGCACACCCCGCCGCCCGACTTGTCTTCGGGCGCGAATTGCGGTTGTGTCCAGCTGCTGCGCTGACCGCACGGCACAATCGCGAGGAGGCGGCCCATGGCAATCACGAATCCGGCATCGGCCCTGAGGCTCGGGGTGAACATCGATCACGTGGCGACGCTTCGCAATGCCCGCGGGTCCGAGTATCCGGACCCGGTCCGCGCCGCGTTGCTGGCGCAGGACTCGGGCGCCGATGGGATAACCGTCCATCTGCGCGAGGACCGGCGCCACATCCGTGACGCCGATGTCGAGCGGTTGATGGCCGCGATCGGGCTGCCGCTCAATCTGGAGATGGCGGCGACACCCGAAATGCAGGCCATTGCGCTTGCGCATGCGCCGCATGCCATCTGCCTCGTGCCGGAAAAGCGTGCCGAGCGTACAACCGAGGGCGGGCTGGAAGTCGCCGCGGACGTGGCACAGCTGACCCGGTTCGTGGCGCCGCTGCGCGATGCCGGCTGCCGCGTGTCGCTCTTCGTGGCGCCGGATCACGCGCAGATCGACGCTGCCGCGCAGGTCGGAGCCGCCGTCGTGGAATTGCACACCGGTGCATTCTGTGACCTTCACATCACCGCAGACACCGAAGCGCGCGACGCCGAGCTTCTGCGCCTGCGCGACGCGGCACGCCATGCCGCCGCGCTTGGACTGGAGGTCCATGCCGGGCACGGGCTCACCTTCGACACGGTCGCGCCGATCGCCGCGATACCGGAGGTGGTCGAGCTGAATATCGGGCATTTCCTGATTTCCGAGGCTGTCTTTACAGGTCTGGGCGAGGCCATCACCCTGATGCGGGCGCATATGCGCGCCGCGCGTGCTGCGGCCGACGCATGAGGCCGCATGCGGGTGGTGCAGGCTTTCGAAGGGCTTTGCGATGATACTGGGCATCGGGACCGATCTTGCCAACATCGAGCGGATCGCCGGAACGCTGGACCGGTTCGGCGATCGCTTCCGCAAGCGGGTCTTCACCGAGGTCGAGCAGCGCAAATCCGAGCGGCGCGCCGATGTCGCGGGAACCTATGCCAAGCGCTGGGCCGCGAAAGAGGCCTGCTCCAAGGCGCTGGGCACGGGATTGCGCATGGGAATCGCCTGGAAGGACATGTCGGTATCCAACCTCCAAAGCGGCCAGCCGGTGATGCATGTGACCGGCTGGGCGGCCGAGCGGCTCGCAGAGCTGCTTCCGCCCGGACATGACGCCGTCATCCACGTGACCCTGACCGACGATCATCCCTGGGCACAGGCCTTCGTCGTGATCGAGGCGCGGCCGCGCGACACCCCCTCTGCCGCTTGACTTCGGCGCGCCGCGCCCGCATGTAGCCGACTGGTCAAACGGGGGGCGCGCGCGGCGGGCATGGCAGACAAGGCAGAAGCGGGCGGCGGTATCGTCGAGACGATCAAGACAATCGTGTACGCATTGCTGATTGCGGCAGTATTTCGTACCCTGTTCTTTCAACCGTTCTGGATTCCGTCCGGGTCCATGAAGGACACGCTGCTGATCGGCGACTTCCTGTTCGTCAACAAGATGGCCTATGGCTACTCGCAGTATTCCTGCCCGTTCGGGCTTTGTCCCTTCTCGGGCCGCATTCTCGGCTCCGAACCCGAGCGTGGCGAGGTGGTGGTGTTTCGCCATCCGGTCAGCGGGGCGGACTACATCAAGCGGCTGATCGGCCTGCCCGGCGACGAGGTCCAGATGCGCGACGGGCAGGTTGTCCTGAACGGCACGCCCCTGCCCCAGGAGCCGGAGGGCGTGTTCACCGAAACCTATGAGCGACAGGGGTCCGTCGGCACCATGCCGCGCTGCTCCAACGCGCCTGTCGGTGAAGGCGGCATCTGCGAGAAGGAACGCCTGCGCGAAACCCTGCCCGGAGGGCGCAGCTATACGGTCCTCAATATCGATGACGGCACCTTCGGCGACGACACCCCCGTCTTCACGGTTCCGGATGAGCATTATTTCTTCATCGGCGACAACCGCGACAACAGCCAGGACAGCCGCTACACGCAGGCCGTCGGCGGCGTTGGCTTCGTACCCTTCGAGAATCTGATCGGGCGGGCCAACCGGGTCACCTTCTCGTCGGCGGGCAGCTCGATGCTGTATTTCTGGACCTGGCGACGTGACCGCTTCTTCGAGAGGATCGAGTGAAACTGTCCGCCGATCTTGCGGCCTTCAGCCGCCGCATCGGCCACGAATTCCGGCGGCCGGAACTGTTGCTGCGCGCGCTTACGCATTCGTCGATGTCATCGCCAACGCGCCCCGACAACCAACGGCTGGAGTTTCTCGGCGATCGGGTGCTTGGTCTGGTCGTGGCCGAGGCGCTGCTCAACGCAGACAGCGCAGCGCCCGAGGGCACGCTCGCCCCGCGCTATAACACGCTGGTACGCAAGGAAACCTGCGCCGAGGTCGCGCGCGAGATCGGGCTCGGTGACGTGATGCGCCTCGGACGGTCCGAGATGCTGTCGGGCGGGCGGCGCAAGAATGCGCTGCTGGGGGACGCGATGGAGGCGCTGATCGCAGCCGTGCATGTCGATGCCGGGTTCGATACCGCGCGCGCGCTTGTCCTGCGCCTGTGGAAGGAGCGTATCGAGACCGTCGAGGCGGCCACGCGCGACGCCAAGACCGCATTGCAGGAATGGGCGCAGGCGCGCGGGCAGCCCCCACCCGTCTATGCCGAGATCGCGCGCGCCGGTCCCGACCATGCGCCCCGTTTCACCGTCGAGGCCCGCCTGCAGGATGGCGCGTACACCCACGCCGAGGCCGGCAGCAAGCGCCAGGCCGAGCAGGCCGCCGCCGCCGCCCTGCTGAACCGCCTGAAGGACCCGGATGACTGACACCACGCCCGAAGAGACACGCGCGGGATTCGTCGCCCTGATCGGCGAGCCAAATGCCGGGAAGTCCACATTGCTCAACCGGATGGTCGGCGCAAAGGTCTCGATCGTGACGCACAAGGTGCAGACGACGCGCGCACGTATCCGCGGCGTGGCACTGGCGGGTGCCAGTCAGCTCGTCTTCGTGGACACGCCGGGATTGTTCCGGCCGCGTCGGCGGCTCGATCGTGCGATGGTGGCGGCTGCCTGGGGCGGGGCGGCGGATGCCGATATCGTCGTGCTACTCGTCGAGGCCCATCGCGGCATGACCGAAGGGGTGGAACGCATCCTTGAGGCGCTACGCGAGCGCGCGGTGCCCGGCCAGCGCGTGGTTCTGGCAATAAACAAGATCGACCGCGTGAAGGCAGAGGCTCTGCTGGGCCTGTCCGCGCGCCTCAACGAGGCGTTCCCTTTCGAGGCCACTTTCATGATCTCGGCCGAGAAGGGCCATGGCGTGGAGGATCTGTGCGACTGGCTCGCGGGCGCCGTGCCCGCGGGTCCGTGGCTGTATCCGGAGGATCAGATCGCGGATCTGCCGCTGCGCATGATCGCGGCGGAGATCACGCGCGAGAAGCTCACCCTGCGGCTGCATGAGGAACTGCCCTATCAGCTGACCGTGGAAACCGAAAGCTGGGAGGACCGCAAGGACGGTTCGGCCCGCGTCGATCAGGTGATCTATGTCGCGCGCGCCGGGCACAAGGGGATCTTGCTGGGCCATCGCGGCGAGACGATCAAGGCCGTGAGCCAGGCAGCGCGCGCCGAGCTGTCCGAGCTACTGGATCGCAAGGTGCATCTGTTCCTGCAGGTCAAGGTGCGGCCGAACTGGCTCGACGAGGCCGAGCGCTACACCGAGATGGGGCTCGATTTTCGCGATGGCGGCTGAGGCGCGGCTGACCTCGGAATTCTGGGTTGGCGCCTATCTGGCCCGGTTGCGCCGGGAGGCCATTCCCGCCTTTGTCACGGCGCGCGGCGATGCCACTGCGGGTGCGGTGCTGGTGAAGGTTTCCACTCTGGACGGCGCGGCGCGGGTGTTTCAGCGCTCCTTCGATCTCGGCACGAACGCACGGCGCTGGGTGGTTCTTGCTCAGGGCGCCGATGCGGATGTCGAAGACGCCATCGCTCGCCAGCGCAGCTTCGATCCCGATCTCTGGGTGATCGAGGTCGAGGACCGCGCCGGGCGGCATCTGCTCGATGAGGACGGGCTCTCCGACTGATCAGCGCGCGCAGAGCCGCGCCACCGCCCACAGGGCGTATCCGCCGGCCAGAAAGATCGCGCCCAGCACGACGACATTCATGGCCACGACATCAACGCCCAGACGCCCGACATCGAGGAAGGGATAGGGGTACCAGCCCGTCACCACACCGCGAAGCAGCCCGTACACCCCGTAAAGCCCCGGCCAGATCAGCCATGCGAAGGGCGCTACCGGGCCGAGCGGTACCTTCGGCGCATAGACCAGCCACCATGCAGCCACTGCCAGCGGCATCACCGTGTGCAGGCCATGATCCGCCCACAACCAGAAACCGTAAGGGTCCCATAGCCGTGCAAGGACGGCATGATAAACCCCGCCGACCATCAGCATGGACAGCGTGAGCATCGCCGCGAGAGACGGCCCCGGCGGCCGCCCGGTCAAGGCCACGCGTGCCAGAAGCAGCGTGACCCACAGATTGGTCAGGATGGTGAAAAAGGCCGACATGAACTCGAAAGCCGCGGCGCTGAACGGCGCGACATCCAGCAAGAGCGCTGACACCCAGGGCTGCACCCCGAGCGAGGCCGCCCCGACAAGGGCGGTCAGCGCGGCAGCGATACGGGCGGTTGCGGGCAGGCGATCATCGGTCATGGCAGGCGCGACAGTGCCGTGCGCGACACGGCACCACAAGCGGCTTGTGAAGGCGTCGCGCGGGTGGGAAGACTGGCTCATGGAATGGCGGGATCAGGGAATACTGCTCTCGGTACGGCGACACGGCGAAAACGCGGCGATCATCGAGATGTTCACGCCCGGCCACGGTCGCCATGCCGGTGTGGTACGCGGTGGCGGCGGACGACGCATGGCGCCCGTGCTTCAGCCCGGCGCACAGCTCGACGTGACCTGGCGCGCGCGCCTCGACGCCCATATCGGCAGCTATACCGTGGAACCCCTGCGCCAGCGCGCCGGAGCCTTGCTTCATGACCGGGCATCGCTGCTCGGGCTATCGTCGGTATGCAGCCTGCTGGGGTTCGCCCTGCCCGAACGCGACCCGCATCCAACACTTTACGCCGCGTCGGTCGCACTGCTTGACGAACTCGGCGGGCAGGGCTGGCCGCTGGCCTATCTGCGCTGGGAGATGCTGCTGCTGGAGCAATCGGGATTCGGGCTCGACCTCGGGCGCTGCGCGGTCACGGGCACGCGCGAGGATCTTGCCTATGTCTCGCCGCGCACCGGCCGTGCCGTGAGCCGGACGGGGGCCGGAGACTGGGCCGGTCGGCTCCTGCCCCTGCCCGCCTGCCTTACGGGTCAGGGGCCTGCGGATGCGTCCGATCTGCGCGACGGGCTTGCTGTCACGGGGCATTTCCTGGCCAATCATCTTGCCCCGGCGCTGGGAGAGCGGCCGCTGCCGGTTGCGCGTTCGCGTCTGGTCGCGGTGATCAGCCCCTAGCCGCGATTCTCGAAATCATTGATGTCCTTGCCCCGCTGCGCCGTGCGCCCGCGCTTGCCGTATTTCACCGCCAGCACATACCAGATCAACAGCGCAAGCCCGACCCAGACAAGAACAAGCGTAAGATCGGCAGCCGGCCCCGCCGCCGCCCACCCGGACGGCACCAGAAAGGTGACGAGCGCCACCCCCAGCGCGGCGAGGCCGAAGCCGAGCAGCAGATATCCGGGCACGACCACCTCGAGGATGACGAAGATCACACCAAGCGTCAGCCATGCCGCGGGTGTCCAGATCAGCCCGGTCATGACCGCTGCGCCTCGGCCAGGATGGCCGCCGCGCTCGCGAAGCCGTTGGTGGAGTCGCCCGGCAGCATTATGAGCTTGGAGTTGTCGCTGTCCGAGAGCTTGGTGAGCGCATCGACCTGCAGCTTGGCGATCTGATACTTCAGCGCCGCGGCGCCGTCCTCGCCCACGGCTTCGGCGATCTTGCGGTTGGCCTCGGCGGTGGCGGCGGCCATCACCTCGAGCGCCTCGGCACGCCGGCGCTCCTCGTAGAGTTCGGCATCGGCGTTGAGCTCGACAGCCTTCTTGTCGCCCTCGGCCTTGGTGACGGTGGCACGGCGCTCGCGCTCGGCGTTGAGCACCTCGGCCATGGAGCGCTCGGTACTCTCCGACAGCTTCACGTCGATGATCTCGCTGCGCGAGATGATGACGCCGTAATCCTCGCCGGCCTCGGTGAGCGCCTCCTTGATCGCCCGGTTGAGCGAGGCGCGGTCCTGCTGGATGGTGTCGAGTTCGACCTTGCCGATCTCGGAACGCACCAGACTCATCACGAGGCCGACGATCAGATCGTCGACGGAGTTGACGCGGAAGACGGCGAGCTCCGGGCGGCTGATTCGATAAACGACCAGCAACTTGATGTCGAACACCGCGTTATCGGCGCTGATGACATTGAGCTCGACATCCTTGAGCACCCGATCCGCGATGGAGACGTTGGAATGCACCCTGTCGAGGAACGGGATGATGATGTTGACCCCGGCCTCAAGCGTACGCCTGTAGGCGCCGAGCCGGGTGACGACGAAGTTGCGCGATTGCGGCACGATCTTGAGACCCGCGATCGTGATGACGACGATCGCGACGACAAGAACGGCGAGAAACTCGAGCATGATAACCTCTTGAAATGACCGTAGCAGGCGAGGGCTAGCACGCCCTTTCCACGGTGTCGCGCCGATTCTTCACGTTTCGGTGTCCGCCCCTCACACCGCGCCGGGCGGACACCGGGGATTTCCCGATCTCATGGCGAGCGCGGAGATGTGGCGATGCGCAGTCGCCGGCCGCGCAAGAGTGCATTGCCGATCGTCTGTTGACTCAGCGCGAGTCCTGAAGCCGGAACACCATCTCGCGACCCGCGTCGTTGGACAGAACCAGATCTTCGCCCTGCATGCGCATCCTGTCCATGTCCTGCAAGGCCGAGAGGAACCGCGACTCCGCCTCGATCTCGTCGCAGATCGAATCGGTCACGATCATCTCACCAATCACGAACTCGGGAAGCCCGGCGTCAAGCAGGGCAGTGAAGGCGTTGCATGGCGCCTGCCCCTTGATCTGGTCATCCGGGCCGAACTCGACCTGCGCGACCTCCTGGAAAACGGCGCCGTCGATACTGTGCAGATGCCACGGCCCCGATTGTTCGGGCGGCCCGGCACCGTCCTCGCCCTTCGGGCAAGCGACGAGCGCAAGCGCAAGCATGAGCGGCAATCCCTTCACACCGGCCAGTGTCGCGCATCGTCACCGCTGACGCAAGCGTTTGGCATCCGCATGCGGCGGTGATCAGCCCAGAAGACGCCGCGCGATCACCTGCGCCTGTATTTCTGCCGCGCCTTCGAAAATGCTCAGGATGCGCGCATCGCACAGAACGCGACTGATCTCGTATTCCAGCGCGAACCCGTTGCCGCCATGCACCTGCACGGCGTTGTCGGCGGCCGCCCAGGCGACGCGCGCGCCCAGAAGCTTGGCCATCCCGGCCTCGAGGTCGCAGCGGCGCTGCGCGTCCTTCTCGCGCGCCGAGTGATAGGTCAGCTGGCGCGCCACCATGATTTCCACCGCCATCATCGCCAGCTTGCCCGACACGCGGGGAAACTCGATCAGCGGCTTGCCGAACTGCTTGCGGGATTCGGCGTAATTCATCGCGATTTCCATCGCATTCTGCGCCACCCCGATGGCCCGCGCCGCCGTCTGGATGCGCGCTGATTCGAAGGTCTGCATGAGTTGCTTGAATCCCTGCCCCTCCGCCCCGCCGAGCAGGTTCGCCCCGTCGACGGGGAAGCCGTCGAAGGCAAGCTCATACTCCTTCATGCCGCGATAGCCGAGCACCTCGATCTCGCCGCCGGTGATGCCGACATCGGGAAAGGGGGCTTCGTCGGTGCCCGGCGTCTTCTCGGCCAGAAACATCGACAGCCCCCGGTAATCCGTCGTCGCGGGGTCCGTGCGCGCCAGCAGCGTCATGACCTGCGTGCGCGCGGCATGGGTGATCCATGTCTTGTTGCCGGTGACGCTGTAATGCGCCCCGTCGCGCACTGCGCGGGTGCGCAGGCTGCCCAGATCCGAGCCCGTATTGGGTTCGGTGAACACCGCCGTGGGCAGGATCTCGCCGCTGGCGAGCCCTGGAAGCCAGCGCTCCTTCTGCTCGGCGGTGCCGCCGCACAGGATCAGTTCGGCCGCGATCTCGGACCGGGTGCCGAGGCTGCCAACACCGATATAGCCGCGCGACAACTCTTCGGAGACGACGCACATCGACGCCTTGGACAGGCCGAGCCCGCCGAACTCCTCGGGGATGGTCAGGCCGAACACGCCCAGCTCGGCCATCTCCTCGACGATCTCCATCGGAATGAGCGCATCCTGCATATGCCAGCCATGGGCGTGCGGCATGACCCGGTCATCGGCGAAGCGGCGGAACTGCTCGCGGATCATCTCCAGCTCATCATCGAGCCCCGTCGCCCCGTAGGTCGCACGCCCCTGCGTGTCGCGCATGATCGCGACAAGCGCACTGCGCGCCGCCTGGGTATTGCCCTGCGCGACGAGAACCGCGACCGCGCCGGTCGGCGCCTGTGGTTCAAGGTCCAGATCGGTCAGGCGGGCGATTTCGCCCTGGCTCATCGGGATACCGCCATGGATCTGTGCCAGATACTCACCAAAGGCGATCTGATGCAGCAGCTGTTCAAGCTCGCCGAAGCGGCCCGACTCCTGCAGCGCCTGCGCCCAGCCCTGCATCTGCCGCAGGCTCTCCACACAGGTTGCCAGCCATGCCAGCGCATGCGCGCTGTGCTGATGCGCGTTCACCGCGTCGCCCTGAACCCGACCATCCGCATCGCACAGCTGCGCGCGCAGCCTGTCGCGCGCCTGCCCCACGAGCGGCTCGACCGCCGCAAGCGCCTCCCCGGTCACGCTCAGCAGCTCGGAAAGGATGACGTCGTCGTGCCGGTGATCGGACTGTCCATCTCGGGGCATGATCGGCTCCTTTGAAGTCTCGGGTGCGACATAGGACCTTCGCAGTCGCAGCGCAACAATTATTCTCCGAACGGCGCGCCCAGGCATCAATATGTCGCGACCACATCCGCCCTGTTCGCCCCGCGCCGCCCGAGCTAGAAGTGCGCCCGGGAAAGGATGCGACATGGATGTATTCTCTGGCGGGCTGGAGCCCTGGGCGGCGGTCCTGGCCGTTGCGGTGACATTGTTTGCCGGTGTGGTGAAGGGCGCGGTGGGCTTCGCGATGCCGATGATCATGATCTCGGCCTTCGGGTCCTTCATGCCCGCGCAAACCGCGCTGGCCGCGCTGATCCTGCCCACGCTGGTCACGAATGTCTCGCAGGCATTCCGGCAGGGGTGGCGCCCGGCGCGCGACTCGGTTTGCAGCTACTGGCGCATGATCGCGCTGATCACGGTCTTCATCGTCATCAGCGCGCAATTCGTCGTGGCGATTCCGCAGGCGGTGCTTTTCGTGTTGCTGGGCGTGCCGATCGTCTTCTTCGCCGTGTCGCAGCTGCTCGGGCACATGTTGCGCTTTCGTGTGGTCAACCGCGGGCGCGCCGAGGTGGTCACCGGTGTCATCGGCGGGCTCTATGGCGGGATATCGGGGGTCTGGGGGCCGCCGGTGCTGGTGCTGCTGCTGTCGCTCGGCGCCGAGAAGCGCGAGATGGTGCGCGTTCAGGGCGTCGTGTTCCTGATCGGCGCGATCGTGCTCATGTTCGCGCATCTGCAGTCAGGGGTGCTCAATGCCGTGACGGTGCCGCTCTCGGCCATGCTGATCCTGCCTGCCATGGCCGGGATGTGGCTGGGATATCAGGTGCAGGACCGCCTGAACCCGGACCGGTTCCGGCGCTGGACCCTTGTCATCCTGGCGATAACGGGGCTGAATCTTTTGCGCCGCGCCGTCATGGGGTGAGGCACCGTCCACGCGTCATTGCAGATCCTCGAACGCCTGTTGCAGCCGCGCCACCGCTTCGCCGACCAGGCTGTGCGGCGTGGCGATGTTAAATCGCAGCCAGGTCTCACCGCCCTCCCCGAAGGTCGGCCCGTGATTGACCGCGATGAGCGCGTCCCGCTCGACCCGGCGGGTGAATTCCGCGCGTGACATGCCGGTGCCCGAAAAATCGACCCAGGCCAGATAGGTCGCTTCCAGCGGCATCGACCGCAGGCCCGGGATCGCGTCGATCGCGTCGTCGAACAGCTTGCGGTTGCGGTCGAGATACGCCGTCAGCGCATCGACCCACTCCGCGCCGTCGACCGAATAGGCCGCCGTCGCCATGTGCAGCCCGAACGCGTTGGCCGAATTGCCCATCGCCACCATGCGCCGCGCGAACGGCTTGCGCAGATCGGCATCGGGAATGATGACATTGCCGACATGCGCCCCGGCGATGTTGAAGGTCTTTGTCGTGGCCGTCATCATCACCAGACGGTCCTCGATCCCGGGCGCCGCGCGATGCATGACGGTGTGGTGGTGGCCCGGCATGACGAGGTCGTGGTGAATCTCGTCGCTCACCAGGATCAGATCGTGCCGGCGCGCGAATTCGGCGACCTCGGCCAGCTCGGCCTCGCTCCAGACGCGGCCGCCCGGATTGTGCGGCGAACACAGGATGACCATGCGCTCGCGTCCGGTCATGCGCGCGTCATAGGCGTCGAAATCCATCACGTAGCGCCCGTCCTGCTCGACCAGCGGACAGGACACCACCTCGCGCCCCGCTGCCTCGATGACGCGGGCAAAGGCGTGATAGACGGGGGTGAACAGCACAACGCCATCGCCCGGCTGGGTGTAGGTGTCGACGCACATCGCGGTGCCGTTGACTAGGCCATGCGTGGTAAAGATCCAGTCGGGATCGACCTCCCACAGATGGCGCTCATGCATCCACCACCGGATCGCCTCCAGATAGGCCGAATCATCGCCGAAATACCCGTAGATCCCGTGATCGACCATCGCGCGCAGCGCATCCTGCACACAGTCGGGGGCACGGAAATCCATGTCGGCGACCCACATCGGCAAACCGGTCTCCGCCGGGACGCCGTATTTGGGTTCCATCATGTCCCACTTCATGGAGTGGGTGCCGCGCCGGTCGATGATATCGTCGAAATTCATTGGCTTGCCTTCCTGTGTCCCGGCGCAAACTCGCGCCGGGCGCTTCGGGGTGCAAGCCGAAAATGCGGGCGCCTACAGCCCCCGGTCGCGCACGCGCAGCTGCCGCGCGCGGGTCAGGATGGCATCCTCGATCGCGCGCACCGTCTGCGCATCCGCCGGCCCTGCCCGCGTGTTCAGCGCCAGCGAGAGCGAGCGCGCATCGAGCGCGGTATCATTGACGAGCACCGTGGCGCGCACTTCGCGCCCTCCGCCGGGCGGGGTGCCGAACCCGGTGACCATCACGCCGGTGAAGGGATCAACCGTCTGCACCGGCAGGAAGTCCAGCACTTCGAGCGAGGCATTCCAGATATAGCGGTTCACAGCGCCCGTGACATTGGGGTCGGCCTGCGGGCCGAACACATCCCAGATTGTCGTGCCGCCCGTCCCGTCGCCCCGGAACGCAGCTTCATAGGCCTCGCGCCCCGCCACCGGGCGCCCCTGACGGCCATCGGCGACGACCTCGGTGTCCGCGCGGGGCTGCGCGGCGGTACCGGGCGCCGGGTCATCACCCCCGCCGGAAAACAGGCCACCACCACAGGCGGCCAGAGTCACGGTCAGCCCCAGCACGGCGCTGGTGCGGGTTATGCGCCGCAAGATCGCCATCACGTCCCTCTCCGTTGCCCCCCGTGTCTAGCCGAGCCACCCCAGCCGAACAAGGCCTTTCCATGACCGCTTCACGACGGGCCGCCGGCGGCGCTCGGGCGGGGGGCTGGCAACACTGTGGCAAAGCTGCACCACGCCGCGCGAGTTTGCGCATCACCCCCCCCCACAACTTGCAATGGCAGGGGGAAAGCGGGAAATAGGCGCAGACCCAACGCGGACGGCTCGGTTGGGCACCACCTTTAGAGACACGAGGGAAAAGATGAAAAAACTCCTGATCGCTTCGACCGCACTGGTCGCAACGGCCGGCGTCGCGGCTGCCGACGTCACCCTCTCGGGCACCGCGCGCTTCGGTGTGCAGTACAACGATTCCAGCCCCTTCCGTGGCGGCTCCGATGTCGAGCTCGAAAAGCGGATGACCCTGAACATCGACGCCGCGACCCAGACCGACGCTGGCGTCGAGTTCGGCGCGCGCGCCCGCATCCGTTCGGACGAAAATGTAGGGACCGCCGTTAACGGCGCCTATGTCTATGCCTCCGCCAACGGCTTCACCGTGCGGGCCGGCAACATCGTCAGCGCCATCGAGGCGATGCCGAACCTGTACTCCGCCAGCGTCGGCCTGACCGGCCTGCAGTGGACCGGCCTCGCCACCAACGTCGCCGGCACCGGCACCGCGGGCGCCTTCGCATGGGATGCCTACTCCTCGCGCGGGAACGGCGCAGAAGGGCTTGAGGTCATCTACTCGATGGATGCCTTCACCTTCCACGTGTCCGCCAGCCCGGATCGCCAGATGCAGGGCGGCAGCCCGCGCCTGGTCGCCGCCTATGGTGCGTACAGCTTCGACGGCTGGACCGTGGCTCTGGCCGCGCAGGACAGCTCCGAGGATCTCGGCGACAAGATCGGTATCACCGTTGACGGCAACCTGGGTGACTTCGGCGTCGGCGCGCAGCTGTTCGACAACGATGGTACGACCAAGGCGTCGGTCTACGGCTCCGCGACCTTTGACCAGATCACCGGCAAGGTCTTCGTGGCACGTCAAGACTCCGAGCCGGGCATCGCGACCCGCACCACTTTCGGTGTCGGTGCAGACTACGACCTCGGTGGCGCGACGCTGCGCGGCGGTATCGCCCGCAACACCGCGAAGGACACCCTGGCCGACTTCGGTGTGACCTTCTCCTTCTGATCCCCGGATCGGACGGAACGGCGAGAGCGGGCCCTTGGGCCCGCTCTTTCCATTTGGGCTTGCCCTGACGACCGAAACCGGAGACCCTGTGCGCGGAGGTGCGAAATGCGATTCGTCACGACTATCGGCGCAGCAGCCCTGTTGATGGCCGCCCCGGCGGCCGCGGAAATCACCTTCGAGGGGGAGGCCCGCATGGGCCTTGCCTATGATTCGGGCGACAACCTGTCCGGCGGCGCGCGCAACCAGATCGTGTCGCAGCAGCGCCTGACCATCACCAAATCCATCCAGACCGATGGCGGCATCACCTTTCAGGCCGTGATCGACGTGACCTCCGACAACCTGCCGGGACCGTGGCAGGACCGGTGGGGCGCGCGCAACCGCTGACCCCTTTCCTTTCGCGCGGGGCTGTGGCCATCTGCGCGCGAAAGGAGTCGCCATGTCGCTTCAGGAAGTCACCGAAAGACTGGCCCGCGCCGAGGCGCAGGCCGGACGCGAAACCGGCAGCACCCGACTGATCGCCGTGTCCAAGGTCCAGCCCCTGCCCCGTATCGAGGCGGTGCTGCGGGACGGGCACCGCATCTTCGGCGAAAACCGCGTGCAGGAGGCGGCGGGCAAATGGCCCGAGCTGCAGGACCGCTTCGGCACAGTCGAGTTGCACCTCGTCGGGCCGCTGCAAAGCAACAAGGCCAAGCAGGCCATGGGGCTGTTCGACGTGATCCATTCGCTGGACCGTCCGCGCCTGGCGCGGCGGCTCGCCGATCTGGCGCAGGAGCAGGGCACCTGCCCCGATCTGTTCATTCAGGTGAACACCGGCGAGGAGCCGCAAAAGGCCGGCATCGCCCCGCCCCAGCTCGACGCCTTCGTGCAGGACTGCCGCCAGATGGAGCTGCCGGTCACCGGGCTGATGTGCATCCCCCCCGCCGAGGACGACCCGGTGCCGCATTTTCACATGCTGGCCGACATGGCCGCGCGCAACGGGCTTTCCGGGCTCTCCATGGGCATGAGCGGCGATTTCGAATCCGCCATCGCCTGCGGCGCGACCCATGTGCGCATCGGCTCGGCAATCTTTGGCGCGCGCGAGACCTGATCTACCCCTCCCACCCCGGTACGATCACCAGATCGGCGGTCGAGACGGGATCGCGCAGCGCCTTGGCACGCTGGTATTCCGGGCTTTCATAGCAGGCCACCGCGTCATCGAGGGTGGCGAATTCGATCACCACGGTGCGCCCGCGCGGCTTGCCCTCGCGCACATCCTGCGGACCGCCGCGCACCAGAAAATGCCCGCCATATGTCTCGAAGGCGACGGCGTTGGCCTCGCGGTACTTCTCATAGGCGTCGGGGTCGTCGATATCGACCTGCGCGACCCAGTATCCCTTGCGCATTACAAAGCTCCCTGATGTTGACAGCGCATCAATGCACGCCGCCGGACAGCGCGCAAGGTGGCGCTGGACCCGTGCCAGGACTGCGTGCGACAAGCGGCGCATGAAGATCACCCCCCGCCCGGCCCACAGGCACGCCGCGCCGGCGCAGCCTGCCCGCAACCGCGAGGCGGGCGTCGGAGCACCGCGCCGGAAAACCACCCTCCCGTCCAAGCCCGCATGACAAGCTGGTGGCATGCGCAGCGCATCGACGGGGTCATGGCGGTCCTGCAGGCCCATCGGCCCGCGCATGTGCTGGATCTGGGCTGCGGCGATGGCGCGTTTGTCGCGCCGCTCCTGACGGCACCCTGGGCTTGCCGCATCACCGGGCTGGAGCCGGACCCCGCCGCCCTGGCCGCATTGCGCGCGCGGCTTACCCCCGAACAGGCGGCACGCGTGACACTGATTTCCGGCTCGGCACTGGCACCGCCGGCGGTGCCGGCGGTGGATGCCATCGTCATGCTCGAGGTGCTGGAACATCTCGACCCCGGGCAGCTGTCGCAGCTCGAGCATGTGCTGTTCGCCCGCCTCGATGCGCCGCTCGTGGTGCTGACAACCCCCAATGCCGAGTTCAACCCGCTTCTGGGCGTGCCGGCACATCGCCTGCGCCACCCGGAACACCGCTTCGAGTGGACACGGGCGCGGTTCACGGACTGGGCTGCAGGCGTGGCACGGCGCGCCATCCGGACGCTGCGCGTCGGCACGCTGGGCGGGGCGCATCCCGCGCTCGGCGGGGCCAGCCAGATCGCCGTGTTCACGCGGCCCGAACGACGCGCAGCACCTGCGGGTCGGTCGCCTCCGGCGGGGACTTGACCCGCAGCGGTATGGCATACCTTGCCCCGAGAAGCCGCGCGGATCCTTCGGGCGGCTTGTAACAACGGCGATATATTGCCATGGGGAGCGCATGGCCAAGCACAGGAGAGCGCCTTGTCACTGATTACACCAGGGCTCGATTCGGAGCGCGACCTGCGCGATGCGCTGGCGTCCTTTGCGACCGGGGTGACAATCATCACCGCCGACACGGCTGACGGGCCGATGGGCATCACCGCCAACAGCTTCACGGCGGTGTCGCTCGATCCGCCGCTCGTGCTCTGGTGCCCGGCCAAGTCGTCGAGCCGCTTCCGGCACTTCGTCGAGCCGGCGCATTTCGCCGTTCATGTCCTGAGCGCAGCGCAACGGGAAACATGCGGCCTCTTCGCCAAGGGGAACCAGGGGTTCGCCGGCACCACACCCGCCCGCAATCCGGAGAATGTGCCGGTGCTGGACGGTGTTCTGGCGCGCTTCGACTGCGCGCTATGGAACAGTATCGATGCCGGAGATCACGCCGTGGTCATCGGCCGCGTGCTGCGCGCTTATCGGCATGACGGGGCCCCGCTCATATTTGCGCAAGGCGGGTACGGCCGCTTCACTGCCGAGTCCTGAGCACGGTCGGGGTGGTCCGATCAACCCGACTGTCCCCGATCTTCGCCGCGCCCCCTTGCCAACGTCGGGGCCACGATCAGCCGCGTGCCGGGCCCAAGGCGCCACAGCAGCCGCAGCAGATGATCGCGGCGCAGCGCCACGCACCCGGCGGTCGGGTACCGCGGTCCGCGCCAGACATGCAGAAAGATCGCCGATCCCCCGCCGCGCCGGGCGCGCGGCCAGTTGAAATCGGTTGTCAGAACGATGTCATACAGCGGATCGGCGCGGCGCAGGCGTTCATGCCCGGCCGCGAAGGGCGCGCGGACCATGAGGTTGTAATCCTCATGCACCGGATCGTCGCACCACAGGTCCCGCAGCCCGATCGGCTGCCCCCAATACGGTACCGCCCGCCGCGACAGCCGGTCCGGCCGATACAGAAGCCCGGTGATGCGGTGCCGCCCCATCGGCGTGGCGCCGTCGCCCTCACGCTTGGCCGCAACGACACCGCCGCGCCCGATGGCGCAGGGATACGTACGCCCGCCATGGCGCAGCCCCAGCGGGGTAAGAACGAGATCGTCGCGCGTCACAGCAGATGCCCGGACTTGCTGGCCTTGGTCGCAAGATAGGCGGCGTTCTGCGCGGTCGCCCCCACCCTGAGCGGCACCCGCTCCACCACGTCGACACCGTGTTCGGCCAGCATTCGCACCTTGGCGGGGTTGTTGGTCAGAAGCCGCGCTTGCTGAAACCCCATGCGCCGCAGCAGCGCCGCACCGATGCGAAAATCGCGCTCGTCGTCCTCGAAGCCGAGGCGATGGTTCGCCTCGACCGTGTCGAAGCCCTGATCCTGCAGGGAATAGGCGCGCATCTTGTTGACCATGCCGATCCCGCGCCCCTCCTGGTTGAGATAGAGCAGCACCCCGGCTCCCGCGGCGCCCATCTGCATCAGCGCCGCCTGCAACTGCGCGCCGCAATCGCATTTCAGACTGCCCAGCACATCGCCGGTAAAACACGCTGAATGCAACCGCGCCAGCACCGGCGCATCGCGGCGCGGCTGGCCGATCTCGATGGCGTAATGCTCGACCCCGCCATCCTCGGGGCGAAAGACATGCACACGCCCCGCCTCGCTCGCCGCCATCGGAACCCGGGCGCTGACAACCGCATGCAGCGGCGATGCACGAAACATCTCCGGCCCGGCTGCCGACATGTCAATACAGGTCAGATCATGGGCCCGCGCCAGCGCGGCGCCGTCCGGCAGCTCCACCAGAAGCGCGGCGGGCAGCAGTTGCGCGGTCTTGACCAACCGCAGCGCCGCGCGATGCGCCGCCGCGTCCCCCTCGCGCTGCGACATCAGCGGGCCCTTGAGCGGCAGCCGCAGATCATCCGCAGGATCGGCCACTGCGCGCACCCAGGACACCGACACGTCGCTCGGCACGCGGATCCGCGCGAGATCGCCATCATAGGCGCGCGCCTTCAACGTTCCCGCGCGATGCGCGGTAATCGCCAGCACCGGAGCGCCCAGCGCGCGCATCCGTGCAAGGCGGTCGTCGGTCAGCGCCTCGGCCGCGATGACCATAGCCGCGCTGTCATGTCCTGTCAGCACCACCGGCACACCCATACGCAGATCGGCGCGGGCCCGATTGAGCTTTTCGGTGATGGTCGGTTCGAGGGACACGGCACACTCCGGCATGGTATGTCATGATGTAGCGCCGCGACGGCGGAATTGAAACAGCGCTCCCGAAGCGACACGAGGGCGTGAGAAGGCTGTAGCACAACTTGCCTGACGTGAAGAAACCCCGCATGTCTGGTGTCAGAACAGGATCTGTGGAGGAAACCGCCATGAGCAAGCTAAACCGGATACTGCTCGTCGATGACGACGACACCTTGCGCGAAGCGCTGTCCGAACAGCTGGTGATGACCGATGATTTCGACGTCTTCGAGGCCGCGACCGGTCAGGAAGCCGCGGAGAAGGTGAAGGCCGGACCCTATGACCTGGCAATCCTCGATGTCGGGCTGCCCGACACCGACGGCCGAGAATTGTGCAAGCGCATGCGCAAGCAGGGCGTCAAATGTCCGGTCATCATGCTGACGGGGCACGACAGCGACGCCGACGCGATCCTCGGCCTCGATGCGGGCGCGAACGACTACGTCACCAAGCCGTTCAAGTTTCCCGTTCTGCTCGCCCGGATCCGTGCCCAGCTGCGCCAGCATGAGCAGTCCGAAGACGCGATGTTCCAACTCGGCCCCTACACATTCAAGCCGGCGATGAAGATCCTCACCGACGAGAAGGATCGCAAGATCAGGCTGACCGAAAAGGAAACCAACATCCTAAAGTTCCTGTATCGCGCACCCGACGGCGCAGTACCGCGCGACGTGCTGCTGCACGAGGTCTGGGGGTACAATGCGGGTGTCACAACCCATACGCTGGAAACCCACATCTACCGTCTGCGCCAGAAGATCGAGCCGGACCCATCCAATGCCCGTCTTCTGGTCACCGAATCCGGCGGATATCGGCTCATGCCCTGAACGCCCAATTGTTGCCAGATTCGCATCCTAGTACACTATCGTGGAACATTGTTCCCGCACGAGTTCCCCTTGCCGCGTCGGGGTCATGGCGCGGCTTCCTCCCTGTTGGACTGGACCCGGCTTTGCGCCGGGTCTTTTTTTGCCGGATGCCGGGACTTGCCGCATGGGGACATTCATGATTTGAGCGGGCATCAAACGGAGCCCGCCATGACACTGACCATCGCGACCTGGAACATCAATTCGGTACGGCTGCGCGCGGGCCTCGTGGAGCGGCTGCTGCGCGAAGATGCGCCGGACATCCTGTGCCTGCAGGAATGCAAGAGTCCCGTGGACAAGATCCCCGCAGAACACTTCGCGGCGCTGGGCTACCCGCATCTGGTGGCGCGCGGGCAGAAGGGCTACAACGGCGTCGCCATCCTGTCGCGGTTGCCGATAACCGATGCCGGGCATATCGACTGGTGCGGGCGCGGCGACGCGCGCCACGTTGCGGCGCGGCTCGACAACGGGCTGATGATCCACAACTTCTACATCCCGGCCGGCGGCGACGTGCCGGACCCTGAGGCCAACGAGAAATTCGCGCACAAGCTTGCCTTCCTGCGCGAGCTGCGCAGCTGGGGCGGCGACGAACGGCCCGCTCGCTCGATCATGGTGGGAGATCTGAACATTGCGCCGCGCGAGGACGATGTCTGGAGTCACAAGCAACTGCTCAACGTGGTCAGCCACACCCCGGTCGAGGTGGACCATCTCGGCACAGCCCGCGAGGCGGGGGGCTGGGTCGATGTGACCCGGCAGGACATTCCGCACGGGCAGCTCTATTCGTGGTGGTCCTACCGGGCGCGCGACTGGGCGGCCTCGGATCGCGGCCGGCGCCTCGATCACATCTGGGCCAGTGGCGACCTCGCCAATGCCGCGTATGACTCGCGTATCCGACGCGACGCCCGCGGCTGGGACAAGCCCTCCGATCACGCGCCGGTCTTCGCGACATTCGATCTGTGACGCGGCGCGATCGGCCCTTGGCCTTCGGCTGCGCCATCCTCATATTGGACAGGATACGGAACAAGGGGAATCCGAGATGCTGGAACTTGGCGGCACGCAATCGCAGGGCGCAGCGCAGCAGGGCGACCTGATCAAGGACGGCTCCGAAGCGTCGTTCATGGCCGACGTGGTCGAGGCCAGTCAGCAGGTGCCCGTGATCGTGGATTTCTGGGCGCCGTGGTGCGGCCCGTGCAAGACGCTGGGCCCCGCGCTCGAAAAGGCGGTGACCGAGGCGGGCGGCAAGGTTCGCATGGTCAAGGTCAATGTCGACGAGAATCAGCAGCTGGCCGCGCAGCTTCGCATCCAGTCGTTGCCGACGGTCTACGCCTTCTGGCAGGGGCAGCCCGCCGACGGATTTCAGGGCGCGCTGCCGCCGGGCGAGGTCAAGCAATTCGTCAGCCGGGTTGCCGCGATGGCCGGAGGTGGAGCCGAAGGCGGCGGCCTCGCCGAAGCCGTCACCGCCGCCGAGCAGATGCTTGACGAGGGCGCGGCCTCCGATGCGGCGCAGACCTTCGCCGCCATTCTGGGCGAGGATCAGAACAACGCCGCGGCCTTTGCCGGGCTGGTGCGCGCGCACATCGCCATGAATGAGCTCGACAAGGCGGAGGCCCTGCTGGCCAACGCCCATGCCGAGGTCAGCAAGGCCCCCGAACTGGAGGCGGCGCGCGCCAAGCTCGACCTCGCACGGCAGGCCGCCGAGGCGGGACCGGTTGACGAGTTGCGCGCAAAGGTGGAGGCCGACCCCGACGACCATCAGGCGCGGTTCGATCTGGCAAAAGCCCTTTACGCGGCTGGTCAGGTCGAGGACGCTGTCGAGCAACTGCTGGAATTGTTCCGCCGTGACCGGGAGTGGGGCGATGGTGCCGCCAAGACACAGCTCTTGACGATCTTCGATGCGCTCAAGCCCAATGACCCCATTGCGCAGAAGGGGCGGCGCAGGTTGAGTTCGATGATATTTGCCTGATGCCGGCAGCGGGTTAGGTAGAGCACATGTTCAATCACGCCGACTTGCCCGACACGATCCCCGTCTTCCCGCTGCCGGGCGCCTTGCTGCTGCCGCGCGCCCGGCTGCCGCTGCACATCTTCGAGCCGCGCTACCTCGCCATGCTCGATGACGCGCTCAAGACCTCGCATCGGCTGATCGGCATGGTGCAACCGCGTGATGTGCCCGACGGCAACGCGGCGCGGCTGCACAGCATCGGCTGCGCCGGACGCCTGACACAATTCTCGGAGACCGAGGACGGTCGCTACATGATCACGCTGACCGGCGTTTCCCGCTTTCGCATCGCGCGCGAACTGCCTGACGGTTTCACGCCCTACCGCCGAGTCGAGGTCAACTGGGACGGTTTCGCCCGCGATCTGGGCGGCGCGGAAAAGGACGCAGGCTTCAACCGCGAGGGATTTCTGCATCTTCTGGAACGCTACTTCGCAGCGCAGCAGCTGTCCACCGACTGGGACAGCATGAAGGAAGCCGAGGACGAGCTCCTGATAAACTCGCTTTCGATGCTCTGCCCCTTCAACCCCGAGGACAAGCAGGCCCTTCTCGAAGCGCCGTCGCTCGTCACCCGGCGCGAGACGCTGGTGACGCTGATCGAATTCGCGATGCGCGGCGGCAATGGCGAGGACATGGTGCAATGAACGAACAGCCCGAACCGACGACGCAGCCCGATGACGGACCCCGCGCGCAGATGGATCGGCGCATGCTTGAGGCGCTTGTCTGCCCGGCGACCGGCGCGGGCTTGCGATATGATGCCGATCGGCAGGAACTTGTCTCGCGGGCAGCACATCTGGCCTTCCCAATCCGCGACGGCATCCCCATCATGCTGATCGAGGAGGCGCGCGAGATCGACTGACCTGCGCGCGACAACGGTACAGCTGAGGAACCTGCATGCAATTTCCCAAACCCACCCTCGCAACCCTCGCCCTTGCATTCGGCCTCGCTGCAACCGGCGCCGCGGCCGATGAGGCGCGGCTCGGAACCTATGAAGGGGCGATCGAGGACAATTCCGTTGTGCTGATCCTGTATCAGGACGCCGAGCATCTGATGATGGAGACCATCATAACCGCAGCGGGCGAGGATGTGTCCGAGATCGCCTATGCCACGGTGCAGGACGATGTATTGCAGGCCAGCGCCGAGCCCGACAGCGAGCGCGTCCCGATCGGCCGGTTTGACGACAGCGGGGATCTGCAGCTCGGAGCCGCGGATTCTGGCGTTCCCTTCGTGCTCGAGCGCACGGGCGACGCCCCGGAACGCTGAAATCGCGCCCGCAACGGGCCGTCTCCGCAACGTCGTTCCAGCGCGTGCCCGCCCGCTCAACGCGGACGGGCGCAGCGCAGTCACTCCGCCGGCATTGCCTGATCCAGCTCCTCGCCCAGCGGATGCGGCAGGTGAATGAGCATCTCGCGCGGGCAGACCTGCAGGAAATTTTCGCGCTCCAGATCCCAGCGACGCAGGATTTCGCCCGCCTTCATGCTGCCCGTCTCGGCATGGTGGCGCTCGATCAGCGCCTTGAGTTCGTTTTCCCAATGCGGCTGCGTCACCGGACAGGTGACCAGCGATTCCATGTTCATGAGGTCGCGCGCGGCCCCTTCGGGATCATGGATGTAAGCCATGCCGCCGGTCATGCCGGCGCCGAAGTTCGACCCGATTGCGCCCAGAATCACCGCAACGCCGCCGGTCATGTATTCGCAGCCATTCGACCCGCAGCCTTCGACCACCACATGCGCGCCCGAATTGCGCACCGCGAAACGCTCGCCCGCGCGCCCGGCGGCAAACACGTATCCGGCCGTGGCCCCGTACAGGACCGTGTTTCCGATGATCGTGTTCTCCGACGCCACCAATGGCGAGGACATGCGCGGGCGTACGACGATCATCCCCCCCGACAGCCCCTTGCCGACATAATCGTTGGCGTCGCCATAAACCTCCAGCTTGATCCCCGGCGCCGCGAAGGCACCCAGCGATTGCCCCGCGCTGCCCGCCAGCTTGACGGTCAGATGGTCGGGCTGCAGGTCGTTGCGCATGCCGAAGCGGCGAACGATATGGCTTGAGGCGCGGGTGCCGATGGTCCGTTGCGTATTGCGCACGGCATAGCTGAGCTGCATCTTTTCGCCATCCTCGAAAAAGCGCGCTGCATCGCGGACAATCTCGGCATCCAGCGTGTCATCGACCGGCTGACGCGGCTTGTTGCGGTCAAGCCGCAGCGACCGCGCGCCATCCACAGTGATCAGAAGCGGGTTGAGATCCAGATCGTCGAGATGCGCCGACCCGCGGCTGACCTGAGCCAGCAGATCGACCCGTCCGATCACCTCATCGAGCGAACGCGCGCCGATCGAGGCGAGGATTTCGCGCACCTCCTGGGCGTAGAAAGTGATCAGATTGACCACCTTGTCGGCATTGCCGGTGAACTTGGCGCGCAGCTTCTCATCCTGGGTACAGATCCCGACCGGGCAGGTGTTGGACTGGCACTGGCGCACCATGATGCAGCCCATCGCGATCAGACCGGCGGTTCCGATACCGTATTCCTCGGCCCCCATCATGGCGGCCATCACGATGTCGCGTCCGGTGCGCAACCCGCCATCGGTGCGCAGCGTCACCCGCTCGCGCAGGTTGTTCATGGCCAACACCTGATGGGCCTCGGTCAGCCCCATCTCCCAAGGCAGGCCCGCATACTTGATCGAGGTCGCCGGCGATGCCCCGGTGCCGCCATTGTGCCCCGATATCAGGATCACGTCGGCCTTGGCCTTGGCCACGCCGGCGGCGATGGTCCCCACACCCGACTGCGCCACCAGCTTGACGGTGACCTTCGCGTTCGGATTGATCTGCTTGAGATCGTAGATCAGCTGCGCCAGATCCTCGATCGAATAGATGTCATGATGCGGCGGCGGGCTGATCAGCGTGACGCCCGGGGTCGAATGGCGCAGCTTGGCAATCAGCTCGGTGACCTTCATCCCCGGGATCTGGCCGCCCTCGCCGGGCTTGGCGCCTTGGGCGACCTTGATCTCGAGCTCCTCGCAGGCGTTGAGGTACTCGGCGGTCACCCCGAAGCGGCCCGAAGCGACCTGCTTGATCTTGGCCGAGGGGTTGTCGCCATTGGCGTCGGGGTGGAAATCCTTGGGGTCCTCGCCGCCCTCGCCGGAGTCGGACTTGGCGCCGATGCGGTTCATCGCCACACTCAGCGTGCGATGCGCCTCGGGCGACAGTGCCCCCAGGCTCATTCCCGGTGTGACGAAGCGCTTGCGGATCGCCGTGATGCTCTCGACCTCCTCCAGCGGCACCGGCCCGCCCAGCGGCTTTACTTCCAGCAGATCGCGCAGATGGATGGGCGGGTTCGCGTGCAGCTTGGCCGCGTATTGCTGCCACAGCTTGTAGCTCGACCGATCGCAGGCCGACTGCATCAGATGCATGGTCTGCGCTTCCCACGCATGCGTCTCGCCCGAGCGGCGCGCCTTGTAGAACCCGCCGATCGGCAGCACGTCGCGCCCACCGCCGAATCCCTGCGCGTGTACCTCCTCGAGCTTGCGCTGGATGCCCGCCACGCCGATACCGGATATGCGGCTGGTCATGCCGGGGAAGTACTCGGCGCACATCGCCCGACTCAGCCCGACCGCCTCGAAATTGAGGCCGCCGCGATAGGACGACACCACCGAAATGCCCATTTTCGACATGATCTTGAGAAGGCCCAGATCGATGGCATTGCGGTAACGGCCCACCGCCTCTTCCAGGCTACCCTCGAGCAGGCCGCGACGCAGCCTGTCGGCGATGCTGTCCTGCGCCAGATAGGCGTTGACCGTGGTCGCGCCGCAACCGATCAGCACCGCGAAGTAATGCGGATCGATGCATTCCGCCGAACGCAGGTTGAGCGAGCAGAAGGTCCGCAGCCCACGCGCGGTCAGCCAGGAATGCACCGCGCTTGTAGCCAGGATCATCGGCATCGCAACCTCGGACTCGCCTTGCCCCTCGTCGCTGAGGACCAGATGGCGCGCGCCGGAACGCACGGCGTCTTCGGCCTCCGAGCGGATGCGCTGCAGCCCGGCCTGCAGGGCGTCACCGCCGCTGCGGGCGGGGAAGGTGCAGTTTATGAAGGCCACATGTTCGCCGAACTGCTCGACCATACGCGCGAATTCGCCATTGGTGACGAAGGGGCTTTCGAGCACCAGAATCTCGGTTTGCGACGAATCCTCGTCGAGCACGTTCTTCAGATTGCCGAAGCGCGTCTTCAGGCTCATCACCCGGAACTCGCGCAGGCTGTCGATGGCCGGGTTGGTCACCTGGCTGAAGTTCTGCCGGAAATAGTGGCTCAGCGGCCGATACTGCGAGGACAGAACCGCCGACGGGGTGTCATCGCCCATGCTGGCGATCATCTCCTTGCCGTCCTCCGCCATCGGCGCCAGCACCTGCTCGACCTCTTCCATGCTGTAGCCCGCCGCGATCTGGCGCCGGCGCAACTCGCCCCCCTCGAAGAGCGAGACTTCCGGGGTATCCTGCAGCATCCCGGTCAGGTCGGTCACCTTGCGGACCCATTCGCCGAAGGGCTGCGCGGCGGCCAGCTCGTCCTTGAGCGGCGCATCGTGCAGAAGCCGCCCCTCGGCCATGTCCACCGCGATCATCTGACCGGGGCCGAGCGCGCCCTTCTCGCGCACATCGGCCTCATCGACCGGCACCATGCCCGTTTCCGACCCCGCGATCAGCAGCCCGTCACCGGTGACCACATAGCGCATCGGCCGCAGCCCGTTGCGGTCCAGCCCGGCGGCGACCCAGCGGCCATCGGTCATGGCCAGCGCGGCGGGACCGTCCCAGGGTTCCATCACCGCGTTGCAATAGGCATACATGTCCTGCCAGGCCGTGGGCATCTCGACGCGGCTCTTGGACCAGGCTTCGGGCACCAGCATGGTCTTGGCCATGGGCGCGTTGCGGCCCGCGCGCACCATGACCTCGAACACCGAGTCGAGCGCCGCGGAGTCCGAGGCCCCATCCGCCACGATCGGCTTGATGTCCTCGGCCATGTCCCCGAAGGCACCGCTGGCCATGCGGATCTCGTGGCTCTTGAGCCAGTTCAGATTGCCCTTGAGCGTGTTGATCTCGCCGTTATGGGCCAGCATCCGGAAGGGCTGCGCCAGCCACCATTGCGGGAAGGTGTTGGTCGAATACCGCTGATGATAGACCGCGAAGGCGCTCTCGAAGCGCTCATCCTTCAGATCGGGATAGAACTCGGCCACCTGCTCGGCCAGCATCATACCCTTGTAGATGATCGACCGGCAGGACAGCGATGCGATATAGAGCCCGGTGATCAGCGCCGCGGCGGCGGCCTTCTCGATGCGCCGGCGAATGACATAGAGTTCACGCTCGAACGCCTCCTCGCCGAGGCCCTTGGTGTTGCGCACGATGATCTGTTCGATCTCGGGTCGGGTGGCGTTTGCCTTCTCGCCCAGAACATCGGTCACGACCGGAACATGCCGCCAGCCATAGATGCCGTAGCCCATGCGCAGCACCTCGGACTCGACGATTGTGCGGCACCGTTCCTGCGCCCCGAGATCGCCGCGCGGCAGAAACACCTGCCCGACGGCGATTCCCGCATCCTGATCCGGCTCATGGCCGGTGCGACGGATCTGATCGTGAAAGAAGGCGATCGGGATCTGCACATGGATACCGGCGCCGTCACCGGTCTTGCCGTCGGCATCCACCGCCCCACGGTGCCAGACCGCCTTGAGTGCCTCGATCCCGTGCTCGACGACCTTTCGCGACGGGGTACCGTCGATGGCCACCACGAGCCCCACACCGCAGGAGGCATGCTCTTGCGACGGGTGATACATGCCGTGCTCCGCCACCCAGGCGCGGCGGGCCTCCTCGGTCCTGACCCAATCGGCATCAAACTTGGTCATCGGTCATCACTCCTCGATGAGCGGTATCGGGGCGCGGATTGCGCGGTGATCTCGCGGGTCGGCCGACATTGCGGCCCGGGGCAAAGGCGCCCGTCCGGGCGCCTCAGGGTCATTCTGCAGCCAGCTGCGCGGGAGCGGCCAGGTATTCCATGATCGCGGCGGCCGCCTCCCGCCCGTCGCGGATCGCCCAGACGACAAGCGACGCGCCGCGCACGATATCCCCGGCGGCAAAGACCCCCGGCATGTTTGTGGAATGGGTGCGAAAATCCGCTTTCACGGTGCCCCAGCGCGTAACCTCGAGTTCGGGTACGTTCCAAAGGGTCGGGATATCCTCGGGCTCGAAGCCCAGCGCCTTGATGACCAGATCGGCCGGCTCGGCATAATCGGCCCCCTCGATGGCCTCGGGCGCACGCCGACCGGTCGCGTCGGGCCGGCCCAGCCGCATCTGCTGCACGCGCACCGACTCGACCGCATCTCCCGCAAATCCGGTCGGCGCGGAAAGCCAGGCGAATTCGACGCCCTCTTCCTCGGCATTCGCCACTTCGCGCAGGCTGCCGGGCATGTTGTCGCGGTCCCGGCGATACAGGCATTTCACGCTCCTGGCGCCCTGGCGCACGGCGGTGCGCACGCAGTCCATGGCGGTATCCCCGCCGCCGATGACGACCACCCGCTTGCCGAAGGCATTCAACTCGCCGGACTCGAACTCCGGCACCTCGTCGCCGAAGCTCTTGCGGTTCGACGCCGTCAGATAGTCGATGGCGCGCACGATCCCGCCGGCCCCGACACCCGGCGCCTCCAGCTCGCGCGACTTGTAGACGCCGGTCGCGATCAGCACCGCGTCATGGCGCCCGCGCAGCGCATCGAAGCTGATATCGGCGCCGATATCGCAGTTGAGCACGAATTCGACGCCGCCCTGCGCGATCTGCTGATTGCGGCGCTCGACAACCGGCTTTTCCAGCTTGAAGCCGGGAATGCCATACACCATCAGCCCGCCGGCACGATCGTAGCGGTCGTACACGGTCACCTGATACCCGTCGCGGCGCAGCATGTCGGCCGCGGCCAGCCCCGCCGGTCCGGCCCCGACGATGCCGACGCTTTCGGCGCGCTCCTGCCGGGGTTGCAACGGCGCGACCCAGCCTTCTTCCCAAGCGGTGTCGGTGATGTATTTTTCCACCGCCCCGATGGTCACCGTGCCGTGGCCGGCCTTCTCGATGACGCAGTTGCCCTCGCAGAGGCGGTCCTGCGGACAGATGCGCCCGCAGATTTCGGGGAAGGTGTTCGTCGATTGAGCGACCTCATAGGCTTCGCGCAGGCGCCCCTGCGCCGTCAGCATGAGCCAGTCCGGGATGTTGTTGTGCAGCGGGCAGTGCGTCTGGCAATAGGGCACGCCGCACTGGCTGCAACGGCCGGCCTGCTGCGCGGCCTTCTCGGCGGCGAACTCGCCGTAGATCTCGGCGAAATCATGCGCGCGCAGATCCGGCGGCCGCTTGAGCGGCATCTCGCGATCCACGGTCACGAACTGGAGCATTGGCTGTTTCTGCATGTAGGCTTCCCCCGCGTGTGCCCCCCTTTTACGCGCCGATGGGGAGCAATAAAAGACAGCACCTATGACCTTTTAGCGGGATTTCTGGAGCGTGTGCCGAAATTTTCTTTGTTTTGAAGCAATTTTAGGTCATCTAGACTGACCTGAAGGCGCGGCAACCACCCTTTCCGGGCGTTCAGCGCCCTCCGGATAACGCCATGATTGCCACGGATCATACCGCCGACATGCGCCGCGCAGACAGGAAAGTCCGAATCGTTCCCTTCGTCGGGCCCGATCGGCTGCCTCAAAGCCCCCAGTCGCGCAGCCGCGCCACGTACCGCGCGAGCGTATCGATCTCGAGATTGACGAGATCTCCGACGCGCACATCGCCCCATGTCGTCGCAAGCTTGGTATGCGGGATGAAATTGATCCCGAACTGCGCACCGTCCACCTCATTCACGGTCAGCGAGGTCCCGTTGAGCGCGACCGACCCTTTCGGGGCCACGAATCCGGCCAGTTGCTCCGGCGCGCGGAAGGTCATGCGCGTGCTGTCCCCTTCATCCCGCATCGCAATGACTTCGGCTGTTCCGTCGACATGGCCCGACACGATATGCCCGCCCAGTTCATCACCGACCTTCAGCGCGCGCTCCGTATTGACGCGCCGGCCGACCGCCCAGGCGCCGAGACTGGTCTTCGAAACCGTCTCGGCCGATACATCGACCTCGAACCACCCACCATCCTCGGGGCCGGTGGCGACAACCGTCAGGCATATTCCGTCACAGGCAATGGACGCCCCGATGTCGATCTGCGTAACATCGTAGCCGGTCGCGATGCGCGCGCGCAGATCCCCACGCTGATCGAGCGCCGTGATTCGCCCGATATCGGTAATGATACCCGTGAACATATATCTCTCCTTGCTGGCATGGGAGGTAGCCCGTCTCCCCGAAAGGAGCAAGGCGATCACACGGAACCGCCGCCGTCTCGCCGCATTCCTGCCCGCAGGAACAGCTAGGTACCGCCGATGAGTACAACGGTGCCGGACGTTAAAGCGCATGACCAGACCGTCGCATGCAGATCGCCGCTTTCTGTTCCTGCAGGGTCCGCACGGGCCGTTCTTCCACGCGCTCGCGCGGATGCTTCGGCGCGCGGGCGCGCAGGTCTGGCGTGTGGGCTTCAACCAGGGGGACCGCGCCTTCTGGTTCGATTCCGCCAGCTACATCCCCTATACCGGCACCACTTCCGAGTGGCCCGCCACCGTGCAGAGCCTGATCCGGCAGCACGGCATCACCGACATCGTCCTGTATGGCGACAGCAGGCCGATTCATGCCGAGGCGATCCGCGCAGCCCGCGCGGTCGGGCTGACCATCCATGTCTTCGAGGAAGGTTATCTGCGCCCCTACTGGGTAACCTATGAACGCGGCGGGGCGAACGGCAATTCGCGTCTGATGCAGATGTCCGTGAACGACATGCGCACCGCCCTCGAGAAATGCGAGATCGAACTTCCCGACGCCCCCGCCGTGTGGGGCGATACCCGGCACCACGTGTTCTACGGTGCGCTCTATCACTACTTCGTCCTGACGCGGAACGGCCGTTACCGTAACATCGGATCGCATCGCGCCATGACCGTCATGCAGGAGTTTCAGCTTTATCTGCGTCGCCTTCTGCTGATGCCCTTCACCGCCCTGGAGCGCTTCATCGCAACCGAACGCATCCGCAAGGGCGGCTTTCCCTACCACCTGGCCCTGCTGCAGCTCGAACATGACGCCAGCTTTCGCGACCACAGCCCGTTTTCCAGCATGACCGAGTTTCTGGAGCTGAGCATCCGCGGCTTTGCCGAAGGCGCGCCGGGGCATCACCACCTCGTCTTCAAGGCACACCCGCTCGAGGATGATCGCGTACCGATGCGCGGCTTGATACGGCGGCTTGCGCGCGCGCATGGCGTGTCGGGCCGGGTACATTTCGTGCGCGGCGGCAAGCTGGCCGCGCTGCTCAATCACGCCCGCGGCGCCATCACCGTCAACTCGACCGCAGCGCAGCAGGTGCTCTGGCGCGGCCTGCCGCTCAAGGTATTCGGCGATGCGGTCTATGCGAAACCGGAATTCGTCTCGCATCAGCCGCTGCCGGAGTTCTTCGCCCATCCCGAGCGCCCCGACAGCCGCGCCTATCGCGATTACCGCCGCTATCTGCTCGAAACCTCGCAGATTCCCGGCGGGTTCTACTCCGCACGGGGGCGCCGGCAGTTGCTGCGCGTCGTGGTGGACATGATCCTCGCGCCGCAGGACCCCTACGACGCCCTGCACAGCGGCAACGCGGCGCCAAGGCAACAGTTGACCGTGGTCAACTGACCCGGGCCAAGCAGTTCTGGCGTTTTTGACCGGGTTTCTGTAGTGTTGCGTGAAAAAGTTGAGGCAGCGACAAGAAGAAACCCGGTTCGAGGAGCAGAGCAGTGACATTCAGGGCAACCCGAGGGGCCAGACTGCTGGCCCTGTGTGTATTGGTGACGGTGGTGGCGGCCTGCAGCCTGCCGCGACCCGGTCCCAACAAGGCCGAGCTGTTCGCGGGGTCGGTCCAGGAGCAGGGCGACGCCTTCGTCGTCGGCGTCAACGACCGCGTCACCCGCGCCACATCCATCGTGCCGGCGTTGGGCTTTACCGAAGAATTCCGCAATGCCGGACGTCTCGGGGCCGACACCATCAATCAAGGCGACGTGCTCGGCCTGTCGGTGTTCGAGAACGTGCCGGAATCCCTGCTCGCGCCGCCCGAGGCACGCGCCGCCGTCCTCGACGAGGTGCAGGTCGGCGGTGACGGCTACATCTTCGTGCCCTATGCGGGGCGCATCCGCGCCGCCGGGCGCACCCCCGAACAGCTTCGTGTCGCCATCACCGAAGAGCTCGACGCCCAGACCCCGGACCCACAGGTAATGGTGCGGCGCGTGGCGGGCGACGGCGCCACGGTCACGGTGGCGGGCGGCGTCGGCGCGCAGGGCGTCTACCCCATCGAGCGTCCCACCCGCACCCTGTCCGCGATGCTGGCCCGAGCCGGCGGCGTCGCCATCCCGACCAAGATCGCGCAGGTTTCCGTCACCCGCGCCGACCGCGAGGCACGGGTCTGGCTGGAGGATCTGTATCGCGATCCATCCCTCGACATCGCGCTGCGCAATAACGACCGCATCGTGGTGGATGAGGACACGCGCTCCTTCACCGTGCTCGGGGCCACGGGGGCGCAAAGCGAGGTGCCCTTCGAATCCCAGACCATTTCGGCCATCGAGGCGCTGGCACGCGTCGGCGGGCTGAATCCGGCGGCGGCCGATCCCACCGGTGTATTCGTTCTGCGTAACGAGCCGGCCGAAATCTCCAATGCGGTTCTGGGACGTGACGACCTGACGGGGGCGCAGCGCTTCGTCTATGTGCTCGATCTGACGGAACCCAACGGCATGTTCCAGGCGCGCGACTTCGCCATTCGCGACAACGATACCGTCTATGTCACCGAGGCCCCCTTCACGCGCTGGCAGAGAATCCTCGGCGGACTCACCGGTTCGCTGGGTGTTGCGGCACAGGCGGATACGCTGACCAGCGACTGACGCGCGCATGCCCGCCCAGGCCAGGACGCCGCTGCATGTGTTTTCCGGCGGCTTTCTGCGCCGCGGGCGGGTTCGCCGCATCCTCGAACTTGCGGGTTATGCGCCCCGGCTGGGCTGGCCGCGGCAGGACGACCTGGTCGCGGTGTGGGGGCGCAGCCCTTACGCCGCGCGCGGCGAACGGGTCGCGGCGCGCACCGGCGCCGATCTGATCCGGGTGGAGGATGCCTTCATACGCTCACTGCGCCCGGGGCGCGCCGGCGACCCGCCGATTGGCCTGCTGATCGACACCGAGGGCGGCGTTCATTTCGACTCCGCGACGCCCAGCATGGTGGAGCGAATTCTGGCGACCGACCCGCTGGACGACGCAGCGCTGCTGGCGCGGGCGCATGACGCCATGGCACGCATGATCGCGTCGGATCTGGCGAAATACAACGCCCATGACCGCGAACTCGCGGTGCCCGAACCCGGCTACGTGCTGGTCATCGACCAGCTGCGCGAAGACGCCTCGATCCGCCACGGCGCCGCCAACGCGCGCAGCTTTCGCGAGATGCTGGTCTTCGCGCAGGAGGAAAACCCCGGCACCCGTATCGTGATCAAGACGCACCCCGAAACCATCGGCGGGTATCGCCCGGGCCATTACGGGCCCGAGGACGCGGTACCCGACCACATCACACTGCTGGATGCGCCGGTCTCGCCATGGAAGCTGCTGGACGGCGCGGTCGGGGTGTACACAGTCTCCTCGCAGCTCGGTTTCGAAGCCATCCTTGCCGGTCACAAGCCGCGCGTCTTCGGCCAGCCCTTCTATGCCGGCTGGGGCCGCACCATCGACGAAAACCCGGTGCCGCGGCGCAACCGCACCCTGACACGCGCGCAGCTCTTCGCCGGGGCAATGCTGATCGCCCCGACCTGGTACGATCCGTGCCGCGACCGGCTGTGCAGACTTGAGCACGTGCTCGACCAGCTGGAAGCCGAAACCCGATGCCTGCGCGAGGATCGTCGCGGCCATATCGCGCTGGGCATGCGGATGTGGAAGCGCGCCAGCCTGCAGGCGATGTTCGGCCGCCACCGGCGCCTGCGTTTCGCCGCAACCCCGCAGCGCGCATTGCGCCTGGCGCAGCGCGAGGGTCGCGGCGTGCTCGTCTGGGCCGGCGCCGAAACCCCGACCCTGACCCGCGCTGCAGACGGCATCGGCATCCCGGTCCGCCGGGTGGAGGACGGCTTCGTGCGCTCCCGCGGACTGGGCGCGGCGTTGACCCCCGCACTGTCGCTGGTCAGCGACGATCTGGGCATCTATTATGACCCGACGCGACGCAGCCGGTTCGAGGAGATGATGCTTTCGCGCATGCCCCCCGGCGGCGCCGCGCGCGCCGAGCGGCTGATACGCGCGCTGACACGCGGAGGGCTGTCGAAATACAATCTTGGCGCCGCGGCACTGCCCGAGCTGCCGAAAGGGCGGCGCATCCTCGTGCCCGGACAGGTCGAGGACGACGCCTCGATCCGCCTCGGCGCCGCCGAGGTCCGCACAAACCGCGCGCTGCTGGCGCATGCGCGCGCGCAGAACCCGGATGCCTTCATCCTCTACAAGCCGCATCCGGACGTCGAGGCAGGGTTGCGCATGGGGGCGATCCCAGCCGCCGAAGCGGCGGCGCAGGCCGATCTCGTGCTTGACGGGATCGATCCGGCGGTCCTGTTGCCGCATATCGACGAAGTGTGGACGATGACGTCCTTGCTCGGCTTCGAGGCGCTGCTGCGAGGCTGCGCCGTCACCTGCCTGGGAGCACCCTTCTACGCCGGCTGGGGGTTGACCCGCGACCTCGGCCCGGTGCCGGCCCGGCGCAAGACACCGCCGGGCGTGGAGCCGCCGGATCTGCTGCGCCTCGTCCATGCCGCGCTGATCGGTTATCCGCGCTATCGCGACCCGCTCAGCGGCCGGCCATGCCCGCCGGAGGTCGTGGCGGAGCGTCTCGCGCACGGCGCCACACCCCGCGCGGGCCCCGCGCTGCGTGTCCTGTCGCGCCTGCAGGGGCTGGCCGCAACACACGCGTATCTTTGGCGATGACATCGAAGGCGGGCATCACGGCACCGGCCCCATCGATGCCAGCACCCGGCACGATCGGGCGCTGCGCGATTCTGGCGCTGTGCCTGCTGGCGCTGGCTGCGGGGCTGTGTGCCCTGCCGCACAGCACAGGCCCCGCCGCGCCGGCCGCGTTCCTGCTGGCGCTGGCCTTGCCGGGCGCCGCCTTCGGGGCCTATCTCGGGCAGCTGCGCCGGCAGCACGCGCTCGGCATGTGGGCGCCGGCATCGCGGGTGGCGCGGCTGCTCGGGGGACCCTGGCTGCGCATCGGCCTCGCCCTGCTGGGCGCGATGGCCCTCGCGGTACTGGCCGCGCTGCGGCTTTCGGCGCCCGAGCCGCGCGATATCGCGCTGCTGGCGCTGGCACCGGTGGTGTTCGTGGCGCTGCTTGCCGCGCTGCGCCCGCGCCTTGTACGAGAGTGGCGCGCGCCGTTTGCCGAGGGACGCGCCCTGCTCTGGATCGCGATGATCACGACCGGCGCGCTGGTGCTTCTGGATACAGCGGCCATGCAGCTCATTCCGGCTGCAGCGACACCCGAGCTCGCGACCGCGCTGCGCGACCTGCAGCCACACGGTTCGTCGCCCTTGGGCGACAGCGCGCTTGCCGCGCTCGCCGCCGACACCGCTGCCCTGTGGACGGCGTTCGAGGCTCAGGCGCGCGCCTTCGCCGCCGATGCAGGCGCCGCCGCCGCGCTGGCCACGGATCTCGGGCTGGCCGCGCTGCGTGCCCCGGCCCTCGCCGCGGCGACATTCCTTGCCGCGGCGTTCTTTCTGCCGTCGGACGCCTTTCGCCGCCTCCTGGCGTCCGCCACCGCGGCCACACCGCCCGCGCCGCCGTCACGCCAGCGCGCCGGCGTTTTCATCGGCATGGCGGCGGCCCTTCTGGGGGTGATCTATCCGATGCTGGTGTTTCAAGCCGAGCGCCTGGCGCGGCACCACTATCGGGATGGCGGTCTCGGCGCAGCCGCGATCCAGCACGCCGAGATGATCGGGGACGCACTGTATCGCCCCGGTACGATGGAGCGACTTCGCGCAGCGCAGCGCGCGCATCCGCACCCCGACCCGGCGCTGCGCGCGCAGGCTGCGGAGGCGCTCGATGCGGGGTTCGAGACGATGCGGCTGCAGGTGGACCCCTATCTGGACTGGTACTACAGCCTGCCGGCGGAGTGGGGCCGACTGGCCGCGCTGCTTGGCGGCGACATCGAGAGGCATCTGCAGGACCGTCTGCGCGCAAGCCTGGAAGCGCCCGCCCCCTTCGCCGAGTTCGAGGCCCTCCTGTTCGACGCCGCCACCCAGGAAACGCGCGCGCGGGCCGCACAGCTGGCGGCGGCGCGGCGCATCCTGTCAGAGAACCGTCTCGATCCCCGGCCCGGCACAGACCTGCAGATCACCGGCCGCATGCCGCTGGAGCAGGCGCTGGCGCTGCCGGGTGAGGCCGGTTTCACAACAACCGCGCACCGCTTCGGCATCGCGGGCCCCCCGATGGCGGCGGGCGGGGCGGCCGTCGGGGCGATGGTCACCCGCGGCCTCCTGGCGCACAGCGCGATGCGCGGCACGCTTCACGGCGCCGCCATGGCGCTTGGGCGCGTCGCGGCGCTGCGCGGCGGGTCGGCGACAGGTGGCGCCGCCACCGGCGCCGCCGTCGGCGCCGGGCTCGGATCGGTCGTGCCGGGTCTTGGCACCGCCATCGGCGCGACGCTCGGCGGCGTCGTCGGCGGTCTGGGCGCCGGGGTCGCAGGCGAATATCTGATCCTGAAGCTCGAGGAGCATTTCGCGCGTCCGGCGCACAAGGCCCGGATCCTGGAAGCCATCGACCGCACGCAGCGCGACATGCACGCAGGTATCGCGGCGACCGGCGAGCCGCGCCCCGGCCAGTAGCCCCGAGGCGACGGGTCTACGCCCGTCGCATCAGCCCCATGCACCCGCGTCGGTTCCCGCCGCATCCCGTTCTGCACCCGCCGGAGCACGCCGCCGGCTCCAGCGATGCAACACGTCTGCGCCGATGATTCGGCTCTCGACCAGATCAAAGCGCGGCGCATCGGCCAACGCCCCATGATCGAGCGGCCCGACCGCCGGACGCCCCTGCGACCCCAGCGCGATCCCTGCCGTGAACCCCACCAGCTCATCCACCAGATCCGCCTGCAGCAGCGCCGCGGCCAGCGCGCCGCCGCCTTCGCAGAACACCCGCGTCAACCCGGCCGCACCGAGCGCCGCCAGCATCGCCGCAGGGTCCAGCCTTTCGCCGGCCAGCGGTACGGGAAAGCAGCGCGCGCCCAACGATTCCCAGGGCTGGCGGCGCGCGGCGGACAACCCGGCATCATGCAAAAGCCAGAGCGGCACCTGCGCCGCAGAGGCCGCAAGGCGCCCGTCCTGCGCCAGATCCAATCTGCGCGCCGCCACCACACGCACCGGTTGCTGCGCAACACCCAGCCCGCGCACCGTCAGCATCGGATCATCCGCACGCGCGGTTCCCGCGCCGACCAGTACCGCATCGTGGCGCGCGCGCTCGGCATGCACGAGACGGCGCGCCTGCGACCCGGTGATCCATCGGCTTTCGCCACGCGATGTGGCGATGCGACCGTCGAAACTGCTGGCCAGCTTGAGCGTGATCATCGGCCGCCCCCGCAGAACACGCATCAGGAACCCGCGCTGATCCCATTGTGCGGCGTCAGAACAGATATCCGGCGTCACCGCGATGCCGGCCTCGCGCAGCATGGCATGGCCGCGCCCCCGCACCCGTGGATCGGGGTCCTCAAGCGCGGTCACGACCCGCGCCACCCCCGCCGCGATAAGGGCCGCGGCGCAGGGCGGCGTCTGACCATGATGCGCGCAGGGTTCGAGCCCGACATAGGCGGTCGCCCCGCGCGCCGCGGCCCCGGCCTGTTGCAGCGCGACCACTTCCGCATGCGGCCGCCCGCCCGGCTGCGTCCAGCCGCGCCCGACGATCCGCCCATCGCGCACGATCACGCATCCCACCGCCGGGTTGGGCCATACACGCCCCAGCCCCCGTGCACCGAGGGCAAGCGCCAGACGCATGTACCGCTGATCCTGCGCTGCGCTGGTCACTCGTCTTCCGGAGGACGCGGGCGCAGTTCGGAGACGAACTTGTCGAAATCCTCGACCGCCTGGAAGTTCTTGTAGACGCTGGCAAAGCGCACATATCCGACGGTATCGATCCGCGCCAGCGCGTCCATCACGATCTCGCCGATGATGCGCGAGGTGATGTCCGTATCACCCATGCTTTCCAGCCGGCGCACGATCCCCGAAATCATCTGGTCCAGCCGCTCGGGCTCGACCGGGCGCTTCTGCATCGCCAGCCTGACCGAACGTTCGAGCTTGGCCCGATCGAAGGGCTCGCGCTTGCCGTTGCTCTTGACGACGACGAGATCGCGCAGCTGGACCCGCTCATAGGTGGTAAAGCGGCCGCCGCAGGCCGGGCAGTAGCGCCGCCGGCGGATCGCGGCGTGTTCCTCGGCGGGGCGCGAGTCCTTCACCTGGGTTTCAATGTTTCCACAGAACGGGCAGCGCATCGGCTCTCCCTCGGTGCAGGGCGGTTTCGGGCCACACGAACTATAGGCGACCCGCGAGGCCTTGGGTAGGGGGAAATCCGCCCGCAAGATGTTGCGGTAATCGCCGCCGCAGTGCCGCCGGGACAAAGGGTTGCCCACACGCCCGCACCGTGCTGCACTGATTCCCCGACGACATCAGGAGGACAGGCATGCATGACAGCGATCACGCGGTACATGTACGCATCACCGGGCGCGTTCAGGGGGTGTATTTCCGTGCCTGGACACAGCAACGCGCCCAGGCCCTCGGGCTGCGGGGATGGGTGCGGAATGATCCCGACGGCGCGGTCAGCGCCCTGATCGAAGGCCCGCGCGCCGGAGTGGACGCGATGCTGGAGGCTCTCAAGGACGGGCCACGCGCTGCATCGGTGGATACCATCGAGCGAAGCGAGGCTTCGCCGGGCGCACCGGCGGGCTTTCACATCACGCGCTGACGCGTCAGCCGGACTCGCCTTTGGACGCCTCATCGACGGAATTTCCGGGCAGCGCCTGCGGCGCGGAGTCGTCATCGCGGCTCTCCAGCGCCAGCCGCTTGCTGGACTTGGCGCCGAGTTCGCGCAGCTGCTCGACCTGCCGGATCACGTTGCCGCGGCCGGTATGCAGCTGCCCCATGGCCTCGGAATGCGCCTTGCCGGCCTGTTCCAGCCGCCGGCCGACCTCCTGCATCGAATCCACGAAGCCCGCCACCTTGTCATAAAGTTTGCCGGCGCGATCCGCGATCTCCTCGGCGTTCCGGGTGCGCCGCTCGGCGGACCAGACATTCTCGATGGTGCGCAGCGCCATCATCAATGTCGTCGGCGTCGCGATGGTCACATGGCGTTCCAGCGCATATCCGGTCAGATCGCCCTGCTGGCGCAGGGCCTCGGACAGCGCCCCCTCGACCGGCAGGAACATCACCACATAATCCACCGTGCGGTCGCTGACCCGGTGATAGCCCTTGCCGGACAAGCCGTCGATATGCGCCTTCAGCGCCACTAGGTGCTGGCGCAGTGCCGACTCGCGCTCGGTTTCGGTCTCGGCGTTCACGGCGCGCTCATACGCCACCAGCGACACCTTCGAGTCGATGACCAGCGTCTTGTCACCCGGCAGACGAACCACGACGTCGGGACGGTAGCGGCGCCCGTCCTCGTCGGTGGCATGGGACTGGGTGAAATATTCCTCCCCTTCGCGCAGGCCGGACCGCTCCAGCAGCGTTGTCAGGATCATCTCGCCCCACGCCCCCTGTTGCCGTGTGTCGGCCTTCAGCGCGCGGGTCAGATTGACCGCCTCCTGCGATATGGCCTCGGATTTGCGGGTCAGGGTCTCGATCTCGGTCTTGAGGCGCTCGCGCTCCTTCGCGGCACCCTGATGGACGTTGCGCAGCTCGACCTCGAACTTGTTGACGTTTTCGCGCAGCGGCCGCAGCAGGCTTTCCAGCTTTTCCTGGCTCGCCTTGCCCAGCGCCTCGCCCTGGGTCTTGACCGACTGATCGGCAAGCGCCTTGAACTGGGCCTTCATCTCTTCGCTGACGTTTTCCAGCAGGCGCAGCTTCTCGGCGCTCGCCTCGCGCTCCTTCGCCAGCGTGGTGCGCAGCGCCTCGATACTGGCGTCGCGCTCGGCCAGCGTGCGGCGCTCGGCGTCGAGGGCGGCGCGCAGCTCGTCGCGCTCGCGCTTCATCTCGTCCAGACTCGCCTGTGCCCGTTCGGCGTCGCGCTCGGCTTGCGTGCGCAGCGCGGCCTCGCGCGCCTGCGCCGCCTTCACCTGTTCGTCGCTGCGGGCAAGATCCAGTCTCAGGGCGGACTGGTCCTCGGCAATGGCCCCCATATCGCGGCGCAACCGCCAATATTGCCACAGCAAGAGGGCCAGGGCGACAAGCGCCGCGACAAGCCCCATTGTGGCCGCATCCTGAATCTGCATCGCGCCGCCTCGCCCGTCATTCTGCCCGCCGGCCCCTTATAGGTACCGGCCGGCCGGCTGAGTAGGGTGAAATTCCGGCCGCCTCGGCCCCCGGTCAACCCCGGCTCAGCGCCGCATGTGCCGCGCCCAGACCCAACCGCGCCATCCGCCCCTCCTCGACGCGTACCGGCGCGCCCCCCTGCGCGCCCAGCGCGGCGGCATAGGCATTGCCTGCGGCGCCATCGGGCGCGATCAGGGCCACTGACTGGCCGAGCCACCAGGGACGCGCGGCGGCCATCTCCGCGCCGATCAGCGCCCCCAGAAGCACCGCCTCGCCCGCCGCCCCGGACGGCAGCTGCGAAAGCCGCGTCATCAAGGCCTCGGGGCGCGACAGGGTTTGCGAGGCGGTATCGGCGACTTGCGCGGCATCCAGCGCCTGCGCGCCCGTGGCGCCGATCTGAGCGACCCCGAGCTGCGGGCCCAATGCCGCCCCCATCCGCAGGGTGAGGAACCCCCGGAAAGATACCACCTCGCCGGCACTGACCTGCATCCAGAGCGTCGTACCGGCCGACATGACACACAAAACCCCGTCGAATTGCGGCTGCCAGGCCAGAAAGCCGGCGGCGCGGGTTTCGGCACCGCCGCTGCGCAGCCCCGACGCACCGGCGTCAACCAGTTCGGGGATGACATGCATCACCCCGGGCGCATCGTCGCACGCCGTTGCGACCGGGACATCCGGCAAGGGGGTACACGGCACACTGCGGGCGTCCGGGCCGGCCATCGCGCCGCAGACGACGACCGGCCCCGCCGGAGTCAGCGGCCATGCGGCACGGGCGTCCTTGACAAGAGCGGCCAGCTGCGCCGGGGTCATCGGCGCCTGAGCACGCACCCGGGACTGCCCAATCACGGCGCCGTCCGGGCACAGCACCGCGATATCGGCCAGCGCATGGCCGATATCGACCGAAAGCCAGTTCTGCGCGGTGTCAGGCATCGCCCCCTCCGTTCCGTCTCGTGCCCTCGTAAACCGTGCCAGCGCGACGGGTCCAGCCCTGCTGATTGAAACCGATCGCGCAACACATGATATGAATCAACGACACGACGCGACAGGGCACGTCATGCTGCGTGTCGGACGGCGCCGATGCGGCGCAGGGCGTAAAGGGAGCAACGCGATGAGTGACACCAGATTTTCCTTCGACGGCAGGACCGCGATCGTGACCGGGGCGGGCTCCGGCATCGGGGCCGAAATCGCGCGCGAGCTGGGGCGTTCCGGCGCGCATGTCATCGTCAGCGATCTGGAGCAGGCATCCGCCGACCCGATCGCTGCCGAGATCCGCGATGCGGGCGGCACCGCCGATGCGCTCGCGACCGATGTCGCCAAGGCCGAAGAGGTCGAGGAGCTCGTCGCCTTCGCCAAGCGCAAGGGCGGCGGATTGCACATGGCGGTCAACAACGCCGGGATCGGAGGCACCGCCGCGCCGGTCGGGGAGTATGCGATCGACAACTGGCATCAGGTGATGGATGTCAATCTGCATGGCGTTTTCTACGGGCTGCGATACCAGATTCCCGCGATGCTGGACTCGGGCGGCGGCGCCATAGTGAACATCGCCTCGATCCTCGGCAGCGTCGGTTTCGCGAACCAGGCAGCCTATGTCGCGTCCAAGCATGCCGTCATCGGGCTGACAAAGACCGCGGCGATGGAATATTCGGCGAAGGGGGTGCGCGTGAACTCGGTCGGGCCGGGCTTCATCAATACCCCGATCCTGACCAAGAACCTGGATCAGGAGGCGATCGACGGGCTCGCCGCGCTGCATCCCGCAGGGCGCATCGGCGAGACGCCCGAAGTTTCGGCACTGGTGTGCTTTCTGCTGTCCGAGCGGGCAAACTTCATAACCGGCAGCTACCATCTTGTGGACGGCGCCTATACCGCACAGTAAGACTCGGGCGCGAACGCGACTCTGGTAGGCGGTATGAACAAGGTGGAAACCGGCTGGGCGCGCCCGGCCGATGAAGTCCTGCATGATCTCGACGCGGACTCGCGCCACGGCCTCAGCGAGGCCGAGGCGCAAAGGCGGCGCGCGCGACACGGTGAAAACCGGCTGCCGGAGGCGCCGCGCGCCGGCCCGCTGCGGCGGCTGGCGCGGCAGTTCAACAACCTGCTGATCCTGGTGCTGATCGCCGCGGCGGTCATCACGGCGGCGCTCGGCCACTGGATCGACACCGGCGTCATCATGGCGGTGGTGATCATCAACGCGCTCATCGGCTTCGTTCAGGAGGGCCGCGCCGAGGCCGCGCTCGAGGCGCTGCGCGACATGCTCGCGCCGCGCGCTGCGGTGTTGCGCGACGGCCAGCGCCAGACCATCGCCGCAAGCGACCTGGTCCCCGGCGACGTGGTGGTGCTGGAAGCGGGCGACAAGGTGCCTGCCGACCTGCGCCTTGTCGAGGTCGCGAACATGTCGGTCGAGGAAGCGATCCTGACCGGCGAATCGGTGCCCGTGCGCAAGGATACCGCGCCTGTGGCGCGCGATGCGGCACTGGGCGATCGCGACTCGATGGCGTTCAGCGGCACGCTGGTCTCCGAAGGGTCGGCCACCGGCGTCGTGATCGCCACGGGCGCCGGCACCGAGATCGGTCGTATCAGCGGCATGGTGGCGGGGGTCGAGCAGCTGACCACGCCACTGATCCGGCAGATGGAGCAGTTCGCCAAGTATCTGACCGGCTTCATCATCGTGGTGGCCTCGGCGATCCTCGCTTTCACGATGCTGGCGCGCGGCATGGGGTTTGCCGAGGCCTTCATGGTGATCGTGGCGATCTTCGTGGCGGCGATCCCGGAGGGGCTGCCGGCGGTGCTGACAGTGACGCTCGCCATCGGCGTGCAGACCATGGCGCGGCGCAATGCCATCATCCGGCGCCTGCCCGCGATCGAGACGCTGGGCGCGGTCTCCACGATCTGCTCGGACAAGACCGGAACCCTTACGCGCAACGAGATGATGGTGACCACGCTGGTCACCGCCGAGGCGACCTACCGTGTGGATGGCAGCGGCTACGCCCCGGACGGCGAGATCGCCCGCGACGACAGCAACACTCCCGTCGGGTCGAACCCGGTTCTGGCGGCCATGGGCCGCGTGGCGGGGCTGTGCAACGCCGCGGCGCTGCGCCCGCCCGATCAGGAGGGGTCCGGCGGATGGCGGGTCGAGGGCGACCCGATGGAGGGCGCGCTCCTCGCGCTGGCCGGAAAGCTCGACCAGCCCTGGCGCGACCGTCCGACGGCGCGCGACACCATCCCGTTCGATGCGCGGTATCGCTACATGGCGGTACTGCATGACATCGACGGCGCGGCGACGGTTCTGATCAAGGGCGCCCCCGAGGCCATCCTCGAACGCTGCACGCAGCAGATGACGAAGGACGGACCGCAGCCCATCGACCGCGAGCGCTGGCGCGAGATGTCCGACGCCGTCGCCGATGAGGGGCAGCGCGTGCTCGCCCTGGCCCAAACCCGGCATGACGGCAAGCTTTCCCATGACAGCCTGAAGGACGGGCTGACGCTGCTCGGTTTCGCGGGGCTGATCGACCCGCCGCGCCCGGAAGCCATCGACGCGGTCGCACAGTGCCACAGCGCCGGCATCGCGGTGAAGATGATCACCGGCGATCACAAGGGCACCGCAGCCGCCATCGGGCGCCAGATCGGCTTGCGCAACACCGACAATGTGATGACCGGCGCCGATATCGAGGCGCTGGACGATGCCGATCTGGAAGGGCGCGTCCTGAAGACCGACATCTTTGCGCGCACCAGCCCGGAACACAAGCTGCGCCTCGTGACGGCGCTGCAGGCGCGCGGCGCGGTCGTCGCGATGACCGGCGACGGCGTCAACGACGCGCCCGCGCTCAAGCGCGCCGATGCCGGGATCGCCATGGGCCAGAAGGGCTCGGAAGCGGCGCGCGAGGCCTCGGAGCTTGTTCTCGCCGACGACAATTTCGCGTCCATCGCCGAGGCGGTGCGCCAGGGCCGAACCGTCTACGGCAATCTCAAGAAGGTCATCACCTTCCTGTTGCCGGTCAATGGCGGCGAGAGTCTGGCCCTCGTGATCGCGGTGCTGTTCGGGCTGATGCTGCCGATCACACCGCTGCAGGTGCTTTGGGTGAACATGGTCAGCTCCGTCGCCCTAGCGATGTCGCTGGCTTTCGAACCGCCCGAGCGCGAGGTCATGAAGCAACCGCCGCGCCGCGCGGACGCGCCGATCCTGTCGCGCTTCATCCTGTGGCGGATCTTTCTGGTGTCGCTGATGTTCTCGGTCGGCATCTTCGGACAGTTCCTGCTGGCCCAGGCAAACGGCGCCCCGGTCGACGAGGCGCGCACCTTGGCGCTGAACACGCTTGTGGCGATGGAGGTGTTCTACCTGTTTTCGGTGCGCTACCGCCTCGGTGCATCGCTGACCTGGCGCGGGCTCAAGGGGACGCCGGCGGTTCTGGTCGCCGTTCTGGTGGTGATCGTGCTGCAGGCGGTGTTCACCTATGCGCCGTTCATGCAGATGCTGTTCGAGACGACGCCGCTGTCGCTGTGGCAGCTGGTGCAATGCGCGCTGGCAGGGGTTGCGTTGCTGGCGGTGCTGGAGATCGACAAGCGCGCCGCGATGACCTGGAAGAGGATGGGCTCATGAAGATCCTGGTTTTCAACGCCGGCAGCTCCAGCCTGAAATACGGTGTCTTCGATGTGTCCGAGCAGACCACCCACATCTTCAAGGGCAGTTTCGAGCGCTTTCGCGACGGTGCCTGCCTTGCCCGCACCAACGGCCCCGCGGGCAGTTCGCAAGAAGACGCCGCGCATGGCGATATCGACGCCGCGATCGCGGCGGTGCCCGGCATACTGGCGCAACACGGGATCGAAGGGCTGGACGCGGTGGGCCACCGCATCGCCCATGGCGGGGCCGAGTTCGAGGCCCCGGCGCGGCTCGACCCGGCGACGCTGGCCCGGATCGAAACGCTTACCCCTCTGGCGCCGCTGCACAATCCGGCCAACCTCACCGCGATCCGGCTGGCGCGCGAGATCTGGCCCGACCTGCCGCAGTTCGGGGTGTTCGATACCGCGTTTCACATGACCAACCCGCCCCGCGCGACAACCTATGCCGTCCCGAAGGCGTGGCGCGATGCCGGGCTGCGCCGCTACGGGTTTCACGGCACGTCGCACAAGTATGTCGCTCGCCGTGCCGCACAGGCGGTGGATCGTCCGCTGTACGAGCTGCGCGTGATCAGCCTGCATCTGGGGAACGGGGCCAGTATCTGCGCCGTCGACCGCGGGGCGAGCATCGACAGCTCGATGGGCATGACGCCACTGGAGGGTCTGGTCATGGGCACACGATCGGGCGACCTGGACCCCGGCGCGTTCGGCTATGTGCAGCGCCGCTTCGATCTGGACATCGCGCAGATCGAGGCCGCGCTGAATTCCGAAAGCGGGCTGAAAGGGCTGACCGGGGCGTCCGACATGCGCGATGTGGCCGGGCGCGCAGCCGAGGGCGACGCGGATGCCCGCCTCGCCCTCGACATCTATGCCTACCGGGCGCGCAAGTATATCGGCGCCTATGCCGCCGCGATGGGCGGGGTCGATGTGCTGGTCTTCACCGGCGGGGTCGGTGAGAACGACGCTTCGATGCGTGCGCGGATCTGCGACGGCCTCGACTTCATCGGGATCCGCCTGGATCCGCATCGCAACGCGCAGCCGCAGTTGGAGAAACGCGCCGCCCCCGCAATCCACATGGACGGCGCCCCGGTGCAGGTGATCGTGACCGAAACCGCCGAACAGCTCATGATCGCTCAGGAAACCGCTGCCGCGATGATCTGAGGCGCTCTGGTCAATCCGCGCGGCTTTCTCTAACCCTTGACGCATGAGATGGTTCAACGGGCTGCAGGGCCTTCCAGCTGCGCGCGACCTGACCCGCATCGCGCTCGTCTATGTCGGCGCCGCGGCAAGTGGCTGGATCGCCGCCGAACTCAATGTGCCGCTGCCGTGGATGATCGGCTCGATCCTGTTCACGGTCGCTGCAAGCCTGCTTTTCGGACGTACCAAGGCGCCCCCTATCACCCGGCCGATCGGGCAGGTCGTCATCGCCGGCTCGGTGGGGCTGGCCTTCACACCGACGGCGGTCGCGACGCTGGGCACCATGCTGTGGGCCATGGTCGCGGTCGCGCTTCTGACCATCCTCGCCGGACTTCTGGTCGCCGCGGTCCTCGTGCGGCTCAGCGGCACCGACGCGATCACCGCCAGCCTGTCCTCGGTGCCGATGGGGCCGGTCGAGTCGGCCAATCTGGCGCTGGGCTACGGGGTCGCCCCGGCCCCCGTGGTGTTTTCGCAGACGATCCGCATCCTGGCGCTGATCCTGCTTATCCCGCCGGTGATGATCGCGCTCGAACCCGGCATCACCGATCCCACAGCCGCGCTGCGCGAGATGCCCTGGACATTGCCGGGCGCCGGGCTGCTGGTCGCCTGCTCGCTCGTGGGGTTCTTGATCGTGCGGCGGTTGCGGCTGTCGAATCCGTTCTTTCTGGGGTCGTTGGGGGGCGCGGCGCTGGCCGCCGCGCTGGAACTGCCGATCACCGCCTTTCCCTATCCGGTTCTGGCCGGTGCGCAGGTCCTGCTCGGGGTCTGGCTGGGCGCGGTCTTCGACCGGGCCTTCTTTCGCGAGGCCGGTCGCTTCGTTCCGGCGGCGATTGCCTCGACGTTTCTCATGATCCTGCTGTGCATCTTCATGGGTCTCGCCTTCGTGCCGCTCACTGGGACCCGCTGGACCACGATGATCCTGGCCACGGCACCGGGCAGTGTCACGGAAATGGCGCTGACGGCAAAGGTGCTGCAGGAGGGGATCGCGGTGGTGACGGCGTTTCATGTCATCCGGATCTTCATCATCCTGCCGCTCGCACCGCTGATTGCGCGGATCGTCGCGCGGCTGACGCATTGGAACCGGCCGGCACCGTGAGCCATGCATGATGGCGCTTCACGCATCGTGGTCTTTGCGCTACGATACCGGCAAAACAAGATGTCGAGCAGGTGACCGGGATGAGAAGATATGCAGTGGCCCTTGGCCTTGGCGCCGCAGTCCTGCCGGGATGCGTTGCGGCGTTCGGCCCCGTCGACAATTCGCCGCGCCCGCAGGCGCGCGGTGGCGGGGTGGAGACGGCCGCGCTCGACCGGTCGGTGCGTCCGCAAGACCGCGCGGACCGCATGAGCGCCGCGCAACCGGCGCGCCCGTCCGGCTTCGAGAACTGGATCCGCGAGTTTCGCAGCCGCGCCCTCGCCAAGGGGATCAGCGCCGACACGTTCGATCACGCGTTCCGCGACGTGCGCTTCAATGAAAGCGTCATCGAACAAGACCGCAACCAGAGCGAATTCACCCGCGCCATCTGGCAGTATCTCGACAGCGCCGTCTCGGATACACGGGTGCGCAACGGGCGCGCGGCGCTGCGCCGCCACGGCGACCTACTCGCGGATATCGAGGCGCGCTACGGCGTCGAGGCGGAAGTCGTGGTCGCGATCTGGGGGCTCGAAAGCTCCTATGGAAGCTTTCGCGGCGACACGCCGCTGATCGAGGCGCTGGCCACGCTGGCGCATGACGGCCGCCGCGGCGCCTTTTTCGAGCAACAGCTGATCGCCGCGCTGCGGATCGTGCAGTCGGGGGATGTGGCCCCCTCGGAGATGACCGGTTCATGGGCCGGCGCGATGGGGCATACGCAGTTCATTCCCACAAGCTATCTGGAGCATGCGGTCGATTTTCGGGGCACCGGGCGCCGCGATATCTGGTCCGATGACCCGACCGACGCACTTGCCTCGGCCGCGTCCTATCTGGCACGGCACGGCTGGACCGAAGGGCAGCCCTGGGGTGTCGAGGTCACGCTGCCGCGCGGGTTCGACCACGGTGCGGCCAGCGGGGCGCAACCGGTCGGCAGATGGCAGTCGATGGGCGTGCGGCGCGCCGGTGGCGGGGCGCTGCCGGATCACGGTCAGGCCGAACTCTTCCTGCCTGCCGGTCACGCCGGACCCGCCTTTCTGACCTTCGGCAACTTCAATGTGATCAAGCGCTACAACAACGCCAACTCCTACGCCATGGCCGTCGGGCGGCTTGCACATCGGCTGGCCGGTGGCGGCCCCATCCGCGGCGAGTGGCCGCGCGAGGACCGCCCACTGACCTTCGACGAGCGCAGCGAACTGCAGCAGCGCCTCACCCGCAAAGGGTTCGACACGCGCGGTGTGGATGGGCGTATCGGCCCCAACACGCTGGCGGCCGTGCGCCGGTATCAGGCCGCACAGGGGCTGATCCCCGACGGGTATGTCTCGCTTGCATTGCTGGAGCGGCTGCGTTGAGCGACGGCGGGGCGGGGAACCGCCTCAGAACGCCTCGGGCCGCACCGCGCGCGCCATGTGGTCGAGCACGGCGTTGACGAATCGCGCTTCGCGCCCGTCCGGGAAAAAGGCCTTTGCGATCTCGACATACTCGTTGATCACCACGCGCGGCGGGGTATCGGTATGGAACAGCTCGGCCCCGGCGGCACGGAACAGCGCGCGCAATGTCGGGTCCAGCCGGTCGATCGGCCATTTCACCACGAGCGCGCGATCGGTCAGCTTGTCGATGCGCCCCTGCCAGTTGACCGCATCGTCGAGCAGCCGGCGAAACAGGTCGATGTCGGCTTGCGTCATCTCCTGCTCGTCGACCGTCGCCCCGATGCGCCATTCCTCGAATTCGCTGCGTACCGCCTCGACGGTCTGACCGGCAGCCTCCATCTGGAACAAGGCCTGCACGGCGTAAAAGCGCGCGGCCGATTTCAGGGCGCGCCGGGTTTCCGAGGCAGTCATCTGTTCTGCGATCCTTCGCTGTCACCGGCGTTGGGGCCGGCACCGGCCTCCGCCCTAAAGCCGACACCGCGGTCGGGGACTGACCATTTGCGTGAAAGCGCGATCAGATGCAAGGCAGCTGCCGCAGCGCCTCCGCCCTTGTTCTGCATCCGGGGGTCGGCCCGCACGACCGCCTGGTCGCGATTCTCGACGGTCAGGATGCCATTGCCGATACAGGCCCCGTCCAGCCCCAGAAGCATCAGCCCGCGCGCGCTGTCGTTGCAGACCGTTTCGTAATGGGTGGTCTCGCCCCGGATCACGCACCCAAGCGCGACATAACCGTCGAAATCTGCCTGCCTGTGGGCCAGCCGGACGGCCGTGGGAATCTCCAGCGCACCGGGAACCTCGGCAACTTCCCACTGCGCGCCGACGGTCCGCGCCGTTGCCCCGGCCCCGGTCAGGAGATCGTCGGCGATATCCTTGTAATACGGGGCGACGACAAACAGCAGCTTGACCGGATCGGCAAAGGACGGCAATGCCAGCTCGTGATGAACGGCCTGTCCGGACATGGGTTCACTCCTTCGGGATGGGGCGCGTGCCCTCGATGGAAAGGCCATAGGCATCGAGGCCGATGACCTTGGGCGTGGGCGAGTTGGTCAGCAATTCGAGGCGGTGCACCCCGAGCGCGGCGAGGATCTGAGCCCCGAGCCCGTACTGCCGCAGCTTCTGCGGCGATCCCTGGCTGTCGCTGTCCAGCTTCATAATCAGGGTGTCGCGCAGCAGGACGACGACACCGCGCCCCTCCTCGGCGATCACACGCATGGCCCCGGGCAGGTCGCCGGGCGCGTCGCCCCCGATTCCCAGCACATCCTCGAGCGGGTTGAGCGCGTGCATCCGCACCAGCACCGGCGCATCGCCCGCGATGTCACCCTTGGTCAGTGCGATATGCTCGGCTCCCTGGGTTTCATCGGTGAAGACGCGCATCATCCAGTCACCGCCATGAACCGACGTCACCGGCCGCACCGCGCTTTCGCGGACCAGGTTGTCATGCCGGCGACGATAGGCGATGAGGTCCGAGATCGTGCCGATCCTGAGCCCGTGCAGCTGCGCGAAGGGCACGAGATCCGGCAGGCGGGCCATCGTGCCGTCCTCCTTCATGATCTCGCAGATCACGCCGGAGGCGTTCAGCCCGGCCAGACGCGCGACATCCACGGCCGCCTCGGTATGGCCGGCGCGCACCAACACCCCGCCTTCGCGCGCGCGCAGCGGGAACACATGCCCCGGCGTCGCGATGTCCGCCGCGCCCTTGGTCGGGTCGATGGCCACGGAGACCGTGCGCGCCCGATCATGCGCTGATATCCCGGTGGTGACGCCCTCGCGCGCCTCGATGGAAACGGTGAAGGCGGTTTCGTGGCGCGAGGAGTTCTTGGTCGACATCAGGTCCAGCCCGAGTGCGTCGATCCGCTCGCGCGGCAGCGCAAGGCAGATCAGACCGCGTCCGTGCATCGCCATGAAATTGATCGCCTCGGGCGTGGCCATCTGCGCGGGGATGACCAGATCGCCCTCGTTCTCGCGGTCCTCGTGATCGACCAGGATGAACATCCGGCCGTTGCGAGCGTCCTCGAGGATCTCCTCGATATCCGAGATCGCCTCGCGCCAGTTCTCTTCTTCGGGGCCGGGGCTGTCATGGTTCATGTGCGCACCTCATCTGATGGGGGCGCAGATAGAGCATCCGGCCCGCAGGGGAAAGAGGCAGTGCACGCCCGCACGGGCGCGGCTCACCGGGTCAGGACGACGCCGGGGCGCGCCATGTAGATGCCCCGCGTCACCAGCCCCGCGGCCGCGGCCTTGATCAGATCGCCGGGCACGAAGGCAGTGAGCGCGCCCGCAGCCTCCACGGGCGACAGGCCGATGACGATCATCATACCCGCCCAGCCGAAGACGTAGAGCACGAACACCCCGCCGACGAGCGAGGCGAGGCCGGCCACCAGCGCCAGATCGGCGCTGCGCCACTTCTCCACGATCCAGCCGGTCACGAAAGCCGCCACCGGGAACCCGACCAGGAAACCCGCCGTCGGCCCGACGAAGACCCCGATCCCGCCACGACCGCCGGCCAGCACCGGCAACCCGAGCGCCACCACCAGCAGGAACAGCAGCACCGCAAGCGCGCCGCGCCGCGCGCCCAGCACCGCGCCGCACAGCATGATACCCAGACTCTGCGCCGACACCGGCACACCCGTCATCAGCGTGAAGCCGGGCACGAGACCCAGCACGGCGATCAGCGCCGCGAACAGCGCCACCATTGCGATATTACGTTCCATGCCGCGCGTCTCCTTGCCCATTCGCGTCCGCCTGCACGCCTCCGCGTGCGCGCAATGCCTCCGATACATGCTCGGTGTCGTCAAGCGCAAGCAGGACCAGCGGCACGGCCAGCCGCACCCCCGGCCGACGCGCCGCGCGCGCGCGCCATGCTTCGTGCAGCGCCCGCCCCTTCTGCGCCAGAACCGGTATGAAACGGATCACCAGGGCGATGGCCAGCGCCAGCACCTCCGGGCGCAGCCCGACGATCCGCAACGGAGACAGCACCGTGCGCGCCACCGCCGTCATGTCGTCGAGCCGCGTCGTCATGGTCACCCAGTTCGCCAGCGCGACCAGCCCCAGGATGCGCAACCCGATCAACAGACCCAGCGCCATCTGCCCGACAATCGCATGATAGGCGAGGATGATCGCGATCACGATCAGGAGCGGGCGCAGCATCCGCGCCCCGACCGCGACAGCGCGCCATCCGAGGCTTGCGTAAAGCCCCGCCACGACCAGCACGAACCCGCCCAGCAGGGGCGGCGCCGTCACCGGCAGCACCGCCACCACCGTCAACGCGAGGGCGGCCATCTTCCAGCCGGCGGGAATGCGGTGCGCCCAGCCCGGAGGGTCCAGCGTCAGGGCAAGCATGTGCCGTCCAGCCCCATCTGGCGCATGCGCGCGGTGAAACGCTGCAACAGCGGCACCGCGGGGCCGTCATCGACGACACGCCCGTCCTCGAGCCAGATCACGCGGTCGAACCCCTCCAGAAGCGCCGGATCATGCGTGCTGAGCACAACCTGTTGCGCCAGCCCGTCCAGCCGGGCGCGCAACCGCATCGTGGTCGGAATGTCGAGCCCGGTAAAGGGCTCGTCGAGCAGCACCACGCCGGGCGCCATGGCCAGCACCGACAACAGGCACAACAGATGTTTCTGCCCGTGCGACAGCTCATGCGTGCGCCGCGTCGCCCAGTCCGCGACGCCGTGTTCGGTCAGCACGGCGTGCGCTTGCGCGCCCGCCGCGGCGCGCCCCAGCCCGAGCTGGCGCAGCCCGAAGGCAAGCTCCTCCTCCACGGTGGGGAAGATGATCTGGTGATCGGGGTTCTGAAACAGGATGCCGACACGGCGGATCGCGGCGGCGCGGTCGCGCAGCACATCCACCCCGTCCACCCGGACCGCCCCGGCCTCCAGGGGCTGCAGGCCCGCGATCAGCCGCAGCAACGTGCTCTTGCCCGATCCGTTGCGCCCGACAACCCCCACGCGCCGCTCGCGCATGGACAGCGACAGCCCGTCGAAGATGCGAACGCCGTCGCGTGTGACGCAAGCCTGCGTCACCTCGATGCCGGTTCGATCTGTCACCCTGCCATCGCCCGCTGTCGCCGCGCAGTCCCGTCGCGCGCCGCCGTGGATGCCCCGCCGGCGGCGCGCTGTAAAGCCCCGGAGCCGCCACGCATGGTTGGCCCCTCACGCGGTTTCGCGCATACTGACCCGGACAGCCTTGCGGGAGCACGATGAAACCGACCATCCGTCAGCTCGAGAGTTTTCAGGCGGTGATCGAGCTTGGCAACTTTTCCCGCGCGGCCGAGCGCCTGCGCATGTCGCAGCCCGCGCTGTCGCAAGCGATCCGCGAGCTGGAAGAGGGACTTGGCATCCGCCTGTTCGACCGCACCACAAGACGTGTGGAACTGACCGAGGCCGGGCGGGTATTTCAGGCCACCGCGCTCGCGGGGCTCACCGAGATCGAGCGCGCCGTCTCGATGGTGCAGGACCTGTCGAGCCTGCGCCGCGGGCTGGTACGCATCGCCGCGCCGCCGCTTCTGGCCGCGACCGCCCTGCCGCGCGCCATCCGCATGATCGCGCGCACGCACCCGGGGCTGGACATTCGCATCGAGGATCTGGCCACGGACCGCATTCTGGAACGCCTGCGCCGCAACAGCGCGGAAATCGGTGTCGGCACCTTCCCGCCCGGAGAGGAGGGCCTGACGATCACACCGGTCCTGCGCGACCGGCTTTGCGTCTTCGTCAATCCCGGACACCGTTTCGCCGGGCGCACCGGCCTGCGCTGGGCCGAACTGGCCGATCAGCCGGTTGTCGTGCTGACCCGCGAAAGCGGATTGCGCCTGCTCACGGAGATGGGCTTCGAAAGCGCCGGCCTGCCGCTGCGGCCGGCACATGAGGTACATCAGATCCACACCGCGCTTGCGCTGGTCGCCGAGCTGGACGCCGTCGCGATCCTGCCGGCCTACGCCAGCGGCGCGCTGCATGGGCGCGACTACCGCGTCGTCGCGCTGGTCGAGCCGCCGATCACCCGCGACATCTCGTTGGCGCGGCTGCGCGACAAGACCCCGACACCGGCCACTCTGGCCGTCAGCCAGCAACTTCCGCGCGCGATCCGGCATTTCGTCCCTCATGAGCCTCACAATACCCCAAACACATAAGTTCAGCTTATCAATTTATCCCCGGATAACGGGTTCTCAAATCAAAGCGACTCTGGCTCCATGGGGGCTGGAGGATACGGCCCATGCTGAAACGCGCCCCGCAGACCGGCTGGATCGGCCACGCCATGACGCGTCGGGAGGATGATGCACTGCTGCGCGGGGCGGGACAGTTCACCGACAACCTCGCCCCCGAGGATACGCTTATCCTCGAGGTGGTGCGCAGCCCCGCCGGCCCGGCGCGCCTCCAGGCGCTGGATGTGGATGACGCGGCCGCCGCGGCCGGGGTTGTCGCTGTCTTCACCGCGTCGGATCTGGGCGCGATGCCGGGCGCTGCGGTGAACCCGCTGCTCCCCGATGCCCCGCTCGTGCCGATGACACCGCTTGCGCGCGACCGGATCGCCTGCGCAGGCCAGCCGATCGCCGCGATCGTGGCCGACAGCCGCGGCGCAGCGCAGGACGCCGCCGAGCTGATCGACATCGACACGACGCCGGACACGCCAACGGACCGGCTGGAGGAGGTGTCCCGGTGGCAGACACCGGGCGCGCGCCCGCAGCCAACACCGGAGGCGCCGGCTCAGGGCCGGCGCGTGACAACGCACCTGGACCACCCGCGGGTCGCCCCGTTCGCGATGGAACCGCGCGCCGCGCTGGCGATCCCCGACGGCGACGGGCTGACGGTGTGGCTGTCCACGCAGACACCGCTGCGCGCGCGTGACGATCTGGCGCACATGCTGGGCCTGCCGCCCGCGCGGCTGCATGTGATCGCGCCCGATGTCGGCGGCGCCTTCGGCGGCAAGGCGTCGATCTATCCGGAGGATGTGCTGACAGCCTTTGCGGCGCTCCGGCTGCGTCGGCCCGTGAAGTGGACGGCCAGCCGCAGCGAGGATCTGATGGCGGCAACGCATGGCCGGGGCGCAGCGACGCAGGGCACGCTGGACATCGACGCGAAGGGCCGGATCACCGCGCTTGCGGCGCGGCTGACCTTTCCCATCGGCCACTGGATGCCCTATTCGGCGCTGGCGCCGGCCTCCAATGCCGGGCGCATCCTGCCCGGCCCCTACCTGGCCGGTCAGGTGGATATCGGCGTGGATCTGCATCTGAGCGACCTTCCCGCCGTCAACATCTACCGGGGCGCGGGCCGGCCCGAGGCCGCGATGCTGATGGAGCGGCTGATGGACAAGGCCGCGCGCGCCGCCGGCCTTGACCCGCTGGAAATGCGCCGGCGCAATATCGTGCCCGCAGATCGGTTTCCGCACGCCACCCCGACCGGCGCAGAGCTCGACTCGGGCGATTACGCCGCCCTTCTGGACCGGCTGGAGGCCGACGCCGGCTATGCGGATCTGCGCCGCCGACAGGCGCGGCGCCGCGATGCCGGCGAGGTCGTCGGGATCGGCGTCGCGCTGTATGTCGAACCCTGCGGCCAAGGGTGGGAAACCGCGCGGCTGACCCTGAATCCCGATGGCGGCCTGACCGCCGATACCGGCGCGTCGGCGCAGGGGCAGGGGCGCGAAACAGCTCTGGCGCAGCTTGTGGCGGATACGCTTTCGGTGGAGCCCGCCCGCGTACAGGTCCGTGAAGGCGACAGCGCGTATCTCGATGCTGCGATCGGGGCGCTGGCCAGCCGCTCCACAGCGATCGGGGGCAGCGCCATGCTCCGCGCCGCGCGATCTCTGCATGACGAGGTCATTGCCACCCTGCAGCGGCTGCGCGTGAATGACTGGCCGGGCTGGGACGCCGCCGCGCGGGCCATCGACGATGCCGGCCTGCCGCCGGTGTCGGTCCATGAAACCTACACCGCCCCGCGCGAGGCATGGGCGTCGGGCGCGGTGCTGGCGCAGGTCGCGATCGACCCCGATACGGGGAGTCTGCGGATCGAGGCGATCACCTGGGTCGATGACGCGGGCCGCGTGCTCAATCCGCTTCTTGTGGGGGGACAGCTTCTGGGTGGCATGGCGCAGGGCATCGGGACCGCACTCATGGAGCGGCTGGTGCTCGATGATGAGGGCCAGCTTCTGACCGGCAGCCTCATGGATTACGCGCTGCCGCGCGCTGCCGACATGCCCGGCCATGTCGCGCTGCACAGCACCCCGACTACGACACAGGCCAACGCGCTCGGCGCCAAGGGGGTGGGCGAGGCCGGCTGCATCGGGGTGCCCGCCGCGTTGCTCAACGCCGCACAGGACGCGGTGTCGCCCCATACCGACCGCGAGCTTGCCCTGCCCCTGACGAGCGAGCGGCTCTGGCGCGCCCTGAACGATCTGGAGGAGATTCCATGAAATACGGCCGCAAGGATGCCAAGCAGCATGCCTTCGCCCATATGCGCGGCATATGGGCCGCCGCGCTGATGCCCTTCGATGCGCAGCTGCGCATCGACGAGGACGGGTTCCGCGCCAACATGGCGCACTGGATCGATGATCTGGGCATCGACGGCTTCTTCGTGGCCGGAAAACAGGGCGAATTCTTTTCCATGTCGCTCGACGAACGCAAGCGCGCCTTCGACCTGGCGGTCGAGGCGGCGAACGGGCGCGCTCAGACGATCATGTCCTGCTCGGATCAGAACATGGACACGGTCATCGAGCTCGCCCGCCACGCACAGGAGTGCGGCGCCGATTACGTGGTGGTGCACGCACCGGTTCTGCATTTCCACAAGGCGCAGGACGAAACCCTGATCAACTACTATGAAACCATCGCCTCGAAGGTCGACATCGGCATCGCACTCTGGTCGCACCCGGACAGCGGCTATCTGATGTCGCCGGAGCTGTGCGACCGGCTGGCCGATATCGAAACGGTGGTGGCGATCAAGTATTCCGTCCCGCGCGAGATGTATGCCGAGCTCACGCGCCGCGCCGCAGACCGGATCATCGTCTCCACCGCGTCCGAGGAGGAATGGCTCGACAATATCGCCGATCTGGGTTGGCGGTTGTATCTGTGCTCCTCCCCGCCCTACCTGATCCAGACCGCCGCCGACCGGCGCATGCGCGATTATACCGATGCCGCCTTCGCGGGCGACCTGCAGCGCGCGCGCGAGATCAGCACGAGCCTGGAGCCGGTGCGCCGGGCCCTGCGCGACACCCGCCCGCCCGAGAAGCCGCACAGCCATCAGAAATTCTGGCAGGAACTGCTGGGTCAGACCGGCGGGCGGGTGCGGCCGCCGCTGCTTGATCTGACCGAGGCCGAGAAGGCCACCACCCGCGCTGCCTTCGAAAACTGCGGGCTGCGGCTGCGATGACAGGGCGGGCGGGCATCGACGCGGCTTCGCGGGCACGACCCGAAGCACCCGCCAGCATATCGAACCCGCGCCCCGAGGCGCGAACCCCAGCAAGGAGGACGAGAACATGGCACGCCTGCAAGCCTTCAACTTCCAGAAATGGATCGAAGAGCACAAGCATCTGCTGAAACCGCCGGTCGGCAACCAGATGGTGTTCAAGGACGCCGATCTGATGGTGACCGTCGTCGGCGGCCCGAACAAGCGGACCGACTATCATGACGACCCGGTGGAGGAGTTCTTCTATCAGCTCAAGGGGGACATGCTGCTCAAGATCCACGACACCGACACCGGCGACTTCTACGATGTTCCCATCCGCGAAGGCGACGTGTTCCTGCTGCCGCCCCATATCCGGCATTCGCCGCAGCGTCCGCAGGAAGGCTCGATCGGGCTGGTGATCGAACCCGCCCGTCCGAAGGGCGCACTCGACGCGATCGAATGGTATTGCTTCAACTGCGGCGCCCGGGTGCATCGCGCGGAAATCGCTCTGAAATCCATCGTCGATGACCTGCCGCCGATCTACAAGGCCTTCTACGAGGACGAGGAGGCGCGCACCTGCCCCAGCTGCAGCACCCTGCATCCGGGCAAGGAGCCGCCCGAGGGATGGGTGCAACTCTGACGATGCCCGGTCACGCGCATATCGACATCGCGCTGATCGGCTTTGGCGCCATCGGGCAGACCGTGGCCCGCCTGCTGCACGAACGCGGGGCGCGGGCGCGGATCGTGGCTGTCGGGTTGCGTGATGCTGCGCGGACGCGGCCGAATCTGCCGCCGCAGGCGCAGATCCTGACCCACCCCGCCGCGCTGGCCGACAGCGGCGCGCAGCTCGTCGTCGAGGTCGCGGACCGCGCCAGTGTCGCCGACTGGGGCCACGCCGCGCTGCAGGCCGGGCAGGATTTCGCGGTGTCGTCCACATCCGCCTTCGCGGATGCCGCCTTGCTCCAGCGCATGACCGCGCTGGCGCGCAGCACCGGCGCACGCATCATCATTCCGCCGGGCGCGCTGGGCGGGATCGACGCGCTTGCGGCCGGGGCACGCATGGGGCTGACGTCGGTGGAGCACCGCATAATCAAACCCCCCGCTGCCTGGGCGGGAACCGAGGCCGAGGCAGCCTGCGACCTCGACGCGCTCGATGCGCCGGTGGCATTCTTTTCGGGCAGTGCGGATGCTGCGGCCGCACGCTTTGCGCGCAACGCCAATGTCGCGCTGATCACGGCGCTGGCCGGGCTGGGCCCCGCACAGACCCGCGTCACGCTCATCGCCGACCCGACGGCCACCGGCAACCGGCACGAGATCGACGCCGACGGCGCGTTCGGTGAAATGCGCTTGCAGCTTGCGAACAAGGCACTGCCCGACAATCCGAAATCCTCGGCACTGACCGCGCTCAGCCTGGTGCGGCTGATCGAGAACCGGGTGGAGCCCCTGGTGATATGACGGGTCGCCCCATTCATGCTCACGACGGGACTGCAATAGCCGAAGATTCATCTTGCAGCGATGCGCGCATCGGGCCATGCCATGACAGGCAGTCCAGAATGCAGGCGCGCAGCGCCCAAGCGCGCCCGGCCAGCAGGCCGGGCCGGAACGCCCGAAGAAACAGGGAGAAACCGATGAAGACGATTCGCACGACTTTCACCGCACTCACGATTGGTGCCACCATCGCCCTTGCGCCGGCACTGGCGGGCGCACAGGACATGCGCATCGGCATGATCACCCCGCCGAGTCATCTCTGGACCCAGGCCGCGGAGTCGATGGGCGATGACCTCGAAGCCGCGACCGACGGCCGGATCACGTTGCAGACATTTCCCAGTGGACAACTTGGCAACGAGGCGCAGATGCTGCAGCAGCTGCAGACCGGCGGGCTGGACATGGCGTTCCTGACCATCGCCGAGATCTCGAACCGCATCCCGGATTTCGGGGCCTTCTACGCACCGTTTCTGGCGGATGACATCGAGCATGCGGTGCGCATCATCCGCTCCGATGTCGCAACCGGCCTGCTGGACCGGCTGCCCGAGGAAGTCGGCGTCGTCGGGCTGGGCTTTGCCAGCGCCGGGATGCGCCAGATCGTCAGCCGGCCCGATGTCGCGAACGCTGGCGACCTTGACGGGTTGAAGGTGCGCATCACCCCCTTCGAGCCGATCCGCGACTTCTACAACGCGCTGGGCACGGCGCCCACCCCGATGCCGCTGCCGGATGTCTATGACGCGCTGGCGAACCGGCAGGTCGACGCGATCGACATGGATGCCGAGTTGATCTGGGCGATGCGCTACTTCGAGCAGGCACCGACCGTGATCGAAAGCAACCACATGCTGTTTCCGATGGTCGGCGTGGTGTCGGGCCGGGTCTGGGCGCAGCTGAGCGAGGATGATCGCGCCCTGATCACCGAGCACATGCAGAACCGACTCGAGGAAGTGCTCGACAAATATGCCGAACGCGACCCCGAATGGATGGCGCTTGTCGAGGACGAGGACGAGGTGAACTACGTGCGCATCGACCGCGACTTCTTCGCCGAAGCCGTGCAACAGTGGGAGGAAATCTGGTCCGAACGCGCCCCGATCCTCGAGGATCTTCGCCGCGTCGCCGACGAGACGCGCTGACACGCGCATCGCCTTGAGAACGGGGACGGCGGCCTGCCTGTGCCGCCGTCCCCGAAGCATTGTCCGGCCCCTTGCGAGGAAGTGATGCTGCACCGACTGTCAGCTGCATGGGCACGTATCGAGCTGATCTGCGCGGCGGTGCTGGCCGGGCTGGTGACGCTGCTGATCCTGCTCAACGTCGTTACCCGTTCGATGCGGCTGGCGCTTTACTGGGTCGATGAAGCCGCGATCTATGCCATGGTGCTCATGACATTCCTCGCCGCGTCCGCCGCGATCGAGCGGCGCGAATCCATTTCGATCACGCTGGTCATGGATCTTATGCGCCCGCGCGTGCGGACCGCCTTCTGGCTGTTCGTCGATCTGATCACCGCCCTCGCGGCAGTGCTGCTGGTCTGGTTCACCTGGCGGTGGTTCGACCCGGTTACGCTGGCGCGTGTCGGCTTCGATTTCCGCGCCTTCCAGGGCGAGACCTTCAATTTCATCTACGCCGAACCGACATCGACGCTGGGCTTTCGCAAGTTCTGGGTCTGGCTCATCATGCCGGTCTTCGCGCTGGGTCTGCTGCTGCATGCGACATCCAACCTGATAAAGACGTTGCGCGGACAGACGCCGAACGCACCCGACCCGGCCGACAAGGAGAGAGGGCCATGACCGCGCTCGTATTTCTTGTCCTGTTGCTGGGGGCGGTGCCGATCAGCGTGGTGCTGATCATGACATCGATCTGGTACATCCGCTCCAGCGGGAACGAGGTGCTTTTCGACTCGTTCGCGCAACAGCTGTTCTCGGGCATCGAGAGTTACGGCCTGCTCGCGATACCGCTCTTCATGCTGACCGGGGAACTCATGAACGAGGGCGGGGCAACCCGCAGGCTGGTGCGCGCCGCCCGTGTCTTCGTAGGCGGATTTCGTGGCGGTCTGGCCTATATCAACCTGCTCGCCAACATGTTCATGGCAGCGATCATCGGCTCGGCGGCGAGCCAGATCGCGGTAATGTCGCGCGCGATGGTCCCGGCCATGGAGGAGGAGGGCTACAGCCGCAACTTCGCGGCCGCCAGCACCGCGGCCGGGGGCATCCTAGCCCCGATCATCCCGCCGTCAATGCTGCTGGTGATCTACGGGGTTCTGGCGCAGCTGCCCATCGCCAGCCTGTTCATCGCAGGGATAATTCCCGGGCTTCTGCTGACCGGATCCTTCTTCATAATCATCGCGCTCATCGGAATGCGGCAGCAGTTTCCCAAGGGCGACTGGATGACCCGCTCCGACGCGGCCAAGGCACTCCTTGCGGCGCTGCCCGCCGCGCTGATCCCGGTCGTGATCGTCGGATCCATCGTCTTCGGCATCGCCACCCCGACCGAGTCGGCCGCCGTCGCCTCGCTGATGGCGCTGCTGATCGGGGTGCTGATCTATCGCGAGCTCGACACCCGGCGTTTTTTCACCATGTTCCTGCGTGTCGCGTCGAGCTCGAGCATGGTCGTGTTCCTGATCGCGGCGGCCAACGTCTTCGGCTGGGTCATCATATATGAGGCGCTGCCACAGCGGCTGACCGCGCTGATGGTGGAGTTCACGCAAAGCCCGATCGTATTTCTGCTGATCGTGATGGTGGCGCTGCTCTTCGTGGGAATGATCATCGACGGCATCGCCGCGCTGATCCTGGTGGTGCCGATCCTGCTGCCGGTCGCGGTGGACGTCTATGACATCCACCCCGTCCAGTTCGGCCTCGTGATCAGTCTCAACCTGGTGCTGGGGCTGCTGACGCCGCCGGTCGGTGCGGGGCTCTACATCGCTGCGGCGATGTCCGGCGCCAAGCCGACGGGGATCTTTGTGCAGCTTCTGCCGTTCCTCGCTACGGCACTGCTTGTGCTGGTGTTGCTGTGCATATTCCCGTGGCTGACACTGGCGCTGATCTGACCGCAGGACAGCGGGCGGCAGCAACGCCACCCGCGACAGCACGGCGTCAGCCTTTCGCGCCCTGCCCCCGGGCATAGACATCGTCGTAACGCACGATATCGTCCTCGCCCAGATAGCTGCCCGTCTGCACCTCGATCAGGACCATGGGCAGTTTGCCGGGGTTCTCCATCCGGTGCACCGTCCCCAGCGGAATGAAGACGGACTCGTTCTCGGTCACCAGCTGGACCTTGTCGTCCATCGTCACCTTCGCCGTCCCCTGCACCACGATCCAGTGTTCGGCCCTATGGTGATGGCTCTGCAGGCTCAGTGCAGCGCCGGGATGAACCACGATACGCTTGACCTGAAAACGGTGGCCGGTGATCAGGCTTTCGAACCATCCCCACGGGCGGTAGTCGCGCGGCAACGCCTCCGCCTGCGGGGCGCCACTCGCCTTGAGGGTCTGCACCACCTGCTTGACGTCCTGAGCGCGGTCCTTGTGCGCCACAAGTACCGCATCCGGCATCGCCACCGCGACGATATCCGTCACCCCCAACCCGACAAGCTGCTGGCTTTCGGCCTCGGCGCGCAGAAGCGTGTTCTCGCAGTCGATGGCCGTGGCGGGGCCGTGCGTGACGACGCCATCGGCATCCGGACCCAAGGCGCGCCAAACCGCCTGCCAGCCGCCGAGATCAGACCATTCGCCGCCATAGGGCACCACGGACAGGTTCGGTGCCCGCTCCATCACCGCGTAATCGATGGAGTTCTCCTCGATCTCTTCCCATGGACCCGGCGCGAGGCGGGTGAACCCCAGGTCGGACTCCGCCTGATCGAGCGCCGCGCGCACCTGCACGAGCATCTCAGGCTGATACGCCTCAAAGGCGGCAATCAACGTATCGCAGGCAAAGAGAAAGATGCCCGCGTTCCACAGATGCCGCCCATCTTCGAGCATCGCCTGCGCCGCGTCCGCGTCGGGTTTCTCGACGAACCGCCTGAGCGGCTGCGGCACCGGGGCGAAATCCGCGCCCGGCATCTGCGACAGTTCGAGCCATCCATAACCGGTTTCCGCGCGGTCAGGTCGAATTCCGAAGGTCACGAGCTGCCCGTCCTGCGCCGTGGGCGCAGCCGCCTGAACCGCCGCGCGAAACCGTTCGTCATCGGGAATCACGTGATCGGATGGGGCAAGCAGCATCAGCGCTCCGGGCTCGCGCGCCTGCAACGCCAGCGCGGCCGCCAGGATCGCCGGCGCAGTATTGCGCGCCGCCGGTTCGATCAGCACCGCCTGCGCGACCTGCTCGACGGCGGCGAGTTGCTCGGTGACGATGAAGCGGAAATCCCCGCCCGTCACGATCAAAGGGGGCTGGAAGCCGGGGCCCGACAGCCGCCGGGCCGAGGCCTGAAAAAGGCTCTCCTCACCGATGAGCGGCGCGAACTGCTTGGGATAGCTTCTGCGCGACAGCGGCCAGAGGCGCGTGCCCGACCCGCCGCACAGCAACACCGGATGAATGGGGCGCGTCATCGAGATCCTCCCTGCGCTCAATGCCGCCCTGCGTGGGGATTACGGGCAGCCGGCAATCCACCACACAGTGATACGTGCCCGCAGCAGCCGCACGCAACCCGCGACATGACCGCGCCACGCAAGCCATCGACACCACCGCGCCCGGAGCGTCAGCTGGGCGGTTCGGGCCAATCCACCTCGTGCGGGAAGCCGGCCTGCCCGGTCACGTCGCGCAACGCCTGCCGATAGGTCGCCCATGCGGCCTGATCCACCGGCGCGTCGGCCACCTGCGTCCAGTCGCTCTCTGCGAGCAGCCGCTTGCGCTCTCTGCGCGCTTGCCGAGCTGCAGCGGCCTCTTTCTCGGCGGCCAGGTCTTCGGCGGTCTTGATGTGCAGATCAAGCATCGAAGTCCTCCTTGCGGATAGCGGGAATGGACACCGCACCGTCGGCTTCGGGGATGATCCAGTGCGCCGGATCCGCCGGCTGGTCGGGCTCCGCATTCTCGCCCAACCGTGCGCGCACGGTCGCGCGAATGGTGCCGCCTTCTCGGCTGATCCTGCCCACGAACGGGTGGTTCTCGCCCCTCGGGACCCCCTCACCGCCCTCCGGCACTGCACTCAGATCGTAGAGAGTGCCGTCCACGGTGATCGTGTCGCCGTTGACGAAGATCGTGGTTTCGGGCTGGCCGGGAAGCGCTCTTTGGGGGGAAAGCGTGATGTGCATGGTCTTCCTCCTCAGAACCAGCGTCCGACAGCGACAGCGCGTGTCATGATGAAGTCGCCGGACATATACTGACCGTGATCCCTGTCCTTCCCGTTCCGAAGCGAGATGCTGGTACTCCCGGTCCCGCTGACCCAGGCATGTGCGCGATCACTCGTACTCACGCCAGCGTCCACGCCGGCGCCCTGCTCCGGTGTGTGTGACACAAGCGGCGTCGCCCCCGCGGCAAAGGATGCCGGGAAAACCCATGTCCGGGCGATAATCGCGTCCGTGACGACATCATCCAGAGCAACCCGCGCCCAGCAAATCTGCGTCCCGCCTGCGAAGCGGACATACTCTCCGTTGGAGTTGGACCCGTATTCCGGTTCCAGCCGCTTCCAGTCGATCCACCCGGAAGTATAGTATCGGTTCGCAACAAAGGAATTTGACCCCCTCGACATGAACAGCATCGAAACTTCGCCGCTGTTGTAGTGCTGGACCAGCACCGTTCCTGACAGTCCGAAAGGTCGATTGGCGTGCGTGCTATCTATCCGATAAAACCCGTTCGGAACGTCACTCGGGTCGGCATCCACATCGGCAAGCGGATATTTCAGGCTGGTTGTGAGGCCGAGTCCGAAATCTCCGACCTTGGTAATTCGCCCCGGCGATATGTCAGTGCCGGATTGCGTGACGGCGGTGCCGCTGATCTCCGCCGCGGACAGGGTCGGAACGCTTACCCGACCGGACTCCCGGTCGATCTGCAGCGCGTCGACCCAGCTCGTGCCGTCTGCACTGACCTTGACGGCGAAATCGTCATCCCCGACCGTGCCCATCTCGGCCCGCCCGGACCAGCCAGTCTGGAACAGCAGGCTGGCGGTGTCGCCCGGCTCGGCCTTGTTGACTGTCAGGCGATGATCCGCGCCCTCATGCGTGAACAACGTGGCAGGCGCCGACACCGAAAGCCGGTTGATCGCATCGAAACCCGTGTTCACCCCGATCCCGGCCAGGTTCTCGGGGTCCTGCAGCGCGGGCCTTTCCCAGTCGCTTCCGGTCCAGATACGCAGATCCGATCCCAGCGCGGCGCTCCAGCCCGGTCGCGGCGCGATAAAGATCCAGTTCTGGCCGGACCAGGCCGCGAGCATATCCGGCTGCCCGGCCCAATCGCCTGTCGGCGAGGACCCGAGCGCCCAGACCTCGCCGTCCTGGGGCAGCGCCGGCGGCGTCTGCGCCCCGAACCCTTGCACCGTAAGCTGCACAAGCAGATCGAGCCGCTCCAGCGCCTCGTTGTGGGTTATGTGCTTTTGCGCCTGCGCTGGCTGCATGTAGGGCAGATCCAGCCTTGCCGACATCTCTGACATCACATTCTCCGGTCACCGCATGTCGGCGGACAACCTCATGTGAAGGCATCAAAACTCCCTTGCGGCACCGTCACGCACAATACCGGATCGGTGCAACAAGTGGGCGTCGGGGCCGGCGTCAGTCGTCGTCCTCCGCGACCTCCTCGACCTTCTGGCGGGCCGGCGCCTCCACATTTCTCTGATGGTGCGCGATGGCCTCTTCAAGATCGTCATAGTAGGTCAGATGTCCATTCTCGATCACCGCCCCGGCGGTACACAGCTTGCGGATCTTGGCCATCGAGTGCGAAACGAAAATGGCGCCGCTTTCCTCCATGCGCTGAAGAAAGACCACGTTGCTCTTGCTCTTGAAAGCGGCATCGCCGACGCTGGTCACCTCGTCGATCAGATAGGTATCAAAACGGATCCCCATCGAGACGCCAAACGACAGCCGCGCCTTCATCCCCGCCGAATAGGTCCGCACGGGCAGATGGAAATGCGCACCGAGTTCCGCGAAATCCTCGACGAAATCGATCAACTCATCGGTGTCCACGCCATAGACCCGCGCAATGAAGCGGATGTTCTGCGCACCGGTCAGATCCCGGTGAAAGCTGCCGGCGAAGCCAACCGGCCATGAGATCGTTCCGGTCGAGACGATTCGCCCCGAATCCTGCTGCATCGTGCCGGCGATCATAGACATCAGCGTCGTTTTTCCGGCCCCGTTGCGCCCCAGCAGCCCCACGGCGACTCCGGTCGGAAAGGTGGCGCATATGTTATCCGCAACCACCTTGCGCGTCCCTTTGATGATGAAGTCCTTGCAGAGGTTCTCCAGCCGGATCATGCGTTATCGACGGTCCCTGATGCTGTAGAAGATGAGCGACCCGAGCGCCCAGGCCAGAAACAGGAACAGCCCGGCAAGTCCGGCGATCTTGCTACGCTCGGGGTATCGCGAACTCTGGGCAAGCGTCGGCTCGACATGGGCCGCCAGATAGCGGCTCACGCGCTGCGCCTCCGAAAGCGCCCCGTCATAGGCCGAGCGCGCCGCCTCGAAGGCACGCTCGGCAAATTCGACCTCGACGCGCAGCCGCTCGAATTCCGAGACCAGCGTTGCGTAGCTCCTTTCCGTCAGCCCCGTCGGGCTATCGGAACCGCCCATCCCGAACTGGGCGCGCTCCTGCTCGATACGGTCGCGAATCACCTCGATCCGCCGTTCCAGCTGGGTCACGCGCGGATCTCCCTCGGGTGCGTTGCCGCTCACGAGGTCCAGATCGATCAGTGCCGTGCTCAGTTCCGCCTGCAGGCTGTTGAGCACCCCCATCTGCCCCTGTACCGCCGAGTCCGGATCCACGATCTGCGTCGTCGAGCGAAACGCGGTCAACTCCTCGCGGGCATCCCGCAGGCGGTCCTGAGCGATCTCGAGCTCTTCGCGCGCATAGCGCGTCGCGTCGTCACGCGCGATCGACGAGAGTCGATTGATCATCTCGGTGCTCTCGGCAAGGATCGCCCGCGCGATGCTGCGGGCTTCCTGCGGCTCGAACGCCAGCACCGTCACTTCGAGCAGCCCAGGCCCGTCATGGAACTTCACGCGCACCATGCGCTGCCAATAGTCGACGAGATCCTCGATCGTGCCGTCGCCGTTGAAGCTGAAGATGGGATCGATGTCACGATGCCGCGCATAGATGCTGCGAAGATCCATCTGGGCGTCGACACGCTCTACCAGCTCCTGGCTGTGGATGAAGTCATGCAGGATGTCCGCATCGCTCGACCCGCCGCCGGTCGTGAACTGCCCGAGCATGCCCGAGACGTCCAGCGCAGACTGCGAATCCGCCGATCGCACCGAAAAGCTCATCCGCGATGCGTACTGATCTTCGGCACGGTCCCACAAATACCAGCTTACCGCCAGCAGCGGCAGGATCACGACCAGAACGAAGCTGATCATCATCCCCTTGTGCCGCGTCTTCAGTCTCGCCTGTCCCGCGACGGGCCGTGTCGGCGGAGCGGTGTCGGCCTGCGAAGGCGCGGCGGCTCCTCCCTTCCGGTCCTGATTCGCCTTTTTCCTGGCTGGATCGGGCGCCTTCTTCTTTTGCGGATCGGGCGATTTGGCGGCCGGGGCAGGCCCCTTCCCCTCTGCGCCAGGTCGCCTTGCATCGGGGCCGGGCGCATTCTGTTCGGCGTCGGGTTCCTGCGCGCTCGTGTCCGACGGCGACAGGCGTGCCACCTTGTCCGAGGTCTTGGTCTGCTGTGTCACCCTAGCCTCATGTCTCGCCGCGCTTGTCGGGATTGCAGCCTCGCGCGCCACTGCTTAGACTTTACACCAACACATTCGCAAGGAACACCATCGAATGGACGCCCCGACCGCGCCGCAGCTCGAGGCACGACGTTTCAAGACGCTGCGCACTATCAGCGCGCTGATGCTGCGCGAGATGTCGACGACCTATGGCCGCTCGCCCGGCGGCTACCTCTGGGCGCTGCTCGAACCGGCCGGCGGAATCGCAGTGCTTACCCTGGTGCTGTCGGTCGGGCTGCGAATCCGCACACCGTCGCTGGGCGACAATTTCCCGATCTTCTTCGCCAGCGGCCTGCTGATCTTTCTGGCCTATGTGCGCACGTCCGGCAATGTCGCGACGGCAATCACCTTCTCGCGCCCGTTGCTCCACTATCCGGGGGTGACCTTCGTCGATGCGATGCTGGCACGGCTAATCCTGCAGACACTGACGCAGATGGTGATCCTGATCATCATCTCGGGCGGCATCATGCTGATCTTCGAACCGCGCGCGGTTCAGATCGACCCGGTTCCCATCCTCTTCGCATTCCTGATGGCCGTCTTTCTGGCCTTCGGGATCGGCAGCCTGCACTCGGTGCTCTTCCCGATGTTCCCGGTGTGGCAATCGATCTGGGGCATGCTGACATTCCCGCTGCTGTTTCTTTCCGGCGTAATCTACATCTATGAGGAACTGCCCCGGATCGGGCAGCAGGTGCTCTGGTACAATCCGCTGATGCATCTCACCGCGCTCAGCCGAAGCGGCTTCTACCCGACCTATGACCCGAGCTGGATCAGCCTGACATATGTTCTTCTGTGTGCTTTCATACCGGCCGTCCTCGGCATGATCCTGGCGGGCCGTTATTACAGGGCGATCATCAGCAACGATTTTCTCTGATCATCGCGCTGTGGCGCAACAGCTCCGAAAGGCCGGGCGCGCCCGATCAGCCGCATTCGGAATGCCCGCAGGCAGCGCAGGTCCGGCACCCTTCGATCATGCGCATCTGGAAGGCGCCGCACATCGGGCATCCGGCCCCTGCGGGCGGGGCGCCGCTGCGGGTGATCTGCGCGCTGGGATCGGTTTTCAGGCCGAGCCCTTCGCCGCCGATGAAGCCGATGCTGATCAGATGGTGCTCGATCACGCCGCCGATCGCAGCCAGGATCGACGGCACGTAACGCCCCTTCATCCAGGCCCCGCCACGCGGGTCGAATACGGCCTTGAGCTCTTCGACCACAAAGCTGACATCGCCACCACGCCGGAACACCGCCGAGATCATCCGTGTCAGCGCCACGGTCCAGGCGTAATGTTCCATGTTCTTGGAGTTGATGAATATCTCGAAGGGTCGGCGATGGCCCGCGATCACGATGTCATTGATCGTGATATAGATCGCGTGCTCCGAAACGGGCCATTTCAGCTTGTAGGTGCTCCCCTCCAGTGTCTCGGGCCGCTGCAGCGGGTCCGCGATCTGGATGACATCGGCGCCGCCATCCGGGTCCGGCCGGGGTCTGCTGTCCTCGGATATCGTCAGCACCGATCCCGTGACCTCATTCGGACGGTAGGTGGTACAACCCTTGCAACCGGCGTCATAAGCGACGCGGTAGATATCCTTGAACGCGTCGAAATCGATATCTGCGGGGCAGTTGATCGTCTTTGAAATCGAACTGTCGACCCAGTCCTGTGCCGCCGCCTGCATCCGCACGTGATCCAGCGGCGAAAGCGTCTGTGCGCTGACAAAATGGTCGGGCAGCGAGGCAGCGCCGAACTTCTGGCGCCAGATGCTCACGGCGTAATCCTCGACCTCTTCCTCGCGGTGCGTGCCGTCCGGCTGCAGCACCTTGCGCGTGTAGCTGTGCGCAAAGACCGGCTCGATGCCCGAGCTTACATTGCCGGCATACAGGCTGATCGTACCGGTCGGTGCGATCGAGGTGAGCAGCGCGTTGCGAATCCCGTGCGCGCGTACCGCGTCGCGCACATCCGCATCCATGCGCCGCATCATCCCCGATTCGAGGAACGCCTCGGCATCGAACAACGGGAATGACCCCTTCTCGCGCGCCAGATCGACCGAGGTAAGGTAAGCGGTGCGCGCCACCCTGTGCATCCAGCTTCCGGTCAGTGCGGCGGCTTCCTGCGTTCCGTAGCGCAGCCCCAGCATCGCCAGCGCATCGGCCAGCCCCGTCACCCCCAGGCCGATCCGGCGCTTGGCGCGGGCTTCCTGCGCCTGGGCCTCCAGCGGAAAACGCGACACATCGACGACATTGTCCATCATGCGCACCGCCGTTGCGACAAGATCGTCGAGCGCGGCCTCGTCCAGCCGGGCTTCGGGCGCGAAGGGATCTTCGATCAGCCGCGCCAGATTCACCGACCCGAGCAGGCATGCCCCGTAAGGCGGCAGCGGCTGTTCGCCGCACGGATTCGTTGCCGAGATGTGCTCGCAGTAATGCAGGTTGTTCATCGCATTGACACGATCGATGAAGATCACGCCGGGCTCGGCATAGTCGTAGGTCGCGCGCATGATGCGGTCCCACAGGCGGCGTGCCGGGACGGTGCGCACGAGCTGCCCGTCAAAGCGCAGCTCCCATTGCGCATCGTCGGCGACGGCCTCCATGAAGGCATCCGTTACCAGGACCGAAAGGTTGAACATGCGCAGCCGCGCCGCATCCTGCTTGGCGCTGATGAATTCCTCGATATCGGGATGGTCGCAGCGCAGCGTGGCCATCATCGCACCGCGACGCGATCCCGCCGACATGATGGTACGGCACATCGCGTCCCACACATCCATGAAGGACAACGGCCCCGACGCATCCGCCGATACCCCGCGCACGGGCGCCCCCTTCGGCCGGATGGTGGAAAAGTCGTATCCGATGCCGCCGCCCTGCTGCATCGTCAGCGCCGCTTCCTTGAGCGCCTGGAATATCCCCTCCAGGCTGTCGGGAATGGTGCCCATGACGAAGCAGTTGAACAGCGTCACATCGCGCTCCGTTCCCGCCCCCGCAAGGATACGGCCCGCCGGCAGGAAGCGGAAATCCTGGAGCGCGGACAGAAAGCGCGGCTCCCACAAGGCGGGATCGGCCTCGACCCGGGCGAGCGCGCGCGCAACGCGCCGCCAGCTATCCTCGACGGTCGCATCGTCGCCCTGCCCTTCGGGCGATTTGAGACGGTACTTCATGTCCCAGATCTGTTCGGCGATGGGCGCGGCGAATTGGGTCATGCCCGAATCCTCTTTACGGCGGAGACCCAAGATATGGTCCGCACGGATGGCGGTCAAACTTGATCTTGGCTGTGGTGCCGTTACCCTGCGCGGTATCGGGGGTGAGAATGTCGGATCATGTGAATCTGCTCAAGCTGTGCGTCGGCGCCGAGCACGTGGAGGATCTGGAGGCCTGGCAGGCCAGGCGGGCCGCCAGCACCGCCGATGGGCTGCCCTGCCATGTCACGCGCATGTGGCCCCGACGCGCCGATGAGGTGCTGCGCGGCGGGTCGCTGTATTGGGTGTTCAAGGGTGTGATCCTTGCGCGTCAGCGTATCCTGCGGCTCGACCCGCAGACGGGCGATGACGGCGTGACCCGCTGCGCCATCGTGATGGAGGCGCAGATCACGCGCACCGAAGCCGCACCCCGGCGGCCCTTTCAGGGCTGGCGCTACCTCGACCCCGCCGATGCGCCGCGCGATCTCGAAGCCGCCCGCGGCGGCGATGATGATCTGCCCGCCCCGCTACGCGCGGCACTCGCGGAAATCGGCGTTCGCTGACTTGGTCGCGCGCGCCGGTGCAAAAGCGGCACGGGTGCGCGTGTTCAACCCGGCGCGCTGACCCCGAGCCGCGCGGCCAGTTCTGCCATGGCAACGCGTTGCACCCGGTCCCATTGCGCCCCCTGCGCGCGGTACAACGTGGCCTGACTTGCCAGCACAAGGCCATCGGACAGGACCTTCAGATGATTCGCCCGCAGCGTTTCGCCGGAGGAGGTGATATCGGCGATCGCCTCGGCCGTCAGGTTCTTGACGGTGCCCTCGGTCGCGCCCTGGCTGTCCACCAGCTGGTAATCCGCCACGCCGGCCTCGCGCAGAAAGTCGCGCACCAGACGGTGATACTTGGTGGCGATGCGCAGCCGGTGCCCGTGCCGGGCGCGAAAGGCGGCCGCGACGGCGTCCAGATCGTCCAGGGTCTCAACATCGATCCAGGCGGCCGGCACCGCGATGACCAGATCGGCATGCCCGAACCCCATCGGGGCCAGTTCCTGCACGCGGCTGGACCAGTCCGGGATCGTCTCGCGCACGAGGTCGGTGCCGGTCACCCCCAGATGTATCCGCCCCGCCGCAAGCTCGCGCGGGATCTCCGAAGCCGACAGCAGCACCAGCGCAACATCGGCGACCCCTTCGACCGCTGCCGCATACTCGCGGTCGCCCCCGGTCCGGCGCAGCGTGACATTGCGCGCGGCGAACCAGTCGAATGTCTTGTCCATCAGCCGCCCCTTCGACGGCACGCCAAGCCTGAGCATCACCCCGCCCCCCCGAGCATGGCCACCAGCCCGGGACGGACAACCCCGCCGACCGCCGGGATGGACCGCCCCTGCCCCAGCCGCGCGGTCAGCGCGTCATAGCGCCCTCCGGTCGCGACGGGCGGCAGATCCGGACGGTCGGGCGCCAGCAGGCCGAACACGAAGCCATCGTAATACTCCATCGTGGTGCGGCCATAGGCGGCTTCGAAGGCAAGCGCGGCGGGGTCCACTCCACGGTTTTCCAGCGCGTGCAACCGCGCGGCGAGGCGGCCTTGCGACGGGCGCAGCGCGGGCATCTGCCGTGCCATTTCCGACAGCGCATCGAGGGCCTCAGGGGCGCGGCTGCGCAATGCCAGTATGCGTTCGATCACGGCAACCTCATCGGCCGGAATCGGCGGCTCCGCCGCGTCCTCCAGCAGCGCCGCGCAACGCGCGGCGATCTCCTGCGCGTCGCGCTTGCCGATCAGCGGCCCCGCCGCCGCGATCAGCGCCTCGGGCGCATCGGCGCGCAGCCTCTCCAGCATGTCCAGGCGTTCGGGCCGCGGCGGCACGCGGCCGCCAAAGCGATCCAGCAGCGTGCGAAACCGCGCCGGGCGCCAGACATGACGCAACAGCGCGGCCTTGCGCCGCGACGAGGTCGACAGCCCGCGCACCGCGTCGCCCAGTATGCCCATGTCCCCGGTGACGGCCCGCAACCCCAGCGGCGCGAGCAAGCGCGATATCCGTACGAAGACGTCTGCATCCGCGCCCGCCGGATCGGCGCCGTCGAACACCTCATACCCGACCTGCAGATACTCGCTGGCGCGCGGGCCGGGCCGTTCCTGGCGGCGAAACACCTCGCCCATATAGGTGTATCGCGCCGGTTCCGCGCCGTCCTGCATGTGCATCTGCACCACCGGGACGGTGAAGTCCGGGCGCAGCATCATCTCGCCGCGCAGCGGATCGGCGGTGACATAGGCGCGCGCGCGGATATCCTCGCCATAGAGGTCCAGCAGGGTGTCGGCGGGCTGCAGGATGTCCGCCTCGACCGGCGCGGCCCCGCTGTCGCACAGCGCGGCGAAGATGCGCTGCGCTTCACTGCGGGTGCGGGCCTTGTCGGGCACGGATCAACCACGCTCCAGAATGCGGCGCGTGGCGGCGACCAGCTCGGCGCGCGGCACTTCGGTCTGCGCCGGCTGCGATTTCCATTCCTCGAGGCTGGCACCTTCGGCAAGCCGGGCGCCCTCGACCAGATCCTTGAGCTGCACGACATCGCGCGCGGCCTCGTCCTCGCCCTGAATCACCGCGACAGGCGCGCCGCGCCGATCGGCGTATTTGAGCTGATTGCCGAAATTCTTCGGATTGCCCAGATACACCTCGGCGCGAATCCCCCCCGCGCGCAGCTCGGCGGCCATGGCCTGATAGTCGGCCATGCGTGCGCGGTCCATCACCGTGACCACCACCGGGCCGCGCGCCGTATTCGCGCCCAGCCGGCCCTTCGCGTGCAGCGCGGCCAGCAGCCGGTCCACACCGACGGAAACGCCGGTGGCCGGAACGCTCTGCCCGGTAAAGCGCTTGACCAGATCGTCATAGCGCCCGCCGCCTGCGACACTGCCGAACTGCCGTGGCCGACCGTCATCGCCGGTGATCTCGAAGGTCAGCTCGGCCTCATAGACCGGGCCGGTGTAGTAGCCGAGGCCGCGCACGACGGAAGGGTCGATTATGATCCGGTCGGGGCCGTAGCCTTGCCCGACGAGCAACTCGGCAATCAGCACAAGCTCATCGACACCTTCGGTGCCGTTTATCGACCCCGCAACAAGGTCGCGCAGCCGCGCCAGCGTGGCTTCCTGACCGTCGCGCTTTGCCTGCATGAAGCCCATGACGACATCGGCCTGCGCCTGCGACAACCCCGCGCCCTTGGTGAAATCGCCGCTGTCATCCTTGCGCCCCTCGGCCAGAAGCGCGCGCACCCCGTCATCGCCCAGCCGGTCGAGCTTGTCGATGGCGCGCAGGACGATGCCGCGTTCAAGGGCGAACTTTTCGGGGTCGGACGGATCGAGGATGCCCGCCACCTCCATTACACCGTTCAACACCTTGCGGTTGTTGACGCGGATCACGTAATCGCCGCGCTCGATCCCCACCGCCTCCAGCGCATCCGCGAGCATGGCGCAGATCTCGGCATCCGCCGCCACCGAAGCCGCGCCCACCGTATCGGCATCGCATTGATAGAACTGCCTGAACCGGCCGGGGCCGGGCTTTTCGTTGCGCCAGACCGGACCCATGGCATAGCGGCGATAGGGAAAGGCCAGATCGTTGCGATACTGCGCCGCAACCCGCGCCAGCGGCGCCGTCAGGTCATAGCGCAGCGCCAGCCAGTCGCCATCATCGGCTTCCTGCCAGGCGAAGATACCCGCATTGGGCCGGTCCACATCGGGCAGGAAGCTGCCCAGCGCCTCGACCGTCTCGACCGCCGATGTCTCGAGCGGGTCGAAGCCATAGCGGTGATAGACCTCGGCGATCCGGTCCAGCATGGCCTTGCGGTCGGTGACCTCGGCGCCGAAATAGTCGCGGAACCCGCGCGGCGTCTGCGCCTTGGGCCGGGGTGCTGCCTTTTTCTTCGCCATCGCGCCTTTTCCCCTGCGGGTGGTTGCGCGTCGTCTAGCCGAAGGGCAGGTAAGGAGCAAGCCGGCCGCATACCCGGACCGGCGCGACCACGGAGCGAGCGATGGACGAGCGCATGACCCGAACCGAAGAACAGCTCGCGCATCTGGCGCGCGCGGTCGAGGATCTGTCCGAGATCGCGGCGGCCCAGCAGCAGGAAATCGCGCAGCTCAAGCACCGGGTTTCCATGCTGAGCGAGCGCGAGGCTGAACGGGAGGTGCAGGACCATGGCGGCGTCGCGCTTGCCGACGCGCGGCCGCCGCACTGGTAAGACCGCCGCGCGTCGCAACAGCGCCATCAAAGCCCCGCCGTGAACATCGGCGCATACAGAAGCGCCGTCAGCGCCCAGACGGTGAGCAAGGCGACCATGGCGCCGGCGGTGGGGACGAAAACTCTGAGCATGGCTGAAACTCCTTTCAGGTAGCCTCGGTGAAGCGGCATGGCGGGCAGCGGCCCGGTGCCGTCTCAAGCATCTGGGACAGATTGTCGCATGCACCAAGGCCACGCGTGATCGCATCGCGTCACATATCGCGGAGACATCCGTGAGGCGGGTGGCCAGGGCACCGTGTCCATGCCGCGTGGCGGGATTCGTTGACATGACCGTGCGCGCCGATACGATCCACCGACATCAAGAGGAGGAAACATCATGCCGCGCCGTATTCTGGTGGCCACCGACGGGTCCGAGCATTCCGACCGGGCGGTTGACCTCGCCGCAGAACTGGCGGTCAAGCTCGAGGCGGAGCTGACCATCGTCCATGTGCTGATCCATGACCGGCCCGGCGATCAATGGACCCGACTCGCCGAGAGCGAGCATCTGGTCAAGCAGGCCACCCGCACCACCGGCGAGGTGGAGTATGTGCCCGGTCAGCTGGCGCAATTCTTCGACCGGGTGAAATCCACCGAACAGCATGACCGGCTCGTGGCCGCGATGGGGGACCTGATCGTCGAGCGCGCGGCCAAGCGCGCGCGCTCAGCCGGTGCCGGGAAAGCCGACACGAAGGTGCTGACCGGGGATTACGCCAGCGCGATCCTCGAGGCTGCGGAAAAGGTCGGGGCGGACATGATCGTGATGGGGCGTCGGGGCCTTGGTCGCTTCAGGAAGCTGGTGCAGGGCAGCGTCTCGCAAAAGATCAACGATCATGCCGACTGCACGGTGGTGACCGTCCACTGACACGCAGGCGCGTCGGCCGCGGCGTCAGTCGTGATGCGCCAGTGCATAGTCCTGCAACGTCTCGTAACGGGCACCACCGCGTCCGAGATGGCTGTGCATCAGCGAAAACCGCGTCACCTCGAAAGGCGGCGCGGCGAAATCCGCGCAGGCCACCATCGCATGTTCCAGCCGCAGCAGATCCACCTCATGCGGCCGGAACCGCCCGAGCGTGACATGCGGCGTGAAGCGCCGCGCCTCAAGCGGCACGCCGGCCCCGCGCAGCGCCGTTTCGACCTTGCGCTGCAGGTGATCGAGCCGGTCCTCGGGCTGCACGCCCGCCCAGACATTACGCGGCTTCGCGCCGCCGAAGGCCCCGACCCCGGACAGCGTCAGCATGAAGCCGGGGGATCGCAGCTGCGCGAGCGCGAGATGCACCTCCTCCAGCACATTCTCGGGCTGCGCGCCCAGGAAAGCCAGCGTCAGATGCAGGTTCTCGGGCGGCACGCGGCGCGGCAGCGGCAGCATGTGCTGCAGCATCTCGAGCGATGCGCGCGCCTGCTCGGGCAGGGTGATGGCGACGAAGGCGCGGATCATCGCGCAGCGAGCCTGGCCAGCCGCGCGCGAATCTCGGGGCGCAAGGGCCC
>LFIK01000046.1_pt1 | contig 74672 bp, 67 predicted proteins | sample 643401 | NCBI WGS metagenome assembly LFIK01 (sample SAMN03777447, study PRJNA286221) | soda lake metagenome | biome: soda lake; feature: Kulunda steppe; material: water; isolation source: sample T5-Br brine of Lake Tanatar-5 | place: Russia: Kulunda steppe | collected 2010-07
CTCGCGCTCGGACTGACGCGCATCGAGGGGGTGCGGCGCAGCGGCCCCGCCGACGCCGCAGGTCGTCTTGCCTCGCACGTGCACGTCATGATCGACGGGGTGGACGGGGAGGCGCTGGCCATCGGGCTGGACGCAGCGGGCATCGCGGCATCCGCCGGGTCGGCGTGCTCGTCGGGGGCATCGACCGGATCCCACGTCGTCGACGCATGCGGGCTGACGGGGGCGCCGCTGCGGTTCAGCCTCGGCTGGACGAGCACCGAGGCCGAGGTCGACCACGCGGTCGCCGTGCTGGGCGAGCTCGTGCCGCGCCTGCGCGATGGTGGGGACGTGTTCGGCCTCGCTGCGGTCGGCGAGGCGTCCTGATGGCGCGCGTGCTGGTCGCGATGTCCGGCGGGGTCGACAGTGCCGTCGCCGCCGATCTCCTGCTCGCTCAGGGGCATGACGTCACCGGGGTCCACCTGCGGCTCGCGGACGTCCCGGATGCCGAGCAGGTACCGGGGCACGGCTGCTGCGGGCTCGACGACGCGCAGGACGCGCGTCGGACCGCGCAGGTGCTGGGCATCCCCTTCTACGTCTGGGACCTGACCGACATCTTCGCCCGTGAGGTGCAGGCGCCGTTCGCCGCGGAGTACGCGGCTGGACGGACACCCAACCCGTGCGTGACGTGTAACGAGCGCGTCAAGTACGCAGCCCTGCTCGATCGTGCCGTCGCGCTCGGGTACGACGCGATCGCGACCGGTCATCATGCACGCCTCGAGCGTGACGGTGTGCCGGTGATCGAACCGGGTCCAGGGGTCCGGCTGCTGCGAGCGCGTGACGTCGCGAAGGACCAGAGCTACGTGCTGCACATGGCGACGCCACGCCAGCTCGCCGCGACGCTCCTGCCGGTCGGTGAGCTGACGAAGGCTGCGGTGCGCGAACGTGCGCAGGCGGTCGGGCTGCGGGTCGCGTCCAAGCCGGACTCCTACGACGTCTGCTTCATCCCCGACGGCGATACCCCCGGCTGGCTCGCACGCGAGCTCGGTGATCGTCCCGGCCCCATCGTCGACATGGACGGTGCGCAGCTCGGGACGCATCGGGGCATCTGGGGCGTGACCGTCGGCCAGCGGCGAGGCCTCGGCCTTGACCATCACGAACGCCGATTCGTCGTCGACGTCGACGCGACCTCTGACACGGTCGTGGTCGGGCCACGGTCAGCGCTGGCCTGCTCGTGGGTCGAGGTCGCCGCGCCGACCTGGACGGCCGGACCGCCGGCGGACGGTTCGGCGGTGCGCGTGCAGCTCCGCGCGCACGGCGCGACGCTCGCGGCGACGGTCGACGTCCACGCGGACGGTCAGGTGCGCTTCGTCCTCGCTGAGCCGGCCCACGGCGTCGCGCTCGGACAGGCGGCGGTCGCCTACGACCCGGCCGACCGGGTGTGCCTGGGTGGTGGACGCATCACCGGTGCGGACCGGCCCGCCCGCCTGCCGGTGCTGAGCGGAGCCGGTCGATGAGTGCACCGGCGGTCCCCGGCGACGCCCGGCGTCGTCACGACGAGCTGTCGCGAGCGGTGCGCGACGCGCGCTACCGCTACTACGTGCTGTCCGCTCCGACGATGTCGGACGCAGCCTTCGATGCGGCGCTGCGCGAGCTCGAGGAGCTCGAGGCTGCGCATCCGCTGCTCGCCGTCGACACGTCGCCGACCCGGCAGGTCGGTGCGCCCGTCGACACGGCGTTCGCTCCGGTGCGCCACCTGACCCCAATGCTGTCGCTCGACAACGCGTTCGACCGTGCCGAGGTCGAGGCGTGGGCCGCGCGCGTCGAACGGGGCCTCCGGCAGCCGGGTGCGGACGAGGGGGACCCGGTGGCGGACGTGCGGTTCGTCTGCGAACGCAAGATCGATGGCGTCGCGATCGACCTCGTCTACCGCCGCGGGGTCCTGGCCGGCGCGGCGACGCGTGGTGACGGGACGACCGGTGAGGACGTCACCGCGCAGGTGCTGACCATGGCGGACGTCCCCTATCGGCTGGACGTCGACGACCCGCCGGCGGTCATCGAGGTCCGCGGGGAGGTGTATCTCCCGCTCGAGGCGTTCGCCCGCATGAACGCCGCGCGCATCGAGGCCGGCGACGCCGCCTTCATGAACCCTCGCAACGCTGCGTCGGGGGCGCTCCGCCAGAAGGATCCGAGCGTCACCGCTGCACGGCCGCTCGCGCTCTGGGTGCACGGGCTCGGGATGCTCGACGGGATCGCGTTCGCCGCGCACACCGAGGCGCTCCGGTGGCTCGCCGCCGCAGGCCTCCCCATCCCTGCGGAGACGGTCGCCGTCGACGGGGTCGACGCCGTGTGGGCGGAGGTCGAGCGCGCCACGGCGGAACGTCATCGTCTGCCCTACGAGACCGATGGGGTCGTCATCAAGGTCGACGACCTCGCGCAGCAGGCCCGGCTCGGCTGGACCTCACGTGCCCCGCGCTGGGCGATCGCCTACAAGATGCCGCCGGTCGAGCAGGAGACGCGACTGCTCGCCATCGAGGTGAACGTCGGGCGGACCGGCAAGGTCGCGCCTTTCGCCGTCCTCGAGCCCGTCCTCGTCGCGGGCACCACGATCACGCATGCGACGCTGCACAACGAGATCCAGGTGCACGCCAAGGACGTCCGTGTCGGCGACACGGTGATCGTGCGGCGTGCCGGCGACGTGATCCCGGAGGTCGTCGGCCCGGTGATCGCGAAGCGTCCGAAGGGTGCGCGTCGCTGGGCGATGCCGGCCGACTGTCCGTTCTGCGGTCAGCCGCTCGTGCGGCCGGAGGGCGAGGCTCACCATCTGTGCGAGAACGTGGACTGTCCGAACCGCCTGCTCGAGTCGATCGCGCATCTCGCGTCGCGTGGTGCGCTCGACATCGAGGGGCTCGGAGAGCAGACCGTCGAGCTGCTGGTCGCACGCGGCCTGGTGACGGATCTCGCGGACCTCTTCCGCCTGGATGAGCGACGGAAGCAGCTCCTCGAGCTCGACGGGTTCAAGGAGCGGCGCGTCGAGAACCTCCTCGCCGGGATCGCGGCCGCCCGGGAACGTCCGTTGGACCGCTTCCTCGTCGCGTTCAACATCCGCCATCTCGGACCGACCTACGCGCGCAGCCTCGCACGCGCGTTCGGAGACCTCCCGACGCTCATCACTGCGGAGGTCGATGCGCTCGAGGCGGTCGATGGCATCGGACCCGTCATCGCCGCGTCGGTCCGGTCATGGTTCGACAACCCGCGCAACGTGGAGCTGGTCGAGGAGCTCGCCGCGCTCGGCGTCACGCCAGCCGCACCCGCCACGGCGCCAGCCACCACGGACGGCGACGCATCGGATCCCGAGCTCCTGGCGGGACTGACGGTGGTCGTCACCGGCACCCTCGACGGCTTCACCCGCGACGAGGCGCATGCGGCGCTCGAGGCACGTGGTGCGAAGGTCGCGGGGAGCGTCTCCGGACGCACCTCGATGGTCGTCGCTGGTGCATCGCCGGGCTCGAAGGTGGCGAAGGCGGAGCAGCTGGGTGTCCCGGTGCTCGACGAGGTCGGCTTCCGTCGTCTGCTGGAGGACGGGCCGGACGCGTGAGCCGACGTCAGCGCGGCGAGGCGCCGGTCGCGTAGGGCAGCCCGAGTGCGAGCCACTCCGACCACGACCCGGGGTACAGCTTCACGTCGTCCCGCCCTGCTTCCGCGAGGCGCAGCAGCATGATGCAGGCGCTGACCCCCGACCCGCAGGACACGACGAGCTCCCCGTCATGTGCGACGAGATCGGCGATCACGTCCGGTGGGGTCGGCTCGCCGTGCTCGTCGACGTTGGGGACGTTGATCGCGCCGGGGATGTGGCCACCGACCGGGTCGAGCGGTTCCTCGTCACCGCGGTAGCGCGTCGCGCCACGCACGTCGAGCAGCAGCAGTCCGGGGACCGGCTCGAGCAGCTCGGTGGCGCGCACCGTGCTGCGCCCGTCCTCTCCGAACGCGACGTCGGGATCTATGCCTTCCGGAACGGTCAGGTCGCCCGGCTCGGGCTGCACGGTCGGCTCGCCTGATGCGATGGTCCCGCCGGCATCCCGCCACGCCTGGAGTCCGCCCTCGAGCACCTCGATGTCGATGCCGAGCTCACGGCCCAGCCACCACACGCGCGCGGCGACGCCCTCCATGCGCTCGTCGTAGGCGACGATGCGCGTGTCGCGCCGGGCACCGGCGGCGTTGAGACCGTCGAGGAACGCTCGCGGCGTCGGCATCGGGTTGCGTCCCCCGATGCCGTCAGGACGCCGGGGTGCGGCGATGGCCGTGGCCATGTCGAGGTGCGCCGCCCCGGGGATCCGAGCCTCGATCCACATCCGCCGCGGGGCGGTCGGGTCGGTGTAGTGCTGCCGCGCGTCGAGGACGACGATCCGGTCGCCCGCGTCCAGCGCGCTCCTGAGCTGCTCAGCGGTGACGATCACGTGCGCTCCCGTCCTGCGCACCACGGTGCGCTCCCATGAGCGGCGAAGCGTAGTCGTGGCGCCCTGCTCCTTGGCGGGTGGGCGCCGATTAGCCTCGCCCTGAGGCGGGGGACGCCGATGTCCTGCCGTCGCTCGTCAGGGGAGAGCGAGATGAGGGAGCACGCCACGCCGTCCGCGGACCATGAGACGATCGGGGACCTGCGGGTCGCGCCGGTCCTGCGCCGGTTCATCGAGGACGAGGTCCTGCCGGGGACGGGGGTCGCTGTCGAGGACCTCTGGGCCGGGCTCTCAGAGCTCGTCGCCGAGTTCGCGCCACGCAACCGTGCGCTGCTGGCGGAGCGTGAGCGCCTTCAGGCCGCGATCGACGCCTGTCACCGGGCGGCACCGGGTCCCGTCGACCCTGATGCGTACGAGACCACGCTCCGGGAGATCGGCTACCTGCAGGATGAGCCGGCGGAGGTCGAGGTCACGACCACCGGCGTCGACCCCGAGATCTCCCACGTCGCAGGTCCGCAGCTGGTCGTTCCGGTCACGAACCCGCGCTACGCCCTCAACGCGGTCAACGCGCGCTGGGGCTCGCTCTACGACGCGCTGTACGGCACCGATGCGCTCGGCTCGATGCCACCGAAGGGTCCGTACGACCCGGAGCGTGGTCGCGCCGTGATCGCATGGGCCCGGGCGCTGCTCGATGATGCCGCGCCGCTCGCCGCCGGTTCTTGGGTGGATGCTGCGCGTCTGCACGTCGAGGATGCGTCGCTGCACGTGACGCTCGCGGACGGCACGGTCACCGGACCCTCTGACGGCGGACTGTTCACAGGCTTCCGTGGTGACCCTGATGCGCCCACAGCGGTCCTGCTGCATCATCACGGGCTCGGCATCGAAGTGGTCGTCGACCGTGACCATCCGGTCGGTCGTGACGACCTCGCCGGGATCGCGGACGTGGTCATGGAGTCGGCGGTCACGACCATCATGGACCTCGAGGACTCCGTCGCGACGGTCGACGCGCACGACAAGGTCATGGCCTGGCGCAACTGGCTCGAGCTGCAGAAGGGCACGCTCGAGACGAGCGTCGCCAAGGGGGAGCGGACCTTCATCCGCCGAGCCGAGCCCGACCGCACCTACACGGCTCCGGACGGGTCCGAGCTGGTCGTCGACGGCCGCAGCCTGATGCTGGTGCGCAACGTCGGGCTGCTGATGGACAGCGACGCGGTGCTCGACGCTGAGGGCCGTCCGGTCCCCGAGGGGCTGCTCGACGGCATGGTCAGTGTCGCGTGCGCGCTGCACGACCTCCGAGGCCCGGGCGCAGGCCGGAACTCCTCGACCGGTGCGGTGTACGTCGTGAAGCCGAAGCTCCACGGGCCGCAGGAGGTCGCGTTCACCTGCGACACGTTCACGCACATCGAGCGGGTCCTCGGACTCCCGGCGCTCACCGTGAAGATCGGCATCATGGACGAGGAGCGTCGCACGAGTGCGAACCTCGCGGCCTGCATCGCGGCAGCGCGGGACCGTGTCGCGTTCATCAACACCGGCTTCCTCGATCGGACCGGTGACGAGATGCACACGTCGATGCATGCGGGCGCGATGGTCCGCAAGGCGGAGATGCGTTCCCAGGCATGGATCCGCACCTACGAGGACCGCAACGTGGACATCGGGCTCGCCGCGGGCCTGCGGGGGCGTGCCCAGATCGGGAAGGGCATGTGGGCCGCGCCCGACCTCATGGCGAACATGCTCACGGAGAAGATCGGGCATCCGCGCGCCGGTGCGAACACCGCGTGGGTGCCCTCGCCGACGGCGGCGACGCTGCATGCGACGCACTACCACCGCGTGGACGTCGCAGCCCGACAGGCGGAGCTCGCCGACCGTGCACCGACACGGCTGCGTGACCTGCTCACGATCCCGCTCGCTCCGTCGACCGACTGGAGCGACGAGGACCGAATCGCCGAGCTGGAGAACAACGCGCAGGGGATCCTCGGCTACGTGGTCCGCTGGATCGATCAGGGGGTCGGATGCTCGAAGGTGCCGGACATCCATGACGTCGGGCTGATGGAGGACCGAGCGACCTGCCGGATCTCGTCGCAGCACATCGCGAACTGGTTGCAGCATGGGGTCACCGACCTCGAGGAGGTCATGGACGTGTTCCGACGCATGGCACTGGTCGTCGACGGTCAGAACGCCGAGGACGACCTGTACACGCCGATGGCCCCCGGCTACGACGGTCCTGCGTTCCGTGCCGCGGTCGCGCTGGCGGTCGAGGGTGCAGCGCAACCGTCCGGTTACACCGAGCCGATCCTCCACGCGCTGCGCGCGGAGCGCAAGCTCCTCGGGCCCGTCGGCCCGATCGCCCGATGAGGGCGGTCGTCGTCCGGGAGACCGGCGGTCCAGAGCGGCTCATCGTCGAGGACGTGGCCGAGCCACAGCCCGGCAGCGGTGAGGTGCGGCTGCGGGTCGAGGCGGCGGGCGTCAACTTCATCGACGTCTATCACCGGACGGGACGCATGACCCTGCCGTTGCCCTTCACGCCGGGCATGGAGGCCGCCGGGGTCGTCGATGCGGTCGGTCCGGACGTCACCGGGGTGACGGTGGGGGACCGTGTCGCCCACCCGTTCCGGCCCGGCGCCTACGCGGAGGCGCAGATCGTCGCGGCCGACCGGCTGGTGCACGTGCCCGACGCCGTGCCGCTGCGACTCGCCGCCGCATCGATGCTCCAGGGTCTGACCGCGCACTACCTGACGACGTCCACGTTCCCGCTCGTGGCCGGGCACACCGTGCTCGTCCACGCTGGTGCGGGTGGACTTGGTCTGCTGCTGTCGCAGGTCGCGGTCGCCGCCGGGGCGAGGGTGATCACGACGACATCCACGGACGAGAAGGCCGAACGGTCACGTGCCGCAGGTGCCGACGCCGTCATCCGCTATGACCGCGAGGACGTCGCGGTGCGGGTCCGCGAGCTGACCGGTGACCGTGGGGTCGACGTCGCCTACGACTCGGTCGGCGACGCCACCGCGCGGGCCTCGCTCGCGAGCCTGACCCGGCGCGGGATGCTCGTCCTCGTGGGGGAGTCATCCGGCCCGATCGATCCACCGATCCTTCCGTCAGAGCTCAAGTCCGGCGGGTCGATCTTCATGACACGACCGACGCTCGGGGACCATGTCGCCGACACCGCAGAGCTGCGCGCACGTGCGGATGCGCTCTTCGGATGGATCGCCGACGGGACCGTCACCGTGCACGTGTCGGAGGAGCTCCCGCTCGAGGCGGCGCCGGAGGCCCACCGTCGCCTCGAGTCCCGAGCCACGACCGGCAAGGTCCTGCTGATCCCGTGACCTCGGCCGTGGGATCAGCAGGACCTCGGCCGAGATCTGCGGGCCAGGTCAGCTCCCGAGCAGCTCGCCGAGGATGCCCTTGCGGTCGCGGCGGCGGTTGAGCCAGGCGTAGAACGATGGCAGCAGGCCGAGGAGCACGGCGACGAACAACGTCCCGATCGTGTAGGACCGGCTGAAGAACACGCTCCAGTCACCGCGGCTCACCCCGATGCCGTTGACCAGTCCGACCTCGGCGATCTTCCCGAGCACGAGGCCGAGCACGAGCGCGGAGAGCGGGAAGTCATACTGCTTGGCGAAGAAGCCGACGATGCCGCAGGCGAGCATGATCCACATGTCGATCGGTCGGTTGAAGATCGCGAACGAGCCGATGACGGCGAACACGAGGACCATCGTGCTGAAGATCTCGAACGGGATCGTGAGCAGCCGCAGCAGCAGCCGGACCGTGGTGAGCCCGATGACCAGGACGACGAGGCTCGCGACCAGCAGCGCACCGAAGATCGAGGACGCGATCTGTGGAGCGTCACGGAACAGCAGCGGTCCGGGACGCAGCCCGTTCAGGACGAACACGCCCAGCATGATCGCGGTGACCGCGCCACCGGGGATCCCGAGGGTGAGGAGCGGGACCATCGAGCCGGCAGCCGCAGCGTTGTTCGCGGACTCCGGGGCAGCCACGCCGCGGATGTCGCCCTTGCCGAACTGCGACTTGTCGCGAGCGATCTGGACCTCGGTGCCGTACCCGAGGAAGGCGGCGATGGTGGAACCGGCTCCCGGCAGCATGCCGATGAAGTTGCCGATGAAGCTCGAGCGGATCATCGTGTACTTCACGGTGTTGAGGTCGGCGCGTGACGGGATCGCGAAGCGTGGGACCTTCTGGACGTCCTCCTTCGAGTAGCCGCCCGATCCGGTGCCGTGGTAGAGCGCGTGGAAGATCTCGGCGACAGCGAAGAAGCCGATGATGGCGGGGATGAAGTCGATGCCGCCCTGCAGCTGCTGCACGCCGAACGTGAAGCGCAGCGCTCCGGAGACCGGGTCCAGCCCGACGGTCGCCAGCAGGAGGCCGGCCGCGCCGGCGATGAAGGCCTTCGACAGCGAACCCATCGCGAGCGCAGCGACCGAGGTCATCCCCAGCACCGACAGGGCGAAGAACTCCGGTGGCCCGAAGTTCAGGGCGATGCGCAGGAACTGCGGAGCGATGAGGATCAGGAGAACCGTCCCGATGAATCCACCGACGGCTGATGCGGTGACGTCGATCGAGAGTGCTCTGCCCGCTTCGCCTCTCTTGGTGAGCGGATGCCCGTCTCTGGCCGTCGCAGCGCCCATCACGTCGCCCGGCATGTTGAACAGGCTGCCTGCGAGGGATCCGGCCGTCGTCGCGGCCAGGTAGACGCCGATCATCATGATGATGGCGGCCTCTGCGCCGAGCACGTAGGAGAACGGCACCAGCAGCGCGACGGCGGTGACGCCGCTCAGCCCTGGGATGGTCCCGAACACCAGACCGATGAACACACCGATCATCATGAGCAGGAAGTTGCTGGGCTGCAGGACGTTCGCGATACCGGAGATGACTTCCATCTGTGTCGTGCTCCCCCAAGAGGCGGTGCGTCGCACCGCGAGCGATCAGTAGAAGAAGGTGCTGAACTCCAGGAAGATCCCTGAACCACGTGGGAGCGGGACGACCAGGAGCCGGGTGAAGACGCCGAGGATCGCGACGAGGATCGTCACCGGGATGGCGGCGAGCACGAGCGGTCGGCGTTCGCCCACGAACCTCAGGAAGACGAGCGAGAACAGGAACGTGCTCGGGATGAACCCGATCCGGGTCATCGAGAACACGTAGGCCCAGAGGATCCCGAAGCCTGCGAGCAGTCGGACGATGCTCCCGCTGACCGCGACCTCATGGAGTCCCTCGATCTCCTCCTCGTGCGCAGCGACGCGCTCGGAGGCGGTGGCGACGCCGCTCGGATCCGAGGACGACGACCGCTTCCTCCATGACTGCAGCAGGTAGAACGCTGAGGACACGATGATGACATTGAGCAGCCAGCCGGGCCAGAAGTCCGGGTCGACGTACCCCGCACCTCGACGGCCCGCGATGAACTGCTCGATGTTGAGACGGAAGTACAGGGAGCCGACCAGCAGCACGGCAGCGGTCAGCAGCTCCTGCTCGGCCCGGCCGAACCGCGGGGCACGAGGCCCCGCGGTCCGGCCGATGTGAGGTCCGCTCACTGGCCGTAGTCGAACTGCTCGATGATGACCTTCAGCGCGTCGCGCTCGCGGATTGCTTCCGCGCGGAACGCCTCAGGACCCAGATAGAAGTCTGGGTTGTTCTGGAGCGCGACCTCTGCGTACTCGATGTACGAGGGCAGCTTCGAGGCCGCGTAGAACAGGTTGTGCAGGTACTCGACGACCTCGACCGGCGTACCGAGCGGCGCGACCATCGAACGCCAACGACCGACCGGGACCTCATAGCCGAGCTGCGTCATCGACGGGATGTCCGGGTCGAACGCCCCCAGCTGCTGGTCACCGCCGTACGCGAGTGCTCGGATCTGGCCGTCCTCGTAGAGGTCGTACATGGTCGCGAGCGTCTCGTGCAGCATGTCGATGTCGCCGCTCAGCAGGGCGGTGGTACGACCGCCGACGCCGTCGAACGGGACGAAGACGATCTCGGTGTCGAGGGCGGCCTCGATGGCGAGCTGACGGAACTCGTCGTCACCACCCAGTCCGGAGCCTGAGTTCCGGATCTCTCTCGGGTTGTTCTTCGCGAACTCGAGCAGCTCCTCCATGGTCTGGAAGGGGCTGTCCGCACGCACCCAGTAGGTCTCGGTCGGGCCCTGCTGGCGGATGATGAACTCGACGGACTCGGTGAAGCTGTAGGGCTGCGTGCCGAGTGCGTCGATGATCACCTGGTTCGTGATGGCGCTGCCGATGGTGTAGCCGTCCGGGTTGGACGTGATCAGCTGGCCCAGTGCGACCTCGCCGGAGCCACCCGGGACGTTGTTGTAGACCAGGGGGCGACCCATGATCCGCTCGACGTCACGGCCGGCGTTGCGGCTGTAGAGGTCGGAACCTCCACCCTCACCGAAGCCGATGATCAGCTGGACGGACCGTGCCGGGTAGCCGTCCGGGGCCGGGATGGCCTCGCGCAGCGCCTGGATGGCGTCGTCCTCGTTCTGGGTCGGGTCGTAGCTGAGCTCACCGCTCGCGACCCGCGCCGCGATGTCATCGATCGCGGCCATGACGGCCGCACGGTCGTAGCCGGCCGGTGTCTCCGGTGCGGCCGGTGCCGGCGCGGGCGCCGGAGCAGCAGCATCGTCACCGCCACAGGCGGCGGCGATCAGGCCGACGGCTGCGATGAGCGCGACCGATCGGGCCAAGCGCCTCTTCTTCTTCACTCCCATGGATCCATCCTCTCCCCATTGACGGACCGGCGGCCCGGGACAGACTGCTCCCGGAAGCAGGACGCTCCCACGTCCGCCGGTCCTCTCCCAAGAACCGGGCTCGCAGACGCTACTCCACGCGTTCACGAATGCGGACCGAGGAATGTTCTATTTCGGGGAGGGGCTCGCCGCCCGCGTGCCTCGGCGTCCGTTCGGGAGCGCGCGAGCCGCGGCGAGGCTGCCGATCGCCATCGCCGTCCAAGCCACCGCGTACCCACCCGTCCCCGTCACGAGCACGCCGACGAGTCCCGGCGCGAGCGCCATGCTGAAGCGGCCGATGCGACTGATGCGTCCGAACGTCCGACCGAACCCGACGGTCCCATAGAGGTCCGACACGTACATCGGTCGGGTCACCGTCTGTGCGCCGGCACCCACACCGAAGCCGATCGCCATCGCGACGTCCAGTGCATCGCCCCACGACCCGCTCATCGGGAGCAACAGGGGGAGCAGCGGGAGCGCGAGCGCGATGCCGACGAGCAGGTAGCCGGCGACGAGCAGTGCGTACGAGCCGACACGCCGCACGACGAGCCCGACGCCGATCCGACCGGCGAGCTTCGCAAGACCGACGACGCCGCCCATCGTCGCGGCGAACGCCGTGCTTCGTCCGCTCACGATCAGGTAGGCGACGATGTGCACACTCACCGCGTAGACCGGCGCGTCCCCAAGGAGCGTCGCGATGCCGATGCGGCGCAGCTGCGGGTCGCGCAGCATGCTGCCTTCGGCCGAGGGGAACTCGCGATCGTCGACGGAGGCCGAGGCGGAGCCGTCCGTCGCCGGCGTGGCCGGCGTCACCGGACCGGGATCCGGCGCGTCACGAGTGGGCGGGGCCGGCTCGGGAGCGAGCACCCGGCCGCGGCCGGGGATCCCCACGACCACGAGCGGCGCGACGACCACGAGGTTGGCGGCTGCGAGCACGACGAGTGCCGAGCGCCAGCCTGAGGTCCGCACCAGCAGCTCCGTGACCGGGATGAACGCCGTGCTCGAGACGGCACCGAGGAAGCTGATGACCAGCAGGCCGCGACGACGTCGGGCCGGCGCATGCCGCACCATCGTCGTGAACGCGGCCTCGTACAGCACGAGCGCCATCCCTGCGCCCATCACCAGCCATGAGGCGACGTACGCCGGGTAGCTGGTCACGAGCGACCACAGCACGAGCCCGCCCGACGTGATGACGGCACCGACGGCCATCGGTGCGCGACCTCCGTACCGGTCGATGATCGTCCCGACAGCGGGGGCAGCGAGCCCGGCGCTGAGCAGGCCGATGGTCAGCCCCGCCGACACCGCGGCGTTGGACCAGCCGAGCTCGTCCATCATCTCGGGGAGCACGACCGCGATCGCGAAGACGAGCAGACCGAAGCCGAAGAACACGGTCACCGCGAGAGAGCCGGTCAACAGCGTGACCCGGCGCTCCGGTCCAGAGTCCGCCGCGGGGCCGGGACCCAGGTCAGCCATCGTCGCGCGGGAGCACGGCGCGCAGCACGCGCTCGACGTTGCCGAACGCGATGCGGTCGACGTCGGGGCCATCGAGCCCGTGCGTGGCCAGGCGCTCGATGAGCGCCGGCAGCGCGGTGACGTCCTCGAGAGACGGCAGGTGACGGCGTGCGCGAGCCGTCCCGGTCGAGTGGCTCGCCGAGCCGGCGACCGCATGGCCCGCGCCGGGGCCGCTGTCCATCGACGCCGGGATGATGTTCAGGCCGAAGCACACGTGGTCGACGCCCACCAGCTCGATCACGTGCAGCAGGTGTGCGATCAGATCGTCGACGTCGACCTCACCGGGGCCGACGAGCCGGGGGAAGCCGTTGAGTCCGACGAGTCCTCCGGTCGCGGCGATTGCACGGATCTGGGTGTCGGACAGGTTGCGCGCCTCCCCGTGGACCGCGCGTGCGTTGGAGTGCGACGCGATGACGGGGATGGTCGACGCCTCGATGATCTCATCGGTCGTCCGCTCGCTCGCCTGCGCGACGTCGGGCAGGATGCCGAGCCGGCACGCCTCGGCGAGGACCTCCCGGCCGAACCCGGTCAGCCCGCCGCCCCGTGGTTCCCCCAGGCCGTCTCCGAGCGCGTTCGCCCGGAACCACAGCAGGTTCAGTGACCGCAGCCCGAGCCGGTGCAACGTGCGGAGCACGGTCAGGTCCGTGTCGCCCAGTGCCGCGCCGCCCTCGATGGTGAACACGAGCCCCTTGCGCTCGCCGGCCACGACGCGGTCGAGGTCCGTGGCGGTCTCGACGATCACGAAGTCGTCACGCGCCTCGACGGCCGTGCGGACGTGCTCGAGCCGCCGCAGCGCTCCGGGCAGCGGCTGCGCACCACCCGTGAACAGGGGCGAGTCGCCGCCGACGGTGTAGAACTGCAGCGCGAGGTCGTCCATCCGCCATGCGTAGTGCTCGGCGAACGCATCGGGGGCGGTCCGCACGCCGGACTCGACATCGAGCGACACGTCGAAGCCGCGGTCGTCGTGCAGGTTCGCGATCAGGCGCGCCATCCTCGGTCCTCCGGCCGGCGCGCATCGTGGGCCCGGCAGGTCGACCGTAGCCGTCGACTAGCGTCCTCATCCGGTCCCGGCGTCGTGATGCGGCACGCCGCGGGAGAGGCCGGAGGAGGGCCGCGCGCGTGCGACCACTCGAGGGCGTCCGGGTCGTCGACCTCACCCAGACGATGGCGGGGCCGTACTGCACGATGATTCTCGCGGACCTCGGTGCCGATGTCATCAAGGTCGAGCCGCCGGGTCGCGGCGAGATGACCCGGACGATGGGGTTCCGGCTCACGGGCGATGACAGCGCCGCGTTCCTCGCCATAAACCGCAACAAGCGCAGCATCACGCTGGACCTCAAGCTCGAGGCCGCTCGCGAGGCGGTCGTCGCCCTGATCGCGACCGCTGACGTGGTCGTCGAGAACTTCCGCCCCGGTGTCGCGGACCGGCTCGGGGTCGGGTGGGACACGCTGCACGCGCGCTTCCCGCGCCTCGTCCATGCGTCGATCTCCGGCTTCGGACAGACCGGCCCGTATGCGCAGCGGCCCGGGTTCGACCTCATCGCGCAGGGCATGGCCGGCGTGATGAGCGTGACCGGCGAGCCCGGCGGGGATCCCGTCAAGAGCGGCATGCCGGTCGGTGACCTGTCCGCCGGGCTGTACTGCGCCGTCGCGATCGCGAGTGCGCTCGTCGGCCGGGAGCGCACCGGCGAGGGGCAGCGCATCGACGTGTCGCTGTTCGAGTCGGCGCTCTCGCTCGCCGTCTGGGAGTCCGCGGAGCTGTTCGCGACCGGGGAAGTGCCGCAGCGCACCGGATCCGCGCACCGGCTCACCGCCCCCTACCAGGCGCTGCGCACGGCGGACGGCTGGATCACGGTCGGAGCGAACACGCCGGCGCTGTGGACCCTGCTGTGCCGCACGCTCGAGCGGGATGACCTGCTGGAGGACGAGCGGTTCCGTGACAACGACGGTCGGATGCGTCACCGCGCGGACCTGCAGGCGGAGCTTGAACGTTCGCTCGCGCTGGCGGACACCGCGACATGGGTCGAACGGTTCGAGGCGGTCGGCTTCCCCGCGGGGCCGATCCACGACTATGCACAGGTGCTCGAGGATCCGCACACGCTCGCGCGCGGGATGCTGCAGCACGTCGAGCATCCCGTCGAGGGCCGGGTCCCGGTCATCGGCAGCGCGCTCGGGCACGGCGGCGCGGAGGACGGCATCCGACGACCGCCGCCGCTGCTCGGGGAGCACAACGATGAGGTGCTCGGCGAGCTCCTCGGGACCGATGGCCTCGGGCTGCTGAAGGCGTCGGGCGCGATGGGGGGCGCGATGGGAGGAGTGATCGATGGCTGACGATCAGGGTGAGGTCCGGTTCGAACGTGATGGTGCGGTCGCGACGCTCACGTTCGCGCGCCCGCACGCGCGCAACGCGATGACGTGGACGATGTACGAGCAGCTCCAGGCCGCATGCCGCGCCCTACGCGACGACCGGTCCTGCCGCGTGGTCGTGCTCCGAGGCGAGGGCGGTGACGCGTTCGTCGCAGGGACCGACATCGCGCAGTTCCTGGATTTCTCCGACGGCGACGACGGGCTCGCCTACGAGGAGCGGATGGAGGGCATCTTCGCGGACCTCGAGGCGCTGCCGCAGCCGACCGTCGCGGTCGTCGAAGGGTTCGCAGCCGGCAGCGGCCTGCTGATGAGCGCCATCTGCGACCTGCGCATCGCAGCGCCGACGGCGCGCTTCGGCATGCCGGTCGCGCGCACGCTCGGGAACTGTCTCTCGATGCGCAACTACGCGCGGCTCGTCAGCGTGCTCGGTGCGTCACGGGTCGCGTCGGTCGTCATGACCGCCTCGTTCCTCAGCGCTGAGGAGGCGCTCGCGGCGGGCTTCGTCACGTCGGTCCATGAGCCGGCCGAGCTCGACGCCGCGGTGGCTGCGCTGTGTGAGCGGCTGCAGCAGCATGCGCCGCTCACGATGTGGTCGACGAAGGAGGCGCTGCGGCGGCTCCGTTTCGCCGGGCTGCCCGACGGTGACGACCTCGTGCACGAGGTGTTCGGCAGTGAGGACTTCCGCGAGGGCGTGCAGGCCTTCGTGGCCAGGCGACCAGCAGGATGGGAGTGGCGATGAGTGAGCAGGGAACGACCGACGGCGGATCCGCACTGGAACCGCTGATCTATGCCATCCACGGCAACACGCCGGACGTCGCGCAGGCGGCGTTCCTCGCACCCGGTGCCGTGCTCATCGGAGCAGTGACGCTCGGGGCCGGGACCAACGTCTGGTACGGCTGCGTCCTGCGCGCGGATGGGGGCAGCATCACCGTCGGTCGTGACGTGAACATCCAGGACGGCTCGATCCTGCATGCCGACCCGGGCTTCCCCGCGACACTCGGTGACCGGGTCTCGCTCGGGCATGGTGCGATCGTGCACGGCGCGACGGTGGAGGACGACGTGCTCATCGGGATGCGCGCGACCGTGCTCAACGGTGCGCACATCGGCGCAGGCTCGCTCGTGGCGGCAGGTGCGCTGGTGCGGCCCGGGACGGTCGTGCCGCCCGGATCGCTCGTCGCCGGGGTCCCGGCGGTCGTCCGTCGACCCGTCAGCGACGAGGACACGGCGATGATCGAGCGGACCTCGCCGTCCTACCTCCGTCATGCGGAGGCGCATCGTGCGGCGCTCGAGGAGCACCGCCGAGCCTGAGCCATGCGGGGATCGCGAAGCGCCGCTCAGTCGGTGAGCGTCACCTCGAGCGCGGGCGCGTCACCGAGCACGTAGTGGAACGTGCCGCCCGGTGCGACCGCGGTCGGCGGCACGATCGAGCCGAGGATGACCACGTCGCCGGCACGCAGCCCGCGACCGTGGCGTGCCGCCATCCGCGCGACCTCGGCGAGCACCTCGCCGGCCGGGCCCGTCGCTGCCTCGACGTCGGTGACCGCGTCCATCGCGGCCCCCATGATCGTGACGTGACCGACGAGTCCGCGGAGGTCGCCACCGGCGCGCGTGGTGTCGAACGGCCCGGTCACCCAACAGCGGTGGTAGATGTTCCCGCTCAGGACCTCGGCCGGGTCCGTCGGTGCCGGGTCGAGGTCGACCAGCTCGATGGCGGGTGCGATCGCGTCGACCGCGGAGAGCGCCTGCGCCGGGGTCGCGTCGGCCGGGACGTCGCTCCCGAGCCGCATCGCGATCTCCGCTTCGCCGCGCGGCGCGGTCCATGCACCGATCGCGACGTGCGCGTCCGGCTCGATGCGTGACGTGTCGAGCAGGAAGCCGACGAGCGGTGCGGCGAGCCCGAACTGCTCCCGCCAGGCCGGCGTCCCGAACCCCGCCTTCCATCCGGCCTGTGCGGCACCGGTGGCCTCTACGTCACGCAGCAGCGAGGCCTGTGCGGTCATGCCCGGGTCGAGCCGGTCGTCGTGCGCGCTGTTGAGGTGGTCGGTCATGTCGGCTCCGTTCGGCTGCATCCGTTCGGCTGCAGCAGGGTGGGGGGCGGGTCGGTGGCTCAGCCGGTCGCGACGAGGTAGTCGATGGCGGCGTCGACCCCACCACGCGAGAACGGTACGCCGGCGGCGACGAGTCCTGCCTCGACCGCCCCGAGGGTCCCGAGCAGCATCGGTTCGTTGAAGTGTCCGAGGTGTCCGATGCGGAACACGCGGCCCTTGACCTTCCCGAGCCCCGCGCCGAGTGACGTGTCGAAGCGTTCCAGGATCACCGCGCGCAGCGCGTCCGCATCGTGACCGTCCGGCATGAGCACCGCTGTCAGCGCGTCGGAGCGTTCCGACGGGTTGACGGCGAGCAGCTCGAGCTCCCAGGCGGCGACGGCGCGGCGGGTCGCCTCTGCCAGCCGGTGGTGGCGCGCGAACACCTGCGGCAGCCCCTCCTCCCGCAGCATCTCGATCGCCTCGTCGAGTCCGTACAGCAGGTTCGTGGCCGGCGTGTAGGGGAAGAACCCGGTCTCGTTCGCGGCGAGCATCGTCTCCCAGCGCCAGTACGAGCGCGGCATCCCACCGGTACGGCTGACCTCGACGGCGCGCTCGCTCAGTGCGGTGAAGCTGATGCCCGGGGGCAGCATCAGCCCCTTCTGGGAGCCGGACACGGTCACGTCGACGCCCCACTCCTCGTGGCGGTAGTCGATGGATCCCAGCGAGGAGACCGTGTCGGCGAGCAGCAGCGCCGGATGTCCGACGCGGTCGATCGCGGCCCGCACCGCGGGGATGTCGCTCGTGACCGCGGTCGACGTCTCGTTGTGCGTCGCGAGGACCGCCTTGATACGGTGGTCTGTGTCGGCTGCCAGCACCTCGCCGATGCGATCGGCGATGACGCCGCGGCGCCAGTCCCCCTCGAGGAACGTCACGTCGAGCTGCAGCTCACGTGCCATCTCTGCCCACAGCGTGGCGAAGTGACCGGTCTCGTAGATGACGACCCCGTCACCCGGCTGGAGCGTGTTGGCGAGCGCGGCCTCCCAGGCGCCCGTGCCGGACGCCGGGTAGATGATGACGGGGCCGGTCGTCTGGAAGACCTCCCGAACGCCGGCGAGCACCCGCGCGCCGAGCTCCCCGAACTCGGGGCCGCGGTGATCGATCGTCGGCCTCGCGGTCGCGTGGAGTACGCGGTCGGGCACGTTCGTCGGGCCCGGGATCTGTAGGAAGTGGCGTCCGGTGTGCAGCGTCATGGTGTCCCCCGTGCCCAGCCGCTCCCGTCCGCCCGATGGCGAATGCTGGCTACGCTCGAGGGACGCTACGTCGGGTGTCGCTGCTGGTCAACGCAGCAGCACGCTCGGGGCGGACGGCCGGGGGGCCGGGGGAGGGAGTCGATTGTCGACGTCCACAGGCGCGACCACGGTGCTCGACGGTGATGGGCCGGGGCGCGGTCCGACCGACGGTCCGATCGATGCAGCGACGGCGGTCGGGCTGCACGCGGCGCTCGTCGCGGAGCTCGACGGCGAGGTCCGCTTCGACGCGTACACGCGGCATCTGTACAGCACCGACGCCAGCATGTACGCGATCGAACCGATCGGGGTGGTCACCCCGCGGCATGCGGATGACGTGGTGGCGGCCGTTCGCATCGCGAACCGCTTCGGCGTGCCGGTGCTGCCGCGTGGCGCAGGGACGAGCCACTGTGGTCAGACGATCGGTGAGGCGGTCGTGCTCGACTTCTCACGCCACATGGCCGACATCATCGCCATCGATCCGGTCGCTCGGACCGCACGCGTCCAGCCAGGCGTCGTGCAGGACGACCTGAACCGCGCCGCGGCAGCGCATGGGCTGATGTTCGCGCCCGACACGTCGACATCGAACCGCGCGACGATCGGCGGGATGATCGGCAACAACTCGTGCGGTTCGCGCTCCGCGCGCTACGGCATGACGGTCGACCACGTGCGCGAGCTCGACGTCGTGCTCGCCGACGGCACGGTGACGACGCTCGCTCCGTGTGATGCTGATGAGGTCGCACGTCGTGCGCAGGGCGAGGGGCTCGAGGCGTCGCTCTACCGCGAGCTGCCCGCGCTGGCCGTGCAGCATCGCGACGCGATCCGTGACGGGCTCCAGCCGATGTGGCGGAAGGCCGGCGGGTACCGCCTCGAGCGGCTCGCCGACGATGGGACGCTCGACCTCGCCCGCTTCGTCGTCGGCTCCGAGGGCACGCTCGTGACCGTCGTCGAGGCGACCGTCGACCTGGTCCCCGTTCCGCAGCACGTCATCGGGCTGGTCGGGCACTTCGACTCCACGGCAGCGGCGATCGGGGCCACGGCCTCATCGATGGAGGAGGGTGCGGCGACCATCGAGCTCGTCGACCGCTTCATCCTCGAGCTCAGCCTGCGTTCGCCCGAGCACCAGCATCTCGGCGCCGTCCTCGAGGGGGACCCGTCCGCACTGCTCGTCGTCGAGTTCCACGCGACGGAGGGGCAGACGCGTGAGGACGTCGCCGCACAGGCGGACGCACTCACGCGCCGCTGGGCGGAGGAGGGGCACGGCTACGCGACGTTGCGGGTCGACACGCCGAAGGTGCAGAAGCAGGTCCGCGAGCTGCGCAAGGCGGGGCTCGGGCTGCTGATGGCCGCCGGCGTCGGCAAGGAACGCTCGCTCGCCTTCGTCGAGGACACGGCGGTCCCACCCGAGCATCTGGCTGCCTACACCGAGGAGTTCGCTGCCATCATGGACCGCCACGGCCTGCGCGCAGGCTTCTACGGTCATGCGTCGGCGGGCTGTCTACACGTGCGGCCGTTCATGGATCTCACGAAGCCCGGCGAGGTCGAGCGCATGCGGGCCGTCGCGACCGAGGTCGCCCGGCTCGTGACGTCCTACGGCGGGATCAACTCGAGCGAGCACGGCGACGGGCTCGTCCGGAGCGAGTTCAACCCTGAGCTGTTCGGCCCAGAGCTGTACGGCGCGATGCAGCGCGTCAAGCGCATCTTCGACCCGCGCAGCCTGATGAACCCCGGCAAGGTCGTCGACGCACCGTCGATGACCGACAACCTTCGCGAGCCGGTGCTGCCCACCCCCATGGCGCTGCCGACCGTCTTCGACTTCGGCGGCGACACCGGTATGTACGACGCGGCGAACAACTGCATGCGCATCGGTGCGTGCCGCAAGAGTCCGGACGCCGGCGGCACGATGTGTCCGTCGTACATGGCGACGCGCGAGGAGGAGCACTCGACGCGCGGACGAGCGAACGCGCTGGTGAAAGCACTGTCGGATCCGGCCGGGATCTCCGCGCTCGGCGACGAGCGGCTCTACGAGGTCATGGACCTCTGCCTCGAGTGCAAGGCGTGCGCGTCCGAGTGCCCGATGTCGGTCGACATGGCGACGATGAAGAGCGAGTTCCTCCACCACTACAACGCTCAGCACGGCACGCCGTTGCGTTCGCGCATCTTCGGACGCATCCGCGAGCTCAACCGCATGGGTGCGGCGTTCGCTCCGATCTCCAACTGGCCGCTGCGCTCACGCCTGCTGCGACGGCTCGTCGAGGCGGCTGTCGGGATCGACCATCGACGTGCAGCGCCGGTGTTCGAGCGGCAGACGCTGCCGCGCTGGTTCGCTCGCCGCACCGCACCGTCGACGAGCGCACCCCGTGGCGACGTGGTCGTCATCGCGGACTCCTTCACGAGCTTCACCGAGGTCGGGATCGGCCGTGCGGGCGTCGAGCTGCTCGAGATGGCGGGATACCGCGTGCACCTGGTGAGCGAGGGCTGCTGCGGGAGGGCGTCGATCTCGAAGGGTCTCCTCGAGGACGCGCGTGCACGGGCGCTGGACCTCCAGCAGCGCCTCCTGCCGTTCGCCGAACGCGGCGTTCCGATCGTCGGCTTCGAGCCGTCGTGCCTGATGACACTGCGCGATGAGCACGTGAGCCTGACACGCACGGCGGCGGCAGAGACGGTCGCGGCCTGCGTGCGGCTCCCCGAGGAGCTGCTGGTCGAGGCGATCGATGCGGGTGACCTGCAGCTCGATGACGCATCAGCCGCTCAGCGCATCGTCTTCCATGGCCACTGCCACCAGAAGGCCGCCGTAGGGACCGCCCCCACGATGGCGATACTCACGCGCATCCCCGGTGCCGACGTCAGTGAGATCGATGCGGGCTGCTGCGGGATGGCCGGCTCGTTCGGCTTCGAGGTGGAGCACTACGACCTCTCGCTGACCATCGGCGGTCAGCGGCTGTTCCCCGCCATCGAGGCGGCAGGGGATGATGCGGTGGTCGCGGCGACCGGCGTCTCGTGTCGCCAGCAGATCGGGCAGGGCACGGGCCGTACCGGTGTCCACCCGCTGGTGCTCCTGCGGGAAGCGGTCGGCGACCGCTAGGTGGAACCGTCGGCGTACGCCATCATCATCGTGGCGGTCGTCATCGGGTCCATCGTCAAGGGCGCGACGGGCACCGGACTGCCGACCGTCGCGATCCCCGTGATCGCGAGCTTCGTCGGTGTCACCGATGCGGTCGTCATCATGGCGATCCCGACGGTGCTGACGAACTCGTGGCTGCTGTGGATCCACCGCAGCCAGATGGGAGCGACGCGGGACCTGCCCTCGATGATCGTCGCCGGGTTCGTCGGTGTCGTCGCTGGCGCGTGGTTGCTGACGAGCGTCAGCGCGCAGGCGCTCTCGCTGGCGCTCGCCGCACTCATCGCCACGTACGTGACGCTCTCGCTCACCAGACCGCACATCGCCTTCCCGCCGTCGGTCACGCGTTACGTGTCGCCACCGGTCGGATTCCTGGGCGGTGTCCTGCAGGGCTCGACCGGCATCGCGGGACCTGCGGTCGCGACGTACGTGCACGGGTTCCGGCTCCCGCCGGGTGCCTACGTGTTCACCCTGGCTGCGCAGTTCCAACTGTTCGCGCTCGTGTCGGTGTTCAGCTACCAACGCTTCGGGCTCTACACGGCCGAGCGGATGTGGAGCAGCGCACTCATCCTCATCCCGATGTTCATCGCGATGCCGATCGGCGTCCGGCTCGGTCGGCGGCTCGAGCGGCGCGTGTTCGACCGCTTCGTGCTCGTGGTGCTCACGGTCATGGGGCTCAAGCTCGTCGCCGACGCGTTCGGTCTCTGGACGTTCTGATCCGCGCCGGTGCGGTACCCCTCAGCTCCAGCCGAGCGCGCGCAGCACGCCGGGCAGGTCGCGGAGGTCGTCGACCTCATGCTCCGGCTGCGGACCGGTCGGGTCGACCGCGTAGCCGGGGCGCACGACCCGCACGACGCGCAGGCCGGCCTCGAGCGACCCCCACACGTCACGCCCCGAGGCGGGGACATGGATGAGGTCGTCGCCGAGCTCAGCGCGGGCGTGGTCGTAGATGCCGCGCGCCGGCTTGAACGATCCGGCGCCCTCTGACGTGATGCGGTGCGGGATGTCGATGCCGAAGCGGGTCTCGGCCAGGATGTCGTCGTCGATGTTGCTGAGCAGCGCGATGCGGTGGTCGGCGGCGACCGCGGCCAGCGCCTCAGGCACGTCCGGCCAGGTGGGCCAGCTCCCGACGTCCGCGAGCACGGCGTCGGTGACGGCGACCGCATCGTCCTCGATGTCGAGCTCCTCGAGCAGTCCGGCCATGGCGCGTGCGGAGAGGGTGCGGAACGACTCGCTGCCGTCGGCCTGCGCGTGCAGGGCCTTGTTGCGAGCGTCCCACCCGACGTACAGCTCCTCACCGTCGCGCGGCCAGCCGCGTGCGGTCGAGACGGCAGCGAACGTGCGGCCGGCGCCGGTGCGCGAGTCGATCAGCGCGCTGTAGACGTCGAAGCTGATGGTCGGTCGGTCGGACACTGCGACTCCTCGGTCCGGGGCGACGGCGCTGGCAGCGTAGGCGTGGAGCTCAGCGGTCGCGCAGCATCGCCGGGTGGAGGCGAGTCGCATCACCGCTGCGGTAGCGGCGCGCCGGCCGACCACCGCTCGGGCCGGGCGGAGCGGTCCCGTCGGCGGCGCGCACGAAGCCGGGTGTCGAGACGACTTTGCGCCGGAAGTTCGCCGGGTCGAGCTCGACGTCCCAGACGGCCTCGTAGACGCTGCGCAGCTCGCCGAGCGTGAACGGCTGCTCGAGCAGTGCGGTCGCGAGGGACGTGTACTCGAGCTTGGCGCGCAGCCGCTCGAGGGCGTCGGGCACGATCGCCGCGTGGTCGTAGGCGAAGCGCTCAGCGGGCCAGGTCGCCGCGTCGGCCGCGGTGACCACCGTCGTGCGTCGCCGGACGGACGGGACGAGCGGACGGGCGGCCAGCGCGAGGTAGGCGACGGAGACGACCCGTGCCCGCGGGTCGCGTGCGGGCTCACCGTAGGTGCGCAGCTGCTCGAGCAGGACGGCCGGCTCCTCCGTCCCGATGAGCTCCGACAGCGCGCGCATCGCGGTCGCATCGAGCGACTCGTCGTCGCGGACGCGTCGTCCTGGCAACGACCAGCGCCCTGCCTGGGTCGCATCGTCCGGCTCGGTGAGCAGCAGGGTCAGCCGTCCGTCCTCGATCGCCATCGCGGCCACGTCGACCGCGACGGCGCAGGTGGAGACCCTTGCGCTGCGCTGATCCTCCTGCACCACGCTCATGCGGCCTCGACGACCTCGACACCGGCGTCACGCAGTCGGGCGATGGCCCGTGCACCGTCGCCCTGTTCGAGCTCGACCATGCGGGTCGCGGCGAGCGGGACGATCGTGCGGTGACCGAGCGCGGCCGCGTCCTCGGCGGTCGCTGCGACGCAGACGTCGCCGGCGAGTCCGACGACGACCACGCGGTCCACCTCGTACTGCTCGAGCAGGCTGCCGAGCTCGGTGCGGGTGACGTCACCGCTGACCGGGTCGCGGACGCTGAAGCCGGAGTACCCGTCACCGCCGTCCACGCCCTTGCGAACGACCGGACCATCGACGACCAGCTCGGGATGCAGTGCCGCGCCCCACGTGTCGCGCACGCAGTGCACCGGCCACGGGCCGCCGTCGGTCACGAAGTGCGGGGTGCGCTCCGGATGCCAGTCCTGCGTGTAGACGACGAGGCCGCCGGCCCCACGGCAGGCTGCGACGCGCGCGTTGACCTCCGGGAGGATCGCTTCCGCGTCCGCGACGGACAGTCCGCCCGCCGGATCGGTGAAGTCGTTCTGCACGTCGACGACGATCAGCGCGGTCGTCGCGTCGTAGTCCTCGAGCTTGTCCATCGGTCACTCCTTCATCGGTCCGCGCGCCTGGGCACTCGCGGTGGCTCAGTCGGTCGGGCCCTCGTCCGCGAGGTGCACCGTCGGGAGGCACGGGCCACCAGGGGAGAGGTCGTGCGCCTCCGGCGGGAGCTCGGCGATGGCAGCGCGGTGGTGGGCGCGAGCGGAATCGAGGTCATCGTCGAACACGACGCGCCCCTGCTCGATCACGGGCGCCTGGAGGGCACGGCTGCCGGCGGGTCGTGGCGTGCCCGCAGGCCGGAGCAGCTCGCGACGAGCGATGCCGTCCACGAGTTCGCGGGAGGCGACCTTCCACCGTCCCACGGTCGCTTTCGCGCCGCCGCCTTTCGCGACCGGTTCGAGTTCGCCGCGGGGCTGCTTCGCGCGGGCGACCAGCTTGTAGACGAAGCCGACGGTCGGAGCACCCGATCCGGTCACGAGTGACGTGCCGACCCCGTAGGCATCGACCGGCGCTGTGGCGAGGCGGGCGATCGCGTGCTCGTCGAGGTCGCCGGACACCACGATGCGGGTGTCGGTCGCGCCCGCATCGTCGAGCAGGGTCCTGGCCGTCCGCGCGATCGTCGGCAGATCGCCCGAGTCGATGCGGATCGCACCGAGGGTCCGTCCGGCCGCGTCCAGTGCCGTGGCGATGCCACGCTGCGTGTCGAACGTGTCGACGATCAGCGTCGTCGCGGTGCCCGCACTCCCGACCTGTGAAACGAACGCGGCGCGCTCGTCGTCGTGGACGAGGACGAACGCGTGGCCGGTCGTCCCTGACGTCGGGATGCCGTAGCGGCGGCCTGCCTCGAGGTTCGACGTCGCGTCGAAACCGACGAGCGCGGCCGCGCGGGCGGCGGACACCGCCGCCTCCTCATGCGTGCGGCGCGATCCGAACTCGAGCAGACGGCGACCGTCCGCGACCCCGACCATGCGCGCGGCCGCGGCGGCGACGGCCGAGTCGTGGTTGAGGATGGAGAGCAGCAGCGTCTCGATGAGCAGCGCCTCACCGAAGGGCGCGACCACGGTCATCACCGGCGACCCGTCGACGTGGATCTCGCCCTCGCGGTAGGCGTGGATGTCACCACCGAAGCGGAAGTCGGCCAGCCAGCGCAGCGTCGGGGCGCTCACGATGCGCTCGGTCTCGAGCCAGCGCAGGGTCTCATCGTCGAAACGGAAGGCGTCGAGCGCAGAGACGACGCGTCCGATCCCGGCGACGACGCCGTAGCGGCGGCCCGTCGGCAGCCTGCGGGCGAAGAGCTCGAACACGCTCGGTCGGGCGGCGGTCCCGTCGTGCAGCGCCGAGTCGAGCATCGTGAGCTCGTAGCGGTCGGTGTACAGGGCCGTGGAGACGGTCCCCGCGGTGGAGGGGTGGGTCACGCGAGGACTCCCGGGCGCAGGGACGGGCGGCGCTGCTTGTTGTGGTCACTCTGACCTTAACCGAGGCGCGGGCGGGTCGCCAACCACCGTCGATGAGGCCTCTACGCTCGACTTCGACGTCGAAGCGGATCCACGGGGGATCCGCCGTCGAAGAACGCGACCCGAGCTCCCGACGGGAGAACCGATGGCATTCTCTGGAGCAGCGCTGGCCCGCGGCATGGCGAACCGATGCGCCCGGTGCGGAGCCCGTGGCATCTTCCGGTCGTACTACCGCCTCCACCCGACGTGCCGGGCCTGCGGCATGCGCTTCGAGCGCGAGTCGGGGGAGTGGACCGGTGCGCTGATGATCATCATCGCGTTCACGGAGATCCTGTTCGCGGCGTGGTTCGGGATCGGGCTGTGGCTGACCTGGCCCGACGTTCCGTGGACGCTGCTGCTCATCGGCGGGATCGCGCTCAATCTCGTCATCCCCGTGCTGTTCTACCCATGGTCGCAGTCGGTGTGGATCGGGCTCCACTACGCGTTCGTCCCGCTCGATGCTGCTGAGGAGGCGGACGCCATCGCGGCGATGGCCGCCGACGAGCTCACCGATCGACCGTCGGACGGGTCGCAGGACGACCGCCGCTAGCCTGCCCTGCGACACGACCGGTGCGCCTGCGCGCGCCCCGCGTCGCGCCATCACGGCCTCAGTAGGGTCGTCCGGACGGTCAGGAGCCAGGATGTCGGGCGGTGCGCTCGGTGAGGACGAGGTCCGTCACGTCGCGACGCTCGCGCGGCTCGCGCTCGACGACGCGGAGATCACCGCGCTGACCCCGCAGCTCGCCGCCATCCTCAGCTACGCCGAGCAGGTCGGCGAGGTCGCGGCCGATGACGTGGAGCCGATGACGCATCCGCTCGGCCTGAGCGACGTCTACCGCGACGACGTCCGTACGCCCGGGCTGACCGTTGACGAGGTCCTCGCTGCCGCACCCGATCGGCAGGTCGGACGCTTCGGTGTCCCGCGGATCGTCGAGGAGGACGCGTGAGCGATCGCGAGCTCACCCGGCGGGGGGCGGCCGCGCTGGCCGATGCGATGCGTGCCCGCGACGTCAGCGCGCGCGAGGTCGTCGACGCGCATCTCGACGTGATCGCCGCGCATGATGGGATCGAGGCCGACGGCGACGTCTGGCAGGCACTGCCCGCCGAGCAGCTCGGCCCGGATGACGTCCACGCCTTCCTCGTCGTCACCGCCGCACGCGCGCGTGCGCAGGCCGACGACATCGACCGTCGCCGTGCGGCCGGCGAGGAGCTCGGTCCGCTCGCCGGCGTCCCGCTCGCGCTCAAGGACGTGCTGACGATGCGCGGCGTCCCGACGACCTGCGGCTCGCGAATGCTCGAGGGCTGGGTCCCGCCCTACGACGCGACCGTGACGCGCCGCCTGCTCGACGCGGATGTGGTCGTGCTCGGCAAGACGAACATGGACGAGTTCGCCATGGGCTCGTCGACGGAGAACTCCGCGTACGGGCCGACCCGCAACCCGTGGCACCTCGACCGCGTCCCCGGCGGCTCGTCGGGTGGTTCGGCCGCGGCGGTCGCGGCTGGCATGGCACCGCTCGCCATCGGCACCGACACCGGGGGCTCGATCCGTCAGCCAGCGGCGTTCACCGGCATCGTGGGCGCGAAGCCGACCTACGGCAGCGTCTCGCGGCACGGGCTGATCGCGTTCGCCTCGTCGCTCGACCAGGCCGGACCGTTCGCGCGTGACGTGACCGACACGGCGCTGCTGCAGGCGCTCATCCAGGGCCACGACCCCCACGACGCGACCTCGGACACGATGGGCCGCGACGACCTGCTCGCCTCGCTGCGCGCCGGCGTCGACGGCATGCGCATCGGGGTCGTCGAGGAGCTCGAGTCGGCCGGCTGCGAGCCGGGCGTGCGCACCGTGTTCCTCGATGCGGTCGCGACCCTCGAGCGGCTGGGTGCGCGCATCGAACGCGTGTCGCTGCCGCACGTGCCCTTCGGGCTGCCCGCCTACTACCTGGTCGCACCGGCCGAGGCGTCGTCGAACCTCGCCCGCTTCGACGGGGTGCGCTACGGCATGCGCGTCGATGCGCCGTCCGCCGAGGCGATGAACGCGGCGACGCGTGCAGCGGGCTTCGGTCCTGAGGTGCGCCGCCGCATCATGATCGGCACGCACGCGCTCTCGTCCGGCTACGTCGACGCGTACTACCTGCAGGCCGCGCGCGTCCGCACGCTCATCGCCCGCGACTACGCCGCAGCGTTCGAGCACGTCGACGTACTGATCAGCCCGACGGCGCCGACCGTCCCGTTCCGGATCGGCGAGCGGACCGACGACCCGCTCGCGATGTACCGAAACGACGTGGCCACCGTCCCCGCATCGCTCGCCGGCATCCCTGCGATGTCCGTCCCCGCCGGAGTCGCGACGGCCGAGGACGGCACCGACCTCCTGCCGGTCGGCCTGCAGGTCATGGCGCCGCTGCGTGCGGACGCACGCATGTACCGGGTCGCGTTCGCCCTCGAGCAGGCGCTCGGGCTCGACCCCGACCCTGCCGCGCACGGCGGCGCACGTGCCGTGCGTCCCGCCCGGTCCGGGGGAGGCGCGTCATGACGACGCCCTGGCTCGAGGGCTACGAGCTCGTCGTCGGACTCGAGGTCCACGTCGAGCTCACCACGCAGACGAAGATGTGGTGCGGCTGCGCGACCACGTTCGGCGACGAGCCGAACACGAACGTGTGTCCCGTCTGCTCCGGCCAGCCCGGTGCGCTCCCGGTGCCCAACCGCCGTGCCGTGCACGATGCGACGCTGCTCGGGCTCGCGCTCGGCGGGAGCATCTCGCCGCGCTGCCGGTTCCACCGCAAGAACTACTTCTACCCCGACCTGGCGAAGAACTACCAGATCAGCCAGTACGACGTGCCGCTCGTCACCGAGGGGCGGCTCGAGGTCGAGGTGGACCGCGACGGCGAGCTGGTGGCCGAGGTCGTCGGCATCGAGCGCCTCCACATGGAGGAGGACACCGGCAAGTCACTGCACCTCGGAGCGACGGGTCGGCTGCACGGCGCCGACCGATCCGCGATCGACTACAACCGGTCGGGTGTGCCGCTGCTCGAGATCGTGTCGCACCCGGACATCCGTGACCCTGAGACCGCACAGGCGTACCTCCGCGAGCTGCAGGCGATCGTGCGCACGCTCGGGGTCTCCGACGCACGCATGGAGGAGGGCTCGATCCGCTGCGACGCCAACGTGTCGGTGCGCCGTCCCGGTGCGGAGCTCGGGACGCGCTGCGAGATCAAGAACCTCAACTCGGTGCGCTCGCTCGGTCGCGCCATCCGCTTCGAGGCGCTCCGGCAGGTGCAGGTGCTCGAGGACGGTGGATCGATCGTGATGGAGACCCGTCACTGGGACGAGGAGGCCGGGGTCACCCGGACGCTGCGTCGCAAGGAGACGGTCACCGACTACCGCTACTTCCCCGACCCTGATCTCGTCGAGATGACGACGACGCCCGAGGCGGTCGAGCGCATCCGTGCGGAGCTGCCCGAGCTGCCAGCCGTCACCCGCGCACGCCTCGCTGCGCAGGGTGTGCCGCGCGCGCAGGCGGCGACGGTGCTGGCCGGCGGGATGCTCGCGCTGCTCGACGACGCGGTCGCCGCCGGTGCTGCGGCGCCGGCCGTCGCGAACTGGTTGGCGGGCGAGGTCACCGGGCATCTCTCCGCCGGCGACGACCAGCTCGAGGCGACCGGGCTCACCGGTGCGCACCTCGCGGAGCTCGTCGCCATGGTCGACGAGGGCGCACTGTCGTCCACGATGGCCAAGCAGGTCCTCGCCGGCGTGTTCGAGTCGGCCGGGACGAAGGGGCCGCGCGCGGTCGCGGCCGAACGCGGTCTGGAGCAGATCGGTGACGACGATGCGCTCGGCGCGGTCATCGACGAGGTCGTCGCGGCCAATGCGGACGCGGTCGCGGCGGTCCGTGACGGGAACGAGAAGGCGATCGGCGCACTCGTCGGGCAGGTCATGCGGGCAACACAGGGCCGCGCCGACCCGAAGCGCACCAACGAGCTGCTCCGTCAGGCGATCGCGGCCACCGGCGGCTGAGCCGCCAGGGAGAGGGGACCGGCATGAGCGGCGTCGACTACGTGGTGGTCGGTGCAGGCTCGGCCGGCGCTGCGCTCGCAGCGGGGCTCGTCGAACGCACCGACGCGCACGTGCTGCTGCTGGAGGCCGGACCGGAGGCGCGTGATCCGCGCATCGCCGTCCCCGGGTCGACCGGCGACCTGTGGTTCGGTCGCAACGACTGGGCCTTCGTCACCGAACCGCAGCCCGGACTCGACGGACGGCGTGACACGTGGCCGCGTGGCCGGGTCGTCGGCGGTTCGTCCGCCATCAACGCGATGATGTGGGTCCGAGGCCTCGACGTCGACTTCGATGGCTGGGAGGAGCAGGGGGCGAGCGGCTGGGGTGCCGATCGCATGAACGCGCTCTTCCACACCATCGAGGATGACGAGCGCGGGCTGTCCACGACCCGAGGCATCGGCGGCCCGATGCGCATCGAACGGCAGCGTGACCCGAGGCCGCTCAGTCTCGCGTTCCTCGACGCCTGCGCCGAGCTCGGGATGCGCGTCGTCGACGACTACCACGCGCAGCCTGACGGGGCGGCGCTGACGGTGGTGACGCAGCGGCGCGGCCGCCGCGTCACGGTCGCTGACGCGTACCTCGCGCCCCACCGGTCGAGGCGCGGTCGCGCGCCGCTGGGGCCGGGGCGACTGACGGTCCGTACCGGCGTGCACGTCGACCGCGTGATCGTCGAGGACGGGCGTGCTGTCGGCGTCGAGGTCCGGTCCGGGGGCGAGGTCAGGACCGTGCGTGCCCGCAAGGAGGTCGTGCTCGCGGCCGGCGCGGTCATGAGCCCGGCGCTGCTGATGCGTTCCGGGATCGGTCCCGCCGACGAGCTCGAGCGGCATGGCATCGAGCTCCGGGTCGAGCGTGCGGCGGTCGGCGCGGACCTCCAGGACCACGTCGCGTCCGGCATGGTCGTCGCGACCGACGGTGGCAGCCTGTACGGCGCGGACCGTGATCCCCGCGTGCTCGCACGGTGGCTGGCCCGGCGCATGGGTCCGGCGACGTCGAACCTCGGTGAGGCGATCGCGTTCCTGCGCACCGACGAGTCCGAGCCTGCGCCTGACGTGGAGCTGCTCGCGATCCCCGCGGCCATGCTCGACCACGGGCGCACGCGTTTCCCGCAGCACGGGCTGACCATCGCGGCGATCGTGCTCACCCCGGAGAGCCGCGGCCGTGTCGGGCTTCGCTCCGCGGACCCCGACGCACCACCGACCGTGGACCCGGGCACGTTCACCGATGCGGGCGGTCGCGACCTGGACCGCATGGTGAGTGGCCTGCGGACCGTCCAGGCGCTGCTGACGGAGACGCGGGCGCTCGGCCGGCGCGTCACCGGTCGGCTCGAGCCGCGCGAGCAGCTCCAGGACGGGTCGGCACTGCGGGCGCATGCGCGGGCGACCGCCCAGACCCTCTACCACCCGGTCGGCACGTGCCGCATGGGCAGCGACGATGCGGCGGTCGTCGACACTGAGCTGCGCGTGCGCGGCGTGAGTGGCCTGCGGGTCGCCGACGCGTCCGTCATGCCACGCGTCGTCCGTGGGCACACCAACGCCCCGACCATCGCGATCGGGGTCAGGGCGGGGGAGCTGATCGCGGCGGCCGGTTGAGCGTCCCGCATCGCAGGAGCGGTCGCCTACCTTCGCGGGTGACCGGCTGGCGTACGGGCCGGAGCCGGGCACGACACGGACCACCGGGCGGCAGGACGGCCGGTCGGATGAGGAAGGACGGGGCATGCTGCTCGAGCGCATCAGCTCGCCCGCCGACCTCCGAACGCTGTCCACGGACGAGCTCGACGTGCTCGCAGCAGAGATCCGTGAGGCGATCGTCGGCGCCGTCGCTCGCTCCGGTGGGCACCTCGGCCCCAACCTCGGTGTGGTCGAGCTGACCATCGCGCTGCACCGGGTCCTCGACTCACCGCGCGACCGCATCGTGTGGGACACGGGCCACCAGGCGTACGTGCACAAGATGCTCACCGGGCGGGCCGCCGACTTCTCCTCCCTGCGGACCGCGGGCGGACTCGCCGGCTATCCGTCGCGCGAGGAGTCCGCCCACGACGTCGTCGAGAACTCGCACGCCTCGACCGCGCTCTCCTGGGCGGCGGGTATCGCCTGGCCGGAACGCGATCGCCCGTCCGACGAACGTCGACGGACCGTGGCGGTCGTCGGGGACGGCGCCCTCACCGGCGGGATGGCCTACGAGGCGTTGAACAACATCGGTCATCACGACCTGCCGGTGACCATCATCCTCAACGACAACGGGCGTTCCTACGCCGAGACGATCAGCCGGCTCTCGCGCCGCGTCAGCGAGCTGCGGACCGACCCGAGGATCCACCAGCTGCGCCGCCTCATCGACCGCATCAACGCGCGCCTGCCGTGGGCACGCTTCGCTCGTCGTGTGACGGAGGCGAACGTTCGAGCGCTCAAGACGGCCGTCTCGGACGCACCGGCCCTGCAGTCCTTCGTCGAGGCGCTGGGGGTGAGCTACCTCGGACCGTTCGACGGTCATGACATCGCCGCCCTCGAGCGCGCGATGAAGCAGGCGCACCGTGTCGAAGGGCCCGTCCTGCTCCACGTGCTGACGGAGAAGGGCAAGGGCTACGGGCCTGCGGAGCGCGATATCGAGAAGCGGCTGCACGACACGTCGCAGTTCGACCCGGAGACGGGGCTCGCGCAGCCGTCGGGCCGGCGGAGCTGGACGGCCGCCTTCAGCGATGCGATGGTCGCGCTCGCCGCACGCCGCTCCGACGTCGTCACGGTGACCGCGGCGATGCCCGGCTCGACCGGGCTGCTCCCGCTCGCGCAGGCCGACCCACGCCGCGTGATCGACGTCGGTATCGCCGAGCAGCACGCGGTGACGTCGGCGGCCGGACTGGCGTACGCCGGGTTGGTCCCCGTCATCGCGGTCTACTCCACGTTCCTGTCGCGCGCGTTCGACCAGCTCAACCTCGACGTCGGGCTGCACAGCGAGCATGTGGTCATCGTGCTCGACCGGGCCGGCATCACGGGCGATGATGGCCCGAGCCATCATGGGATCCTCGACATGGCGCTCGGGCTGCGCGTCCCCGGGCTGACGGTGCTCGCTCCCTCCTGCGAGGAGGATCTCGTCGAGCTGCTCGATGTCGCTGTCGACCTCGAGGGCCCGGTGCTGCTCCGCTTCCCGAAGGGCGCGGTCGTGCCGCGCACCGCGCTGGGTCCACGCGCCGACGTGCCTGCTCCGGGGCTCGCCTCCCGGACGCTCCGCGACGGCGGGGACGTGTGCATCCTGGCGGTCGGCGATCGGGTCGCGGTCGCACTCGAGGCCGCGGAGCGCCTCTCGGCCGACGGCATCGAGGCGTCGGTCCACGACGTCCGATCCGTCCGGCCGCTCGACCCTGCGCTGCTCGACGTCGCGGCACGTTCACCGTTCGTCGTGACCGTCGAGAACGGCGTGGTCGAGGGTGGTGCGGGGACGGAGATCGCCGCTCGCATCCGTGAGCAGGTGGGGCCCCGCGCTCTGCCGCCGGTCCTGCATCTCGGCGTGCCCACCGCCTACATCCCGCATGGCGACCCGGGCCGGATCCTCACGGGCCTCGGACTGGATGCGGTGGGGATCGCGACGTCGGTGATGCGAGCCCTCGGTGGTGCGGACCGACCCGCTCCAGACGCGACCCGGACCGTCTGACCCGCCCCGTGCGGTCTGGACCGCACCGTCCGGACCGCACCGTCCGGACGACCGAGCGGGTGACGGGCCCTCATCATGGGGCTATCCTCGCGAACGGACCCGGAGGGCCGACGTGCAGCATCTCGAGCAGTGTGGACGGCACGGAGCGCGGATGACGCGCTCGTCCGACGCGCTCGCCGACGGCCTCCTCGTAGTACTCCCGTAGCGCGCGTCCGTCTCCGGCGCGCGCGAACCTCCCTTCCCAGGGAGGTTCTCTCGTGAAGGGGGCGGGAATGGACCGGGTGGCGTGCGCTTGCACGCTCCGGCAGGAGAAGGAGAGGACGACATGCGGATGACCGGCGCAGAGGCCGTGATGCGGACGCTCGAGGCCCTCGGGGTCGACACCGTGTTCGGCTACCCGGGTGGCGCGATCATGCCCGCCTACGACACCCTCATCGAGGCCGGACTGACGCACGTCCTCGTCCGTCACGAGCAGGGCGCCATCCACATGGCCGAGGGCTACGCCCACGCGACCGGACGGGTCGGCGTCTGCATCGTCACGTCCGGTCCGGCCGCGACCAACCTCGTGACCGGCCTGACCGACGCGATGATGGACTCCATCCCGGTGCTCGCGTTGACCGGTCAGGTCGCGTCCACCGCGATCGGCACCGATGCGTTCCAGGAGGCTGACGTCACCGGCATCACGATGCCGATCACGAAGCACAACGAGCTCGTCCGGTCCGCCGACCGCATCGTCGACGCGATCAAGGAGGGCTACCACATCGCTCGCACGGGTCGACCGGGACCGGTCCTCATCGACCTCCCCAAGGACATCCTCAACGCCGAGGTCGACTTCGACTGGGATCCCAGCGTCGATCTGCCGGGCTACAAGCCGACGGTCCGAGGCCACGGGCGCATGGTCCGTGAGGCCATCGCCATGATCGCCGAGGCCGACCGCCCCGTCATCTACGCCGGTGGTGGACTCGTCCGGGCCGGTGCCGACGCTGAACTGCGGGCGTTCGCTGAGCGGCTGCAGCTGCCGGTCGTCACGACGCTGATGGCGCGCGGCGTGCTGCCCGACACCCACGAGCTCGCCGTCGGGATGCCGGGGATGCACGGGCATGTCGCCGCGGTGCGCGCGTTCCAGGAGACCGACCTGCTGGTCGTGCTCGGCGCTCGCTTCGACGACCGGGTGACCGGCAAGCTCGATGCGTTCGCGCCGCACGCACGGGTCGTCCACGTCGATGTGGACCCGGCGGAGATCGGGAAGAACCGCCATGCGGACGTTCCGGTCGTCGGCGACGTCAAGGTCGTCCTCGAGCAGTTCCTCACCCACCTCGACAGCCTCGAGGAGAAGGGTCGCATCGGCGAGGCGACCCCGGACACCGCGGCCTGGCGTGCCCACATCCAGGACATGAAGACCGCGCACCCGCTGCGTTGCGACCAGGCCGAGGTCGGCGTGCTCAAGCCGCAGACCGCGATCCGTGCGATCTACGACCAGTGGGGTGACGACGCCGTGTACGTCGCAGGCGTGGGCCAGCACCAGATGTGGTCCAGCCAGCTGATCCCCTACACCCGCGGGCGGCAATGGATCAACTCCGGCGGGCTCGGCACGATGGGCTTCGCCGTCCCGGCCGCGATCGGTGCCAAGGCAGGGCTCGGACGCGACGTGCCGGTCATCGCGATCGACGGCGACGGCTGCTTCCAGATGACGTTCCAGGAGATCGCGACCGCGGTGCAGCACGACATCCCGGTCGTGTTCTGCGTCATCAACAACGGCTACCTCGGGATGGTGCGGCAGTGGCAGTCGTTGTTCTACGACGACCGCCGCTCGCAGGTCGAGCTGCCCCAGGCGCTGCCGGACCTGGTGCTGCTCGCGCAGGCGTATGGGATCCCCGGCTTCCGGGTCGACCGTGTCGAGGACCTCGAGGCGGTCCTCGAGAAGGCGGCAGCGATCACCGACCGTCCGGTGCTCGTCGACCTGCGCGTCGACCCGGAGGAGATGGTGTTCCCCATGGTCCCCTCGGGGGCGTCGAACGACGAGATCCTCGAGTCGGCGGAGGAATGGTTCGCGAGGCTCGCAGAGCGGGCGGAGGCATGACCATGCGACGCGATCGACACATCCTGTCCGTCCTCGTCGAGAACAAGCCGGGCGTGCTCGCACGCATCGCGCTCATGTTCGCGCGACGCGGCTACAACATCCACTCGCTGGCCGTCGGTCCGACCGAGGACGAGCGCGTCTCGCGGCTCACGATCGTCGTGGGCACCGAGGCGGTCCAGCTCGAGCAGATCGTCAAGCAGCTCAACAAGCTCGTCCATGTGCTCAAGATCACCGAGCTCGGGGAGGACGCGGTCGAGCGTGAGCTGCAGCTCGTGAAGGTCAGCGCTGACTCCGACACCCGCACGAGCATCATCGAGCTTGCGGACGTGTTCCGAGCGAAGGTCGTCGACGTCGCTCACGACACGATCACGATCGAAGCGGCCGGGAACCCGCGCAAGCTCGAGGCGATGCTGCAGCTGCTCGAGCCGTTCGGGATCCGGGAGTTCGTCCGCAGCGGCACGATCTCGCTGTCGCGCGGGGCCACCGCGCTCGGCGACTCCGGCCGTGCGAGGATGCGCCGGGTCATCTGAGCGGGCCCGCCACGCGACGTGGTGATGCTCGAGGTCGGACGAGGGGTGAGGTCGTGGTGAAGCAGGCCGGGGTCCCGCTGCGCTTCGACTGGCGATGGCAGGTCCTGAAGGGACTGATCGTTCCGTGGTTCGTCCTCGCGCGCTGGCGCATCGACGTGCAGGGGCTCGAGCACGTCCCGCAGGAGGGCGGGGCTGTGATCGCGTTCAACCACCACAGCTACGCCGACGCCGTCATGCTCGCTTGGGGCGTGGTGCTCAAGGCGAAGCGGCCGCTGCGGTACATGGCCAAGCGTGAGGCCTGCGAGGGCCGCTGGATCGGTTGGGTCACTCGCTGGATCTCCGTGATCCCCGTCGACCGCGGATCTCCGGGGGCGCGGGCGCAGGCACTCGCCGGCGCCGAGGTGGCCGTGGCGGAGGGAGACCTCGTCGCGATCGCTCCGGAACAGACCATCTCGGACTCGCTGGACCTCCTTCCCTTCCGTCACGGTCCCGCGCGCGTCGCGATCGCTACGGGTGCACCGATCGTGCCGTGCATCGGGTGGGGGTCGCAGCGCTTCATCGGTCCGGACCGACGCCTCGCCCGGGTGCTGCGGCTGCCGGTGACCGTCCGGTTCGGGGCACCGATCCACCCGCAGCCGGGGGAGGACGCGGTCGCGCTCACCGCGCGTCTGCGCCGCGAGATGGAGACACAGCTCGAGGCGGTGCAGCGCGAGTATCCCGACGGGCTCCCCGCCGGTGCACCGTGGGTGCCGGCACGGCTCGGTGGGAGCGCGCCGGCGCACTCGGACGTGCTGCGGGTCCACGAGGCACGGCTGCGCGACTGGAACGAAGCCGGTGGGAGTGCGTCAGCATGACCGCCTCCGCCTCGCGACCCGTCCTCCCGGCGCCACGCACAAGCCTGTCGTACCACGTGCTCGCCAGGCTCGCGATGACGCCCATCTGGCTGCAGCGGTGGCGGCTCGACGTCGAGGGGCTCGAGCACGTCCCACGTACCGGAGGGGCCGTCATGGTGCTCAACCACACGAGCTTCGTCGACTTCTTCACCGCGGCGCGCCTCCCGTTCCTCCGGCTGGGTCGGCCCGTCCGCATCCTCGCCAAGGCCTCGCTGTTCCGCTCGCGGCTCATCGGACCGTTCATGCGTGCGGCCGGGCACATCCCGGTGGAGCGCGGCGCGGGTCGGAGCGCGTTGACGGCGGGGGTCGAGGCGCTGCGTCGGGGCGAGTTCATCGGCATCCTGCCGGAGCAGACCATCTCGCCGTCGCTCGAGCTGCTCCCGTTCAAGTCCGGGGCGGTCCGCATGGCGCAGGCCGCCGGTGTCCCGGTCGTGCCGGCCATCTCGTGGGGTTCCCACCGCTTCTGGACCACCGGTGACGGGCCCCACCTGACCTGGCGCCTTCCCGTGCACATCCGCTTCGCCCCGCCGGTCGTCCCTGAGGGTGACCCGGACGCCTTCACCGCTCGCATCCGCACGCTGATGGCCGAGATGCTCGAGGACGTGCAGCGCCGCTACCGCGACGGGATGCCAGAGGGGGCGCGCTGGGTGCCGGCGCGGTTCGGCGGCTCCGCGCCGACCGTCGAGCAGGCGGAGGAGCGGCTGAGCCGGCTCCGCTCCAGCTGGGGGCGTTCGACCCGTCCGGAGGAGGACGCATGAGCGTCATCGTGCGCGACGCGACCGAGGACGACGTTCCTGCGGTCGCTGCGATCTATACGCATTACACGCTGCGGACGACGGCGACGTTCAACACCGATGTCCGGACACCGAGGGAGTGGCGCGACCGCTTCGAGCAGAACATCGTGACCGGCCCGTACGAGCTGCTCGTCGCCACCGAGGACGGCGCGGTCATCGGCTTCGTCGAGACGCAGCAGTTCCGGCCCAAGCCCGCGTACCGGCGCTCGCTGGAGATCTCGGTGTACGTCGCGCCGGACCTCCAGACGCGGGGCGTCGGGAACGCCCTGTTCAGCGCGCTGTTCGAGCGGCTGGATCAGGATGACCGCTTCCACCGGGCCTTCTCCATCATCGCGCTCCCCAACGACGCGTCGATCGCGCTCCACGAGCGGCACGGGTTCGTCCACCGTGGGACGCTGACCGAAGCCGGGTTCAAGTTCGACCAGTACCTGGACGTCGCCTACTACGAACGCGCCCTATGAGCCACTCGATCACCGATCTCGCCGGAGGGCCGGATGCATTCGTCCGGCTCGTCGACGCGTTCTACGTCCGGGTGGAGCAGGACACCGCTCTGCGTCCGATGTATCCCGCAGATCTCGAGCCGGGCAAGCAGCATCTGGCGCTGTTCCTCGCGCAGTACTTCGGGGCGACCGACCTGTACTCCTCGCAGCGTGGTCATCCGCGGCTCCGGATGCGGCATGCTCCGTTCCCGATCGACCTCGATGCCGCCTCGCGCTGGGCGACCCACATGCTCGATGCGGTCGCGGACCAGGGGTTCCCTGCGGAGGTGCGAGCCGCCATCGAGGAGTACGTGATCCGCGCCACGCCCACGCTCGTCAACCGCCTCCCCGGCCCGGCCGCCGGGGACGATGCGGGCCGCCTGCCCGGAGCGACCTAGGCTGCCGCCACGACCGCGAAGCCGGACCTCCGTCCGCATCCCTCAGCGCCCCCAGACCCGTCCGACGCACCCGTCCGACCCATCCTCGGAGTCAGCCGTGAAGGTCCTCGTCACCGATCCGCTCGCACCTGCTGGGGTGGAGACCCTCGCCGTCGACCACGACGTCGACGTCATGCTCGAGCTGAGCAAGCCCGAACTGCTCGAGGTCATCGGCGGCTACGACGCGCTCGTCGTGCGTTCTCAGACCCAGGTGGACGCGGACGTCATCGCGGCTGGGACGCGCCTGAAGGTCATCGCGCGCGCCGGCGTCGGCGTCGACAACGTCGACCTGGATGCGGCCACGCGTTCCGGCATCGTCGTCTGCAACGCGCCGCAGTCGAACATCATCTCTGCGGCCGAGCACACCGTCGCGATGCTGCTCGCCGTCGCGCGCAACATCCCCCAGGCGCACGGCGCACTGACCGTCGGGCGCTGGGAGCGCAACAAGTGGACCGGGACCGAGGTGTACGGCAAGACGCTCGGCGTGCTCGGGCTCGGCCGGATCGGCAGCCTCGTCGCCCAGCGCTGCCAGGCGTTCGGCATGGACGTCATCGCCTACGACCCGTTCCTCGCCCCCGAGCGGGCCGCCCGCATGGACGTCGAGCTGCTCTCGTCCGTCGAGGCGGTCCTCGGCCGGGCGGACTTCGTGACCGTCCATCTCCCGCGCACCGCGGAGACGGCGAACCTGCTCGACGCGGACCGGCTGGCGCTGATGCGTCCGAGCGCCCGGCTCATCAACGTCGCGCGCGGCGGGATCATCGATGAGGCTGCGCTCGCTGTGGCCCTGAAGGAGGGGCGCATCGCGGGCGCCGCGTTCGACGTGTTCTCCTCGGAGCCGCTCGTGGACTCGCCGCTGTTCGGGCTGCTCAACGCCATCCTCACGCCGCACCTCGGGGCGTCGACCAGCGAGGCGCAGGACAAGGCCGGGACGCAGGTCGCCGAGTACGTCAACCTGGCGCTCGCGGGGGAGTTCCTGCCCTCGGCGCTGAACCTCCAGGGCGGACCGCTCGACGACACGCTGCGGCCGTTCCTCCCGTTGGCCGAGCGGCTCGGTCGGCTGCTCGCCTCGATCGCCGACGACGGCATCACCGGTGAGATCACCGTCGAGTTCCTCGGCGCGATCGCCGGCTTCGACTGCCGGGTGCTCGGACTCGGCGTGCTGCGCGGGGTCCTCTCCGCCGCATCCACGGAGCCGGTCACGCTCGTCAACGCCCCGCTCATGGCGGAGCACCGCGGCATCCACCTGCGTGAGGTGAACGACCCGCAGAGCGGTGACTACGTGTCCGTCCTCCGGGTGCGTTGCGTCCGCCGCGACGGTCGCGTCGTCCGGGTCGCCGGGACCGTGCTCCAGCCGGGGGACCGCGAGCGCATCATCGAGGTCTGGGACACGCCCATCGACGTCGAGCCCACGCCCTACATGGCGGTCTTCCGCTACGACGACCGTCCGGGCGTCATCGGTGCGATCGGGACGGCGTGCGGTGAAGCGGGCGTGAACATCGCAGCCGCCCAGGTCGGACGCAAGTCCGGTGGCGGCGAGGCGATCATGGCGCTCGCGCTCGACGCGCCGCTCACCCAGGACGTGCTGGCCGGCATCACGGCCAGCATCGGTGCGCATGAGGGCAGGGCGATCAGCCTGCCGTGACGAGGATCGCGACGGCGAGCACCGCGTGCGCCGTCCAGGCGACCGTCCGGATCCAGTTCGTCGAGACGAGTCGTGCGTGAACGGCCGCATCGAAGCCGTCGGCCAGGCGTGAGTGCGCCGGCACGCTCGCGAGCACGGTGACGACCACCGGGATGAGCGCCATCACCGCTGCGGCCACGATGAGCCCGAAGGGGGCGCCGGCCGGCGGCGCGACGAGCAGCCATGCGGTGGTGATGCCCTGCACCGTCCAGGGCAGCATCACGACCGAGGCCATGCGCGGGGCGTGCGCCGCCTCGTAGGCCGCGAAGCGGTCGGGTCCGACCAGCGCCATCAGCGGATAGTGGACGAGCTGCACCGTCCAGATCATGCCGACCATCATGAGCGAGCTCGCGAGATGTGCGAGGACGACCACGGTCGTTCCACCGGTCATTGGTGTCCTCCCTCTGTCGCACGATCCACGTCCCTGTGGCCCTGTGACGGTACGTGCCGCTCACCGGGCGATCTGACTGGAGCGTCCGCTCCAACTTGGAACGTGCGTTGGGTGTGCACCGGAACACGGCGGATGGCAGCCCCTCGGGCATGCTGCTTGACGCGCCCGGACCGCTCCGGGCCGCGCCAGCTACGGGCCGCGCCAGAGGAGCTCCGCATGAAGGTCGCCGCCATCTTCCCCGGGCAGGGCTCGTTCTCGACCGGCTGCACGCGCACCTGGCTCACCGATGACCCGGACGGGGTGCTCGCGACCGTCTCCGAAGCGGCCGGGTTCGATGTCGTCGCTGCGGGCGACGAGGAGGACGCCGGCCGACGCACGGAGCGCGGTCAGCCCGTCATCTTCGCGGCGTCGCTCGCCGCATGGCGCTCGTTGCGTCGCAGCGGCTTCGTCCCTGCGTTCGTCGCGGGTCACAGTCTCGGGGAGTACAGCGCCGCCGCAGCGGCCGACGTGCTCCCGCTGGATGCGGCCGCTCGCGTCGTCGCGACCCGCGGTGCGGCGACCGCGGCGGCCTGCCGTGAGCACCCCGGCGGGATGGCGGCGGTCATCAAGCTCGCGGCCGCGGAGGTCGAGGAGCTCGTCGAGGACATCGAGGGCCTCGTCGTCGCCAACGACAACGCGCCCGGGCAGATCGTCATCGCCGGTGACGTCGACGCGATGGAGTCGGCGCGTGCTCGGGTCGACGCGCTCGGCGGCCGGCTCGTGATGCTCGATGTCGAGGGCGCGTTCCACTCGCCTGCGATGGCCCCGGCCGTCGACCTCGTCCGGCGAGCGGTCGCGAGCGAGTCCTCGAGCGACCCGTCCGTGCCGTTCGTGAGCGCTTCGCGCGCACGCGTCCTCCAGACCGCGACCGAGGCCGTGTCGTCGCTCGTTGACGGGATCCTCGGTGCGGTCCGCTGGCGTGACGTGCAGCTGCTGCTCGAGCGCAAGGGCGTCACCGACCTCGTCGAGGTCGGCCCGGGCCGCGTCCTCGCCGGCATCGCGAAGCGCACCGTCCCGTCCCTGCGCGTCCACTCGGTGGCCACACCGGATGCCGTGCGTGAGGTCATGGAACGCCTCGCCGGGCTCGCCGCAGCAGAGGTCGCCCCCTCCACCTGACGCCCGATCCGCACGTCCGTCCGCCATCGCATCGAGCAGCACCATCGAGCAGCACCGAGGAGTCCACACGATGATCCCGCTCCCACCGTTCCGTCTGATCACCGCCCCGTCCGACGCCCGGGTCGCCTCCGTCGCCCACGCCGGTGCCATCGTCGCGCCGGGTGACGTCGTCGCCGTCCTCGATGCGCCGCGCGGGACCATGCCGGTGCTCGCGACCGTGCACGGGCGCATCGGCGGCCCGTTGACCGCCGCCCACCAGAGCGTCGCCACCGGTGACGGCATCGTGTGGATCGAACGGTGAGCACCTTCCCCGTCGCCATCACCGGGCTCGGGAGCTACCTCCCGGAGCGGGTCGTCACCAACGACGACCTCGCGCAGCGCCTCGACACGTCCGACGAGTGGATCCGCACGCGCACGGGGATCCGTGAGCGGCACTATGCCGCCCCGGACGAGGCCACCTCGGACCTGGCCGTCGCGGCAGCGCTCGCAGCGCTCGACGATGCCGGATTGAGCGCCGACGACATCGACGTGATCATCGTCGCCACGACGACGCCCGACCATCCTGTGCCGGCGACCGCACCGATCGTCGCGGCGAAGCTGGGCCGCACCTGCACGGCGTTCGACCTCAACGCGGCCTGCAGCGGGTTCGTCTATGGCCTGCAGGTCGGTTCGGGCATCGCGGCCGGCGGCTCGACCGTGCTGCTCATCGGCGCGGAGACGTTGACGCGGTACGTCGACCACGACGACCGGTCCATCGCGGTCCTGTTCGGGGACGGTGCGGGTGCGGTCGTCCTGCAGCGCGACGAGGGCGCGACGATCGGTCCGTTCGATCTCGGCTCGGACGGCAGCGAGGTCGAGATCCTGTGGATGCGTGCCGGTGGATCACGTGAACCGTTCGATCCCATCGCACACGCGGCGGCGTCGTCACGGATGAGCATGCGGGGCGGCGATGTCTACCGGCATGCGGTGATGCGGATGACGTCGTCCTCCCAGATCGTGCTCGACGCGGCCGGCATCGCCATCGAGGACATCGATCTGATGGTCGGCCATCAGGCGAACCAGCGCATCCTGGAGGCCGTCGGGCAGCGTCTCGGCGTGCCGGAGGGTCGCAGCCATCTCACCGTCGACCGGCACGGGAACACGTCGGCCGCGTCGATCCCGCTCGCACTCGACGACGCCCGGCGTGAGGGTCGACTCGAGTCCGGAACCCAGCTGCTGCTGACCGCGTTCGGTGGTGGACTGACGTGGGGCTCGTGCGTCCTCACGTGGACGGGCACCCGCCGTGGAGGTCGCGCGTGAGCGGTGCATCCACCCGCCCGGTCGCGATCGTCTCCGGGGCGACCGGAGCGATCGGCTCGGCGACGTGTCGCGCGCTGGTCGAGTCCGGACACCACGTCGTCATCGGATTCCGGTCCGGAGCGGACGCCGCGGAGGCGCTCGCTGCGGAGCTCGCGCCTCATGGCACCGCGGTGCCACTCGACGTGACCGACCCGGACCAGGTCGAGGCGTGCGTCGCTGCGGCCGGTGAGCTCGGGCCGATCGCCGTGCTCGTCAACAACGCCGGCATGACCGGCGACGACCTGCTGCTGCTGCTCGAACCGGACCGCTTCGATCTGACCATCGAGACGAACCTGCGGGGCGCCTACCTGCTGTCGCGCGCGGTCCTGCGTCCGATGCTGCGGGCACGCTTCGGGCGCATCGTGAACGTGTCGTCGATCGTGGCGCTCCGCGGGAACGCCGGGCAGGTCGCCTACGGCGCCGCGAAGGCCGGCATGATCGGCATGACCCGCTCGCTCGCTCGCGAGGTCGCACGCAAGGGCATCACGGTCAACGCGGTCGCCCCGGGCTTCGTGGAGAGCGCGATGACCTCCGAGCTGCCAGAGGCGGCGCGTGCGGCGCTCATCGACTCGGCGCCGATCGGCCGAGCCGTGCTCGCCGAGGAGGTCGCGCACGCGATCGCCTACCTGGCCTCGCCCGGAGCTGCCGCGACGACCGGGGTCGTGCTGCCCGTCGATGGCGGGGCCGCCATCTGATGTCCGAACGCGTCAGCGTGAGAACGCACCACCGTCCGCACCATCCGACCGCACCACCCGACACCACCAGGAGGACCGCCGCATGAGCGACGATCTGATGACCACCTTCACCGAGCTCCTCACGTCCGACTTCGGCGTCCCGGCCGACGAGGTCAGCGCCGACGCCACCTTCGAGGCGCTGGGTCTGGACTCGCTCGACATCGTGGAGCTCGCGCTCGCGCTGGAGGACCGCACCGGCGTCAAGCTCGGTGACGAGGACCTCGAGCACGTCCGCACCGTCCAGGATGCGATCGACAAGGTCAAGGAGCGCCAGGCGTGAGCACGAGCCGTCACATCGAGGACCAGCAGGGTCGCGACGTCGTCGTCACCGGCATGGGTGCCATCACTCCCGCGGGCCGCGGGGTGGAGGCGACCTGGCGTGGTGCGCTCGCCGGGGTCGCGACCGCGACCCACGACGAGCGTCTCGCGGCCGCCGGTGCGACGATGGCGATCAGCTGCCGAGCGCCGGAGGTCGACGTCGACGCCGAGCTCGGTCGCGGCTCGGTGCGACGGCTCGACCGCTTCACCCATCTGGCCGTGTTCGCGGCCCGCGAGGCGATCGCACAGGCCGGGCTCGTCAGCGACGATGACCCGGACGTGATCGTCGCCATCGATGCTGACCGCACCGGAGTCGTCATCGGCACGGGCATCGGTGGTGGTGAGTCATGGGAGACGGAGTACGCGCGCCTGACCGCGGAGGGGCCCACCCGGGTCAGTCCGCTGTTCGTGCCGCGGATGCTGTCGAACACCGCCGCCGGCACGATCGCGATCCGCACGCATGCGCGCGGACCGAACCTCACCGTCAACACGGCATGTGCCGCCGGCGCGTCCGCCATCCATGTCGGTCGCGACATGATCCGCAGCGGCGCGGCCGATGTCGTGATCGCTGGTGGTGTCGAGGCAGGCATCACCACCATCGCGATCAGCGCGTTCGCCCAGATGGGCGCGCTGTCGTCGAACCCCGATCCGCTCACTGCCAGCCGTCCCTTCGACGTCGCGCGTGACGGGTTCGTGATGGGCGAGGGTGCCGGCATCGTCGTCCTGGAGTCGCGCGCGCATGCGGAGGCGCGGGGTGCGACGCCGCTGTTCACCGTCGCCGGCTGTGGAGCATCAGCCGATGCGTTCCATGCGACCGCGCCACCGGAGGACGGGGGCGGGGCTGCACTCGCGATGCTGCGGGCGATCGCGGATGCGGGCATCGACCCGACGCGCATCGGGCATCACAACGCGCATGGGACGTCGACGCCGCTCAACGACATCGCGGAGACCCGCGCGCTGCGCACCGTGTTCGGTTCGCACCTGCAGAACATCGCCGTCACGTCGACCAAGGGCGTGACCGGACACCTGCTGGGTGCGGCCGGCGCGGTCGAGGCGATCCTGGCGGCCTGTGCGCTGCGTGAGGGGCTCGTCCCACCGACCGCGAACCTGACCGACCAGGACCCGGAGATCGAGCTGGACGTGGTCAGCGGTGCGCCGCGGACGGCGCCGCTCGAAGCGGTCATCTCGGCGTCGATGGGCTTCGGCGGGCAGAACGCGGCCCTCGTCCTCACCCCGGCCTGACCGTGGGTGATGACATCACGCTGGGCGCTGAGGCGCCGTCCGTCGAGGGGCTCCCGCTGCGACCGGCCGATTCGGCCCGGAGTCGCGTGGAGCTGCTCGCTGACGACGGCTCGTTCCTCGAGCTCGGGTCGCAGCGGCTGCACCGCGCGACCGGATTCGGACTCGAGGACAAGCGCATCCCCGGCGACGGCGTCGTCGCCGGTACCGCTGGCATCGACGGTCGTCCGGTCCACGTGTTCGCGCAGGACCGCTACGTGCTCGGTGGGTCGCTCGGTGAGGCCCACGCGGACCGCATCGCCGACACGATCGCGCGGGCGACGCGCGGTGGGACGCCGGTGGTCGGCATCAACGACTCGGGCGGAGCGCGCATCCAGGAAGGCGTCGCGTCGCTCGATGGATACGGCCGCGTGTTCAGCGCGAACGTGGCCGCGTCGGGCCGTGTTCCGCAGATCTCTGTCATCCTCGGGGCGTGCGCCGGCGGTGCCGTGTACTCGCCGGCGCTGATGGACCTGACCATCATGAGCGACGCGGGCACGATGTTCCTCACCGGGCCGCGCATCGTGCGTGCGGTCACCGGGGAGGACGTCGACGCGCGGTCGCTCGGAGGCCCTGAGGTGCACGGCACCCGGACGGGCAGCGCACACCTCGTCGCTCCCGATGACGTGGCGGCGCTCGCGCTCACCCGCCGTGTCCTCTCCTACCTGCCGTCCGCCGCATGGCTCCCGGCGCCGCGCGTCGAGCCGCGTCCGCCCGCGCACGACGATCCCGGTGGCGTCGTTCCGCGCGAGGCGCGCGACCCGTACGACGTACGTGACGTCGTCGGCGGCATCGTCGACGAGGGCAGCTTCCTCGAGCTGCAGCAGGGCTGGGCACGCAACCTCGTGATCGGGTTCGCCCGCATCGAGGGGGCGACCGTCGGCGTGATCGCGAACCAGCCGGCGTGGCTCGCTGGCGTGCTGGACGCGACGGCGAGCGAGAAGGGCGCGCGGTTCGTCCGCTTCTGCGATGCCTTCGGCATTCCGCTCGTCGTGCTCGTCGACGTGCCCGGGTTCCTGCCCGGAACGGCGCAGGAGCATGGTGGCGTGATCCGACGCGGCGCGAAGCTGCTCCACGCGTTCACCAGCGCGACGGTTCCGCGCATCAGCCTCGTGCTCCGCAAGGCGTACGGCGGCGCCTACATCGTCATGAACTCGCGCAGCATCGGCGCGGATGCGGTGCTCGCCTGGCCGGGTGCCGAGCTCGCGGTGCTCGGGGCCGAGGGTGCCGCCGACCTCATCTTCCGACGCGAGATCGAGGCGAACCCTGAGCGGCGAGCGCCGCTGATGGACAGCTACCGGCGTGACGCGATGGACGTCGGGGTCGCCGCCGGGCGCGGCAGCGTCAGCGAGATCATCGACCCGAAGGACAGCCGCGCCGCGATCGCGTCCCTGCTGCGCTCCCTCGAGGGCGGAGCGGCCCGGGGCTTCGTCCACGACAACTTGCCCCAGTGACCGCTGACCAGTGAGTGACACGACGCGTCCCGACCACCACGACACCTTGATCCCTGAGGTCCAGGAACGTGTCGCTGGCGCGTTGCGCCCCCTGCTGCGTCGCTGGCTCGAGCTGCGTGTCGAGGGCCGTGAGCACGTGCCGACCGCCGGTGCGGTCCTGCTCGCAGGGACGCACCAGTCGCATGCGGACTCGCTCGCGATCGGGACGGCCGTCCCGCGACCGACCCATTTCCTCGGCGACCGTCGGCTGATGAGCTGGCCGGTCGTGGGGCCCTGGTTGCCCCGGATGGGCATGGTGCCGCTCAACCGCGGCGAGGGGGACGCCGACGCGATGGAGGTGCTCGGACGGCTGCTCACCGACGCCGCATGCATCGTCATCTACCCCGAGGGGTCGCGCAGCCGGGACGGTCGTGTCCACCGCCTGCGCAGCGGGCTGTCACGGATCGCTGCCGCGACGCAGGTGCCGGTCGTGCCCGTCGCCGTCGCCGGCATCCATGACGTGTGGCCGATCGGCTCCCGGCCGCGCCTGCGCGGCGGTCGCGTGACCGTCCGGTTCGCACCGCAGCTCCCGCCGCCCGCCCCGACCCCGGCCGCGCGGCGCACGTTCAACCTCGAGCTGCAGGAACGTCTCGCCGAGCTGGCCGGGACGACGACGGCGACGGACTTCTCGCCGATCCGTGGTGGTGCGACGAAGGACGAGGCATGAGTGGTGACGGGGTCGTCCCGGTCGTCGGTTGCGACGTCGTCGACGTGTCCCGGATGCGCCGGCTGCTCGCGGAGCGAGCGGGAGCGGCTGAGCGGATCTTCACCGCACTCGAGCTCGCCGATGCACGCCGGGGCGGGGTCGACCCGGACGGTGACGTCGCGGTCGAACGGCTGGCCGCACGCTTCGCGGCGAAGGAGGCGACCCGCAAGGCGCTGGGAGGTCGCGGCCCAGGGCTCACGTCCATCGAGATCCGGACCGATGCATCCGGTGCGCCATCGGTGTGGATCGACGGACGGGCGAGCGGGTTCGCCTGCTCGTTGTCCCATGACGCCGGCATCGCGATGGCGGTCGTCATCGGGCTCCACTGACCGCACGCACGCCAGACACGCACGCCAGACACGCACGCCAGACACAAGGAGAACGACATGCTGCTCGAGGGACGCAGGCTGCTGATCACCGGGGTCCTGGACACGCGATCCATCGCGTTCCATGTCGCCCGCCAGGCCCAGGAGCAGGGTGCGGACATCGTGCTGACCGGCTTCGGTCGCGGCCGACGGCTGACCGAGCGGGCGGCGACTCGCCTGCCCGGACCGGTCGACGTGCTCGAGCTGGACGTCACCGACGACGCGCACATCGCAGCGGTCGCGGACGAGCTGGGGACGCGCTGGGGTGCGCTCGACGGCGTGCTGCATGCGGTCGCGTTCGCGCCGGACACGGCGCTCGGCGGGAACTTCCTGACCGCTCCGTGGTCGGACGTCGCGACCGCGGTGCATGTCTCGACCTACTCGCTCGTGGCACTCGGTCGGGGGTTCGCCGACCTGCTGGCGGCAGGTGACGAGCCATCGATCGTCGGACTCGACTTCGATGCGACGGTCGCATGGCCCGGCTACGACTGGATGGGTGTCGCGAAGGCGGGCCTCGAGTCCGCGAGCCGCTACCTCGCCCGTGACCTCGGTCCGCGCGGGGTGCGGGTCAACCTCGTCGCTGCCGGTCCGCTGCACACGATCGCAGCGCACGGCATCGCCGGCTTCGAGACGTTCGAGCCGGTGTGGGAGGAGCGCGCGCCGCTCGGCTGGGACGCGCGGGACGCGACCCCGGTCGCGCGGACGGTGTGCGCCCTGCTCAGCACGTGGATGCCGGGGGTGACCGGCGAGCTGGTGCACTGCGACGGTGGCGTGCATGCCGTCGGTGCAGGGATGCCCGCCGCGACCGCGACGGACGCAGCGGTCGAGTGAGGTCAGTCCTCCAGCTGCGACTTGACGGCGAGCACCGGGCAGTCGGCCTCGAGCAGCACGTCCTGCGCGTTCGATCCGAGGACGAGCTTGCCGACGGGGGAGCGACGGCGGATGCCGATCACGATGAGTTCGGCGTCACGTTCGCGCGCGATCTCGAGCAGGTCCTCGGCAGGGGAGTTCCCTCGCGCGTACTCGATGAGCTCGTGCGCGACGCCTGAGGCCTCGAGGTCCACCTTCAGCTGCTCGAAGCGCTTCCGGTAGTTCATCACCTGTTCGAGCTCGTCACGTTCGCCACCCCGCATGGAGTGGACGACGAGGACGGTCCCGCCACGCAGCCGGGCCTCCTCGATCGCACGGTCGACCGCCGCACGGCTCTCGGTGCTCGGACGGAACCCCGTGACGATGTTCATGTTGGACCCTCCTCGGACGTCCTCGCAGACTATTCCTCGGGCTGGTCGTCGGGGAGGGTCGAAGGGCTCTCCGACGGGTGCTCGTCGTCGGCATCAGGCGCATCCGCTGCTGGGGCGTCCTCCGGCGCTGCCGCACGCATGCGAAGGAGCCCGACGATCCCGATGATGACGAGCAGCAGGGCCAGCCAGTTGTTGCGGGACAGGCCGGCGTAGCGCTCGACCGTGTCGATCCGGATCAGCTCGACGAGGAACCGGCCCAGCCCGTAGCCGACGGCGTAGACGAGGATCAGCGCACCTCGGGGGAGGACGCGTCGACGGTCGAGCCGCACGATGACGAGCACGAGGAAGGCGTTCCAGAGGGACTCGTAGAGGAACGTCGGATGGAACGTCGCCGAGTCGGCGACCTCGGCCGGACGACGGAACGCCGGGTCGACCTCGAGCGCCCACGGCAGGTCGGTCGGGCGGCCGTACAGCTCCTGGTTGAAGTAGTTGCCCCAGCGTCCGATCGCCTGCGCGAGCGGGAGGCCGGGCGCGATCGCGTCGGCCATGCGGGCGACGTCGCCTCCGCTGAGCCGGGTCACGAGGATGACGGCGATCGTCCCGGCCGTCAGGCCACCGAAGAGCGCGAGCCCGCCCTGCCAGATCGCGAGGATCTCGAGTGGACGGTCGACGAAGCGGTCGAAGCGTGGGATGACGTACCCGATGCGTGCTCCGAGGAACCCGAACAGGATCGCGGCGAGCGCTGCTCGCTCCGCGACCGCCGCATCACCACCCATGGACTCGTAGCGACGGACCGTCCATTGCAGCGCCAGGTAGGCGCCGAACGCGATGAGCACGCCGTAGAAGCGCAGGTCGAGCGGCCCGATCTCGATGCCGCCGATCGGAGGTGCGGGGATCGCGGCGAGCGGTCCGAGGGCGGCGCCCAGGAAGGGGCCGAGGAGGTCGGGCAGGGACACGCGGACTCCGGTTCGGGAGAGGTTCGGGGGCCCGGCGACGATACCGCCGTCCGTCCTCGGGCCCCGGGGCCCGGGGCCCGAGGGTGCGCCCCCACGTGCGCGCACAGCGCACGCGGAGGGCGGTGCGGTCGCGTCGGCCCTGCTGCTGCGGCCACACTGCGCCCATGCACCGTGAGCCCGCCGTCCCGACCCTCCTCCCCGCCGCCGGCGGGGACGCTGTCGTGGTCGCGATGACGGCCGTGCTGCTCGCGCTGTCGCTCCTGCTCCTCCTTTGACGCCGCGGCGCCGTCCAGACCCACCCCAGACGGCGACCGCGGAGGCAGCACCGGAGAGGGCATCGGCCGCCGGACCTCGGCCGCCGGACTTCCGCGCCGACACGGCGCACTGACGACCGCGACCTCGCGGACAGGAGCACCCCATGGCACGTCCCGTCGACCACACCGTCGCTGACGCCACCCCTCGTGACGTCGTCATCTTCGACACCACGCTGCGTGATGGCGAGCAGTCGCCCAGCATCTCACTCGATGCCCACGAGAAGGTGGAGATCGCCGAGCAGCTCGCCCGCCTGCGCGTCGACATCATCGAGGCCGGCTTCCCCATCGCGTCGGCCGGTGACCTCGCCGCCGTGCGTGCGGTCGCCGAGCAGATCGGCAACGCCCCGCGCGCTGCCGCCGGGCCGGGCGGCAGCGAGGGTGAGACCGACGACCGTGAGCCGCCCGTCATCGCGGCGCTCGCACGTGCGCTCGAGGGTGACATCGAGGCCGCGTGGAAGGGCATCGAGCCGGCGCGTCACCGCCGCATCCACACGTTCCTCTCGACGTCGGACATCCACCGCAAGTACATGCTGCAGGCCAGCGAGGACGAGATCCTCCAGCAGACGATCCGTGCGGTCGAGATGGCCAAGGCCTACACCGACGACGTCGAGTTCTCCCCGCAGGACGCGACCCGCACCGACTTCGCGTTCCTCATCGACATCGTCGCGGCGGCCGTCGAGGCGGGTGCGACGACGGTGAACATCCCCGACACCGTCGGCTATGCGCTCCCGCACGACTTCGGGAACTGGATCGCGGAGATCCAGCGCCGCATCCCCGCGATCGCGGAGCGTGGCGTCGTCCTGAGCGTGCACTGCCACAACGACCTCGGCCTCGCGGTCGCCAACTCGCTCGAGGCGGTGCGCAACGGCGCCCGTCAGATCGAGGTCGCCGTCAACGGCATCGGGGAGCGCGCTGGGAACTGCTCGCTCGAGGAGGTCGTGATGGCGATCCGCACGCGAGCGGACCTGCTGGGACGCGACCACTCGTTGGACACGCGCGAGCTGACCCGCACGTCGCGGCTCGTCTCGTCGCTGACCGGCTACTCGGTGCAGAAGAACAAGGCGGTCGTCGGCGAGAACGCGTTCGCGCACGAGTCCGGCATCCACCAGCACGGCGTGCTGGCCGACCGGCTCACCTACGAGATCATGCGCAGCGAGGACGTCGGCGCGGCCGGCTCACAGATCGTGCTCGGGAAGCACTCCGGACGGCACGCGTTCTTCAAGGCGGTCGAGGAGCTCGGCTACACGCTGACCGAGGATGAGGGCGCGATCGCCTTCCAGCGCTTCAAGGAGCTCGCGGACCGCAAGGGGCTCGTCAGCTCCGAGGACCTCGAGGTCATCCTGGTGCCGACCGGACCGTCGGACACGTCGCTCGAGGACCGGCTCGTCGGCATCCGCGTCTCGTCCGCGACGGGGGAGACCCCGCGTGCCGAGATCGAGCTGGAGCTGCACGGAGACCCTGAGGCCGGCACCGAGCCGCGCCGCGTGAAGGTCGAGGCCGAGGGTGACGGCATGGTCGACGCCGTCTGCAAGGCGATCCGTGCCGCGCTCGACCGTCCCGACGTCCGGCTGGGCACGTACGAGGTCGGAGCGGTCACCGGGGGGCTCGATGCGCTCGCGGAGGTCATGGTCACCGTGACCGACGAGCACGGCGCGACGTTCACCGGGCGCGGCGTGTCCACCGACGTCGTCGAGGCGTCGGGCATCGCCTACCTGGACGCGCTCAACCGGTCCCGACGGCTGACCGCCCGTGGCGCGGAGTTCCGCGCCTGACGGGCGGTCCTATGCTGCCGACCGCAGCCGTACCTGACGACGCCCCGAGGGAGCCGTGATGAGTGGACCGCGCACCATCGTCGAGAAGATCTGGGACCAGCACCTCGTCCGCAGTGCGGAGGGAGAGCCGGACCTGCTGTACGTCGACCTCCACCTCGTGCATGAGGTCACCTCACCGCAGGCGTTCGAGGGGCTGCGGGTCGCGGGTCGCACGGTCCGGCGTCCCGACCTGACGCTGGCCACGATGGACCACAACGTGCCGACACTGCCGGAGCAGGTCCGCGGCATCCTGCCGCTCGAGGACCAGCTGTCGGTCGCGCAGATGGAGGCGATGCGCCGCAACGCCGAGGAGTTCGGGATCACCCTGTTCCAGATGGGTGACCGCAACCAGGGCATCGTGCACGTCATCGGTCCGGAGCTCGGGCTCACGCAGCCCGGTGCCGTCATCGTCTGTGGGGACTCGCACACCGCGACCCACGGCGCGTTCGGTGCGCTCGCGTTCGGTATCGGGACCTCCGAGGTCGAGCACGTGCTCGCCACGCAGACGCTGCCGCAGCGCATGCCGAAGACGCTGGCCGTCGAGGTAGAGGGGGCCCTGCCCAAGGGCACCGTCGCGAAGGACCTCATCCTCCACATCCTCAGCGTCATCGGGGTCGACGGCGGCAACGGGCACGTCATCGAGTACCGCGGGGAAGCCGTGCGTGGGCTCTCGATGGAGGGCCGGATGACGGTCTGCAACATGTCCATCGAGGGCGGTGCACGTGCAGGACTCGTCTCACCCGACGAGACCACGATCGCCTACCTCAAGGACAAGCCGCTCGCACCCAAGGGTGCGGCATGGGACGAGGCCGTCGAGGCATGGCGTGCGCTCGCGACGGACGACGGTGCGACGTTCGACCGTGTCGTCACCATCGACGCGGCCGACATCAGCCCGACCGTCACGTGGGGCACGACGCCCGCGATGAGCATCAAGATCGGTGAGCGTGTCCCGCGGCTCGAGGAGGCGCCTGACGCTTCGACCCGACGCCAGTGGGAGCGGTCGCTGGACTACATGGGGCTCAAGGGCGGCGAGCTGCTCGAGGACCTGAAGCTCGACAAGGTGTTCATCGGCTCGTGCACGAACTCGCGCATCGAGGACCTGCGCGAGGTCGCCAGCATCGTCGAGGGCCACCGGGTCGCCGACGGGCTCGAGGTCATGGTCGTGCCGGGCTCCGGGCTCGTGAAGGCTGCGGCGGAGGCGGAGGGCCTCTCCGAGATCTTCATCGCCGCCGGTATGGAGTGGCGCGAGCCGGGCTGCTCCATGTGCCTGGGCATGAACCCCGACCAGCTCAAGGCGGAGGAGCGCTGCGCCTCGACGTCGAACCGCAACTTCGAGGGTCGCCAGGGCTACAAGGGTCGCACCCACCTCGTGTCTCCGGCGATGGCCGCGGCCGCGGCGATCACCGGCCACCTCACCGACGTCAGGGAGCTCGTCCGATGAGACCGTTCACGACCGTCCGCTCGAACGCCTGCCCGATCCCCAGCGACGACATCGACACGGACCAGATCATCCCGAAGCAGTACCTCAAGCGCATCGAGCGCACCGGCTTCGGTCCGTTCGCGTTCGCCGAGTGGCGCTACGAGGCCGACGGGGTCACACCGCGTCCGGACTTCGCGATGAACCGGCCCGAGCACGACGGTGCGCAGGTACTGCTGACCGGACGCAACTTCGGCTGCGGCTCGTCGCGTGAGCACGCGCCGTGGGCGCTCGAGGACGCCGGCTTCCGGGCGATCATCGCCTCGAGCTTCGCCGACATCTTCCGGTCCAACTGCGGCAAGGTCGGTCTGCTGTGCGTCGAGCTCCACGAGAAGGACGTGCAGCGGATCGCCGAGCTCGTCGCCGCTGACCCGTCGGTGGAGATCACCGTCGACCTGGAGGCGCAGCGTGTGATCGTGCCGGCCGTCGGGATGCTCGACGGGGTCGACCTCGAGTTCGACGTCGACCCGCACACGCGGCACTGCCTGATCGAGGGGCTCGACGACATCGGGCTGACGCTCGCGCACGAGGCGGACATCACCGCCTACGAGCAGGGCCGTCCCGTCTACCGGCCGCTGGTCCCGACACCCTGACTCAGTAGCCGGCCTCGACGTCGACGGGTCCGATCAGCGGCTGACCGGCGGCGAAGCGGGCCACGTTCTCCCGGACGCGCGTCTCGAGCAGCGGGATGCCCATCTCCGGCGTGTTGCCGACGTGGGGCGTGATCAGGCAGCGCGGTTCTGTCCACAGCGCATGCCCGTCGGGGAGCGGTTCGGGGTCGGTGACGTCGAGCGCCGCGCCTCCGATGCTGCCGGCCGCGAGCGCAGCGACCAGCGCGTCCGTGTCGACGTGACCGCCGCGTCCGACGTTGACGAGCAACGCATGCTCCGGCATCGCGTCGAGCGCGGCCGCATCGATGACGTGCCGTGTCTCCGGGGTGAGCGCGAGCGCGATGACCACCGCATCGGCGTCGGCGATGGCCGGGTGCAGGTCCGTGAGCGTCCCGGTCCGCTCCGCGCCCTCGAACGGTTCGGCGAGTCGGCGCAGCACGGTCACGCGGCAGCGGAACGGGGCGAGCATCGGCAGCAGCGACCGGGTGATCTCCCCGCCACCGAGCACCGCGATCCGCGCGTCGAACAGGTTGCGGCCGACCGGTCCGGACCAGCTGGTCGCGCGCGCATAGGCCGGGATGTTGCGCATGCCGGCGAGCAGCATGGTCAGGACCATCTCGGCCACCGGGTCGGCGTACACGCCCTTCCCTGACGTCCAGACACGGTCCGGCGCGAGGTGGCCGTGGAACGGCTCGATACCGGCGAACGGGAGCTGGATCCACCGGATCCCTGCTCCCTCGGTGAGGGTGGTGCCGAGCTGCGACGGGTCGCGTGGCGCGATCCAGATCATGCCCTCCGCGTCCGCCGGGTCGTCGACGACGACGCCGCCCCCTGCCCTGACCGCATCGAGCATGCTCGGGCGCGCATCGCCGGGTGCGACGAGGATGCGCGGCGGACCGTCGTGGGTGCGCGGAACGGTGATCATCAGGACTCCGGGAGTTGGGCAGGGAGCGATGCACGGAGCGCGCCGGGGAGTGCGGCGATGAGCGTGGCGAACGTCTCACCCCGGTGGACGAAGTCGCGGAAGGACCCGAAGCTCGGTGCGGCGGGGGACAGCAGCACCGAGCCGCCCGTCGGGGTGACGCGGTCCGCCCAGCCGACGGCCGAAGCCAGGTCGGGGACCTCGACGATGCGTGCCGCATGGTCCGGCACACCGGCCGCGCGCACGGCCTCGGCGAGACGCGTGCCGAGCGGCGGGAGCAGCGCGGCACGGACGTCAGGGTCGGTGAGCGCCTCCACCAGGCCGGTCAGGTCCTGTCCGCGGTCGTCACCGCCGAGCAGCAGCGTGACCGGACCGCGCGGACGCCACGTCGCGAGCGCGGCCAGGGCGGCCTCGGGGACCGTCGCGATGGAGTCGTCGACGAACGTGCGGTCGCGCACGGTCGCGACGGGTCGGAGCCGGTGCGGCAGCGGGGCGAAGTCGGCCAGGGCATCGACGAGGTCGCGCGCGTCATGGCCGAGCCGGCGGGCGACGAGCGCGAGGGCGAGCATGCAGGCCTGGCCCTCGTGCACCCCGTGCAGCCCTGCGCGGGCGAGCGCAGCGGTGACCTGCGAGGTCGGGTCGCCGGCGATGGCGTCGAAGCGTCCGGCGGCGACCGGGAGCGACGCGACCTGCGGGCCGACGACGCGCCAGTCGGCCATGCCGAGGAGCCGGACCTTGTCCGCGTGATACCGCTCGATGCTGCCGTGCCACGGCACGTGGTCGGCGAACAGGGTGGTGACGCCGGCGGCGACGGCCGGACGGGCGAGCGTGAGGTCGGCGAGCTGGTAGCTCGACAGCTCGACGACGAGGTCGTCGCGCGGGGCGGCCGCATCGACGGTCGTGAGCGCGACACCGATGTTGCCGGCGAGCACGACCTCGCGGCCGGCCGCCCGCAGCAGGTGCGCGGTCATCGCGGTGACCGTCGACTTGCCCTTCGTGCCGGTGACCGCGACCAGGTCGTCAGGCTCTGCATCCGCCAGCCAGAGTCCCGTCGGTGTCGCGCTGGGCGCCAGGCCGATCAGCCACGCGGGGCCCGGGCGGTAGGGGCTGACGCCGGGTGATCGCACGACCTGCTCGACCCGGCGGTCCCCGATCGCGGCGCGCACCGCGACCACGTCGTCGAGGTCGACGCGGACCGGCCCGTCGCCCGCGACCGGCCCGTCGCCCGCCTCGTCGAGCACGAGCACGTCACGCGTGTCGGCAGGGTCGCGCCGCTCGAGCCACGCGCGGGTCTCGCGACCGAGTCCGAGCACGACGATCACGCCGCACCCCCCGCTGCGTCCTGGCCGGTCGATCCTTCCGGCCGTGCGAGCTCGTCGAGCCAGTGGTCGAAGGGGGCGGGGACGGCGACGGTCGCGTCGTGACGCAGCGCGTCGGCGAGCCGTGCGTCGAGGTCCTGCGCGGCTGCGTCCCCGAGGGCGCGCACGGCCGCCGCATCGCGCCAGCCGTCCTGGACGGCGAGCAGGTCGAGGGCGAGCTGCACCTCCTCGACCGTGCCGACGCACTCGAACGGCTTGGTCGCCGCGTCGAGCATCGTCGCGAACGCGGCGACCTGCTCGGGGTCGCCCAGCGCGTCGAAGCCGAGGTCGTGCACCAGCTGGGCATGTGGCGTGAACGGCGCGAGCGCGAGCTGGACGAAGCGGCACTTGTCGCATCGCCCGCACCAGCCGTCGCCCGGCCCGTCGAGCGCGAACGCCGCGTTGCAGCTGGTGACCTCGGCGATCAGGCCCACCTCACGCGCGACGCCACGGGCGATCGCGAGCTCGCTGAGCGGTCGCAGCAGCGACACGACCCGGGTCGTCGCCCCCGCTTCGTCGAGCGCCGCACCCAGCAGCCGCTCGAACGCCGACGTCTTGCTGTACTGGTGGTTGACCGTCCAGCCGTCGACGTCACGCGTGGCGGAGTCCGCGGAGCGCTCGTTGGACACCAGCACCGTCCCGCGCCCCAGCACGGTGGCCGCGACGACTGCCGCGGACGTGACGATGGCGGTGATCGGCACGTGCCCGTTGATCGCGCCGCGCGCGTTGAGGTCGAGCAGCGTGCGGTCGAGGCGGCGCTCGACCCGCACGAGCCCGAGCCCCGCCCACGCGGCGGTGCGCTCCATCGGCGCCCGTGGGTTGACGGCGACCGCGAGCGCCTCCGGGTCGTGCCGGGCCGCCAGTGCGAGCGTGAGCGCCGAGTCCTTCCCACCGCCGACGGTGACGAGCACGCCGGAGGGCGGACCGGCCGGCGAGGGCGAGCGCACGGGCGACTCGGTCGACGCGGCGTCCGAGCCGTGCAGCGTGAACGCGTCATCCAGCGGTCCGAGCCCGGCGCGCAGGGCGAGCTCTGCGAGCCCGTCGGTCAGCAGCGCACGCACCATCGCGACACCGGCCGGTCCGACCGGCCGGCCGGCGAGCTCGATGGTGGGCGGCAGCGTCGCCTTCAGGTAGGAGACGGACGCGGCGAGCGCGAGGACGTCGAGCGCGCCGGAGACCGCCGGGTCGGTCGGGTCCGGCTCGAGCACCGCGCCGTCGGGGCCGAGGATGCGCAGCGTCTCGGTGAACGTGGCGATCCCGGTCAGCTCGGTGCGCAGATGGATGTGGGGGCCGTCGACCTCCCAGCCGAGGATGCGTCCCGTGTGCGATGCGATGTCGGCGACGCCTGCCACGGCAGAGCCCGCGCCGAGGTCGACGAGCACCCGGGCGCGTCGCGCGGCCAGCTCCGGCGTGCTCACCTCGCGGCGGCCGCGGAGGCGGCCGTGAGCAGCTGCGCTCGTGCGTCGTCGTCGAGCGCCACCGCGATCGCGGTGCGCGCCATCGCGAGTGACCCGTCGAGCACGGCTCGGTCGGCGGACGCGTTCACGGCGGCGGCGGTGAAGCCGGGCTGGTGGTTGACCGCCCCGTTCGCCTCGATGCCGAGCATCGGGTGGATCGTGGGCATCGCGAGCGACACGTTGGCCATGTCCGTCGAGCCCGACAGCTGGCCGGTCGCGTCACGCTCCCCGAAGACCCGGCCGACCGCGGTCGCCTCGCGCTCGTAGGCGGCGAGCAGGAGCGCGTCGGGCAGGAACTCGCTGTAACGGGGGCTCGCGAGCTCGACGTCGACCTCGCAGCCGGTCGCGAGCGCACCCGCCTCGAAGCAGGCGCGGACGCGCGGGGAGAGCTCGGCGAGCTCGGCGAGCGTCGATGCGCGGACGTACCACGAGCCGCGCGTGTTGCCCGGCACGATGTTGGGCGCGTCGCCGCCGTGGGTGACGATGCCGTGCACACGGTGGGACGGCTCGAGGTGCTGGCGCAGCAGTCCGATGCCGACCTGCGCGACGGTCAGCGCGTCGGCAGCGTTGATGCCGAGCTCGGGGTAGCCCGACGCGTGCGCCTCACGGCCGCGGTAGCTGACGGTCAGATGCTCGACGGCGAGGCACGGCAGGATCAGCGACTCGTCGGGGGCAGGATGGACCATCATCGCTGCGTGCACGCCGTCGAACACGCCGGCGTCGAGCATCAGGACCTTGCCACCACCGCCCTCCTCGGCCGGCGTCCCGATGACCTTCACGGTCAGCCCGAGCTCGTCGGCGAGCGGGGCGAGCGCGAGCCCCGCGCCGACCGCGGCCGCGGCGATCACGTTGTGCCCGCAGGCGTGGCCGATGCCCGGCAGCGCGTCGTACTCGGCGCAGATGCCGATGGTGAGCGGCCCGCTCCCGGCGGTCGCGACGAAGGCGGTGTCGAGGTCGGCGACGCCCGTCTCGAGGTGCAGGCCGGCCGCGTCGAGCAGTTCGACGAGCCGGGCGCTCGAGCGGTGCTCCTCGAACGCGAGCTCCGCATCGCCGTGGACCGCGTGCGACAGCGCGATGAGCCGGTCGGCCTCGCGCGTCACCGTCGCCGCGGCGGCGGACCGCGGGTCGGAACCTGCGGGTCCTGCGGCCATCGCGCCACCTCCGTGCCGACGGGCCGCCTGGGACCGCTAGCGTCGCCCTCAGCACCAACCTAGACGAGCCCAGGGGGTCGACGTGGCTGGCTACCGCATCGCAGTGATCGGCGGCGACGGGATCGGTCCTGAGGTCGTCGGTGAGGCGCTCAAGGTCCTCGACGCCGTCGAGGCGCTCGAGGGCTTCACGACCGAGCGGACCGAGTTCGACCTCGGCGGCCGCCGCTACCTGGCCACCGGCGAGGTCCTGTCCGACGCGACGCTCGAGGAGCTGCGCGGCTTCGACGCGATCCTGCTCGGCGCGGTCGGTACACCCGACGTGCCGCCGGGGGTGCTGGAGCGCGGGCTGCTCCTCAAGCTGCGCTTCGCGTTCGACCAGTACGTGAACCTGCGCCCCGTGAAGCTCTACCCGGGTGTGACCAGCCCCATCGCCGGCCTGACGCCGGAGCGCTGCGACATGCTGATGGTGCGCGAGAACACCGAGTCGGTGTACGCGGGTGCGGGCGGTGGCCTCTACGTCGGCACGCCGCACGAGGTCGCGACCCAGGAGAGCGTCAACACGCGTCACGGGGTGGAGCGCGTGCTGCGCTACGCGTTCGAGGCGGCACGCCGTCGCCGCGGCCACGTCACGATGGTGCACAAGACGAACGTGCTCATCCACGCCGGTGGCCTGTGGCAGCGCACCTTCGACGAGGTCGGTGACGCCGACTTCCCCGACGTGAAGCGTGACTACGTGCACGTCGACGCGGCCTGCCTCTACCTCGTGACCCAGCCGGAGCGCTTCGACGTGGTCGTCACCGAGAACCTGTTCGGGGACATCATCACCGACCTCGCCGCCGCCGTGCAGGGCGGGATGGGGCTCGCGGCCAGCGGCAACCTCGACCCGACCGGCGCGGCGCCCTCGATGTTCGAGCCGGTCCACGGTTCTGCGCCCGACATCACCGGGACGGGCCGTGCCGATCCGATCGCCGCCGTCATCAGCCTCGGCCATCTGCTGGATGCGCTCGGGGAGTCCGGCGCGGCGGCACGGGTCGACCGGGCGGTGTCCGCACTGCTCGGCGAGCGTGACGGGCAGGTGCCCGACGGCAGCACGGTGACGACCGCGGACGTGGGCGACCGACTGGTCGCCCTGCTCGACGCATGAGCGGTTCGTTCGAACGATCGGAGGCAGCAATGTCTAACGTCTACAAGAAGCTCGAGCTGGTCGGATCGAGCCGTGAGGGTGTCGACGACGCCATCCGGCGGGCGGTCGCGAAGGCCAGCGAGACGCTGCGCAACCTCGACTGGTTCGAGGTCAAGGAGATCCGCGGCTGGATCGACGAGGGCGCCGTCCAGCACTACCAGGTGACGATCCTGGTCGGTTTCCGCCTGGAGGACTGACGCGCTACCTTCGGTGCTTCCACAGGAGCATCCGTGATCCTCGCACCGCACCGTCGCCACACCGTCCGGAACGATCTCCGGTCGGCGGTGTCGGCTGCGCCCGTGCGCGCGATCATCATCATTCGGACGCTCCCGTAGCCGGCGCGTGCCGGGCTGCGGGAGCGGCTCGGCGGATCCCGGCCTCTCCTGCACCCGGCACCTCCGGTCCGAACGTGTGCCCGGGTAGTCCGGGGGAGGGATCGACGTGACGACCATGACCGGCGGGGATGCCCTGCTGCCTGCTCCGCGCCCTGGCGTGGACCTCTATGACACGACGCTTCGTGACGGCACCCAGCGCGAGGGCGTCAGCCTGTCCGTCGACGACAAGCTGCGCGTCGCCCGGACGATGGACCAGCTGGGCGTGGCCTACATCGAGGGCGGCTGGCCCGGGGCGAACCCGAAGGACACCGAGTTCTTCGCGCGCGCCGCGGACGGTGAGCTGGTGCTCGCGCATGCGACGCTCGTCGCGTTCGGGATGACGCGCGCCCCGGGGCGCGCCGCCGAGGACGACCCGCAGCTCGCCGCACTGCTCGACGCGCGCACTGACGTCATCACGCTCGTCGGGAAGTCGTGGGGCTACCACGTCGATGAGGCGCTGCGCACCTCGCGCGCCGAGAACGTCGCGATGGTCGCCGACTCGATCCGCCACCTGCGTGCCCAGGGTCGGCGCGTCATGTTCGACGCCGAGCACTTCTTCGACGGCTGGGCGCGTGACCGCGACTATGCGCGCGAGGTCGTCATCGCGGCGGCTGAGGCCGGTGCGGAGGCCGTCGTGCTGTGCGACACCAACGGTGGGGCGATGCCGTGGGACGTCGCCGAGATCGTCGACGAGCTCGTCCGCACGATCGGCCCGGAGGCGCTGGGTGCCGACGTCGGACTGCACTTCCACGACGACGGCGGCTGTGCGGTCGCGAACTCGCTGCTCGGGCTCGAGGTCGGGGCTCGGCAGGTCCAGGGCACCGCGAACGGCATCGGTGAGCGCTGCGGCAACGCGAACCTGTTCACCGTGCTCGGGGACCTGCAGCTCAAGCGCCGGCTCCCGCTGGTCGCTCCGGAGCGGCTCGAGCGGCTGACCGAGATCAGCCACTCGATCGCGGAGCTGTGCAACCAGTCGACACCGTCCGTGTCGCCCTACGTCGGCCACACCGCGTTCAGCCACAAGGCGGGGCTGCACGCGTCGGCGCTCGCCAAAGCGCCCGACATGTACCAGCACATCGATCCGGACGTGGTCGGGAACCGGCAGCGGCTGGTCGTCAGCGAGCTCGCGGGTCGTGCGAACGTGCTGATGAAGGCGGCGGAGCTCGGGCTCACGATCACCGACGACCAGGCGCGCACCGTGCTGCAGGAGGTCAAGCAGCGCGAGGCGCTCGGCTGGTCCTACGAGGCGGCTGACGCGTCGTTCGGGCTGCTGCTGCGCCGCTGCGCCGGGCTGCTCACGCCCGAACAGGAGCCGTTCCGGACGCTCCACTTCCGCGTGTCGGTCAGCGGGGGGTCCGACGAGAACGGTCCGCGCGCCGAGGCGACCGTCGCCGTCGAGGTCGCGGGCGAGCGGCGGCTGGGTGCGGGCGAGGGCAACGGGCCGGTCGACGCGCTCGACCACGCGTTCCGCAACGCGGTCAACGGGACGTGGCCGCAGCTGCGCGACGTCCACCTCGTCGACTTCAAGGTCCGCATCCTTGAGGCCACGGCCGGCACCGACGCGACCACGCGGGTCCTGATCACCTCGAGCGACGGCGGCCGCATGCTCGACACGGTCGGCGTCCACCAGAACGTCGTCGAAGCGTCGTGGCTCGCGCTGTCCGACGCGTACGTCCATGCCATCATCGGTGCGACCAGGGGGGTCCGATCATGACCCGCTTCGTCCGCTGCATCGTCGACGGGGAGCCCGTCTACGGCGTCATCGAGGGCGAGGAGGTCGCGGTCATCGAGCCGCACCCGTTCTCCCCCTACCAGCAGACCGGACGACGTGTCCCGATCGAGGGCCTGCGGCTGCTCGCCCCCGTCATCCCCTCGAAGATCGTCGCGGTCGGACGCAACTACGCCGACCATGCGGCGGAGCTCGGCAACGAGGTGCCCACCGAGCCGCTGCTGTTCCTCAAGCCGTCCACGGCCGTGATCGGTCCCGGTGATCCGCTGCGGCTGCCCACCGACCTGTCCGACGAGGTCAGCTACGAGGGAGAGATCGCCGTCGTCATCGGCGCGCTCATCTCGCGCGTCACACCGGAGGTCGCGGAGAAGGCGATCCTCGGAGTGACGTGCGCGAACGACGTGACCCTGCGTGACGTGCAACGCCGTGAGAAGCAGTGGGCGCGCGCGAAGGGCTTCGACGGCTCATGCCCGCTGGGTCCAGCGATCGCGACCGGACTCGACCTGTCCGCGATCCGTGTGCGCACCTACGTCGACGACGAGCTGCGCCAGGACGGTGTCAGCTCGCAGATGGTGTTCGACATCCCGCGCATCGTGTCCGAGATCTCGCAGGCGATGACGCTGCTGCCCGGTGACGTGGTACTGACCGGCTCGCCGGCGGGCGTCGCGACGATGTCTCCGGGCCAGCGGGTGCGCATCGAGATCGACGGGGTCGGCGCGCTCGAGAACCCGGTCGTCGACCGCAACGCCCCTGCCGCCTGAGCGAGGCTGCCTGAGCGGGGCCGCCTGAGCGGGGCCCGTTAGGCTCTGCGTCCGGACGGAGGAGCGGCACGTGGAGCACGAGCACGGCACCGGTTCACCCGTCCCGAACGTCCTCGCCTCGCGGTACGCGAGCGCCGCGATGGTCGACGTGTGGCGCCCCGAGGGCCGCATCCGCCTCGAGCGTGAGCTGTGGATCGCGGTGCTGCGTGCCCAGGCGGAGCTCGGTGTCAGCGTCCCCGATGGCGCCATCGAGGCCTACGAGGCCGTCGTCGATGACGTCGACCTCGCCTCCATCGCCGCACGCGAGCGGGTCCTGCGCCACGACGTGAAGGCGCGCATCGAGGAGTTCTGCGCGCTCGCCGGCTTCGAGGTGATCCACCGTGGCATGACCTCGCGTGACGTGACCGAGAACGTCGAGCAGCTGCAGGTCCGCCGCGGGCTGGAGCTCGTGCGCGACCGCATCGTCGCCGCGCTCGTGCTCATCGCCGAGCGGGCCGTCGAGCACCGGGACATCGTCGTCGTCGGCCGCAGCCACAACATGCCGGCGCAGCCCACCACGTTCGGCAAGCGCCTCACCAACGTCGGCCAGGAGCTGATGAGCGCCTACGAGCGCATCGAGTCGCTGCTCGAGCGCCAGCCGCTGCGCGGGCTGAAGGGTCCGGTCGGCACGCAGGCCGACCTCGTCGCGCTGCTGGGCGATGCCGACAAGGTCGAGACGCTCGAGGCGGCCATCGCCGAGCATCTCGGCTTCGAGCGCCGGCTCGACGCCGTCGGCCAGGTCTACCCGCGCTCGCTCGACCTCGAGGTCGTCGGCTCGCTCGTGCAGGCCGCGAGCGCGCCCGCCTCGTTCGCGAACACGGTCCGGCTCATGGCCGGCGACGAGCTCATCACCGAGGGCTTCGCGGCCGGCCAGGTCGGCTCGTCGGCGATGCCGCACAAGATGAACCCGCGCTCCTGCGAGCGCATCGTCGGCTTCAAGCACATCCTCGACGGGCACTTCACGATGATCTCCGCGATCAGCGGCGGCCAGTGGTTCGAGGGCGACGTGAGCTGCTCGGTCGTGCGACGTGTCGCGCTGCCCGACGCGTTCCTCACGATTGACGGCCTGTTCGAGACGTTCCTGACCGTGCTCAGCGAGTTCGCGGTGTTCCCCGCCGTCATCGAGCGCGAGCTCGAACGGCACCTGCCGTTCCTCGCGACGACGCACGTGCTGACCGCTGCGGTCGCCGCGGGCGTCGGACGCGAGGTCGCGCACGAGGTCGTGAAGGAGCACTCGCTGGCCGTCGCGGTCGCACAGCGCGAGGGACGCGACGACGACCTGTTCGCCCGGCTCGCTGCCGACCCGCGCCTGCCGCTCGGCGAGGACGATCTGGCCGGCATCCTGCGCTCCGCACGCCACCTGACCGGCACGGCGGGCGACCAGGTCGACCGCTTCGTCGAGCGGGTCGCGATCGTCGGCGCGCAGCACCCGGCGGCCTCCGCCTACCGCCCCCAGGCCATCCTGTGAGGGACCTGACGCCGGTGGTGACCGAGCGCGGGGTCGCGGTGACGCCCGAGGGCCCGTTACGCGTGCGCTTCTGCCCGGCACCGTCCGGCTGGCTGCACGTCGGCAGCGTGCGTGCGGCGCTCTACAACCATCTGGTGGCCCGCCGCAGCAGCGGGGCGTTCGTGTTCCGCATCGAGGACACCGACGCGGAGCGTGCGACCGACGAGTCGACACGCTCGATGACCGAGGCGCTCGCGTGGATGGGGCTCGACTGGGACGAGGGCCCCGAGATCGCGCCTGACGGGGCGATCGTGGACCGGGGCGGTCACGGCCCGTACCTGCAGTCGCGTCGCGCCGGCTTCTACGCGGCCGTCTCCCGCCGGCTCGTCGACGCCGGGGCGCTCTACCCCGACTACCGCACGCCCGGTGAGCTCGAGGCGTGGCGCGACGCGCAGCGCTCCGGTGAGGGGCAGGGGCCGCCGGTCGTGAAGCGCAGCGGCTTCGCGCACACGCCCGAGGAGATCGAACGCTTCGCTTCGGAGGGTCGTCTACCGTCGTGGCGTCTGCCCACCCCTGAGCAGGGCGAGCTGACCGTCGTCGACCTGGTGCGCGGTCCGGTCACCTTCGACTGGACGCACGTCTCCGACCCGGTCCTGGTCCGCTCCGACGGGTCGGCGACCTACCAGCTCGCCAACACCGTCGACGACGTCGCGATGGGCATCGGCCTCGTGTGCCGCGGTGAGGACCTGCTGTCGGTCACCCCCCGTCAGGTGCTGCTCGCCGACCTGCTGGTCGCGGACGGGCTGATCGACGCGGCGCTCGCCGAGGCCGGCCTGCCCGCCCGGGACCCTGACTGGGACGTGCCGCGCGCGTTCTCGCACCTCCCGATGGTCGTCGGCATGGACCGCAAGAAGCTGTCCAAGCGGCACGGCTCGGTCGCCATCCAGGAGTTCCGCCGTCAGGGCTTCCTGCCCGAGACGCTGCGCAACCATCTCGCGCTGCTCGGCTGGTCCAACCCGTCGGGGGAGGAGCGCTTCGACGACGCGGACGTGACGGCGAGCTTCGCGCTCGAGGACGTCGGCCGGTCCGCCGCCGCGTTCGACGTGGAGAAGCTGACCGCGTTCAACGGCGAGCGCATCCGCAGCATGGATCCCGACGAGCTCGCTCGCCGGCTGCTCCCGCACCTCGACGGCACGGAGGGGGAGGAGACGCTCGTCGACTCGCCACCGACCGCCGAGCAGCTCGCGGTCGTGCGCGGCCTCGTCCCGCTCGTGCAGGAGCGCATGCAGCGGCTCGACGAGGTCGAGGCGTATGCGGCACCGTTCCTGCGCGACACGCTCACCTACGACGACGCGGCCGTCGACAAGGTCCTGCGCAGCGAGCTCGGTGGGAAGGTGCTGGCCGCCGCCCCTGCGGTCCTCGCGGACTGCACGTGGGACGAGGAGCCGATCGAGCAGGCGCTGAGGGCGCTCGCCGAGCAGCTCGAGGTCGGTTTCGGCAAGCTCGCCCAGCCGATCCGGGTCGCGGTGACGGGCACGACCGTCAGCCCGCCCCTGTTCGGCACGCTCGTGCTGATCGGCCGCGTGCGCACCCTGGACCGTCTGGCCACCGCCACGAACCTGCTGGGCTGATACCCTCGCGGCGCCCTGTTCGGGGGTGGTGTAATCGGTAACACGACTGGTTCTGGTCCAGTTATTGAGGGTTCGAGTCCTTCCCCCCGAGCTCCAGGTGGCCGTCAGAGCCACCATCCCGGATGCGTTAGCCTTCGCATCTGCACGCGCAGAAGCACGTCCTGCCCCCGTCGTCTAGCGGCCCAGGACGCCGCCCTCTCAAGGCGGTAACGGCGGTTCGAATCCGCTCGGGGGTACCAGCGCGCCCGATCGCGCAGCACGAGTCGAGGAGGCCCTTCGGGGCCTCCTTCGCGTTGTCCCAGGCAGGTTCTCGAACTGGTTGACGTGCAGCAGAACGTGCTGCACGATGTGCCGCATGAGTGACCTGCGACGACACACCGTCAACCTGCCGCCTGACGAGGATCGGCGTCTCGCCGAGCTGCTCGAGGTCGGATCGCCGGCGCTGCGCATCCTCGAGCAGCTCGCGGGTGAGGGGCTGGGGTCACGTTCAGCGCAGCTCCGGGCGCTCGTCCAGCTCGGCGTCGACATCCTCGAGCAGGAGTCCGATCGCGCGGCGTATGACGCAGCGGTCGCCCAGGGTGACTTCGATGACGCCGGCGCATGGGTCGAGGAGGCGCGGGCCTCGCGCCGGCGCGGGGCGGACACGTGAGGGCTGCAGCACCTTCGGCCGTGCCGCTGCGCGGGACCGTGTGGTGGTTCGCCCTTCACCCCGACGATGCGCCGAAGCCGGTGGTCGTCGTCTCGTCTGATGGGCGCAACCGGTCGGCGTTCCCGCTCGTGCATGTCGTGCGCATCACGACACGGCCTCGGCGTCCGTTCCCGATCATCGTGCCGCTCGGGCCGGACGATGCACCGCTCGTCGGCAGCGCGATGGCTGACGAACTGGAGGCCGTACGCCGCGATGAGCTCATCGGCCCGGCAGGTCGCCTGAGCACGGGAACGATGCGCCGCATCGACGCTGCGCTCCGTCGGGTGCTCGCGTTGGCCTAGGCGCGCCACCGGAGCGCGCTCGGGCCCGCTGACGCCCGTCTATCCTCCGCGCTCCAGCGAGCGGCAGGGAGGCCCGTCCGTGGACCCGGACCTGCGTGACGCACGATCCGCCGCCCTGCGCGGCCGGCTGCTCGCCGGTGAGCCGCTCCTCGGCACGTTCCTGAAGACGCCCTCGGCCGTGCTGGTCGAGATCCTCGCGCTCAGCCCCATCGACGTGCTGTGCATCGACGTCGAGCACGCCCCGCTCGGCCCGGCGGAGCTCGACGCCTGCATCGCTGCCGCCCGTGGCGCGGACCTGCCGGTGCTCGTCCGGGTCGCCGCTGCGACGCCCGAGCAGATCGGACGGGCGCTCGATCTCGGCGCGACCGGCGTGATCGTGCCCCACGTGTCGAGCGCCGAGGAGGCGCGCGCGGTGGCGACCATGAGCCGGTTCGGGCCGGGCGGCCGCAGCTACGCGGGCACGCACCGGGCCGGCGGGTTCGGGACGCTGCCGATGCGCGAGCATCTCGCGCGCGCAGCGGAGCGCACCACCGTCATCGTGCAGCTCGAGGACCCGGAAGCCATCGATGCGGCCGCTGACATCGCCGCCGTCGACGGGATCGACGCGGTGTTCATCGGCCCGTCCGACCTGACCGTCGCGATGGGGCTCGACGACATCGAGCATCCCGACGTGCTCGCCGCGATCGAGCGGGCCGTCGTCGCGGTCCGCGCCATCGGCCGTCCCGTCTGCACGCTCGCCGGCTCTCCGGTCGCGTTCACGCGCATGCACGGGCTCGGGGTCACGCTGCTGACCGCCGGGTCGGACCAGGCCTTCGTGCATGCCGGCGCGGCCGCGCTGCGCACCCAGCTCGACGCGCTGGAGGGCTGAGATGGGTCGCGAGCAGCCTCCGGATCCGCGCCTGCTGACGCTGCGCGCGTACGCGACGCACGCGTTCACCGCGACCGGTGCCGTGTTCGCGATGCTCGCGATGCTCGCCGCGGTCGAGGCGCGCTGGTCGGCGATGTTCCTGTGGCTCGTCGTCGCGTTCATCGTCGACGGCATCGACGGGACGATGGCGCGCCGCTACGAGGTGACCGAACGCGCACCGATCATCGACGGGGTGCTGCTCGACCTCGTCATCGACTTCCTCACCTACGTGTTCATCCCGGCGTTCGCGCTGCTGCGCTCCGGGGTGCTCGATGGCCCGTCCGGGCTCGTCGCGACGCTCGTGATCATGTTCGGGAGCGCGCTCTACTTCGCGGACACGCGCATGAAGACGCCGGACAAGTCGTTCTCCGGGTTCCCCGCGTGCTGGAACATGTTCGCGCTCGTCGTCTTCGCGGTCCGCCCCGAACCGCGCACGGTGCTGGTGCTCGTCGGGGTGCTCACCGTCGCCATGTTCGTGCCGGTGCGCTTCGTGCATCCGATGCGCACGCGCCGCTGGCGCGGGGTGTCGCTGCCCGTCGCGGTCGTGTGGACCGTGGTCGCGGGCTGGGCCGCCTGGTCCGACTTCGCCCTGCCCGACTGGGCCGCGGTCACGCTGCTCGTCGCGAGCGCCTACCTCGCGGTCGTCGGGGCCGTCCAGCAGGCGCTCGAACGCCGGGCTGCGCTGCTCAGCGTTCCTCGTCGCTCGGCGGGAACACCACGCCGATGACGGTCTGCCGGGCGTGCTCGAAGAGCCACTCGGTGCCATGACCCAGGAACGGGCGGCCGTCGACCGGACGGACCGTCGCGCCGACCACGATCGTGTCGGCCTGCCACTCGTCCGCGCTGCGCAGCAGCTCGTCGGCCGCCATCGGTGCACGTCGCGCCTGGAACACGCCGGACGTCCCGAACGCACCGGCCGCCTCGCGCACGCGCGCGATCTGCCGCTGCACCGCCGGCGTCAGCTCCGCGTCGTCGCCGCCTCGGGTGACGACGTGCACGGCGAGCAGCCGGGCGGCGTAGCGGCCGGTCAGGCGGAAGGCGACCTCCTCGGCGGCGAGGCCAGGTCGCGTCCCGGTCACCCCGAGCAGCACGCGTCGGAACGGTGAGCCGAGCATGTCGGCCGAGTCGCGGAGGTGCTCGCCACGCCGCACGAGCAGGAGCGGGACCGGGCTGTCGGCGATGACGCGCTGGACGGGCTCGGAGAGCTGGTGTGAGCCGATGAAGTCGTCGTTGAGGCCGAGGGTGAGCACACGGTGACCGAGCGCCGCCTCCTCCAGGATGCGTGCGGCCGCGTCGTCGCCGACGGCGGCACGGCGCTCCACCTCGCGTCCACGCAGCAGCGCGAACACGCCGTCGAGCTCCGCGAACGGATCGGTCCCTGGTGCGTTGCGCTCGCGCACCGTGAGCACGGTGACCGATGCGGAGGGCTGCAGCAGCGCGTCGAGCACGCCCCCAGCGACCTCGGAGTTCAGCCCGCCGCGCGTGGGCAGCAGCGCGCTGGTCGCGCCGGCGATCAGGGATCGTCCGAGCAGCTCCTCGCGGGCCAGTCGCTCCGACTCCTCGGGGGCGGCGTGCAGGCGGCGCAGCACGGGACGCAGCGCCGGCGGGGCGCCCATCGACGTGGCGACGGCGAGCAGCACGATCATCGCGTATGACGCGTCGTTGAGCGCCCCGAGGCTCAGCCCGATGGTCGCGAGCACGATCTCCATCGCACCGCGTGCGTTGAGGCCGATCCCGGCCGCGAGGCTCTCCATGTTCGTCAGACCCGACAGTCGTCCGCCGGCGAACGAGCCCACGAGCTTCGCGACGGTGGCGACGGCGAGCACGATCAGGGCCCAGCGGGCGCCCTCGGCGGTGAGCAGCACGGCGAAGTCGACGTACAGCCCGGCGGTCGCGAAGAAGACGGGCGCGAAGATGGAGCTCGACAGGACCTCGACGCTGCGGCGCACGTCGTGACGCTGGTAGCGGGAGCGACCGAGCACGACGCCCGCGACGAGTGCGCCGAGCACCGCCTCGACGCCCATCGCCTGCGTGATGGCACCGAGGATGAGCATCACGGCGATCGTCGCGGTCAGCGCGGACGCGAACCCGCCGGCGCTGCGCGCGCGGCGCAGGACCTGGTCGACGATGCGCTGGCCGACGGTCAGGCCGAGCACGAGGAACACGACGACGGACCCGAGGGTGAGCAGCAACCCGCGGACCTCGACGGTGCCGGCGGAGAACAGGCCGACCACGACGCCGAGCAGCATCCAGCCGACGAGGTCGTTGATCATCCCCGCGGCGATGGTGAGCTGACCGACGTTGCGGCGCATCAGCCCCATCTCGGTCATGATCTTCGCGATCACGGGCAGCGCGGAGATGGACAGGGCGACGGCGATGAACGCGGCGAACGACAGGCGGTCCGCGCCCGGCCCCCACAGGGTGGCGGGCATGACCCAGCCCAGGGCGAACCCCATGCCGAGCGGGATGACGAGGCTGCCGACGGACAGGCCGACGACGGGTCGGCCCAGGCGCCGCAGCAGGTCGAGGTCCGTCTCGAAGCCGGTGACGAGCAGCAGCAGCAGGATGCCGAGCCACGCGACGGAGAGCAGCAGCGCGGACTGGACGGCGTCGCCGGGGAACAGCCAGCCGACGAGGTCGGGGAACAGGCGGCCGGCGATGGACGGGCCGACGATGACGCCGGCGGCGAGCTCCCCGACGACGCGTGGCTGGCGCATGCGCTGGGCGACGAGGCCGAGCGTGCGCGCGGTGACGAGCAGCACGACCAGCTGGATCCACAGCAGCAGCAGCTCGTGCTCGCCGACAGGGGTCAGCATCGTCATGGCAGCAGCTCCCTGCAGGCCTTCAAGGCCCGTTCGGCGTGCGTGCGGGCCTGCGCGCGGCGCCAGACCTTCAGGATGCGCCCGTCGGCACCGATGAGCACGCTCGAGCGGATCACGCCGATGCTGGTGCGCCCGTAGAGGACCTTCTCGCCCCAGGCGTCGTACGCCTCGAGCACCGTGTGCTCCGGGTCGGCGAGCAGCGTCTGGGGGAGGCCGTGCTCGGACGCGAAGCCGCGGTGGGTCACGACGTCGTCGGGGGAGATCCCGACGACGCGCACGCCCAGCGCCTCGAACTCATCCCAGCGGTCCCGGATGTCGCAGGCCTGCGTCGTGCAGCCCGGGGTGTTGTCGGCCGGGTAGAACGCGAGCAGCAGCGGGCGGTCGTTCAGCTCGGCGAGCGACCGTTCGACGCCGTCCTGGTCGCGCAGGCGGAACGGCGGCGCGACGTCACCGACCTCGAGCGGCATGCGGGACTCCGCGGCGTTCGGGCCGCGGAGCGCCGGGTCAGCGGCGCCGCAGCGCGGCGATGGTGCGACGGACCACGAGGACCGCCGCCAGCGAGAGCGCGACCCTGCCGGCGACCGCTGCAGGGGAGCGACGATCGTCCGGGAGGACCGGCTCAGAGCCTCCGAAGGCTAGGCCATCTGTCGCAGGCGTCGTCACGCCGGTCGGTGCAGCGACGGCGAGTGCCGGGGCGAGCTCCGGCGTGCCCGGTCGGGCGTCCGAGGCGGCCGGCACCTCGTCCCCGACGAGCGGCCGCGTGACGCGTCCTGACGGTGCGAGCCCGCGCTTGCGGTGCCAGCGCTCCCACAGCACGAGCAGCGACGGCAGCACGAGCACCGCACCGACCAGCGACAGCAGGATCGCGTACGCGACCACCTGGCCGAGCTGGCGGAACGGGGTCAGCGTCGAGGTGACGAGGATCCCGAAGCCGGCCGCCGTGGTCAGCGCGGACCCCGCGAGCGCACCACCGGTGTTCGTCATCGTCGCACGGATCGCCTCGTTGAGGTCGCTGAACCGGTTGCGATCCTCCTCGAAGCGGCGCGCCATGTGGATCGTGTAGGGCACGCCGATACCGACGGCGAGACCGGTGAGCGTCGCCGTGACCGGACCGAACGGGATGCCGGAGAGGTACATCAGACCGAACGTCCACAGCACGACGAGCGCGACCGGCACCATCGTCACCACGCCGAGGAACGGGCGCCGGTTCTCGATGCCGAAGGACAGCATGAGCACGAACGTCGCGACGATGATCGTGATGAGCAGCGACGACACCTGCGAGTCGACGAGCGCGTCGGTGATCGTGCCCGTGATGACGTACTGCGACGTGACGATGACGGCGAGGCCGGCGTCGCTCACCGGGGCCAGGTCATCGAGCAGCGCGTCACGCAGCGGGAGCGCATCGCCCTCACCGGCCTGCGTGCCGATCTCGAGCAGCGCCGCGCTCGGGCGCCCGTCACTCAGCGCGAGCACCGTCGCGAGTTCGGCTCCACGGCTCGCACGCGTCGCGTCCAGCACGGCGAGCACGTCACCGTCCTCGGCGACCCGTCCGGTCGACGGGTCGAACCCGGCGGCCAGCGCCGCCTGTGCGGCCTGAGGGTCCGCCGGGAGGCCGTCGGGGCCAGGGACGAACAGGCCCTGCACGATCGAGATCGGCGAGCGCACCTGCGCCCGCGCGCCCATCGGCGTGTCGACGACGAGCACGTCGGGCGTGTCGACCATCGCCTCGGTGGCAGCCGCCAGCGCGTTGAAGCCTTCGGGGCTCGCGAGCGCGTCCCCCTCGATCAGCACCTGCGTCGTCTCGCCGAAGCCGCCGCTGAACTCGTCGTTGATGATCTCGAGCGTCACGGCGAACGGAGCGTCCTCCGGCAGGAAATCGGTGAACGAGAACTCGGTGGAGATGTTGGACAGTCCCAGCCAGCCGAACCCTCCGAGCACCGCCATCACCAGCAGCGTCGGGACCGGGGCGCGCTCAGCCAGCACCGACGTCCGTCCGATGAGCTGGGGCAGCAGGCGGCTGGACGTCGCACCCATGCCGTCGGTCGGAAGGCGACCGCCGACCTCGGCGCGGCGGTCGAGCAGCACGCGCAGGGCGGGCACGAACGTGAGCATCAGGATGAACGAGGCGAAGATGCCGACGGATGCCAGGATGCCGAAGTCGGCGAGCGCGGGGATCGGGTTGACGATGTTCGTCAGGAACCCGATGGCGGTCGTGACCGTGGCGAGCACGAGCGCGACCCCGACCGTGCCGATCGAGCGCGTCGCGCCCCCGTCGACGCTCGCACCGGCGCCGACCTCGTCGCGGTAGCGGGAGGTCAGGTGGATGCCATAGTCGACGCCGAGCCCGATGATCAGGATCGGGACGATCTGTGCGACCTCGGTCAGCTCGCCGAGCACGCCGAGGCGCTGGAGAAGGCCACCCGCACCCTGCATCCAGACGATCGCGAGCAGGATCGTGAGCATCGTGACGCCGGTGTCGGCGAGCGCACGTCGGATGGAGCGCAGCCGGGTCGCGTTGCCACCCGGGCGCATCCAGAACACGAACAGCAGGACCGCGATGATGATCGCGAACGCGGCGCCGAACAGGCGGCCGAGCTCCTCCTCGAAGTCGAAGCCGTCCTCGAACAGGAGCGTGAACGTGAACGGTCGGACCTCGACGCCGTCGGTCGCCTGCTCACGCAGCAGCCGTGCGATCGCGAGCTCGCGGTCGACCTGCAGGTTGAAGTCGCTGGTGGTCTCGAGGAACACGAGAAGCAGCCCGACCTCGGGGCCGTTGCCGTCGATGCTCGCCGGGACGAGCTGTCGCACGAAGCCCAGTTCCTCCCCGGCGGAGGTGAGCGCGTCGTCGTACAGCGCGCGGAACGCGGCCGCATCCAGCGTCGCCGGGTCGACGCCGGCCTGCGCGGCGGCGAGATCGACGGGCGCGAGGTAGCTGACGATCGCCGGCTGCGTCGCGTCGGCGACGAGCAGGTCCGCGAACTCGCTCTCGAGCAGCGTGCGGGTCACCTGCTGCGTGACCGCATACGCCTCCGGGGTGATGACGTCGCCGTCCTCGATGCGGATGACGACCTGCATGACGCTCTGGATCGCCTCGTCACCGAACAGGTCGCCGATGCGCTCCGCGGCGAGGATCTCCTCGCTCTCCGGAGCGAAGCCATCCTGCCCGGTCGCGACGTCGACTTCGGTCGCGAGCACGCCGAACACGCCGGTGAGCACGAGGCTCATCAGCACGACCATGACGGGGAAGCGCTCGATGAGCCGTGCGAGCAGGCGGATGACGGTCTTCATCGGGACCTCGGGGAGGGCGGGAGCGCGGACGAGCCGGCGGGAGCGCGAGAAGGACTTCTGGGACAGTCGTGTAGCGTAGCGTCAGGCGCGTGGATCAGCGGTGGGTGCGGCCCGGACCCCCGCTCCGGCCGTCGAC